>Ga0123337_10001035_pt1 | contig 38998 bp, 32 predicted proteins | sample frozenSSSSmetaG_FD_89792 | JGI IMG/M metagenome (GOLD analysis project Ga0123337, IMG submission 89792) | Glacier valley bacterial and archeal communities from Borup Fiord, Nunavut, Canada, to study Microbial Dark Matter (Phase II) -... | ecosystem: Environmental > Aquatic > Freshwater > Ice >... | reverse complement strand
TTCACCTGCGAAGTGAAGTGCGGGATGCTGCGCTTGTCCTCGTAGTCGAGCCAGGCCTTCTGGTACTCGGGCGGGTAGTAGTGGTGATGGGTGTCGATCACCCGGGGCGCGCCGGCGGCCGGGGCCGTCGGCATCGCGCAGCCTGCCAGCGCCGTTCCCGCGCCGACGGCCACGAGCGCGCGCAGGAAGCCGCGCCGGGAGTCGATGCCTGCGCCGTTTTCCGTGTTGTCGTCGCATCCGCACGCCGCGCGGCAAGTCAGGCGTTGTCCGAGGTGATCCATCGTGTCTCCGTGGCGGCGGGTCGGGCCGCCTGCTTCATTCGTCGACGACGATAGACGGCGCATGGCGGCGATGACAAATGATCCTTTGCCATCGATATGATCGATGGCATCGATTCGATGACCGGGTTTCCATGGAGCTAAGACACCTGCGCTACTTCGTGGCTCTGGCCGACTGCCTGAGCTTCACGCGTGCGGCCGAGCACGTCCACGTCACGCAGTCGACTCTCTCGCACCAGATCCGCCAGCTCGAGGAGGAGATCGGCCAGGCGCTCTTCGAGCGCATCGGCCGCAAGGTGGTGACGACCGAGGCGGGCGAGCTGTTCCTCGCCTACGCGACGCGCGCATTGCGCGAGGTCGACCAGGGCATCGCGACGCTGCGCCCGGGCGGTGGCGGGCTCACGGGGCGGGTGCGCATCGGTGCGACGCATACCTTCAACGTCGGCCTGATCCCGGACTGTGTCGCGGTCTTCCTCGGCCGCCATCCGACCGTGCAGGTGCGGGTCGACGAGCTCGCCGCCGACGAGATCGTCGCGGCGCTGCACGCCAGCGAGCTCGACATCGGCATCGCCTATCGGCCGAGCGCGCAGACCGATCTCTGGTTCGAGCCGCTCTACAACGAGGAGATGGTGCTGGTCGTCGCGCACAACCATCCGATGGCCGCGCGCAAGCGCATCCGCATGGTCGAGCTGCACCAGCAGCGGCTCGTGCTCCTGCCGCCGCGCTTCGCGACGCGCGCGCTGCTCGAGCAATGCTTCAAGGCGGCCGGCGCCGAGCCGGTGGTCGCGGCCGAGATGTCGGCGATCGGGCCGATGCTCGGGCTGGTCCAGCGCATGCCCCTCGGCTGCATCGTCGCCACCCACGCTATCCCGCCCGGCATGACCGGTCTGAAGCGGATCCCGCTCGAAAGCCCGACGCCGATCCGCTCGCCGGGTCTGCTCTGGCGCCTCGACGTGACCCAGGCCGCCGAAGTACAGGCGTTCGCCGTGATCCTGCGCAAGACCGCGCTGCGCAACAGCCTGCGACCCGACGGGCTTGGCCGCACCCCGGCCGACCTCAGTCGCGAGCCGGAGCTCGCGGCGGACCCTCGTTGACGACGCGTCCGCCGTCGTTGCCGGCGCCGGGGCCGATCTCGACGACCCAGTCGGCCTCGGCGATCACGCGCTCGTCGTGCTCGACCACGAGCACCGCGTTGCCCGCCTCGACCAGGCCCTGCAGCTGGCGCATGAGCTTGTCCACGTCGGCCGGATGCAGGCCGGTGGTCGGCTCGTCGAGGACGTAGAGCGAGCGGCCGCGCTGCTGCTTCTGCAGCTCGGTCGCGAGCTTGATGCGCTGCGCCTCGCCGCCCGAGAGCTCGGTCGCCGGCTGGCCGAGGCGCAGGTAGCCGAGGCCGATGTCGCGCAACAGCGCGAGCGGCCTCAGCACGGCGGCCTCGTCGGCGAAGACGGCGCAGGCGGCGTCGACGGTCAGGCCGAGGATGTCGGCGATGGTCTTGCCTTGCCACGTCACCTCGAGCGTCTTCGCGTCGTAGCGCGCGCCGTGGCAGGTCGGGCAGGGCGCGTAGACGCTCGGCATGAAGAGCAGCTCGACGCTCACGAAGCCTTCGCCCTCGCAAGTCGCGCAGCGTCCCTTGGCGACGTTGAACGAGAAGCGGCCGGCGTCGTAGCGGCGCGCGCGTGCGGCCTGCGTCGCCGCGAAGAGCTTTCGCACGCCGTCGAAGAGGCCCGTGTAGGTCGCGAGGTTGGAGCGCGGCGTGCGCCCGATCGGCTTCTGGTCGACGCGCACCAGCCGCTGCACGCGCTCCATGCCGCCGGCGATGCGGCCGCGCGTTTCCTCCGCGACGGTCGGCACGCCGTCGGCGTCGCTCGCGTCGTCGTCGCTCGCCGGCTCGTGACCGAGATGGCGGCAGACGAGTTCGACCAGCGCCTGGCTGACGAGGCTCGACTTGCCCGAGCCCGAGACGCCGGTGACGGCGGTGAGCACGCCGAGCGGGAAGCGCGCGTCGAGATCGACGAGGTTGTTGCGCGTGATGCCGGCTAGGACGAGCCAGCCTTGCGGTGTTCGCGGCTCGCGTCGTGTCGGCTCGGTCGCAGCGAACAGATAGCGCGCCGTGTGCGACTCGGCGATATCGGCCAGGCCGGGCGGTGGACCGCTGTACAGCACGCGTCCGCCGAGCTCGCCCGCATCGGGTCCGACATCGACGAGCCAGTCGGCGCGACGCATCGTCGCCAGGTCGTGCTCGACGACGAAGATCGAGTTGCCGGAACGCTTGAGCGCATCGAGCGCCGTCAGCAGTGCGGCGCCGTCCTTGGGATGCAGACCGGCGGTCGGCTCGTCGAGCACGTAGACGACGCCGAAGAGGTTGGAGCGGATCTGCGTCGCCAAACGCAGCCGCTGCAGCTCGCCTGGCGAGAGCGTCGGCGTCGAGCGGTCGAGGGAGAGATAGCCGAGGCCGAGGGACTCGAGCGTGCCGATGCGTGCGACCAGGTCGGCGGCGATGCGTTGCGCGGCGATCCGCTTCTCCTCCGAGAGGTCGGGCGTGCGTCGCACGTCGGGCGCGCCGGCATGGGCCGAGCCGCCGGCAGCGACGCGACGCGCGATGTCGGCGGCGTGGCGTGCGCCCTCGGTGCGGGCCGCTGCACGTGTGGCCGCCTTGCGTGCGACGTCGGCATGGGCGAAGCGCCCTTCGGCAGCGGGCCGCAACACGTGGGCCATCTCGGAGAGCGTCAGGTGGGTGAGGGTGCCGATGTCGTGTCCAGCGAACGTCACCGACAGCGCTTCCCGCTTCAGGCGCTTGCCGTGACACACCGGGCAGACCGCGCCGGTCATGTAGCCCGACACGCGCTTCTTCATCAGCGGGCTCTGCGTCTTCGCGAAGGTGTGCAGGACGTACTTGCGCGCGCCGGTGAAGGTGCCCATGTAGCTCGGCTCCATCTTCCGGCGCAGCGCGGCGCGCGTCTCGGCGGGCGTGAAGCCGGCATAGACCGGCACCGTCGGCTGCTCGTCGGTGTAGAGGATCCAGTCGCGAGTCTTTTTCGGCAGGTCGCGCCACGGCGTGTCGACGTCGTGGCCGAGCGTGACCAGGATGTCGCGCAGGTTCTGGCCGTGCCACGCGGGCGGCCACGCGGCGATCGCGCGCTCGCGGATCGTCAGCGTGTCGTCGGGCACCAGCGAGCGCTCCGTCACTTCGTAGACGCGGCCCAGCCCGTGGCAGTTCGGGCACGCGCCCTGGGCCGTGTTGGGCGAGAAGTCCTCGGCGTAGAGCATCGGCTGGCGCGGCGGATAGGTGCCGGCGCGCGAATAGAGCATGCGCACCAGGCTCGACAGCGTCGTCACGCTGCCGACCGACGAGCGCGCGCCCGGCGTGCCGCGCGACTGCTGCAGCGCGACGGCGGGCGGCAGGCCATCGATCGAGTCGACGTCGGGCACACCGACCTGGTTGATCAAGCGTCGCGCGTATGGCGCGACCGATTCGAAGTAACGCCGCTGCGCCTCGGCGTAGATCGTGCCGAAGGCGAGCGACGACTTACCCGAGCCGGAGACACCGGTGAAGACGACGAGCGCATCGCGAGGGACGTCGACGTCGACGTCCTTGAGGTTGTGCTCGCGCGCACCACGCACCCGCACGAAGCCGGTCGCGATGTCGTGGCCGGGGCCGTCGCGCTTCATCGCGGCTCTGCGCCGGCGGCGACGCCCTCGCACATACTCGTCCCACGATGCCCGGCTACGCCACCAAGGACGAACGAATCTCCATCGCCGGTGTCGACGATCTCGTTGTCCGCTCGCTGCTCGACCGGCAGCAGTTCTCCGACGACCACGGTGTTGCCGAGAAGATGGGCATCTCGTCGGCCGGCTGGTCGCTGTTCGGCCTGATCTGGCCGTCGGAGCTGCGCCTCGCCGCGCGCCTCGCGCAGCGCCCGGTGCGGGCGGACGAGCGCATCCTCGAGGTCGGCTGCGGCCTGGCGGTCGCGAGCCTCGTCGGTCATCGCGCCGGCGCCGACGTCACGGCGAGCGATCGCCATCCGCTGACCGCGCTCTTCCTGCGCGAGAACCTGGTCCTGAACGGGCTCGGGCCGATGAAGTACCTGCACGGCGACTGGGCCGTCGAGAGCGCGGCCGAGCCCGATGCCGCCGACGTGGTCGCATCGGATCGCTACGACCTGATCATCGGCAGCGATCTGCTCTACGAGAGAGATGTGGCGGGCGACCTGGCCCGGTTCGTCGACCGTCATGCGAAGCCTGAATGCGACGTGTGGATCGTCGATCCGGACCGCGGCAATCGGCCGGCCTTCAACCGGCGCATGGCGGATGCAGGTTTCCTGCTGGGCGAGGAGCGCCTCGACGCGGCTGCGACCGGCTCGGCGCCGGCGTACAAGGGACGGCTCCTCGTGTACGCCCGTAAACTCGACCGGAACTGATCGCGCCAGCCGGCGCGATCCTTGCACTGGGCTCGTCCATGTCCATGACCGATCTCCAGGAGCTGCTCGACAGCAACCGCCGCTGGGCGAAGAAGATGGAGGTCGCGCGGCCGGGCTTCTTCACCGGCCTGCTGCAGCAGCAGGCGCCGCAATACCTGTGGATCGGCTGCGCCGACAGCCGCGTGCCGGCGAACGATCTCGTCGACCTCGCGCCGGGCGAGCTTTTCGTCCACCGCAACGTCGCCAACGTCGTCGTCCACTCCGACCTGAACTGCCTGTCGGTGATCCAGTTCGCGACCGACGTGCTGAAAGTCAAGCACATCATCGTCGTCGGCCACTCCGGCTGCAGCGGTGTCGTCGCGGCGCTCGAGAACCGGCGCATCGGCCTTGCCGACAACTGGATCCGCCACGTCCAGGACGTCCGCAACCGGCACGCGGCATGGCTCGAGACGTTGCCGGCCGCGCGTCGCGTCGACGCGCTGTGCGAGCTCAACGTCGTGGAGCAGGCGCTCAACGTCTGCCAGACGACCGTCGTGCAGGAAGCATGGCAGCGCGGCCAGGAGCTGGTCGTGCACGGCTGGGTCTATGGCCTGCAGAACGGCCTGCTGCAGGACCTCAACATGACCGTGACCCGGCTCGACGACGCCGGCGCGGCCTACGACACCGCGATCGCCGCGGTGCGAGCGCGCCACGACGGCATCGTCGCCGCCGACGACGCGGCCCGATAGCGCCGGGCCGCTCGATTCGGCATCGTCCCGGGTCCGGCCCCGGCCACACTCTTGGGGATGTGCGGCGCTGGCCGCGCGCCTAGAGTTGCGATCTCGTTCGCATCGTCGTCCGCGCGATCGCCGGAATCCTTCGCGGACGTTTCATCCGTCACGCAGGAGACACAGACATGCTGAGAATCACCATCAACGGCGTCTCGCTCGACCCGGCCTCGCCAGCGCCGCGCGCGGCAGCGATCGGCACGGCGAGCGCCGCGAAGTCCGACTACATCCTGGTTCAGTCGACCGAGCCGATGACGGCCGAGCAGCTGGCGCAGCTCAAGAAGGCGGGTGCGGTCGTCCAGGAGTACGTCTCCGACAACACCTACCTGTGCGGCTTCAAGGAAACCGGGCTCGCGAAGGTGCGGGCGCTGCCGTTCGTGGCCTGGGCCGGCGTCTACGACGATGCCTTCAAGATCCCGCCGACGGTACGCGCACCGGCGGCGACGGCGCGCTCGGCGACGATCGGCGGCGTCGCGCCGTCGCCCTCGACCTCGCGCGCCTTCCACAAGGTCGACGTCGTCTTCCACAAGGGCGTCGATCCGAGCAAGCCGGCGATGCGCAGGAAGATCGCGGCGGCGGCGCGCGTCAGTCCCGACGATCTCGAGATGAGCAGGAACAAGGTCCGCATGCGCATCCAGGACCGCTACCTCGACGACATCGTCGCCATCGACGAGGTGCGCTATCTCGCGCCGGCGCCGGTGTTCCGGCTCTACAACAACGTCGCGCGGCCGATCCTCAACGCCGATGTCCTGATCAACGGCACGGCCTACCAGGGCGCGGGCCAGATCGTCGTCGTCAACGACACCGGCTTCGACAAGGGCTCGACGACCAACGTCCATCCGGCGTTCACGGGCCGCGTCACGAAGCTGGTTGCGCTCGGCCGGCCGACCTCCGACGATCCCGACGGCCACGGCACGCACGTCGCCGGCTCGGTGCTCGGCGACGGCAACTCGCCGTCGATGGGCGGCAAGATCCAGGGCACGGCGCCCAAGGCCAAGCTGATCACGCAGTCGTTGCTCGACTCGGGCGGCGGCCTCGGCGGCATCCCGAACGACCTGCACGATCTCTTCCGGCCGCCGTACGACAACAACAAGGCGCGCATCCAGACCAACTCGTGGGGCTCGGGGCCAGGACCGTACTCGCCGAGCTCGAACGAGATCGACGACTTCGTCTGGAACCATCCCGACTGCGTCATCTGCTTCGCCGCCGGCAACGACGGCACCGACGGAAACAGCAACGGTGTCGTCGATCCCGGCTCGGTGGCGGGCGAGGCGTCGGCGAAGAACTGCATCACGGTGGGCGCGTCGGAGAGCTTGCGTCCTCGCTTCAGCGCGACCTACGGCGCGTACTGGCCGTCCGACTATCCGGCCAGTCCACTGCACGACGACCGCATCGCCAGCAACGCGGACGGCATGGTCGCGTTCAGCAGCCGCGGGCCGACCAAGGAAGGGCGCATCAAGCCCGACGTCGTCGCGCCGGGGACGTGCATCCTGTCGACGCGCTCGCGTGCGCTCGTCACCGCGTCGACCGACTACGGCACATCGAGCGATCCGGCGTTCTTCTTCGACGGCGGTACGAGCATGGCGACGCCGCTGGTCGCCGGCTGCGTCGCGGTCGTGCGCGAGACGCTGGTCAAGAACGGCATGCCGACGCCGAGCGCCGCGGTTGTCAAGGCGATCCTCATCAACGGCGCCGTCACCTTACCCGGCCAGTACAGCCCGAGCGAGGCCGGCGCGTCGCCCAACACGTCGTCGGGCTGGGGCCGCGTCAACCTCGCCGGCTCGATCATCCTGCCCGGCGCCAATCCGAACGGCGGCTTCGGCGAGGGCGGCCCGCTGAAGCAGGGGCAGAGCAGCACGGTGACGATCACCATCCCGACGAAGAAGCGCTCGACCGGCGCACACACCGCTGCCGCCGGCTACACGCTGAAGGTGACGCTCGTCTGGTCCGACCCGCCCGGCGCCAAGCTGCAGAACGACCTCGACCTGATCGTCAAGGCATCGAACGGCGTCGAGCGCCACGGCAACATGGGCACGGGCAAGGGCTTCGACCGCGTCAACAACGTCGAGCAGGTGGTGTGGGAGAGCATTCCGGCGGGCGCGGTGACGATCACCGTCACTGCCTTCCACATCACCCAGTTCGCGCAGCCCTGGGCTTACGCCTGGCGCATCAGCTGAGCGTACGAAGAACGGGCCACGCGCGGCATCGCCGCCCGCGGCCCGTGGCCGATGCGGCGACGCTCTCGCTGCCGGGCAAATCCGACGGATGCACCGGCCGCGCGATGTCCTCCGAACGGGATGCCGCGCCTGGGCATGATGTGCCAGCGGTGGGCGGCCCCGATCGGGCCGTTGTCTCGCGGGATCTCGCGTTTCTCTTCGCCAGTGAGCAACAGCTCGGTCGAGAGCAGCTGCTCGCGGCGCTTGAAGCCGCGCACGTCCTGCTCGAGCTTGCGCAAGATGAAGTCACTGCCGAAAATGACCGCGTCGGGCGTCGCGGGCGGCTCTGCGACGAGCGCGGCGCCGAGGCCGAACTGCGGATCCCAGCGCGCGATGCCGGCATCCTTCGCTTCCTTCACGATCTTGCGCAAGGCGCGACGCGAGGCCTGCGCCCTGGTCGGATCGAGCTTGAAGAAGATGTTCGTCGTCTCCGGCCGGCCGAGTCCCTTCGGGATGTTGCCCTGCACCTCGCGCAGCATCTGCTGTTCTTCGTGCGAGGACGCCAGCCACGCGGGCGGCTTTGAAAGATCGATGGCCATGAGGTCTCTTCGGGTGGTGAAGAAGCCCCGGACGAATCGCGTCGAAGGCCGGCCGGACGCATCCTTGGCAGCGCGTCCCGCGACCGAATCCCCTGCATTGACGACATCGGGGCTCGTGCCCGCGTCCACCCTACGCACCGAGATAGCGGTGCCATAGCCCAGGGTCGGCGGCCATCTCGGCCGAGCTGCCGCGCCAGGCGACGCGGCCCTTCTCGACGATCACGTGGTGGTCGCCGATGGCGACGAGACGGCGCGCGTACTTGTCGATCACGATCATCGCCAGGGCCGCCTCGCGCAGCTGCGCGAGCGCGCGCCAGATCTCTTCGCGCACCAGCGGAGCGAGCCCTTCTGTCGCTTCGTCGAGGATCAGCAGCGTCGGGTTCGTGACGATCGCGCGGCCGATGGCGAGCATCTGCTGCTCGCCACCCGAGAGCTGGTTGCCAAGATGCCCGCGCCGTCCGGCGAGTGCAGGAAAGAGCTCGAGCACGCGGCGCGGCGTCCAGGTTGCGACGCCGTCGGGCGAGGCGCGGTGGAATGCGGTGAGGTGCTCGTCGACGCTCAGGTTGGGGAAGATCTGTCGTCCTTCCGGCACGAGCGCGATGCCGGCGCGGGCGACGCGGTTCGCCGGCCAGCCCGTGATCTCGCGGCCGGCGAAGCGGACGCTGCCCGCGCTCGGCGCGAGCAGGCCCATCACCGTGCGCACCAGCGTCGTCTTGCCCATGCCGTTGCGGCCGAGCACGCCGACGATCTCGCCCGGCGCGACGGCGAGGTCGATGCCGAACAGCACCTCGGACCGGCCATAGCCGGCGTGGACGGCGCGCACCTCGAGCAGCGGCGCCGCCATCACGCGCTTTCGTCGCCGAGATAGGCGGCGATCACGGCCGGGTCGGCGCGCACCGCGTCGGGCGCGCCGGTCGCGATCAGGCGTCCGCCGACGAGCACCGAGACGCGGTCGGCGAGCCGGAAGACGGCGTCGACGTCGTGCTCGATGAGCAGCACCGTGCTGGTCGCTCGAACGACGTCGATCAGCCGCTCCATGCGCGTCGATTCGTCGGCGCCCATGCCGGCCATCGGCTCGTCGAGCAGCATCAGCAGTGGCCGGCTCGCGAGCGCCATGCCGACTTCGAGCGCACGCCGCTCGCCGTGCGAGAGCTGGTCGATCGCGTGCGTCGCCTTTTCAGCCAGGCCGATGTCGGCGAGGACCTCGCGGGCACGCTCGAACTCGGTCGCATCGGCCCGCATCGGCCGCCATGCGCGAAAGCTGCTGCCCGAGACGGCCTGGACCGCGAGTGCGACGTTGTCGAGCACGCTCGCGCTCTTGAAGAGCCGCGTGATCTGGAACGAGCGCACGAGCCCGCGGCGCGCGCGCTGGTGCGGCGCGAGCGAGGTGACGTCGACGCCATCGAAGACGATCCTGCCGCGATCGGGCGCGAGCTGGCCGCCGAGCTGCGCGACGAAGGTCGTCTTGCCGGCGCCGTTCGGGCCGATCAGCGCGTGGACCTCGCCTCGCCGCACCTGCAGGTCGACTCGGTCGGTCGCGACGAGCGCGCCGAAGCGCTTCTCGAGGCCGCTGACGTCGAGCAGCGGCGGCGTCATCGCGGGCCTGCCTTGCGATCGCGCAGCGTCTTCACGACGCCGACGAGCCCCTGCCGCGCGTAGAGGACGACCGCGAGCAGCACCCAGCCGGTCCAGAACTCCCAGTGCTCGGTGTACGCGCCGAGCACTTCCTGCATCAGCATGAGCACGGCCGCGCCGACGAGGCCGCCCCAGACGGTGGCGACGCCGCCGAGAATCACCATCACCATCAGCGTGCCTGACTGCGTCCAGTGCAGCACGTTCGGGCTGACGTAGCCCTGCAGGTTGACGCTCAGCGCTCCGGCGACGCCGCCGAGCGCGCCGGCGACGACGAAGACGACGAGCTTGCTGCGGTAGACCGGAAAGCCGAGCGCTTCGGCGCGGACGTCGTCGTCGCGCAGCGCGAGCGCGGCGCGGCCGAAGCGAGAGGGCACGAAGCGGGCGAGCGCGACCAGTGTCAGCACGAGGACCGCGAGCGCGACATAGTAGAACGCGAGCGGATCCTTGAGATCGAGCACGCGGTCGCCGAGCGAGAACAGCGAGCGGGCGCGGATGTTGAGACCTTCGTCCCCGCCATAGCCTTTCACCGAGTTGGCGAGGTAGTACAGCATCTGCGCGAACGCCAGCGTGATCATGATGAAGTAGACGCCGCGCGTGCGCAGCGAGATCGCGCCGATGACGAGTGCGACCAGTGCCGTGATCGCGACCGTCGCGGCGAGATGCGCGACGCCGCTCTGCACGCCCTCGCTGATCATCACGCCGGTGACGTACGCGCCGACGCCGACGAACGCGGCATGGCCGAACGACACCATTCCGCCGTAGCCGAGGACGAGGTTGAGGCTCGTCGCGGCGACCCCGAAGACGACGATGCGGCTCGCGAGGCTCAGATAGAAGTCGAGGCCGAGCGCGCGCAGAACGAAGGGCAGGGCGAGCGCGACGAGCGCGGCAACGGCGATCGGCAGCGCGCGAACGGCGGGGCGCATCAGCCGCGTGCCGGGAACAGGCCCTGCGGCTTGATCGCCAGGACCACGGCCATGAAGACGTAGACCGCGATCGACGCGATCGCCGGCCCGGCGGCACTCGCCCACTGCGGCGGCAGCAGCTCGCGCAGCGCGTGCTGCAGGAACGTGCGGCCGAGCGTGTCGATGCAGCCGACGAGGATCGCGCCGACCAGCGCGCCGCGGATCGAGCCGATGCCGCCGATCACGATCACGACGAAGGCCAGGATCAGGATGTTCTCGCCCATGCCGACCTGCACTGCGAGCAGCGGCCCGAGCAGCGCCCCGGCGACGGCGCACAGGGCCGCGCCGATGCCGAACACCGCGGTGAAGAGGCGCGGGATGTTCGTGCCCATCGCCGTCGCCATCTCGCGGTTCGACGCGCCGGCGCGGACGAGCGCGCCCATCCGCGTCTTCTGCACGAGCAGCCACAGCAGCACGGCGAGCGCGAGGCCGACGCCGATGATGAGCAGCCGGTACGCGGGATAGATCAGGCCCGGCAGCAGCTCGACCGGGCCGGCGAGCGCCGCCGGCGCCGAAAGCGGCAGATCGTTGCCGAAGACCATCTTCGTGCCGTCGTTGAGGATCAGGATCAGCGCGAAGGTCGCCAGCACCTGCGAGAGATGGTCGCGGGCGTAGAGCGTACGCAAGAGGCCGGCTTCGAGCACCATGCCGAAGACGGCCGTGAGCGCGACTGCGCCGAGCACGCCGAGCACGAACGAGCCGGTGAGCGCGCCCAGCCAGGCGGCGACGAAGGCGCCGACCATGTAGAGCGAGCCGTGCGCCAGGTTGATCATGTCCATGACGCCGAAGACCAGCGTCAGCCCGGCCGCGAGCAGGAACAGCATCAACCCGAACTGCAGGCCGTTCAGGGCCTGCTCGAGGATCAGAACGCCCGGCATTGCGTCTCTCCCTCTCCCGCTCGCGGGAGAGGGTCGGGGTGAGGGTCTTCGCCCTTCACTTCATCGCGCAGGCTTGCACGTACGCGTCGCCGTGGTTCTTCAGGATCGGCTCGTTGAAGGATTTGTTGATCAGGCCGCCCTTGCCGTCGTTGCCGATCGTGCGCACGTAGTAGTTCTGGATCGGGTAGTTGTTGGTGTTGAACTTGAACGCGCCGCGCACCGAGTCGAACTTCGCGGCCTTGAGCGCCTTCAGCACCGCCGGCTGGTCGTCGAGCTTGCCCTTGACGTCGCGCACCGCCGCACCGATGAGGAGCGCGGTGTCGTAGCCCTGCGACGCGTAGAGCGTCGGCACGCGCTTGTATTCCTTCTCGAACTCGGCGACGAACTTGACGTTCGCCGCATTCGTGAAGTCGGGCGACCAGTGCGCGGTGTTGAAGAGGCCGGCCATCGCGCCGCCGACCGGGCCGATCACGTCCTGGTCGGCCGAGAAGCCCGGCAGCAGCAGCGTCGTGTCCTTGCCGAGGCCGGCACCGACGTACTGCTTGATGAAGTTGATGCCCATGCCGCCGGGCAGGAAGATGTAGACCGCCTGCGGCTTGGCGGCGCGGATCTCGGCGAGCTCGGCGGCGTAGTCGAGCTGGCCGAGCTTGGTGTAGTTCTCGCCGACGACCTGGCCCTTGAACATGCGCTTGAAGCCGGCGAGCGAGTCCTTGCCGGCCTGGTAGTTCGGCGCGACGAGATACACGCTCTTCAGGTTGCGGGTGTTCGCGTATTGGCCCGCGGCCTCGTGGTACGCGTCGTTCGGCCACGCGACCGCGAAGAAGAGCGGGTTGCAATCCTTGCCGGCCATCGACGACGGCGCCGCGTTCGGGCTGATGTAGATCGTCTTGCTGTCGAGCGCTTCCGGCAGCGCGGCCAGCATGATGTTCGAGAACACGACGCCGGTCATGAAGTCGACCTTGTCGCGCTTGATGTCCTTCTCGAACTGCTGCTTGGCGACGTCGGGCTTGAACTGGTCGTCGCTGACGATCACCTCGGCCGGCAGGCCGCCGAGCTTGCCGCCGTTCATCTTCACGGCGAGCAGGAAGCCGTCGCGGATGTCGACGCCGAGAGCCGACGACGGCCCGGAGAGCGTGCTCACGAAGCCGACCTTGACCTTGTCGGCCGCGCTCGCGCCCGTGGCGCCGAACGCCAGCGCGGCGGTCGACAGGGCGAGGCCGAGGGCCGTGAAACGGGGCGTGGAGCGCTGCTGCATGGTGCGAACCTTTCGATCGGAAGCGGCGTAGTCGACGGCGTCGATGACGGGCGGGGCGATTGTAGGGATCTGCCTTGCGAAGTCCGTGCCCGCCCGGCTGTCGCCGGTCACGACCGGATGCAGTGCGTCGCACGGCGCTGGCGAGTGCGGATGTGCGTCGCGACGATGACGGCGCATCACAAGGAGAACACCGTGTCGGAAGTCGAGCAACTGGGCAAGCTGGGCGAGCTGCATCGCAGCGGCGAGTGCCGAAGGGCGTGTGCTCGCCGGCGTCAACGCGCTCGCGCGCAGCCGCGCCGACCGATGGATCGGCAGCGTGTGCAGCGGCATCGCCCGCGCGACGGGCATGGCGACGTGGGTCTGACGCGTGGTGTTCACCGCGCTCGCGCGGTGCGGTGGCAGCGGTCTCCTGATCTACGTGCCGCTCTGGTTCTTCGAGCCGCTTGCCGACGACTCGGGCGCGAGCCGGACGGCGTCCCGGGCGTGGTGAATCGGCCATTGCGGGGCTTGTCGAGTCGACGCATCAGCCGGACGACGCAGCGCGTACCGCAACGGTTTGACGGAAGATCGCCATGGGCATCGCTTCGGGAGTTTTCGTTCCAGCCTCGCCGGCTCGGGATGCAGCGTCCAGCCACGCCCCACTTTCCATCGCGCGGCCGTCGTGCGGCTCGGTCTGCGACGGCGTCGACGCGCTGCCTGTCGGACTGGGCGCCCTGGTCTTGATCGCTATCGCGGCGGTGATCGCAGGACGCCAACGCCGCTCTGATCCCGCCGCGGTCGAGACGAGCGCCTTCCGGTTCAGGTCAGGCCGCAGCCGCGCAGCACCAGCGAAGTCACGTGCTCTGCCGCGCGGGCGTGATCGCGTCCGCTCAGCCGCGCGCGGCCGAGCACGGCGCGCACCTGGACGTCGAAGTCGGCGTAGGTCTGGGTCGCGGCCCAGATCGTGAAGAAGAGATGGGTCGCATCGACCGGCGCCATCCGACCGGCGGCGATCCAGCCGTCGATGACGCACGCCTTCTGCTTCACTGTCGCGCGCAGCTCGGTGCGCATCAATCGCCCAAGCACCGGCGCGCCGTGCAGCAGCTCGTTGGCGAAGACGCGTGACGCGTCGGGCCGCTCGGCCGACATCGCCATCTTGGCGCGGATGTAGGCCGAAAGAGCTTCGCGCGGATCGGCGTCGGCGATCAGGCTGTCCATCGGCACGAGCCAGTCGTGCAGCGTGCGCGCGAGCACCTCGTGGTAGAGCCCGTGCTTGCTGCCGAAGTGATAGTGCAGGTTGGCCTTCGGCACGCCCGCGGCCTTGGCGATCGCCGCCGTCGTCGCGCCGCTGAAGCCGGCGCGCGCGAACACCCGCTCGGCGGCGCCGAGGAGCGCCGCGCGCGCCGTGTCGCCACGCGACTGAGGAGCCCGGACACGGGCCGGGCGCGGCCGGCCCGTCGCCGGCGCGCGCGCCGCGCCGCTCACTTCTTCGTCGCCGCCTCCCACACGACGTGCGAGTACGCGGCCTTGCCCGGATCCTTCTTGATCACCGGCGAGCTGCCGGCAGCGAGCAGCACCTTGACCGTGCGCTCGTAGGCGACCGGCTCGAGGTAGCCGAGCTTGGCCGTGCCGGCGGTGGTGATCAGCTTGGCGACGTTCTCCATCTGCCGCTGCTGCACCTTCAGCGTCGCGCTGCCCGACGGATCGGCGGCGACGACGATCTTGCCGGCTTCGGCCGGGTCCTTGACGGCGTCGTTCCAGCCCTTCAAGGTGGCGCGCAGGAACTTCGCCGCACGTGCGACGAAGGCCGGATCCTTCAGCTTGCTGTCGAGCACGTAGAGGCCGTCTTCCAGCGAGGCGACGCCCTGGTCCTCGTAGAAGAAGGTGACCAGGTCGCTCTCCTTCACGCCCGCGTCGACGACCTGCCAGTACTCGTTGTAGATCATGGTCGAGATGCACGCCGCCTGGTTCTGCAGCAGCGGATCGACGTTGAAGCCCTGCTTCATGATCTTGATGTCGCTGTCGGGCTTCAAGCCCAGCTTGGCCATCCAGTTGAGGAACGGGTACTCGTTGCCGCCGTACCAGACGCCGAGCGTCTTGCCCTTCAGGTCTTTCGGCGTCGATACGCCGCTCGCCTTCTTGCAGGTCAGCATCAGGCCCGAGCGATTGAAGATCTGCGCGATGTTGACGAGCGGGACGCCGGCCTCGCGCGCGGCGAGCGCGTCGGGCATCCAGTTGACGATCGCGTCGGCCTGGTTGCCGGCGAGCACCTGCACCGGCGAGACGTCGGGGCCGCCCGGCTTGATCGTGACGTCGAGGCCCTCGGCCTTGTAGTAGCCCTTGGCGGCGGCGACGTAGTAGCCGGCGAACTGGGCCTGCGGCACCCACTTCATCTGCACCGTGAACTTCTGCGCCTGGGCCGCGGCGGGCGCGGCGACGCCGACGCCGACCGCGGTGACGAGCGCGGCGAGCGCGAACTTGAAGGACGAACCGATCATGGAGAGCTCCTCGGGTTGTTGGACTGACGGACGGACAAGGACGGGAGATGGTCGTTCACGCGGAACGGACCGAAGGGTGCCAGAACGCCCAGCGGCGCTCAAGCTGAACCAGAAGCGCATAGGCGGCCGAGCCGGAGACGGCAGCGACGACGATCGCGCCCCACACGAACGGCATGTTGAGCCGCGCCGCCTCGGTGCTGATGCGAAAGCCGAGGCCGACGGTGGGCGAGCCGAAGAACTCGGCGACGATGCCGCCGATGAGCGCGAGCGTCGCGTTGACCTTGAGCGCGCTCATGATGAAGGGCAGGGCGCAGGGCAGGCGCAGGTCGATCAGCGTGCGCACGTAGCCGGCGGCGTAGCTGTGCATCAGCTCGAGCTCGAGCTTGCCCGCGGCGCGCAGGCCCGCGAGAGTGGCGATGAGCATCGGGAAGAACGTCATCAGCACGACGACCGCAGCCTTCGACGGCCACTCGAAGCCGAACCACATCACCATGATCGGCGCGACCGCGACGAGCGGGATGGTGCCGGTCAGCGACGCGATCGGCAGCAGGCCGCGCTGCAGGAACGGCAGCCGGTCGATCGCGACGGCGACGAGGAAGCCGAGCGTCGAGCCGACGACCCAGCCGACGAGGACCGCCTTGAGCACCGTCTGCACGAAGTCGCGCAGCAGCGTGTCCCACTGGCCGAGCATCGACGCGACGATCGCCGACGGCGCAGGCAACAGCACGCGCGGCACCTCGAACGCCGTGACGCCGACCTGCCAGAAGAAGAGCACCCAGAGGCCGAAGAGCGCAGCGGTCAGCGGGCGGTAGATGCGGGCGCCGTCGAGCGCGGCGAAGCGCTGCACGGTGATCGTCGCGAGCGCGAGTGTGGCGAGCAGCGTGAGCCAGAAGCCGCTCGCGGCGGGTGCCGCGCCGGTCGCCGGCGGCAGGGTCGCGAACATCGCCGCGCCGGCGACGCACGGCAGCACGAGCAGGAGCGTGAAGCGCGCGTGCGGCGTCGGTGCGAGCGCACGCCAGGCGGCGAACGCGAGCAGCGCCCAGGCGAGGATCGGTATGGCGCCGCTCTGCCAGCGCATCACGGTGACGCCAGGATCGCCGGCCGCCGTCAGCGGATAGACCAGCGCGAGCACGAGCACGGCGAGAGCGAACACGGCGACGAGCGCGCCGGGCGCGCCGCGCGTTCCGGCGACGGTCGTCATCCGAATCTCCGCTGGCGCAGCACGATCCGCTCGGCAGCGGAGACTGCGGCGACCAGCACCAGGCCGAGCAGCGCCGACATCACGAGCGCCGACCAGATGCCGATCGTGTTGCCGTAGTACGAGCCGGTGAGCAGCTTTGCGCCGAGGCCGGCCTGCGCGCCTGTCGGCAGCTCGGCGACCATCGCGCCGACGAGCCCGGCCGCGACCCCGACGCGCAGCGACGGGAACAGGAACGGCAGCGCAGCCGGCAGGCGCAGCAGCCAGAAGGCCTGCATGCGCGTCGCGGCGTAGGTGTGCATCAGCTCGGTGTCGATGCGCTGCGGCGAGCGCAGGCCCTGGACCATCGCGACGGTGACCGGGAAGAAGCAGAGGTACATCGCGATCGCCGCCTTCGGCGCGATGCCGGAAAAACCGAGGCTCCCGAGGATCACGAGAACGATCGGCGCGATCGCCAGCACCGGCACGGTCTGCGACGCGACGATCCACGGCAGCAGCGCGCGGTCGAGCGTGCGCGAGTGGACGATTGCGCCGGCCAGTGCGACGCCGAGCAGCGTGCCGAGGACGAAGCCGACGATGGTCGACTGCGCCGTCACCGCGGCGTGGAAGAGCAGGTTGCGCGGAGAGTCAAGCGGCCAGTCGACGAGGCTGGTCCACAGGTCGATCGCGACCTGGTGCGGCGCCGGCAGGACCGGCCGCTCCATCGACCATGTCGCGGCGACGAGGTCGGCGAATCCGTACGGTCCTTTCGGTGTCATCACGCGCTCGATCGCGCCGGGCGCGTTGAGCCAGACCGCGCCGGCATACCAGAGCACGACGACGCCGACGAGCACGACCCCGACCGGGACAACGCGTCGCGCCCGCTCAGACATCGACGCTCCTGCCGCTTCCGATCGCGAGCGCCTCGCGCAGCTCGTGCGCGACGGCGACGAACTCGGGCGAGTCGCGCATGCCGAGATCGCGCTCGTCGGGCAACGGCGACGCGATCACCTTGAGGATCCGCCCCGGCCGCGGCGACATCACGACGATGCGCGTCGAGAGGTAGGCGGCTTCCGCGATCGAATGGGTGACGAAGACGACGGTGCGCTTCTCGCGCCGCCAGAGCTGCTGCAGCTGCTCGTTGAGACGGTCGCGCGTGATCTCGTCGAGGGCGCCGAAGGGCTCGTCCATCATCAGCAGGCGCGGCTCGAAGCCGAGCGCGCGTGCGATCGAGACGCGCTGCTGCATGCCGCCCGAGAGCTGCCACGGGTACTTCTTCTCGAAGCCGCCGAGGCCGACGCGGGCGAGCTGCTCCATCGCCACCGACTTGCACGTGGCTGCGTCGCGCCCCTGGATCTGCAGCGGCAGCATGACGTTGGCGAGCACCGTGCGCCACGGAAAAAGCGCCGGTGACTGGAAGACGTAGCCGTAGGCGCGGGCGAGGCGCGCCTCGTGCGGGCTCATGCCGTTGACCTCGACCGTGCCCGAGGTGATCGGCTCGAGATCGGCGATCACGCGCAACAGCGTGGTCTTGCCGCAGCCCGACGGGCCGATCAGCGAGACGAACTCGCCGGGTGCGATCGCGAGGTCGATTTCGCTCAGCGCCTGGACGGGTGCATCGGCGGACGGATAGACGACGCTCACCTTGCGCGCGCGCACCGCGAGCTCGCGCCCGGACGCCGTGCCGTTCGACGGATGCAGCATGCGATCGGGAGCGTTCATCAAGGCGATGGCGGGGCCGCGGGAGCGCGCGAAACTGGACCGAATGGTCAGCATGATTGTGGCCCGGGGAAGCCAGTTGCATGCCAGCGGCGCGCGTCGGGCGAACCCGGTGGCCGGCTGGCATGGCGGTTGCGTAAGATCGGCGCAAGTGCTGACCAAACGGTCAGCTTTGGTCCGAGCCTGAAAAGGAGCGCTGCATGGTCGTGCCGTCGTCCCTGTCGCCCGAGGCGGAGCCGGATGTGCGCGCCGGCCGCCGCGACGCCGCCGGCTACGTGGCCGCCTTCGCCGACGCCGCGCCGCGCCTGACGCGTACCCAGGCGCTGGTCGCCTCCGAGCGCTGCCTCTACTGCTTCGACGCGCCGTGCGTCCAGGCCTGCCCGACCGGCATCGACGTGCCGAGCTTCATCCGCCGCATCGGCGAAGACAACCTTCGCGGTGCGGCGCGCACCATCCTCGAAGCGAATCCCCTCGGCGGCACCTGCGCGCGCGTCTGCCCGACCGAGGAGCTGTGCGAGCAGGTCTGCGTCAAGGTCGCGCAGGAGGGCAAGCCGGTCGAGATCGGACGGCTGCAGCGCTATGCCGTCGATGCCGCGATGGAGCGTCCGGTGACGACGCTCTTCGCCCGCGCCGCGACCACCGGCAAGCGGATCGCCATCGTCGGCGCCGGACCCGCCGGGCTGGCGTGCGCGTTCGGGCTCGCCCGTCTGGGCCACGACGTCGTCGTCCACGACGCGAAGCCGCTCGCGGGCGGTCTGAACGAGTACGGCCTCGCGACGTACAAGATGGCGGGCGACTTCGCCCAGGCCGAGGTCGCGTGGCTGACGGGCATCGGCGGCATCGCCTTCGAGCTCGGCTGGCGGCTCGACAGCGCGTCGCGGCTCGCGTCGCTGCGCGAGCAGTTCGATGCGGTCTATCTGGCTGTCGGCCTGACGCTGACCAACGCCTTGCGCATCCCGGGCGAAGACCTCGCCGGCGTGCGCGACGCGATCGACTTCATCGCCGACCTGCGCTCGACCGCCGATCCGGCGACGCTGCCGATCGGCCGGCGCGTCGTCGTCATCGGCGGCGGCATGACGGCCGTCGATGCCGCCGTGCAGAGCAAGTTGCTCGGCGCGGAGGAGGTGCACATGGTCTATCGCCGCGGCCCCGAGCAGATGTCGGCGTCGCGCGCCGAGCAGCAATGGGCGCAGACGAACGGCGTGGCGATCCACCATCACCAGTCGCCGGTCGCGATCGACGGCGATACCCGCGGCCACGCGGTCGCCGTGCGCTTCGCGAAGGGCGACGGGAGCGAGCAGGTGTTCGCAGCCGACATGGTCATGAAGGCGATCGGCCAGAAGCTCGACGGCGGCTTGCTTGCCACGGCGGGGCTCGCGCTCGACGGTGGCCGGGTCGTCGCCGATGCCGAAGGCCGCACCGGCGTCGCCGGACTCTGGGCCGGCGGCGACTGCCGCGCCGGCGGCCGCGACCTCACCGTCGAGGCGGTCGAGGACGGCAAGCGCGCCGCGCGCTCGATCCACGCCTCGCTCGTCGCCTGACGCAAGGAGCCACGATGGCCGACCTCCGCACCACCTTCGCCGGCATCGCCAGCCCGAACCCGTTCTGGCTCGCCGCCGCGCCGCCCACCGACAAGGCCTACAACGTCCACCGCGCCTTCGAGGCCGGTTGGGGCGGCGTCGTCTGGAAGACCCTCGGCGAGGACGGCCCGCCGATCGTCAACGTCAACGGTCCACGCTACGGCGCGCTGCTGACGCCCGACCGGAAGATGCTCGGCTTCAACAACATCGAGCTGATCACCGACCGGCCGCTGCAGACCAACCTCGATGAGATCGCCGAGGTCAAGCGCCGCTGGGCGGACCGCGCGCTCGTCGTCTCGCTGATGGTGCCGTGCACGGAAGATGCCTGGAAAGCGATCCTCGTGCGCGTCGAGGACACCGGCGCCGACGGCATCGAGCTCAACTTCGGCTGTCCGCACGGCATGAGCGAGCGCGGCATGGGCGCGGCCGTCGGCCAGGTGCCGGAGTACATCGAGATGGTGACGACGTGGTGCAAGCGATTCAGCCGTCTGCCGGTGATCGTCAAGCTCACGCCGAACGTCACCGACATCCGCCAGCCGGCGCGCGCGGCGCGGCGCGGCGGCGCCGACGCGATCTCGCTCATCAACACCGTCAACTCGATCATGGGCGTCGATCCGTCGACGCTGAAGATGAGCCCGTCGACCGGCGGCATGGGCTCGCACGGCGGCTACTGCGGCCCGGCGGTCAAGCCGATCGCGCTGCACATGACGGCCGAGATCGGCCGCGATCCCGAGACGGCGGGCATTCCGGTCTCGGGCATCGGCGGCGTCGCGACCTGGCGCGACGCGCTCGACTACATCGCCCTCGGCGCCGGCAACGTTCAGGTGTGCACCGCGGCGATGGCGTTCGGCTTCAAGATCGTCCAGGAGATGACCGACGGCCTCTCGGAGTACATGGACGCGATGGGCTTTCGCACGATCGAGGATTTCCGCGGCCGCGCGCTGCCGACGATCACCGACTGGCAGTACCTGAACCTCAACGCGATCAGCAAGGCGGTCATCGACCAGGGCAAGTGCATCGCATGCGGCCGCTGCCACATCGCCTGCGAGGACACCTCGCACCAGGCGATCACGGCGACGAAGGACGGCGTGCGCCACTTCGAGGTGAAGGACGAGGAGTGCGTCGGCTGCAATCTCTGCGTGACGGTGTGCCCGGTCGCCGACTGCATCACGCTGCGGACGCTCGCGCCGGGCGAGGTCGACGCGCGCACCGGCTTGCGTGTCTCGGCCGAGCCGGCCGACTGGACGACGCATCCGAACAATCCCATGCGCCGGCCTGCGGTTCCGGCTTGACGCCGGCCGGGCCGCGTCGCACGCTCTTATCCTTGGCCCGCAACGACCTTTCCGGAGACCCTCGATGACCACGCTCCTGATCCGCGGCGGCACCGTCGTCAACGCCGACCGCGAGTTCCGCGCCGATGTCCTCGTCGACGGCGGCCGCATCGCCCGCGTCGCGCCGAGCATCGACAACCCGCCCTCGGGCACCGAGATGCTCGACGCCAGCGGCCGCTATGTGATGCCGGGCGGCATCGACCCGCACACCCACATGCAGCTGCCCTTCATGGGCTCGACCGCCGCCGACGACTTCTTCGACGGCACGGCGGCGGGCTTCACCGGTGGCACGACGAGCATCATCGATTTCGTCATCCCCGATCCGCAGCAGCCGCTGATGGACGCATACCGCATGTGGCGCGGCTGGGCGCAGAAGTCGGCCGGCGACCACGGCTTTCACGTCGCCGTGACGTGGTGGAGCGAAGGCGTCCATGCCGACATGGGCACGCTGGTGCGCGAGGAAGGCATCAACAGCTTCAAGCACTTCATGGCCTACAAGAACGCCATCATGTGCGACGACGAGACGCTGGTGAACAGCTTCAAGCGCGCGCTCGAGCTGGGCGCGATGCCGACGGTGCACGCCGAGAACGGCGAGCTCGTCTACCTGCTGCAGCAGGAGGTGCTGAAGAGCGGCATCACGGGGCCGGAGGGGCATCCGCTGTCGCGGCCGCCGATGGTCGAGGGCGAGGCCGCGAACCGCGCCATCGCCATCGCCGGCGTGCTCGGCGTGCCGATCTACATCGTCCACGTGAGCTGCATCGAATCGGCCGAGGCGATCGCGCGGGCTCGCGCCAAGGGGCAGCGCGTCTACGGCGAGGTGCTCGCCGGGCATCTGGTCGTCGACGACAGCGTCTACCGCCATCCCGACTTCGAGACGGCGGCGGCCTACGTGATGAGCCCGCCGTTCCGCTCCAAGGAGCACCAGGAGATGCTCTGGCGCGGCCTGCAATCCGGCCAGCTGCACACGACGGCGACCGACCACTGCGTCTTCTGCGCGTCGCAGAAGGCCAACGGCAAGGACGACTTCACCAAGATCCCGAACGGCACTGGGGGCATCGAGGACCGGATGCGAGTCATCTGGGACGCGGGCGTGAACACCGGCCGGCTCACGCCGAGCGAGTTCGTCGCGATCACGTCAGCGAATTGCGCCAAGCTCTTCAACCTCTATCCGCAGAAAGGCTGCGTCGTCGAGGGCGCCGATGCCGACCTCGTGCTGTGGGACCCGCAGGCATCGAAGACGATTTCGGCGAAGGCGCAGTTCTCGAAAGGCGACTTCAACATCTTCGAGGGCCGCACCGTGCGCGGCGACGCGACCCACACGCTCAGCCAGGGCAAGCTCGTCTTCGCCGATGGCGACCTGCGCGCCGTGCAAGGCGCCGGTCGCTACATCAAGCGGTCGCCGTTCGGCCCGAATTTCGATGCGACGGCGCGGCGCGTGAAGGAGCAGACGGCGACGCCGGTCGCACGCACCGACGCCGTCCTGCCGCTGACGCGCGCTGCCTGAGGAGACCGACATGGACATGAAAGCCAAGCCGCGCATCGAAGACCTGCGCATCGACGGCGATCGCCTCTGGGGCTCGCTCATGGAGCTCGCCAAGATCGGCGCCACGCCCAGGGGCGGCGTCTGCCGCCTCACGCTCACCGACCTCGACAAGCAGGGCCGCGACCTCGTCACCGGCTGGGCGCGCGAGGCCGGCATGACGGTGACGATCGACAAGATCGGCAACGGCTTCATGCGCCGCGCGGGCAGGAACAACGCGCTGCCGCCGGTCATGACCGGCAGCCACATCGACACCCAGCCGACCGGTGGCAAGTTCGACGGCAACTACGGCGTGCTCGCCGGCATCGAGGTCGTGCGCACGCTCAACGACCACGGCATCGAGACCGACGCGCCGATCGAGGTCGCGTTCTGGACCAACGAGGAAGGCTCGCGCTTCGTGCCGGTGATGATGGGATCGGGCGTGTTCGCGAAGGCGTTCACGCTGGAGCACGCGTACGCCGCGAAGGACACCGAAGGCAAGTCGGTGAAGGACGAGCTCGAGCGCATCGGCTACGTCGGCGCCGAGGAGCCGGGCGCGCATCCGATCGGCAGCTATTTCGAGACCCACATCGAGCAGGGGCCGGTGCTCGAGGACCACGACGTCACGATCGGCGTGGTCACCGGGGTACTCGGCATCCGCTGGTACGACTGCGTCGTCACCGGCATGGAAGCGCACGCCGGACCGACGCCGATGGCGCTGCGCAAGGACGCGCTCCAGGTCGCGGCGAAGCTCATGCAGGAAGTGGTGGCGTGCGCGCACCGCCATCCGCCGCATGGCCGCGGCACCGTCGGCATGGTCGTGGTGCATCCAAACAGCCGCAACGTGATCCCGGGCCGCGTCAAGTTCTCGATCGACCTGCGCAACGCCAACGACGCACTTTGCGAAGCGATGGATGCCGACATCCGCGGCGTCGCCGCGAAGCTCTCCGAGGAGAGCGGTCTGCCGATCACGATCGAGCCGGTGTCGTCGTATCCGGCGCAGGCCTTCCACGCCGACTGCATCGAGGCGGTCGGGCGCGCGGCGAAGCAGCTCGGCTACTCGAACATGCCCGTGGTGTCAGGCGCCGGACACGACGCCGTCTACATGGCCCGGCTCGCTCCGGCCGGGATGATCTTCATCCCGTGCAAGGACGGCATCAGCCACAACGAGATCGAGGACGCGAAGCCGGAGCACGTCACGGCAGGGTGCAACGTGCTGCTGCACGCGATGCTGGAGCGCGCCCGAGTCGTTTGAGCCACCGGGCGAGGTCGCGACGTCGCCTCGGCCGCTACGTGATCAGCATCATCCCCAGAAGCGGATCGGCGGCGTTCGCGCGCAGCAGCCGTTCGTGCCGAAGCGTCGTCTCGGCGTTTGCGCTGCGCAGTTCGCGCAGCAGCGCGGCGGCCAGTCGCTCGCGCAAGCGAATCGCCGCGGCAAGTGCCCAAGGCTGGGCGCTGTCGGCGAGACAGGCGCCGCGGTAGAGAGCCAGGGCGGCGTCGAGCGCCGCGCTCGCGTCGGCACTGCCGGCGCTTGCCGCTTCCGTCGCGGCGAGGTGATCGGCGAACGCCCGCACGTCCGTCCAGACGATCTCGCCGTTGAGGCGCGCCCGCTGGTCGTGGACGATCACCGCGGCCTCGCAGTCGAGCAGGCGACGCAGGCGTGCCACGGTGACGTCGAAGGCCTTGCGCCGGCCTTCGCGGCCGTCGCCGGGCCAGAGACTCTCGGCGATCGCGTCGACACGGACCGCCTCGTGTCCATGAGCGGCGAGCAGGCGCAGCAGATCGAGCGGCTTGCTCGCCGCCTTGTGGCCATCGCCCGTGCGTCCGCCTTCGGACGACACCTCGAAGCTGCCCAGCGTGCGCACGCGCACCGCCCACGGCCACGACTCGGGCGCCTGGGGAGGTGCCGGCAGCTTGCGGGTGCGGATCGCCGTGCGCACCCACTCGACCTCCACGCCGGTCGCGAGCGCGCGCACGAAGAGGCGCGCGACGTGGCCGGGAAGGGAGGGCAGGGTGTGCGGCCACTCGAGCTCGCGAAGCAGGCGGAGCGCGTCCGCCAGCGCCGCCTGATGGGTGGCGTTCCACGTGTCGGCCCGGTCGGCCGCGATCAGCCTCGCCAGGAGAGACAGGCACTCGAGACGTGCCGTCAGGTAGGGGGGATGCGGCCGCTCGCGAAGCGCTGCAAGGCAGGCGACGGCCTCGTCGTATGCGCCGATGCCGAGCAGCGCATACGCCTCGTTGACGCGATAGGTGACCTGGTAGCCGGGCCAGACGCGGCCGGCCTGCATGTAGCCGACGGCCCGGCGGCCATGGCCGACTGCAGCGTGGAAGTCGAGGGCCCGTAGCGCGACGCGACAGCGCACGTCGGCCTGGTCGGCGAACCAGAGCGGCGTGCGCGACGGATCGCCCGCGGACGCTGCCCGGTCGGCCATCGCCAGCGCCTGCGCTGGATCCCCCTCCCACACGGCGAGCCGCGCCCACTGCAGGTCGGCGGCCGCGCCCATGCTGCGCAGGCCATGCGCAAGCGCGAGTTCCTGCGCCTCGGCGAGCAGGGCCATCGCTTCGTGGTGCCTGGCGAACGATGAGAGGTGCCAGGCGCAGACGATGGCCCAATGACCGCGCCAGACCGGCGACACGTTGCCGCCGGCCAGCACTCCGGCCATCTGCGCCTGCAAGGTCGCGAAGCCGGCATCGTCGCCGTTGCGCTCGCAGATCTCGCCGAGCGCGCAGGCGAGCATGAGCGCGACGTCGGCGGGTGCGCGCTGCGCCCGCTCGAGGAGATGCGACGGGTCGGCGGGCGGCCACGACGGCAGGACGCCATAGTCGTGGGCGATGGCGGCGCCGGCCCAGGCGACCAGTCCTTCGGCCCCCTCGGCAGCCGACGGGCCGACGGTGGCCAGGATACCGAGCATCTCGGCGGCGTGGCGGTACAGCGCCGCGGTGAGATGCTCGACCAGAACCACCGACGCGGCGGCGCAGGCGGCGACGGTCGGTCGGCCCGCGGCGAGGGCGTCGCGCGCCACGGCGGCCATGGCATCGGGTGCCGAGGGCGTCTCCACCGCGAGGCCTGCCCGTGCCGCGGCGAAGCGATCTGACAAGCCGGTGCTGTCGACGGCGGGGGCGCGGCGCTCCATGCGGCATGGTACGGCAGGGGGCTGTGGGCGATCCGTGGGTGGCGGGCGGGCGGCGCCCGATCGACACTCGGCCGTCGCGGGTCGCTGTCGACCGGATTCGCGCCGACCACGGACCGCTGCAGGACTGCCATGAGCCAGACCGAAACTCCCCGCGCCGCCACGAGCGGTTTTCCCGGATTGCGCGTGCTGCCCATGCTCGCGCTGCTGTGGCTCGGCGCCTGCGGCGACGGCGATCCGGCGCCGGCGCAGGCCCAGGCCGCGGGGACGCACACCGTGTCGGTCACGGTGGCGGGTCTTCGCCACTCCTACGACGGCGCGACCCTGCGCAACAACGGTGGCGACGACCTGCGCGTCTATGCCGACGGCAGCTATGCCTTCGCCACGCCTGTCGCCGACGGCAGCGCCTACGCCGTGACCGTGTCGGCCCAGCCGACCGGGCCCGCGCAGACCTGCACCGTCACCAACGGCAGCGGCACGGTGAGCGGCAGCAACGTCGCCAACGTCGGCGTGAACTGCCCTTACGCCACGGCCCACGCCGTCGGCGGCAGCGTCTCGGGCCTGTCCGGCAACAATCTCAGGATCGAATACGACGGCGACAACGTCAGCCTGCCGGCGGCGCTCACCGTCGCCGCCAACGGCAGCTTCGTGTTCGACGCCGCGACCACCAGTGCCGTCACCGGGACCGTCTACCGGCTCAGGATCCTCGACCAGCCGACGGGCCCGGCACAGACCTGTGTCCTGACCGGCGCCACGGGCACGGTCGCCGGGGCCGACGTCTCGAGCGTGCGCGTGGTCTGCGACAACCACCTCGTGCGCATCAACCTGACCGGCATGCGCGACACCAACGTGATCATTCTCGTGAACAACGGCGTCGACCTCATCGGCGTCGGTGCCCATACCGGGCCGGACCAGTTCACGGCGCCGGTGGCCACGGGCAGTCCGTACAACGTGACGATCCAGAGGCAGCCGACGAACCCGTCGCAGACCTGTGTCGTCAGCAACGGCATCGGCATCATGGGCGCGAGCGACGTCACGGTCGGCATCGATTGCCCGTACCCACCCGCGTACTCGGTCGGCGGCACCGTCTCCGGCCTAGCTGGCGCCACCGACAAGGTGAGCGTCATGTACGGCGCCAGCAACATCAACTACTTCGACCTCGGCTATTTCGGGAACGGACCCTTCACGTTCGGCGCCAACGAGGATAGCCCCGTCGCCGGCACCGTCTACAAGGTGAGTGTCGAATGGCAGCCGGTCGGCCAGCGCTGCGACATCGTCGGCGGCGGCGGCACGGTCGGCGCGGGCGACGTCACGAGCATCCGCATCACCTGCGTGCTCGCCTCGGTGGCCTCGACCTGCACGCCACCTGTCGGCGCAGGCACCACGCACGGCAGCATCGCCGCCCCCGAGACCTGGACGGAGGCCGGCAGCCCGCACATCCTGCCCTTCGACACCAGCATCTATTCCACGGTGACGATCGAGCCGTGCGCGGTGGTTCGCATCGCCCGCAAGGCGACGGTCACCGTCAACCCGGGCGGCAGCCTGGTCGCACAAGGCCAGCTGGCGCGACCCGTGACCTTCGAGCCGAGCGTCGCCGGCCAGGCCTGGTCGTCGATCCGCAACCTCGGCGGCACGCTCTCGCTGAGCCACGCGGTGGTCGCCGGCGGCGGCGATCCGCTCAACACCAACGTCGCCCTCGCCGGCGCTCTGCAGATGCAGAGTTCGCTCGCCAGCGGTGGCATCCTGCACGTCGACGACGTCGAGATCGTCGGCTCGCTCAGCCAGGGCGTGTACGTCAACGGCCCGGTCGGCTTTGACGCCGGCTCGCGCAACCTGCGCGTGCACGGCTCGGTCAGCTTTCCGGTGCATGTCTGGGCGCGCGTGATCGGCTCGGTCCCGACCGGCACGTACACCGGCAACGGGCGCGACGCGATCGCCATCGCCGGCACCGGCGGCCCGGTGCTCAACGCCCAGACGATGCATGCCCGCGGCGTGCCGTACCACGTCGGCAGCACCGGCCTGGACGGCGGTCGCATGGACGTCGACGCGCAGGTCGCCGGCCAGGTGGCGGTGCTGACCATCGAGCCGGGCGTGACGATCCAGTTTCCGCCGGGAGGCGTCTTCAACGTGGGCCCAAGCAGCGGCACGGCCGCGGCGAGGGGCGCGCTGATCGCGATCGGCGGAGCGGACCCTGCGGACCGGATCGTCTTCACGTCCGACAGGGGCGCGGCCTCGCAGGCAGGCGACTGGCTCGGCATCGCCTTCGGCGGCGCGGTCGATCCGCGCAGCGTGATGCAGAACGTGCGCGTCGAGTTCGCGGGCGGCACGTCGATCACCGGCAGCAACTCGTGTCCCTATCCCGCCAGCAACGGCATCAACGACGCGGCGATCCGCATCTTCGGGCCGCCGCTGTCGCAGTTCATCACCGGCACCGAGATCCGCTCGAGCCTGCGCCACGGCATCGATCGCGGCTGGCGCGCAGACGTGCAGCCCGACTTCCTGACCGGCAACAGCTTCACGGCGGTTGGGTCCTGCAAGCAGACCGTGCCACGGACCTCGGCTGGCGTCTGCCCGCTGGTGCTGCCTTGTCCGTAGACCGGATCAGCGGTCCGACCGGCTCCTGCCCGCACGCGCCGCCTCGATCGCGGCGATGTCGATCTTGCGCATGGACATCATGGCCTCGAACGCGCGCCCTGCGGCCGCCCGATCGGGGTCGGCGATCGCCGCCGTGAGCGCGCGCGGCGTGATCTGCCGGGACAGGCCCCACCGGTCCTTGCACCAGCCGCACTGGCTTTCCTCGCCGCCGTTGTCGACGATCGCGCCCCACAGGCGATCGGTCTCGGCCTGGTCGTCGGTCGCGATCTGGAACGGGAAGGACTCGTTGTGCTTGAACGTCGGACCTCCGTTCAGCCCGATGCAGGGGATGCCCGCCACCGTGAACTCGACCACCAGCACCCGACCTTCCTGGCCGGACGGATAGTCGCCCGGCGCGCGGTGGATGGCGCCCACCGAGCTGTCCGGGAACGTCTCGGCGTAGAAGGTGGCCGCGTCGACGGCGGCTCCGTCGTACCAGAGGCAGATCGAGTTCTTGGCAGTCATGTCGTGCTCCCGTGGCCGGACCGGCGACGCGCCTCAGCCCGTCGCTGCGATCCACTCCACCAGCGCGTCGAGGCTGCGGGTCGCGCCGGCGGCCGCGGGGTCGGTGACGATCATCCACGCGGCGTAGACCTTGCCGCTCTTCGCTCGCACGTAGCCTGCGAGGGCACGCGTGTCGGAGAGCGTGCCGGTCTTGAGGTGCGCCTGGCCGCGCGCCGGGCCGGTCGTCATGCGGCGGGCGAGCGTGCCGTCGACACCGGCGATCGGCAGCGATTCGAGCAGCGTCGGCAGGCTCGCGCTGCGCCATGCGGTGCGCAGCAGCCCGACCAGCGCCTGCGGCTTGCCGCGCTCGGCGCGCGACTGGCCGGAGCCGATATCGACCGTGACGTCGCGGTCGCCGAGTCCCTGCGTGTGCAGCCAGCGGCGCATGCGCTCCTGCGCGATGTCGAGCGGGCGATGCGAGGCCATCGAGACCGGCACCACCCAGCCCTGCGCGAACGACAGCAGGATGCTGCGCGCCGCCGCGTTGTTGCTGGTCTTGTTCATCTCGCGCACGACTTCGGCGATCGGCGTCGAGAGCTCGCTGGTCCAGGTGCCGAAGCGCGGTCGAGGCGCCTTCGGGTCGAGCTCGACGACCCGGCCGCCAAGCGTGCCGCCAGCCTTCGCCCAGAGATCGGCGACGACGCGGGTCGAGGGGATCGCGGTCTGCGCGGTCGCCGATGTCGCGCCCGTCGCGACGCCACCGGCGCGCTTGCCGGTGTCGCCCTTGCCACGCACCTGCGCCTTCTTCGCGCCCGGCTCGCTGGCGAGCTTCAGGTCTGCCGGCGGCGCGACCCAGCCGATGTTGTCACTGGGGCAGTTCGCCTTCCATCGGCCGCGCACCCAGAGCTGCAGCGGCGGACCCGACTCGATCTCGTCCGGCGTCTTCCAGCGCGCCCAGGCGGAGCAGCCGCCGTCGCCCATGAAGACGTCGTTGACGACGAGCGCGTTGGCCGGCTTCGGCGTCACCGTGACCGTCGCGCGCACGCCGTCGGCAGGCCGCACGGCGACCAGCAGCTTGCCCTCGTTGTAGACGCGCGCACTGGGCGTCGGTGCCACCGGCAGAGGCGGCGCGTCGCTCTCTTGCTCGGTGGTCGAGATCTGCTTCGGGTCGCGCTCGTGGAGGAGGGTGAAGTCGTCGAGGACGATGTTGCCGGCGACCGAGCGCACGCCTTCCGCGCGCATCTTCGCGAACCAGCGGCCGAGCTCGTTCAGCGTGAGGCCGACCGGTCCGCCGGTGAGAACGAGATCGCCGGCGACGCGACCGCTGTGCACTGTGCCGGTCGTCTGCGCGATCGTCACCCAATGGTGATCGGGACCGAGCAGGTCAAGCGCGGCCATCGTCGTGACGAGCTTGGTCGTCGAGGCGAGCAGGTACGGCCTGTCGGCGTTGAGCGCGATCAGCGGCGGCGCGTCGTCGCGGTCGACCGGCCGCACCTCGATCGCGAAGGCGCTGCGCGGCAGACCCGAGCGGCGCAGGATCGCATCGACCGCGAGCGGCATCTCGTCGGCGGTCAGTTGCGACAGCGGCGACGGCGGCGGGGCGGCCCGCGGCGTCTTTGCCTTGCGCGCATGCGACGCGGCCTCGCCGGGTTGTGGCAGGCCGAGGCCGAGCGCGAGCGCACCGGCAACCGCGATGGCGCCGAGGCTCTGCAAGAGGGCTCTCGCAGTGGAACGAATGGGACTAGACCCAGACCTGCAGGACGTAGTCGAACGGCGCCTGCGAGTTGAAGAGGTCGACGCGCTGGAGCTTGATCTTCAGCGCGCCGGCGCCGTCGCGCACCAGCGTGTGCAGATAGCGGCCGCCGAAGTGGCGCACGTCGTCGCGTCTCAGCTCCATCATGTGGAAGCGCGAGCGGACGCGAATCTCGCCGTCGCTCACGGCTTCGAGCGCGACGTGGCTGACGAGATGGTTGGTCTCCCACATCGGCGCCTGCGACCAGGCGTTGGGGTGCGAAACGCGGCCTTTCCTGATCTCCATCATCAGCTTGTCCTCGGCGAAGATCGAGGGCGAGCCTTCCCACTCGGTCTGTTCGGGCGCGACCGGCATCCAGTAGACGCCGTCGACGGCGAAAAGATCGATGAACGCCTGCCAGTGCTTGCCGTCGAGGAGCTCGGCCTGGAGATAGAGGAACTGCTCGACCTCTTGCTGCAGCTCCGGGGTCGCGCTCACCCCGGCCCTCTGCCGCAGGCGGGAGAGGGAGTCGGATCGGTGTGCTCCTTCGAGTGGCGCACGCGGCGAGTGATCGAGTGCGACGCGTTGCGCGCCGGTGCGCGTCTCGTCTTCGCCGGCCTCGATCACGACCTCCTGCGCGAGCAGGTGCTCGAAGTCGGGGCCCGCGCTCGGGATCGCTGCCTTCGTGCCGCTCATGCCGCCGCTCCGTCGAGGTACGTCGCCCAGGCCTTGAACTGGTTCCTCATCACCGCCTCCGACGTGCCGTGGTTCGAATAGGTGACGCCGTTCTCCTCGCGATCGTCGCCGAACCAGCGGTGGAAGCTCACCCAGTCGCCGCCCTTCGACTGCAGGCCCCACTGGCCCTTGGACCAGTTCTCGAGGTCGTCGGCGTTGATCATCGTCGCCGGCGAGTTGACGAGGTTGTAGTACCAGAGACTGCGCCGGTAGATCGCCTCGGGCGCGCCCTTGAGGCGGAAGTGCCAGATCTCCGACATCGTCTTGTCGGCCGCTACCGGCCGCAGGCAGCGCAGCTGCTGCAGCGGTGACTGCACCGAGAGATAGGGATACACGAGCACGTGGTGGATGCTGCGCGAGAGGTACTCCTCGCATTTGTCCTCTCCGTAGGCGTCCTTCAGCAGCGCCTCGTACTCGAGCGTGTCGGGGTCGCGCGGGCGCAGGCCCATGTAGGCCTTGAGGATGCCGTGGCCGTGCGGGAAGTTGATCGTCTGCACGGCGTCCCACTGCTCGAAGCTCGAGGCGAAGGTCGAGAGGTAGTGGTAGTAGAGCGGCGCCGAGCCGCTCTCGGCCTTGAGACGCTTCTCGACGCGGCCGGCGGAGATACCGGTCGACTGGTGCGTGACCGAAGGATGGAGCGCGTCGAGCTGGTTCTCCATGAAGAACTTCCAGTTCGAGTGCTGCATCACGCGATGACAGTAGGGCACGACCTCGACCTCACCGACCGGCGAGCGGTCGCACATGTCGTCGAAGGCGATCTTCGCCTCGCCGAGGAAGTCGTCGAGCGACGGGCCGTCGTCGACCAGGCTCGCGAAGACGAAGCCGCGGTAGCTCGCGACGCGGGCCGCGCGCTTCATGCCGCAGTCGGGGTTGTCCTTCGTCATGCGCGTGCCCTCGTAGCCCTTCGCCAAAGGGATCGCGCGCACGCTGCCGTCGAGATGGAAGCTCCACGCGTGGTACGAGCAGACGAAGGAGCTGCCGGTGTTGCCCTTCAGGTTGCCGACGATCTGCACGCCGCGATGCGGACAGCGGTTGTAGAGCACTTGCACGCTCTTGTCGGGCTGGCGGATCATGATCATCGGCTGGCGCCCGATCGTCACCGCGTAGTAGTCGCCCGCCTGCGCAACTTGCGACTCATGGCCGCAGTAGACCCAGATGCGCTCCCAGATCTTCTCCATCTCGAGGTCGAAGATCTCGGGGTCGGTGTAGACGGTCTTGTGAACGCGGTCGGGTTCGACCAGGGCGTTGACATCCATGACGGGAAACCTCGCGAAGTGATGGACCGGCCAGCGCCGGCGGCGTGGCTCAAAGTCTAGGCGTTGACGGGCGACGAGGGGAGCCCGCCCGTAGACTTCGCCGGATGACGTCCAGCATGCTCTACCGCGACTTCGCCACCAGCGCCGAGATCGATGCCCAATACAACGCCGGCGCGGCCGTCGCGAACGCGGGCGCCTATCTGCGCGGCTACGCCGATCGCAGTCGCGACGCCCGCGCCCGGCTGCGCGGCGAGCTGGACATCGCCTACGGCCCGACGCGCGACGAGACGCTCGACATCTTCCCGGCCGACCGGCCCGGCGCACCGATCTTCGTCTTCATCCACGGCGGCTATTGGCGCGCGTTCTCGTCGAAGGATTTCAGCTGCGTCGCGACGGGCCTGCAGGCCTCGGGCATCACGACGGTCGTCGTCAACTACGCGCTCTGCCCGAAGGTTGCGATCGACGAGATCACGCGCCAATGCCGCGCCGCGGTCGCGTGGACGCTGCGGAACATCGCCGCGCACGGCGGCGACCCGCAGCGCGTGGCCGTCGGCGGTCATTCGGCGGGAGGACATCTCGCCGCGATGTGCCTCGAGACGCGCTGGGACGACGACTACGGGCTGGCGCGCGATCCGATCGCGGCCGCGGTGCTCGTGAGCGGCATCTACGACCTCGCGCCGCTGCGGCACAGCTATCTGCAGCCGTCGCTTCGCCTCGACGACGGCATGATCGAGCGCAACTCGCCGCTGTTCGCGATCCGGCCGTGCGCCACCCCGCTGCTCGTCACCTGGGGCGGCGACGAGAGCGCCGAATTCGCGCGCCAGTCGACCAGCTTCCACGACGCGTGGCTCGCTGCCGGCAACGCGTCCGAGCTGATTCCGCAGTCAGGCGCCAACCACTTCAGCGCGACCGACGGCTTCGAGGACGCGTCGAGCGCGGCCTGCCGCTGGCTCGTCGACACGCTCGACGCGACCCGCTGACGCGCCGCGTCGAGTGTCGGCCGATCAGGTCTTGGAAGCGGACTTCCGGTCGGCCTTCTTCGCGGCCTCGACGTTCTCGGCCTTCTTCGCCTTCTTGTCGGCGCTCGACACCTTCTTCCCGCTCGTCACCTTCTCGGCCTTCGGCTCTTTCGCGGCCTTCGGTGCCTTGGGAGCCTTCGGCGCCTTCGGTTCCTTGACCACGCGCACGGCCTTGGCCTTGGGCAGCTTGGCCTGCGCCGCGCGCGCGGCACGGGCTTCCTTCAGCTCGCGGCGCTCGTCCATGAGCGCCTGGACGGCCGGCGACGACGGGGTCGCCGAGGTCGCGCTGCGGGCGTGGCTGACCATTGCCAAGTGGAGTCGGACGCCGTTCTTCTGCAGTTGACGGGACAGGGTGGCGGTGCGGATCGGCATGGCAATCTTCCAGGGGTGAGGGCGCGCGGCGACAGCCGCGGAGCGGCGAATGATAGGCGCGAAGGTCACATCGCCTTGAACAAGTGCACGTAGGCGCGGCTGACCGGCAGCTCGGCGACGTGGCCGTGCATGCGCACGAAGAGCCGGCTGCTCTCGTCGCGCCGCGTGCCGGCGAGATGGTCGAGATTGACGATGGTCGAGCGGTGCACCTGCGCGAATCGCTCCGGGTCGAGCGCCTCGGTGAGCTCGCCGATGGTTGTGCGGATCAGGTATTCGCCGCTCGCCGTGCGCACGCAGGTGTACTTTTCGTCGGCGTGGAAGAAGAGGACGTCGGCGACGTTGATCTGATGCGTGAGCTCGCCCTGGCTCGCGCGCACGTAGCGCAGCCGCGCCGGTGCAGTCGGTGGCGCTGCACGCAGCTGCTGCAGGACGACGGCGAGGCGATCGTCCGCCGTCGCCGTCGCCGATTCTGCAAGCGCGCGCTGCAATCGCTCGACCGTGTTTGCGAGGCGCTCGGCCTTGACGGGCTTGAGCACGTAGTCGACGGCCTGCTGCTCGAACGCGGCCACCGCGAACTCGTCGTAGGCGGTCACGAACACGACGCGCGTCGCGCCCTCGATGCCCTGCGCGACGTCGAGGCCGGTGAGGCCGGGCATCTTGATGTCGAGGAAGGCGAAATCGGGTTCGAGCGCGGCGATGCGCTCGGCCGCCTCGACGCCGTTCTTCGCCACGTGCACGACCGCGAGCTCGGGCCAGGCGGTCTTCAGCAGCCCGACGAGGTAGGCCGCGAGGTGCGGCTCGTCGTCGGCGATGAGCGCGGTCGGCATTGGGGCGATCCTCAGGAAGCGATGGGAAGCGACAGGCAGGCGCGCACGCCGTGCGGCGTCGCGGCTTCGAGCTCCAGGCTCGCGCCCGAACCGTAGGTCTGCGCGAGGCGCTGGCGGATGTTGGCGAGCGCGGTGCCGGCGCCGCGGCCGGGCGGAACCGCTGCTGTCGTTGTCGATGCCGCGAAGCCCGCGCCGTCGTCGTCGACGGTGATCACGAGACGGCGGTCGACGCGACGCGCGCCGATCCGTACCCGTCCGCCGTCGATCCGTGGCTCCAATCCGTGCACGATCGCGTTCTCGACCAGCGGCTGCAGCGTGAGCGGCGGCAGCGCGAATCCGCGCAGCGCCGCCGGCACCTCGATCGCGTAGTCGAGCCGGTCCTCCATGCGGATCTTGATGATCTTCATGTAGGCCTCGACCAGGTCGACCTCGTCGCCGAGCGTGTGTGCGCCGTGGCCGAGGCCGGAGAGCGAGGCGCGCAGGTAGTCGACAAAGGCTTCGAGCATGACCTTGGCGCGTGGCGCGTCGACCTCCAGCAGCGAGACCACGTTGGCCAGCGTGTTGAAGAGGAAGTGCGGCTCGATCTGCGCCTGCAAGAGTCGCAGCTGCGCTTCGGTGGCGCGGTTCTCGGCCTGGATCTGGAGCGCGGAGCTGCGAAAGAAGAGCTGGAAGACGACCGTGAAGAGCACCATGATCAGGAGCGTGCTCAACAGCAGCGTCGGCTGGTCGAGCCGGAGGAACCGGCGCACGTCGATGCCGAAGCCCCATGCCATGCCGAGCGGCCAGCCGACGATGACGCCGAGCGTCGGCACGAAGAAGAAGTAGAGCGAGCGCTGCCAGGAGGCCCAGTGCCGCAGGCGCGCCGCGCCGACGATCCGGCCCGCGAGCCAGAGGGCGAAGCGGATGGAAAAGCCGATGGTCAGGCTGACGATCGCGTTGCCGAGGTACCACGCGCCCCAGCTGCCGACCGAGTCGCGCCCGCGCCCGTTCGAGAACAGGATCGAGAAGCCGAGCGCGACCGCGAGCGAGAAGATGACCGTCCACACGTGGTCGATCCACCATGGGCCGACGCGCGGCGCGCCGCGATTGATCCATGCGCGCCACGACTGGCGCAGCATCTCCCGGGTCTCCATGCGACGCAGTTTACGAAGCGCGGCCGAGCGGCCCGCACGATCGGCGACCGATCGACGGCGGGGGCGACGAATGGCGAGGTCGCGGCGCGGGTGGCGTCGCGGCCTCGCCCGGCGTCAGTGGCCGATCGCCCGAACGGCGCCTTCGCCGCCGCCGCAGGTCACCGGATCGCGCGCCGCCGGACCCTGGCCTGCGGCCGGCGAATACTGGCTGCCGTCGGGGTAGTAGAAGAGCTCGGGCGCGAACCAGACCTTGAGCCGCGACGGGCTCACCGCCGCGATCTCGGCCCAGCGCTTCGGGTCCATGAAGCCGTCGACGTGGTCGACGTAGGCGGTGACGTAGCGGATGCCGCCCTGCTTGTCGGAGAACGGGCCGACGATGTCGACGGCGTAGGGCACGGCGACGATGTCGGTCCTCTGCGCGCCGCCGTCGACGCCGGACGAGCGTGCGAACGTCATCCGGCCGCGGATCACCGCCGTCGCGTTGCCGTGCAGGTTCTCGACCGCGAGGCGGACGGCCAGCTGCGGCGACCGACAAGGCCCGTCCTGCTGCACGAACGAGATGCCGGCCAGGTAATAGCGGAACTGGCCGTTCATGTACTTGGGCGCGTTGCCACGGGCGAGCTCGGCCTGTTCCTGCGCGTTCTCGAAGACGCGCGCCTCGCCGTGCGGGCCGCCGCGCAGCGCTTCGGCCTCGATCACGCGCGCGGTCGCCGTCGTGCCGACCTCGCCGCCGAGACGCGGGCCGGTCGGCATGTCGCTGTACTCGCGCCGCTCGCGCGGAGCGGTGCTGCGCGACTCTGGGGCGGTCGAGGGCGGATTGGCGGGTGCCGGCGTCTCCTTCTTCGAGCAGCCCGAAGCAAGGAGGGCGATCGCGCACAGCGTCAGGGGTCGAAGGTCGGGCACGGCGGTCTCGCTCGGGGGTCTCCTTCGGCTATCGGCAGCGCGGCGGCCGACTTGAGGGCCTCCCTACAATCGCCCGCGACTCTGGGCCTGGATATTTCATGCACGTCAACGGATCGGTCTTCAAGGCCTACGACATCCGCGGCATCGTCGGCACGACGATCGACGCGGCCTTCGCCGAACACCTCGGCCGCGCTTTCGGCAGCGCGGCGATCGCCGCGGGCGAGCGTGCGGTCGCGGTCGGCCGCGACGGCCGCCACTCCGGCCCCGAGCTCGCCGCGGCGCTGATCCGCGGGCTGGTCTCGACCGGGCTCGACGTCGTCGACCTCGGCGCGGTGACGACGCCGATGCTGTACTACGTCGCCGCGACGCGCGCGCGGCACGGCTGCTCGAGCGGCGTGCAGGTGACGGGCAGCCACAACCCGAAGGACTACAACGGCTTCAAGATGGTCCTCGCCGGCCGGGCCATTCATGGCGAGGAGATCCAGCAGCTGCGCAAGCGCATGGAGCGCGAGGACTACGTCACGGGCCGCGGCCGCAGCGCGCCGATGAACATCCTCGCCGAGTACGCGGCGCGCATCGTCGGCGACTGCCGGCTGGCGCGGCCGATGGCGATCGCGGTCGATTCGGGCAACGGCATTCCCGGCGCGTCGGCGCCCGGCATCCTGCGCGCGCTCGGCTGCACCGTGCACGAGATGTACTCGGAGGTCGACGGCGATTTCCCGAACCACCATCCCGATCCGAGCAAGCCCGAGAACCTGGCCGAGCTGATCCGCGTCGTCACCTCCGGCCAGGCCGAGCTCGGGCTCGCATTCGACGGCGACGGCGATCGTCTCGGCGTCGTCACCGGAGACGGCGCGATCATCTATCCCGATCGCCAGCTGATGCTCTTCGCGCGTGACGTGCTCAAGCGCAACCGCGGCGCGACCATCCTCTTCGACGTGAAGTGCTCGCAGCAGCTCGCACCGCTGATCCGCGCCGCCGGCGGCGAGCCGCTGATGTGGAAGACCGGCCACTCGCTCGTCAAGGCGAAGATGAAGGAGCTCGGCTCGCCGCTCGCCGGCGAGATGAGCGGCCACATCTTCTTCGGCGAGCGCTGGTACGGCTTCGACGACGCGACCTACACGGCGGCGCGTCTGCTCGAGATCCTGAGCGCGAGCGCCGATCCGAGCGCGGTGCTGAACGCGCTGCCGACCAGCTTCTCGACGCCCGAGCTCAACGTGACATGCGTCGAAGGCGAGCCGGCGAGGGTCGTCGAGCGTCTGCGCGCCGAGGCCAAGTTTCCCGGCGCGCGCGAGATCGTCACGATCGACGGCGTGCGCGTCGAGTACGACGACGGCTTCGGCCTGGTGCGCGCCTCGAACACGACGCCGGTGCTCGTGCTGCGCTTCGAAGGCACGAGCGCCGAGTCGCTGGCGCGCATCGAGGCCGACTGCATGGCCGCGTTGCGCGCGGTCAAGCCCGACGCGCAGGTCCAGGCGGCGGCGCATTGAGGCAGCGGCGGCGCGCGCGACGGAGCCCGGCGCCGTGCGCGTCCTGATCGTCAAGCTGTCGTCGCTCGGCGACGTCGTCCACACGCTGCCCGTGGTCGCCGACATCCGCGCGGCGCGTCCCGATGCGAACGTCGACTGGGTGGTCGAGCCGGCGTTCGCGCCCTTGCTGCGCCGGGTCGACGGCATCGACGAGGTGATCGAGTGCGACCTGCGCCGCTGGACGCGGACCGGCTGGTGGAAGGCATCCGTCCGCGCCGAGGCGAAGGCGTTCATCGCGCGCTTGCGGCGCGAGTCGTACGACGCTGTCATCGATCTTCAAGGTCTGACGAAGTCCGCGCTGATCGCGCGTCTGGCGCGCGGTCCGACCTTCGCGCTCGCCAACCGCACCGAAGGCGCGAGCCACGAATGGCCGTCGCGCTGGCTCGCCACGCATGCGATCCGGGTCGAGCCGCACAGCCACGCGCTCGATCGGGGGCGCGAGCTCGTCGCGCGTGCGCTCGGCGCGGCGACGACGCGGCCGCCGTCGTTCGGCCTTGCCCGTTCGCAGGCGCATGACGCGGCCCGCGCGCGC
>Ga0123337_10001034_pt1 | contig 39013 bp, 40 predicted proteins | sample frozenSSSSmetaG_FD_89792 | JGI IMG/M metagenome (GOLD analysis project Ga0123337, IMG submission 89792) | Glacier valley bacterial and archeal communities from Borup Fiord, Nunavut, Canada, to study Microbial Dark Matter (Phase II) -... | ecosystem: Environmental > Aquatic > Freshwater > Ice >... | reverse complement strand
ATGCGTTCGCCGAGCGCTGCCTCCAGGCGGGCGAGGACGAGGCCCAAGGCTTCGGGGTCGGGGTCGCTTGCGGCGAAGAGCGTGAGCGGAACGCCGCCGTTTTCGAGTGCCGCCGCCGAGAGGCGCGCGCCGATGACCGGGGCGCTCAAGCGCAGCCCTTCGAGCCGGGCACGCAAGAGTTCGAAGAGTGTATGCGGCTGGGCGGTCGGCGCGGCCACGCGCGTTTGAACGTCCTTGGTTTCGCCGTCTTCGCATTCGAGGGTGAGGATTAGGCGGCCGCAGCGTTTGCCGGCAAGCTCCAAATCGGCGACGACCTCGGCGACGAGGCCCCGCAACGCGAAGAGCACGGCCTCTTCGGATTCGGCCGTGCCCTCACCGTAGCGAGCCCGATCGATCTTCATCGCGCGTGGCCGCGGGATGAGTGGCGTATCATCGATGCCACGCGCCCAGGCGTGCCAGCGAGCACCGTCGGGTCCGAAGCGGCGGACGAAGGGTCCGTGCGGAAGCGCCGCAAGCTCGCCGAGCGTCGTGATCCCCAAGAGCCGCAAACGGTCGCGGGCATCGGGCGTGCAATCTAAAAGATCCAGCGAAAGCGGAGCGAGCAACTCGGCCGAACCCTCCTCGGCTACCGTTCCATCGGCGTAGATGGCGGCGGCCCGCGCGACGAATTTGTTCGGTCCCAGACCTAGGCGAACCGGTAGAGCGAACTCCGCCAGGGCTTCGCGAACGACTCCAATCCAGCCGGACGCGCCACCTTCGATGCCATGCATCTCGAGATACGCGCAGCCCTCGCTCGCATCTTCGACCAGCGGCGAGGCGGCGTCGAGCGCATCGAGCAGTACGTTCCAAAGGGCGGTGTCGGCAACGGGGTCGTCGATTACGGTGAGCGCATCGCGAGCCACGGCCTGCGCTTGCACGAGCGTCATACCGCGCCGCGCACCCAGCGCTCCGGCAGCCGCCGAGCAATCGACGACTCGACCACGTTCGCGCTTGTCGGCGACCAGCACGGGGCCATCGCCCGTTACGATGTCGCGCCGGGCAACCGCGAGTTTATAGGCGGGAATGAGAACCGCAAGGACCGACATGGGAACGTGAGTGTAATCGAACGTATGTTCGATGTCAATGGCGCCGCCTGGGTGGGACGTTTGTCTGTGCCAGCTTTCCCCAAGCGGGGAAAACAAAGATTCCTAAATGTGCGTTTAATCACACGTCATGCACTCTGCTCTCCCGCTTTTATGACGGTCGTTCGCGCCGCACAGCACGACGTCGATGCGATCGCTCCGCTCTTCGATGCCTATCGGGTCTTTTATAAAGCTCCGAGTAACGTGCCAGCATCCCACGATTTCATCACCGAACGCTTGGCGAACGACCAATCGGTGATTTTCCTTGCCCGCGACGGCAATCACGCGGCGATCGGCTTCGTGCAGTTGTATCCGTGCTTCGCAAGTGCGCTCATGAAGCGGTTTTGGATTCTCAACGATCTCTTTGTCGATCCGTACGCACGTAGCCAAGGCGTCGGCGCGGCCTTGATGGAGGCCGCGGAGCGATTCGCGCGCGAGGATGAAGCGGCCGGGCTCACGCTCAGCACGGCGGTCGATAATGAGACCGCGCAGCGTTTGTACGAACGCCGCGGCTACGTTCGCGACGAAGAATTCTTCGTCTACAACCGGATGTTGTAAAGAACGCGTCCAAACGGGCGCCAATGAAGTCCCGCACCGTCCTCGTGAAGGCGATTGCATCCGGGGTCGCAGTTGCCAACATTTATTACGCGCAGCCGGTGCTGGTCGAAATCGCACACACCTTCGGCGTCGGGCCCAAAGACGTCGGCCTCGTTGCGGTTGCCATCCAAGTCGGCTATGCGCTGGGGATTTTATTTTTCGTTCCGTTCGGTGACATTGCCGAACGACGGACGCTGTGCGTCGGACTCGCCGCGGTCTCCGCCATCGCGATGACTGTGTGCGCGCTTGCGCCGAGTTTGCTCGTGCTCGGCATCGCCGGATGCATTGCGGGCGTCACCTCGATCACCGCACAAATTCTCATTCCGTTTGCCGCGGATCTTGCGACGCCTGAAAAACGCGGACGTGTGATCGCGCAAGTGCAGACGGGCGTGATCATGGGCATTATTTTCGCACGCGTCGCGGGCGGTTTCATCGGCGGAAATTTCGGCTGGCGCACGGTGTTCTGGTTTGGCGCTGCGGCGAGTGCGTTTGCCGCGATCGCGATGTGGCGCGCGTTACCGCGCCATCAAGGTCACAATCGCCTGACCTATCCGCAGTTGCTCGCATCGCTTACACCGCTCGTGCGCGAACATCGTGGGCTACGCGTTTCGTGCGCGCTCGGCTTTTGTGCGTTCGCGACGTTCAGCGCGTTTTGGACGACGGTCCCGTTTCATCTCGCATCGATGGGTCTGGGTCCGGCATTCGTCGGTTCGCTCGGACTGACCGCGATGATCGGCGCGTTCGTCGCCGTCAACGTGGGAACGTTTGCCGACAAATATGGAAGCGTGGCCACGGGTGCGTTCGCGCTGGTCATGCTCGCGATCGCCTGGACGATCTACTGGAGCGGCGCGAACCTCGCATGGTTTTTCGTGGCCGGCGCGATCGTGTTTGCGATCGGCATGCAATCGAATCAGATCTCGAATCAGTCGCGCATTTTCGCGCTCGACGACTCGGCTCGGAGCCGACTCAACACGACGTACATGTTCGTGACGTTTTCGGGTGGTGCGGTCGGGTCGTACGTGGGTGCCGTAGCGTGGCAATGGTGGAACTGGACGGGCGTGTGTGCGACGGCCTTTGCGTTCATCGCGTGCGCGGCACTGGTGCTGGCACGCTTTGCCGCTACCCCAGGCGAGGTCCCCAGCCGCCAAAGGGCACGTTCGCTACGGGTCGGTTCGTAAGCACGCGATTCTCGCGGATGGGTTCGGGACGCACGATGATCGGTTTCATGAATGTGCCTTTCAAAGAAGCTTGTAACTAATTATCGAGTGGTCGAGGGACGAAGGTTTCGCTTTCGCGTCGGATGAGAGTCTCGGCCTCGCATTTGGCCGCAGCCCACTGGTCGAAATGAGCGCGCGGAGAGAGGCGGTTTAGAATCTCGTGAGGTGATGGCGAATCCCGAAACGCGGTGGAAAATCGATGCGTTGTCGGTTTGTTTTCATCCACTCGCCCTCACGTACCGGGCAACACCCCACGGAGTTTCTCGCCATGATTAAACATTTTTCAGCCGCTCTCGTCGCCACCGTCCTCGCGCTTCCGCTCGCCGCGAGCGCCGGCCAAGTGCAGAGCCGCATCGAGAACCAGCAAGACCGCATCAATCAAGGCGTTGCCTCAGGCCAGCTAACGCGGCACGAATACAGCGTCGACGAGCATCGCCTCAATGCCATCCGCGCGCAGCGCAACAACGCGAGCGACAACCACAATCTCACCTCGCTCGAACGCGCCCAACTCAATCGCGAACTGAATCGCAATTCAAACGGCGTGTACTTCACCAAACACAACCCCGCCGACCAACCCGGCGTGTAGGCGCCACTAGGCCAACGCAGCAAGCGCGTCGCCGCAGTAATGTGGGGCAGTTGCCTGGCAAGAAGGCGTATGATCATAGCCTGCTTCGAGGGACTGCTCTATTTCGGTGTTGTGTTCACGTTTGCGTTCGCCACGGGCGCCGCTCGCGTGCTCGTTTTTGCGCCACGGCTTGGGGTGGCGGTTTCCGTGTTTCTCGAGGTCCCCATCCTGATTGCGGCGAGCTGGATCGTCGCCCGCTACCTTCTTCGTAATCAGTCTTTTTCGATTGCGCAACGCGTCGTGATGGGAGTAACGGCTTTCACGTTGACCATGGCGAGTGAAGCAGCGCTGGCATACATGATGCGGGGGGAAAGCATCACCGACTGGGCCTGGGCGGTAGCGACTCCCCTTGGGCTCGTGGGCTTGGCCGGACAAATCGCCTTTGGCGCGATGCCGATCTTCGTGGGCAGAAGCAGGCTAGGTCTTTCTCCAAGGGGCTAGCGCATGACCGTGGACAAGAGGCGCCGCTAGGCCGAGCGAATCCGCGGTCGGGCGTGAACGCGCTCGTCGCCCGCAAGTGCGCGTTCGCGCACGTCCGTAAACGCCGGCCGATCCTCGAAACTCGTACACGACACGAGCGCGCTTGCCCCCGGGGCGGCGCGTTTGTGTTTTTTTACGAGCGCGCGGATATCGTAACCGGCAAGCTCGCCGTACGGGCCGGCTGGGCCGTTCCAGCGTACGCGTTCGATCGCAAGCTCCAGGCGCACCGAGGCAAAGAAGCGCAATTCGCTCGAGGCCTCTACACCGAGGGCAACGAGCAACGTGTTGCTGCGATGCGCTAGGCTTGCCAGCCGCGTCCAGGTGGCGCCACCCGTGCCGCGGCCGCTTGGGAGCGTGGGAATGATGACGACCGTAAAGGCGCCCGAACGCACGACGATATCTGCCGCGCGCGCAATCTGCACGGGTTCGTGAACCGGGACGATCATCAGTCGTTCCAGGTTGACACCGGCGGCCGCCAACGCCGGCGGAAAGAGATCGTCGCCGATGATCGCCCCCAGGCTTCGCGTGGTGGCGGTGGCGAGCAGACGGGCCGCAATGGCGCTGCGTCCGCCGCTAGGCGCCCCCTCGAGCGTCGAGATGAGGCCGCGCGGGAATCCGCCGCCTAAAACCCGGTCGAGATCCGCAAAACCTGTCTGAACGATCGCGTCTTCGCCCAAGGCAAAGGCCGCCGCACTCGTCTCGCGATAACGGGTGTCGAAGGCTTCGCGCAAGGCGGCAAACGCCGGATCGACGGCCATGGGACACCAACCATAATCGAACGCATGTTCGATGTCAACCGTCAGAAGTTGCAGCTGGTTAAGTGGTTTTGCTCAGAGGGCGCCGCTTATTCAAAGCATCCGACTCAATGGGGTCTTGGGTGAATTTAATTTCCAGGCGACTGTTGAAAAGGTCTGCCAATCGAACAAGAGTGTCGGTTGATGGCAGATGCCGCCCAGACTCAATCCTTGAAATTGCAGCCTTGCTCGTGCCAAGGCGATCTGCAAGCGCTTGTTGACTGAGCTTATGTCTAGTTCTAAACAGAATGATCAACTCTGCGATCGCAAGGCTTTGTTCAAGTCGACGCTTAGCTAGATAATAATCTCGTTTAGATAAGCGGCCAGCGCGAACTTCTCTTAAGGTTGATCCCGCAGGGCTTTGTTCAATATCAGGATCCATGCTAGATGAAGTTATCATTTTTGGCAACTTCGTGTCAACGATTCGGTGGGGCTCTCCTTCCGGTTGCGCTAGGTGGCTTTCGAGCTAAAGAGTCCATCCTGTTTTTAAAATCATCAAAGCGCACTTTGGCGATTTGAATCTCGGCCGGCGGAATTTTTGGCGTGGTTTTGCGAAACGCATGGAGTAATATTAAGAACAAATGGGAGCGTCTGTATAAAATACGATAATGCTTTGATCCATAATGGCAACGCAGTTCGCGCAGCTCACCTGATATTTGAGAACTGTGAGGAAATGCCAAATGCGGATGTGTTTCGTCTAGCCGATTCAGCAAGTCAATCTGATGGTCGAGAACGACCTGCTCTTCCACGGTAAGTGATTCAATAAAATCGTTAACAGGTTCCGTGCCGTCCACTGTCCGATAAAATCGAGCCTGAAGGCAGCGAGGTGCGCTGTTTGAAATTGGGATAGATCTCAGATCCTCTCCTGGCTCATTCAAGTGGACTGACTGCATGGCGCCTACACTCTTACTAGTAATTGTGCGTTATGGATTTAAGCGTGTAAGGGGCTGTGCGTACGCCTTGAGTTTGTCGATTAAGCCAAATACGAATTCACGCTCTGCTCCTTCAAGTTCCATCAAGTCAACCGAAATCATCAGTGTTACTTGACCCCCACCATTTCTTAAAGTTACGGTTTTCGAAGTGCCTTTGGTCGATGGTGGCGCCAAAGGGGGTGTAATTGGCTTGTTGCGATTCTGAGTGCCGACCCTTGTGTGTTCACCTTTCGGGTTGGAGGGCGCTCCAGCAACACGGCCAGGTTTGAGCGTAGTCGCTTCCGGCGCGAGCCCCGCTTCACGACACAGCGCCATGAATAGCGCGATCATATTCGGACGCTGTCCGGCCGGATCAAATGGCTTAAATGCGTTGTTTAAGTCAGCCGCAGTCGCGGTGGCTGGATTGTAGCTAACGAAAACGGGATTATATGCGTCCGAGATGATCGCACCAAGCTGTGATCTATATTCGTCGGAAGTGGTTTTGCGAAGTTCCATCGCAAGATTTGTTAATAAGAAATCACTGCTGATAAGGCCTAAGAATCGAAGTGCCTTTTGAACGCGGTCTGCATTCCCGCTCGCGACTCCCAGCGATTGTAGCGACTTGAGAGTCAAGACCGATGGAATAGTCCCTTCATATATCCGTTTTTACAATGGACGTAACTGGCTTCCCGGGCGCGTACGGCATGAAGCTCGGTTCATCAACAATCACTCAGGCCTCCAAACATTATTCTTGCTGCTGCATCTTGGCGGCAAACATTGTTTAAAGTCAAGAACGAGGTCGATCTAAAGAATATTGTTTGACCAGTAATCGGTGGCGGCTGCGATGGCCGAGCGGGGGACACGCGGGGCGCTGGGTGAATCGTCGGCCGATGCGCCCCCCTTGGCTCTTCGCCCTCATTCTCGGGATCGGATGGATGTCGCTGACGACCATACCTTCGGCGGCTGCGATCGTACTCGCGCCCCTTCAGTACACAGATCGGACTCTGCCCAACGGCTTACGCGTGCTCCTGGTCGAGGACCATCGCGTGCCTTCGGTCGCCATCAACGTCGGCTACAAGGTCGGCGGCAAAGACGATCCGCCGGGCCGCTCGGGCTTCGCCCATCTCTTCGAACACCTGATGTTCAAAGGCACCGCCAACACCAAGTCCGAGACGATGGACCGCCTCACCGAAGACGTGGGCGGCTACAACAATGCCTTTACGGCCGAGGACATCACCAACTATTACGAAGTGGTGCCCGCAAATTATCTCGAGACGCTGCTGTGGGCCGAAGCCGACCGGCTCGCCACCCTCAACGTAACGCAAGCGAATTTTCTGACCGAACGCGAGGTCGTGATCGGTGAGTACGGACAGAGCGTGCTTGCCGAACCGTACGGTATGCTCGGTGAAATCGTCGATCGCGAATCGTATACGACGCACCCGTATCGCCGCGGCGTCATCGGCGATCCCGACAACTTGCACGCCGCGACGCTCGCCGATGTGGTTGCTTTCCATCAGACGTATTACCGGCCTGACAATGCGGTGCTCGTGCTCGTCGGCGATTTCGATCCCGCCCAAGCCGGCGCGTGGATCGACAAGTATTTCGGTGCGATCGCAAAGCCCGCCGGTAGCGTGCCGCGCGTGAGCGTGGTCGAGCCGAAGCAAACCGCGGAGCGCCGCTTCACCTATCACGGCGATAACGTGCCGCTGCCCGCACTCGAATACGCCTATCACGTTCCGGCGGCAAACGCACCCGATGCCGTCGTGCTCGACATGATCGAGACGATTCTCGGGGCGGGCAAGAGCTCGCGCCTCTATCGATCGCTCGTCTACGATCAGCAGATCGCATCGAACGCCTACGCGAGTGCGGACACGCGCCAACAGCCCGGACTCTTCACGTTCCGCACGATCCTCAATAAAGGTAAAGCCGTCGCCGATGCACACGCCGCGCTCGATGCGGAGATCGCGCGTTTGCAGTCGACACCGGTTGATGCCGCCGAGCTCGACAAAGCAAAAACGCAAGTGGCAAGCTCGATCGTACGTTCGCGCGCGACGTATAACGGCATCGCGCTTGCGCTCGTGCGCGCGGCCGTCGTACGCGGCGATCCGGGTCAGGTGAATTCCGATCTCGCGCAACTGCAGGCAGTAACGTCGGCCGATATCATGCGCGTTGCCAAGACGTATTTTATGCCCACGAATCGCACCGTCGTGGAGTATCTGCCGAAGTGATTCGTGCTTTCCTTGCCGCTTTTCTGATCGTAGGATTACCGATGGCCGTGAGTGCCCAGCCCTTGCAAACGCCGCCACCGCCCGGGCCCGTGCGGATCGCCACCTTGCCCACCGCGCGAGAGGCGACGCTTCCCAACGGCTTGCGCGTGATCGCATTCCAAGTGAAGTCGCAACCGAAGGCGCAGAGCGTTCCACTCATCGCCGCGCAATTGATCGTGCGCAGTGGCGGTTCGTCGGAAGACGAAGCGCACGCGGGCCTCGCTAGTGCCACCGCCACGCTCTTGACCTCGGGGACGACGACGCGCGGGGCGCTCGAAATCTCGCAAGCGGTCGACGCGCTCGGCGCACGGTTGAATGCCGGTGCCGGTTTCGATGCATCGCTCGTGAGCGTCAGCGCGACGACACCGACGTTTCCCGCCGCATTCGACCTCTTCGCCGATGTGGTGTTGCATCCGGCCTTTGCCCCAGCCGAAGTCGAACGCGTGCGCACCAAAGCTATCAGCGATTTACAACTCGGGTATAGTTCGCCGAGTTCTCTCGCGCGGCTCGTTGCCGGACGCGTCGCATACGGCGGATCGCCGTACGCGCATCCGCTCAGCGGAACAGCGACTTCACTGCAAGCGCTCACACGCGCGGACATCGCTGCATTTCACGCGCGTGCCTACCGGCCGGATAATGCGCTGCTCGTTATCGGCGGCGACATCGCACCGGATGCGGCGATCGCCCTCGTGACGCGCGTACTTGGAAGCTGGAGCAAGCCCGCAACGGCGCTCGTGCCCGCGCCCGTCTCGACGCCGGTTCCGCCTCACTCGCGCGTCGTCATCGTCGATAAACCCGACGCGGGTCGAACGGCGATCGTCGCGGGTCACGCATCGATCGCGCGCCTCGATCCGCAGTATTACGCGGGCGTCGTCGCAACGGCCGTGCTCTCGGGATTCTCCGGTCGCCTCAATCAGGAAGTGCGCGTTAAACGCGGACTTTCGTACGGTGCGGGCGCGAGCCTGGGTGCGCGTAAAGACTGCGGCGTCTTCACGGCCGCAACGCTCGTCGATCACACGAAGGTCGTCGAAGGCACGAAAGTCATTCTCGATACGCTCGCATCGCTTGCAAGCGCGCCCGTTCCGGCGGACGAACTCGCACCGCGCAAAGCGACGGTGACCGGCGACTTCTACCGCGGGATCGAAACGATCGACGGCATCGCCGGAACGTTCGGGGATCTCGCGCTCAACGGCGTACCGCTGGCCGATATCGGAACGTTCGTTCCGCAGGTGAATGCGGTCGACGCGGCCGCGATCGGTGCGTTCTCGAAACGCTACATCGCCGATCGACCGTTCGTGGTACTCGTCGGTGATGCGAAGAAATTCGAAACCGCGATTCGCGCGGCCTATAGCGATGTCGAGGTGATTCCGTTCGCCGCGCTCGATTTGGGCGCGGCGAACCTCAAGAAGCCGTAGGACTTACGGGAGTAGAATGAGCTTTCCGGTCGTTGCACGCGCGGCGAGATCCGTATGCGCGCGTGCGGCATCGGCGAGTGGATAGGTCGCGCCCACGCGCACGTCGAGCGACTTCTTTGCGATGTGCTCGAAGATGTCGTGCGCGCGAGCGAGTAATTCTGCGCGCGTGCGCGTGAAATGCACGGCGGTCGGTCGTGTCAGAAAGAGCGATCCGGCAGCGGCGAGTGCTTGCGGTGAGATCGGCGGAACGGCTCCGCTCGCGGCACCGTAAAGCACCATGTAGCCGCGCGGCGCGAGCGCTCGTAAGCTATCGTCGAACGTGGTCATTCCGACTGAATCGTACACGCAGGCCGCACCCTCGCCGCCGGTGAGTTCTTTGACTTTCTCGACGAAGCCGTCGTAGTCGGTTGCCGCATCCGCGCCCGCAGCGACGGCCAGCGAACGTTTTTCGGGGGTCGAGGCGGTCGCTACGACCGTCGCGCCGCGCGCTTTTGCGAGCTGCACGAGTAAGTTGCCGACGCCGCCGGCGGCCGCGTGCACGACGACGGTATCGCCCCGTTGGATCGGATAGGTCGAGTGCGAGAGATACTGCGCGGTGACGCCTTGCAGCATCGCCGCGCACGCGATCCGGTTGTCGAGGTCGTGCGGAATCGAGACGAGTTTGTCGACCGCGACGCAGTTGTACTCAGCGTAGCTACCACTGCCCGACCCCATGTAGGCGACGCGGTCGCCGATCTTGAGATCGAAGTCGTTCTCGCCGACTTCCTCGATCACGCCCGCCCCCTCGCCGCCGGGCGTATAGGGCAGCGGGGAGGGATACATCCCGGTCCGGATATAGATGTCGATGTAATTGATCCCGATCGCGGTGATCTTGACGAGCGCTTCGCCTGCCTTCGGGGTCGGCTTCTCGATGTCGGCTAGGTGGAGAACGTCGGGTCCGCCCGTCCGTTCGACGCGTATCGCTTTCACGAATGCGGTGACCGCGCGAATCCGTTGCAAGTTGCTGCTTTGCACGATGCGGAGCGGGGTAGAAGTCGTTCATGGAACGCAAGGATCTCTACGAAGACGACCTGACCGAAGAACGGTATCCGACGCCCGGCGAGCGCGAAGACGTCGCACAAACGCAATTGCTCGATCCCGATGAGAACGACCCTGCCGCGACGGACGGGACGATCGCCCCGAAGGAGACCTAAGGCTCGAAGGGCGCTCCGACGGGGCGTCCGAGATGGTATCCTTGCGCGTGATCGCACGTGAGCGCGGCGAGCGCCATCAGTTCGGCTTCGGATTCGATGCCCTCGGCAACGATCGTCTTGCCGAGTTTATGGCCGACCGAGATGATCGCCTCGACGATCGCCTGATTTGCACGGTCGTTCGTGAGATCGGTGACGAACGAACGATCGATTTTGATTTTGTCGATCGGTAGCCATTTTAGATACGCAAGCGATGAATATCCGGTGCCGAAATCGTCGATGGAGAACGTGATGCCGAGCCCGCGCAGACGATCGACGTTAAAAAGCACCGTGGCGCCGCCCTCGAGCAGCGTCGATTCCGTCAGCTCGAATTCGAGCCGACGCGGGTCGATGCCGTGACCTTGGATTCGGCGCTCGATCCGTTCGCCGAAATCACGATCGCGCAGTTGCCGGGCGGATAAGTTGACGGCGACGCGGTCGAAAACGCGACCCTCGGCGAGCCACCGTGAAATTTGCAGGCACACCGTGTCGAGCACGAAATCGCCAATCGCCTTGATGAGGCCCGATTCTTCGGCGACCGGAATGAAGTCCGCCGCACTCACCAGCGCACCGTCGCGCTCCCAGCGCACGAGTGCCTCGAAGCTGACGGGCGCCTCAGGCGTGTCGATGGATCGGATCGGTTGGTAGTGAACGCGCAAGTCGCCGTTCTCGATCGCGCGACGAAGGGCGTTCTCGGTTGCAAGCGCGCGGACAGCCGATTCGTGTAGGGCGGCCGTGTAAAACTGAAAGTTTCCGCCGCCGCGCCGTTTGGCTTTGTACATCGCGGCATCCGCCGCTCGCAAGAGTTCGTCGGGTGTGTTGCCGTCGGTTGGGTAGAGGGCGATGCCGATACTGCACGACACGAACTGCGTTCCCGACCGCAATTCCATTGGCCGTGCCAGAGCCGCTTGAATGCGGACGGCCAGTTCCTTAGCGGTTTCTTCGTCGTTGATATCGTTGAGCACCACGACAAACTCGTCGCCACCCGGTCGCGCGATCGTATCTTCTTCGCGCAAGAGATCGGAGAGCCGTTCGGCGAGTTGGACCAGGAGTTCGTCGCCAACGAGATGACCCAGCGAATCGTTGATCGATTTGAAGCGATCGACGTCGAGAAAGAGCACGGCAACGTGCGTGTTGCGACGATTGGCGCGCGATAGCGCTTGCACGATACGATCGCCGAGCAACGACCGATTCGGAAGGTCGGTCAGCGTATCGAATTGCGCGAGGTGGGCGAGCCGTTCTTCGGCGAGGCGGCGTTCGGTGATGTCGAGCAACGTGCCGACGATGCGCGTCGGTCGGCCTTCGCGAATGAGGAATTCGCCTTTTTCTTTTACGTAGCGAATCTCACCGTCGCGGCGAATGATGCGATGTTCCAGTTCGAAAATCCCGAGTTCGCGCAGTGCGAGATCGTACGCTTCGCGAACGCGCAAGACGTCTTCGGGATGATCGTAGCGAAAGAGCGTGCGCGACGCGTTGCGATCGTTGGGTTTGACACCGAGGATCCGATAGAGTTCGGGCGACCAATAGGTGTCTTCGTCGTTGTCGACCCCAGCGCTGTAGCTACCGAGGTGAGCGATTTCTTGAGCCTTGTTGAGCTCGCCCCGGCGTTCGTCGAGCTCGTTTGCCACGCGCTTGCGGGCCGTGACGTCGATCGCCATGCCGATGGTACCGACGATCGTGCCGTCACGCTGCCGCAGCGGCTCCACGGCCGCCTCGAAATAGCGTTTGAACCACGTTCCCTCGAACGTCACGCGTTCGCCGGTGCAGGCGCGTTCGTGTGCGGCAAGGACCATCGTTTCGCGCTCGGTCCTGCCACGAAAGACGCTCAAGAGCGATTTCCCGATGGTCGCGCTCTCGAAATTCGAATCGATTTCCGCCAGCACGTTCCCGGTAATCGAGGTGTAGGTCATACCGAGATCGGTCGTCCAAATGAGTGCTGGGATCTGCGCGAGTAGCATGTGCGCACGCGAGCGGCTTTCGCGCAACTCGCGTTCCGCGCGCACGCGTTCCGTAATGTTCAGCGCTTCGACGATGCGAAGCCCGCGACCGTCGAGGACGATATGCCGACTGAGAACTTCGACATCGATCGTTGCCCCCGAGGCAACGCGGTGCTTCCAGGGGCTCGTCGCGCGCGGCTGTTCGTCGGAGCCCGCGATGATTGCGTGCAGATGGACGATCTCGTCGCTCAGATGAATATCGTCGAGCGTCATCTGCGCGAACTCGGCGGCACTGTAACCGTACGTTTCGATCGCTGCTGCATTGACCGTGACAAAGCGAAGCGTCTGCGGGTCATACACCCACATCGGCCGCGGATTTTCCGCAAAAACGGCTGTCGCTAGACTCCCGGCTTCAAGCATTGGCCCGCTCCCTTCCCTGGGGTGACGGGCCCACCCTCGGTTACAACACGCTTACAACGTATTGCGTGAAGCGCGAGATGTACCGGGAACGATTGGAGTGGTATCATCGGCGGTCGGATTTCCAAGATCGACGGGCCGATCCGTCGTGGTACGGTTCGGGTTGAAAACATATTCGGCGGAATTCGGATCGAGCACCCCGGGCGGCGCATTCTCCACACGGGATGCGAAGGCGCTCAAATCATGGCGCAGCGCGGATTCGAAGGTCGCGCCGATTCCGAGTAACTCGCCGGCGGTTCCGATCGGTCCGGCCGGCGGCTCGTATGCGATCGTCACGGTGACATCGGTCCGATCGGCGGCGACGGCAGTAAAATTGACGCGGCCGCTGTTGCGGAAGCCACTGGTCGATCGCCAGCCGATCTGTTTGTCGGGTATCCAATTTTCATTCACCGCTGTCCACGTGTGGCGTCCCGCAAGATCGACGCTCCAGCTGGTCGTGTTTTCATCGATGAACGTCACTTCTTTGATGTACGTCATGAACTTCGGATAATCCACGAATCGGCTAAAGAGCGTGTAGACCTGGTGGACGGGGGCAGTAATCGTGATTGAGGCGCGGTGTTCGGCCATAGTGGAGCCTCGAGAGCGAGTGGTTTCTCTTGTACCGTCCGATCGCGGCGTGCAAACGTCGGGACGGCCGGGTGTGGAGAACCGTTCGCGCGGGGATATCGAGCCTATGAAGATCGATGTGCTCGCGTTAGCGAAAGAAAGCTGGACGGAGTTCAACGCTGACAAGTCTCCGCGGCTCGCTGCAGCGATTGCCTACGCGGCCGTCTTTGCGATTGCGCCGCTGTTCATCATCGTCATCGCAATTGCCGGTTGGTATTTCGGTCTCGGCAACGGCGGGCACGGCCATCACATCGTCCAGGAAAAAATCGTCTCGCAGATCAGCGCTTCGATGGGCCGCGATGCGGGCGAAACGGTTAAGGGTATGATCGCGGCGAGTTATAAGAATCGCCATGGCTTGCTCGCAAGCATCGTCGGTTGGATTCTGGTGCTGGTCGGCGCATCGGGTGTGTTCGCAGCATTGCAGGATGCTCTCAACACCGTTTGGCACGTCGAGCCCAAACGCTCTGGGATCATGGAGGTCGTCCGCGACAAACTTGCCGCGATCGGCATGGTCATCGGAATTGGTATCATCATGCTGGCGAGTTTTCTTGCCAGCGCGATACTGACGTTCGTCTCCACCTATGTTAGCGGAGCGTTTCCGTTCCCGGGCCTTGGCGTGCTCTTGTTGATCCTCAACTACGCGGTGTCGGTGGGCGTGATCGGGTTGCTCTTCGCAATGATCTTTCGCTATCTGCCGGATCGCTCGATTGCGTGGCACGATGTGTGGAGCGGTGCGTTTGCCACCGCCGTTCTCTTCGAAGTCGGACAGGCGCTGATCTCGCTTTATCTCGGTAAGAGCGGCGTTGCATCGGGATATGGTGCTGCGGGCGCCGTGCTCGTGATCTTGCTGTGGGCCTATTACTCGGCGCTGGTGCTCTTACTCGGCGCGGAATTCACCAAAGTCTGGGCGCGACGACATGGTTCGGATGCGGCCGTCGCGGCAGCGCGCGCTCTCGAACCTACACGCGTTGCGGTTGGGATTCGATAACGAGCGGGAGCGAGGTTTGCGCGACGGCGTTTCCTTGCACGAGACGCGTCCCGCTAATTTTTTCAAACGGCTGCACGCGCGCGAAGATTCGGAAGAAGCCATAGACGAATCCAAAGGTCAAGGCGCCGACCACGTAACGCGCGAGCGTACGCCATAATCCGACCCGGGTGAAGCGCTCCGTTACGACGCGCAGGTCCATGACCATCATGCCAAACGACTGCCCCGCGATCGCCACGAGTACGATCACGTAGATGAACAGAATCAAATTTCCGAAAAGGGGTGTGCCGGGAAGGAGCGACCAATGCGTTGCAACGTGAACGTTTGGCGGTAGCTGCGCCGCGACGTCTTTCATCGCATCGAGGCCCCGTTTTATGTCCGGATCGGTCGATGTCTTGGCGATTTCGGCGAGCTTCTTTGCGGCCGCGACAGCGTGCGTTTTCAGCTCCGGTCCCGGCGTGTCGAACGTCGCTTTGACATCGACCGCTTTGCTGTACAGGATTTGGATGAGCGTCGCGTCGATCGTGAACGCTGCGAGTCGGCGCGGAAAACTTGCGAACGCTTTTGCGGGGATTCCGTCGCTTCGATCGACCCTCGGCGCCACGACGACGGAGCAACCCGTTTCGAACCGTGGGCGCCAATACCGGTAGAGCGGATGTGCGGTGAAGACCGCGAGCGCGTGCATGCGATTCGTCGCATACGGAACGGCGCTGAGCCACTCGCCCATGCGGAGTGTTTGATCGCTCTGTATGGCCGCACGCTGTTCGGCAAACGCGCGATGATCGATCGTGCGTCCGAGCGAATGAAACGCGGAAACGGCGATTGCGGTGTAGGCGTTTTCGAGCGAGTCGCAACAGAGCAAACCGACCCGATCGGCCGTATATTCGATCCGTCGGAGCCACGCGCCGAAAGCGAAGGCGACGAGCGGATTCTCGCGACCGTTCGTGCTCAAGAGCGAGGTCAAGCGCGTGTGGCCCGCCGAGATATGTGCGAGTTCTCGACCGACGAGAAAACGCAGCTCCTGTGGTTTGAGATGACCGACCCACTGCGAGGAGATGATCAGGGCGTACGGCTCGCCGATACCGATCGCGACGAGTGGCACGAAGGGATCGTCGCGCACGAACACCTGCGGTGTCGGGACGCCGAGCGTGCGCGCGCAGTCCTCAACGAGTGCCGCGATGTCGCCGAATTGGCGTTCGTGCACGCGAATGCTCGAACCGAGGAGTCGGCCGCGACCGAGTGAGACGAGAAGCATGCCGCCGATGATGAGCAACGCGAATTCCTGGATTGCAAACGTGTTGCCGATCAGGCGCGCGACGCCCGGGACGACACCAGCGACGAGAACGACGCAGATCCCGAGCAACCACCATTCGCCCGCGATCCGCAGTGACTGCGGTCCACGAACGAGGCTGGTCGGTTCGACTTCTACCATCCCCACGTGCCGCTCGCTCCTTTGAACGGCCCGACGACGGCATTCGTAATCCAGCCGCCGTAAAAATCGCCGGGCTGCGCCTGGACGCGTTCGTCATCGACGTAACATGCATCGACGCGCGTTGCATAAAATGCGAGGTGGTTGGCGAGTGCCGCAAAGCGCGTCGAGGGATGCGCGTAAAACCAAGCCGCATCGCGCGAGGTTCGCTCGCCCGAAACGAGATCGTAGTAGTTTGCCGCGCCCTTGAACTCGCAGAACGTGGTCGCCGCGCCCAAGCGCAGGACGCTTGCATCGCAGTCCGCATGCGGGATATAGAAGACCGGCGGGTGGCTCGTTTCGAGCACGCGGAATCCGCCGCGCGTCTCGGCGATCGTGCGGCCGTCGAATTCCACCCGCAGCGTCCGGTGGTTGGCTTCGATGGCGGGCGGGCGCGGGTAGTCCCACACCGACTCCTGGCCCGGCTGCGGATCGATACGCTTCGGTCGCATGGCCGAGAGTTAGAATTTTCTGCTCGGACCCCTTGACACCGCGCTCTAATGTGCTATTGTACTAGTGTGCTAGTTCAATAGCACAGAAGGAAACCAGCAATGACCGTCCGCGTCAACCGCCCCGTCCTCTCCCCTCTCCAAGACGAGCGGCGCCCGATCGCCCGTCCCACGGCCGACGTTCGGATGTTCGGCGGCTGGGGCCCGAAGTTCTAAATTGGTGCCCGTCAATTTCAACGTCGATCCACGCAGCGGCGTGCCGATCTACGTGCAGCTGATCGAGCAGGTAAAACGCTCGGTCGCCGTCGGGGCACTCGCTCCCGGCGAACGGCTGCCCACGGTGAAAGCACTCGCGCTCGATCTGACCGTCAATCCCAATACGGTGGCGCGTGCCTATCGCGACCTCGAGCGCGACGACGTGATCGAGACCAGCCCCGGCCGCGGTTCGTTTGTGAAGAATCGCGATGGAGCAGCGCCGCTCGCCCGCCGCGCACTCGCCGACGTTGCCGCAGGCGCCCTCGAAGCCGCAATCCGCGACGCCCGTTCGATCGGCGTCTCGCGAACAGAACTGACCGCCCTGATCGCGACGCTCGTCGCTCGCTGGTATCCAACGGAGGCCGACTCATGATCGACCCGATCGCAATCGACGGGTTCTCCAAGCGCTACGGCGACTTCGAAGCCGTCTCGCAACTCACGCTGAGCGTTCCGGAAGGCTCGATCTGCGGTCTGCTCGGCCCGAACGGCGCCGGGAAGACCTCGACGATCAAGTGTCTGGTCGGACTTGCCCGACCGACGGCTGGATCGATCGCGATCCTCGGTGGTCCGCCGCGGTCCGCAATGTTCGAACGGGTAGCGTTCATCCCGGAACGCAGCGCGCTTTACGACGACCTCACCGGCAACGACCACTTCGCGATGGCCACGTACGCTTACAAAAGTTTCGAGATCGCCCGGGCGCGCAAGATGCTCGCGATCTTCGATCTGGATGCGCGCAAACGCGTCCGCAAATTTTCGAAAGGTCAGAAGACGGCCTTCGCTCTTGCGCTCGCGTTTGCGATCCGTCCGAGCGTGATGATTCTCGACGAACCCGCCTCGGGACTCGATCCGATCAATCAGCGCGCGGTCCTCGATCTTTTGATCGAAGCGGCGGCAAACGGCGCGACGATTCTCTTTTCCTCACACCAAATCGGTCAGGTCGAACGTGCCGCCGATCGTGTCGCGATCCTCAAACGCGGCAAACTGATCGTCGATGGAATCGTCGATGAACTCAAAGACAACGAAAAACTAATCGAGGCGACATTCGATCGCAAGCGCGATCTCAACGGCCTGGCAAGCGACGCTCGCATACGCCGGATCGAGTGGCGCGGCAACACCCTGCGCGCCTTCGTGCACACCGAACACGATGCGGTCGCTCAAACGATCAACGCGCACAATCCAAACGCCATCGCGGTCCTCAACCTCAATCTGGAAGAGATCTTCTTCAACGCCGTCGAGGAACCACGCGCCAATACTCTAGAGGACGTGTAATCATGTGGTACATCGAATATCTTCGGGCGCGCCGTGCGCTCACCGTGTATGGCCTCATCGTCGCCGCGATGGTGGCGCTCGCTTTGATCGTACGCGTCAACGTCAATCCGCATCCGATACCCGGCTTGCATCAGACGCCGCTCATTTTGCTCGCGGTGATCGCCGGGTTCGCGATCGCGATCCTCGGAACGGTGCTTGCGACGAGTCTCTCGAGTCACGTCAACGGGCATCTCGAGATCGCCTGGACCAAGCCGATCCCGCGCGATCGATTGGTCGCGCAGACCTTCGCCATCGATATCGGAGCGCTAGCGATTGCGTACCTAGCAACGATCGTTGTCTTGATTGCGGTGAGTGCATCCTACAACCAACACCTGGACTATTCACTCGTGCAACTCGGCCACACGGCGGCCGAGTTTCTCTTTCCCGTGGCGCTTTACGCGCTCGTGCAAGGGAGTACTTCATCCGTCGGTCGACGCGCTGGATCGATTGCCGGATTGACGTGGCCGGTTTTGCTCTTTATGGCGAGCATCGTCCAGTCTCCGGTTCCGGAGTTCGTGCACCGTATCGCACTAGTCGTCAACTATTTCAATCCGATAACCTTGCTGTCGATCCACTTCGGACCGGGCGAGACCGGTAACACGCTGGGCGGATCCGCATTTGCGACGGGACCGATCCTCCAAGGTCTGGTCATCGTTGCGATCGGATTCACGCTTGCACTCGTACAATGGCGCCGGTTGGAAGCATAGCCATGTGGTACATCGAATTTTTGCGCGCCCGCAAAGCACTTTCGGTCTACGGCGCCATGTTGTTGGTGCTGTTCGTAGTCGCGCTCCTCTTCCGCCTGTATGGAACCTTTCACCGGTACGGCGCCGATCGTTTCATGCCCGTGCCGATCGAAGTTCTCGCGTCCATGGGCGCGTTCATTACCGCAATTTTCGCAACGACGCTAGCCACAAGTCTCGCGCATCACGTAGCCGGACATCTCGAAATAGCGTGGACGAAGCCAATCAGCCGCGATCGCTTCATCCTCGAGGTTTTGCTCGTGGACGCAAGCGCCATCGCGATCGCCTATGTTGGAACGATGGCGTGTATGATCGCGACGTTCATGGTTTTCAGCGGGAGGTTTCCGCTCGTTCTCTCACCGCTCGGGATCGCCCGCACGGCCTTGGAACTCGTGTTCGTCTATGCCTTCTATATGGTGATTCAGGCGGCAACGTCCGGACAGCGTCGCTTCGCGGGAATGATCGCGGGGGTTTCCTGGCCCGTGCTGCTCTTGGTCATGGCCGCGCCATCGATTGGCATGCCTGCGCCGATCACCCGCTTCTTCGAGCTAATCGACTTCGTTAATCCGCTCGCACTTCTCTCGGTGCGCACCGCTTCACAAAATATGCTCCGACTTCCGATCTGGGGTGCACCGGCCGTGCTGGATGCCTGCGCGCTCATCGCCATAGGATTCGCCATCACGCTCGTGCGTTGGCGGCGGATCGAAGCTTAGCTGCTGAGTGCGGTCTGCGCCGCGTCCGCGATTACGACGCGGTTGCGGCCCTCCGCTTTGGCACGATAGAGCGCCATGTCGGCGCAGCCGATGAGCTCCTCTGTCGTCGCGCGACCGTCGTGCAGCATGCACGTACCGATACTGGCCGAGACGAAGAGTCCGGCCGTCGGTGCGTGCGGGATGGCTTCAGCGAGAATCGCAACGCGAATGCGCTCGGCGACGATGGCCGCGCCGGCGCGATCGATATCGATCAGAACCACGACGAATTCTTCGCCGCCGTAGCGCGCCGCAAAGTCGCTGGGTCGCCCGATCTGGGCGTTGATCGTGGTGGCGATGCGCCGCAGGCAATCGTCGCCCGCGAGATGACCGAACGTATCGTTGTACATCTTGAAGTGATCGATATCGATAATCATGACGGCGATATCGTGATTGTGTCGTAAGGCTTGGCGCAGTGCGGTCGAAGCATATTGATCGAACGCACGGCGATTGGCGATTCCGGTGAGCCCATCGACCAAGGCCTGCTCGGAGAGCCGTCGCGCCATCGCGCCGAGCTGGCTATACATGCGATCGATCTGATACAGGAAAATACCGAGAATGGCGACCGAGGCGATGAGGATCTCGATGCGCGCGGACCACCAACCCAGCGTGTACGCCTCGATGCCGAGAAACGTCAAGTAGAGATCGAGCAAACTTGCAACGAGCGCGACGCTCAGCCACAAGTCGACGATCGTCGCGCCCTTGGTGTATCGGTAGAGCGATGCGAGCGCGACGAATAAACCAAGAACGGTGATCGGCAAGAGGCCGAAGCGCATGGTCGTGGTCCACGCGCCGTTCGCGAACGTGGACGGAAGATCGAAGACGAAGGTCGATGCGATCGCGCCGAGCGCGACGGTCGAGAAAATGACGATGAGCCGACGGAGGAAGACTTTTCCGCCCGTGCCCTCATCGTCGCTCACGTGAACGCGCGACCACGCATAGAGCGCGACGAGCACGGCAAAGCCGAAACGCGTGAAGTAATAGATCCAGCTCGATGTCGCGGTGCGCGCTCCGACGATACCCGTCGGCCCAAAGACGCCCGGATACGTCAGCACGTAAACGAGCTGCGCGCAGGCGAGGTAGGCATAGGCAAAGCTGAGGATGCCAAGCGGCGTCGAGCGCGTCGTGCGGTACTGGCTAAAGAGCAAGACCGAGGTCAGGGCTCCGGCGAAGAAAACGATCCCGAATGCGGCGGCGATGACCGGCGGGAGCGGCGGCCCCTGCAGACGCGCGAACGGCGTGGCGATCATCGAGCCCGCAAGCATAACGAGCACGCTGGCCGTAGCCGCGCGCTTTTGTGCTGTCGTGGGACGCCACGCGAGAAAATCGATCATCGGGGTAGCCGCGTCTCCTGGTATCTACTCGTATCGGTCGAACGAGTGAAAATCGTTATCGTGATCTCCGTGGGCGGCGCTAGCGTGAGAGAAACGACGAAGGGTGTGCCGAGCGAACGAAGGCCCATTTTCCCTCGCGCACGGTATAGAAATAGAGGTTCGGATCGACGGTATCTCCGGTCGGTCCGAACGTAAACGTCCCCACGACCGTATCGAAACTGCCGCCGGTCGCGAGCGTCCGCGCTAGCGCGAGGCGATTGGGTGCGCCACCCCGGCGAATCGCGTTCATGATCAGCTGCGCGCTTGCGTAGCCGAAGGCCGAGAGCGGCGTAAAGGTGCCGTAGCGTGCCTCGAAATCGGTCATCACGCGATGCGCCGCCGGGGCGATGGCAAGATACGGCATCGATGTGGACACGATGAGGCCTTCGACGCCGGTCGAATATTTGCGTATCGTGTCGGCGGTGAAGAAGCCTTGCGGTGCTCCGAGCGGCCCCGCGTAGCCGCCTTTGCGCAAGAGCGGGATGACCTCGCCCATCTCCGCGGTCGCGCCGCAGAGATACACGTAATCGGGTTTTGCCGCGAGTACCGTTGCCGCGAGCTTCGGAAATTCGGGTTTATCGAAGGCGAAGAGCGATGAGTTCCACGGCACTTTTTGCGAGCTGAGCGTTTGCGTGAACGTCTGCGCGACGTCGTACCCGTAATCGCCGTCCGCAACGAGCACGTAGACGTTTTTCGGTTTGATCGTCTCGATGACGAAACGCGCGGCGAGCTTTCCTTCGTCGCTGTCGCGCGTTGCGAGTCGGAAGACGTTGCGGTATCCTTCGGCCGTAATCTTATCGTAGGAAGATGTCGGTACGATCACCGGCATCGCGACGGGGCCATAGGTTCGCAGCGCCGCTTCGGTCGCCCGGCCGCCGAGGTGTCCGATCACCGCGATGATGTTGCCGTCGCTTGCGGCGAATTGACTGTTGACGATCGCCGATGCGACGGAATTTTCATCATCGAACGTGCGCAGAATGTAAACACGGTCGAGTTGGCCGCGCGAGCGATTCGAATCTTCGATTGCCGCGCGAACGCCGTTGGCGAGTTGCTCGCCGGCGTATTTGTCAGGACCCGTAAATGGCGCGAGCACGCCGAACGTCGTCGTTGCCGCGAACGGTGAGTCAAACGCCCGTGCGGCTTGCGACGTGCCGAGCGTTGCAAGCGATGCGCCTGCGGCGGCGAGCATCGCGCGCCGGGTTATCATCGAATCAAGTAACTCGCGAGGGTCGTTGCGAGAAAGACGACCGAGAAGGCCATGTTGGTGACGAAGATGCGATCGTTCAGCACGAAGACGTTCTTGACAATTTTGAAGAGCCGCTCTTCGTAGACGACGAGTGCGATCGCGAAGAGCACGCCGATATCGTAGACGAGTCCGGCGCCCGCAAGCCAACCCGCGTACCAGAGAACGCCCGCCATGACGACGTGGAGGGCGATCGGAAACCAGCGTCCGCTCGATTTGCCAAAGCGCACCGGCACCGAATTGATGCCTTGTGCGACGTCGATGTCGTAATCCATGAGCGCGTAGGCGATATCGAATCCCGCCACCCAAACCGTGACGGCAAGAAAGAGCAGCACGGCGGGAAGCGTGATGTGTCCCGTCACGGCGATGAATGCGCCCAGCGGTGCGAGGCCATCGACGGCGCCGAGCACGAAATGGACCAGCCACGTGAATCGCTTGCAGAGCGGGTAGATGATGATGCCCAGCGCCGCAAGCGGTAAGAGCATCAGGCACAGCGGGTTGAGCATGGCGGCTGCGAGGAGCAACAGTCCGATGCCGGCGGCGATTGCCCAAAGCATGACGCTCGGATCGAGCACGCCGCTCGGCAGCGCGCGTTTCGCGGTGCGCGGATTCGTCGCGTCGTGTTTGCGATCGAAGTAGCGATTCGCGGCCATCGCCGCGGTCCGTGCGCCGAGAACGGCAAGCGTGATCCAAACGAATTGCCAGAGCGTCGGAAACCCATGCGCGGCCATCACCGCACCGACGTACGCGAACGGGAGTGCGAAGAACGTGTGCTCCAGTCGAATGTCGCGCAGGAACGCGCGCAAGGCGGTCATGTCGGATCGCCGCTCGGGAGCGCAAGCGCAGCGAGCGCGGCAAGCGCGGCAGCGCTGCGCGGCGGACGCGCATCGGGATCCATCGCGGGTGCACGCAGCAATCGCGCGAGTGCCGCCGGGCCTTGACCCGACCATGCATCGGGCGCGCACTTGCGGGCGAGAATCGTATCGAGTCCGAGTTCGCGCATGCGCGCATCGACGCGCGCGCGGGTCGCATCGTTCATCACGATATCCGGCGGCCATTCGCGCGTGTAGCCTTCCGCCGCCGTCTTGCGCGTCGCATCGATGCCGAGTTTGTGACCGATCGAGGGAAGGTACGAACCGCTGTGGTCGAGGTCATCGACGGGGCCGGGCATGATGACCAGATCCCGCGATGCATCGACGTTGTTGAGCGCAAACCAAACGACGCTGCGCACGTCTTGGACGTCGACGTCATCGTCGACCACGAGCAGACAGCGCGTGAGCATCATCATGTGTCCGAGGCCCCAGAGCGCGTTCATCACTTTTTTTGCTTGGCCCGGATACGATTTTTTTACGCTGACGATCGCCAGATTGTGAAAGCCGCCCTCGACCGGAAGGTTGTAGTCGACGATCTCCGGCACGACCATCTGCAAGAGCGGTAAGAAGATACGCTCCGTCGCTTTGCCGAGCCACGCATCTTCCATCGGCGGTTTGCCGACCACGGTCGCGCCATAGATAGGCTTCGCGCGATGCGTGATGCATTGCACGTGAAAGGTCGGGTAAAGATCGGCCAGACTGTACACGCCGGTATGATCGCCAAAGGGTCCCTCGACGCGTAAATCCTCATTGTCGACGTAGCCTTCGAGCACGAATTCCGCATCGGCCGGAACCTTGATGTCGATCGTTTTGCAGCGCACCATCTTGACCGATTTGCCGCGCAGAAAACCGGCCAGCGAAATTTCATCGACGATCGGCGGAAGCGGCGCCGTTGCCGCGTACGTCACGGCGGGATCGGCGCCGATCACGACGGCAACCGGCACGCGCCGGCCCCATTTCGCCGCTTGCGCGCGGCCTTGTTTGTGGCGCTGCCAATGCATGCCCGTCGTCGTGCGATCGTAGCGCTGCACGCGGTACATACCGACGTTTTGCGTTCCGCTCTGCGGATCTTTGGTGAAGACGAGCGGCAAGGTGACGAACGGTCCGCCATCGAGCGGCCAGGTGGTGAGCACCGGCAAGGCAAGTAAATCGACATCGTCTCCTTCGAGAACGACGTCTTGGCACGATCCGTTCGCAACCGTCTTCGGAATGGCACTCGCAAGCGAGGTAAGCGAAAACGCCTTCCCAAGCTTTCCGCCCAAGGTTTTGGGGACGCTCAAGTCGATCGCGCTGCGCAGCCGGTTTGCCACCTCTTCGATCGTGTCGGCACCGAAGGCCATGGCCATCCGTCGTTCCGAGCCGAACTGGTTGGTCAGCACCGGGAAGCGCGAACCGGCGACGTTGGTAAAGAGCAGTGCGGGACCGCCCGCTTTCACGACGCGATCGGTGATTTCGGCGATTTCCAGATGCGGATCGACGGAAGCGGTGATCTCGGCGAGTTCGCCTGCCGAGCGGAGCGCGGCGACAAATGCCGAGAGCGAATCGAAAGCCATTGCAAGAAGTGTTGGACGACGTGGTGTCGATCCCCGGCACCCTCGTCTTTTGGAGTTGCCGTATGGAAGCGCTGAAAAAGCCCGTTCTGACCGCGTTTATCGTGGGTGCGCTCGTCGGGGGCGTCGGAGTCGGCGCATTCGCCGAGTCGATTTTACAGAAGGTGCTCGTTGGCGGCGTCGGGGTGATCGGCGTAACGGCGGTGGCGAAGCCCCTCAATGCCGCGATCAATCAATTGATGCTGGCGCGCGGGCTCGCAAATAAGGATAAGACCAAAGTCGTGCCGATCTTGACGCTCGGTTCCGCGCAATACATCGGTGCAGCACAAGTCTCCGGGCCGGCCGGCGCGATCGATGCGGTGAAAGCCGTGGTTGCCTACAAAGGCAGTTGGAACAACGGCGTTTGGACCATCGACGCTCTCGTGCCGGTCGATACGCTCAACCCCGTCCGGGGTGTCAAGCGCGTCTACGGTACCGGCGTCGATGCGATCGTGAACGCGAAACTCTGATGCAATTTCTCGCCGTCGTCCGCCGCAAAACCGAAGATTTCAGCGACGCTCAGTTCGCTCCGTTGCTCGAAGCGGAAGCCGAAGTGGCGCGCACCCTCCACGCAGGGGGCCGGATTCGCCAGATCTGGGGCCGGACCGACGTTCCGGGTGCCGCGATGATGATCGAAGCGGAGTCGCTCGCCGAGGCCAAGGTGCTGCTCGATGAGTTACCGCTCGTGCATGCGAAAATGCTCGAGGTCCAAATCATCGGCTTGAGCGCCTACCGAGGCTTCGCACCCAAAAACAGCTAGCGCTCCCAGAGGCGATTGCCGAGGTTTTAGAGAGCTTCTGCGGCTTATCGCGAAACAACGCTCCCCTGCCTAGTTGTCGCCAAAGGAAAAACCACCACGACCTCTCGCGCCGGCCAACCGATGACGAAGCCGATCAAGGAGCGTTCCCACTCGCTGGACGCGCGCTTGGGTTACCAACTGCGCCGCGCTCAACTCCGCGCGTTCGCCGCGCTCTCACAGGCCATCGGATCCGACGGGCTCACGCCGATGCTCTTCGCGGTGCTCGTGACGATTGCCGAGGGTGGCGGGGTCACCCAGCGCGAGGTAGCAGACGCCCTAGGCGCGGATCCCTCCACCATGGTGCGCATGCTGGATCAGCTTGAAAAGCTGTCTCTGGTGCAGCGCGTTCCCTCGCTCACCGACCGCCGCGTGATGGTGCCCACGCTCACCGCAGCAGGTCGCGATCTCATCGCGCGTGCGACGCCCAAAGTGCAACAGTCCGAGGACGCGTTTGCCGCGGCGCTCTCACCCGCGCAGCGCGCCCAACTCTTCGATCTGCTGAGCCGGCTCAACGAGGAGCACGACGATCAGTCTGCCGTCGAGCCGAGTTCGCGCAGGTAGCGTTCGAGCGTCCGGCGATCGCCGGGCGATTCTGTCGCGGCGAGCGCTGCGCGATAGGCGCGAGCCGCATCGGCCGTACGCCCGCGACGCCGAAACACATACGCACACGCGACGAAGTAGTAGCGATTGCCGCGCATCGTCGGATCGTCGGCTAAGCGTTCGAGCGCGAACTGCGCGTCATCTACGCGACCGGCGTGCGCGAGCGCAACGCTGCGATTGAGCCGCACGACCGGCGCGTCGTAGTCGGCGAGCAACGCATCGTACTCATCCACGATTGCATTCCAGGCGGTGCTCGCGAACGACGGCGCACGTGCGTGCAATCCGGCGATCGTCGCTTCGTGGACGAGACTCGTCGAACCGAGGGCGCGCGCCCGATCGAGTGCGAGCGAACCGGCGCGAATTTCCGTTGCGTCCCAACGCGTGCGATCTTGCTCCGCAAGTAAGATCGGTGTTCCATCGCCATCCACCCGCGTCGCGCGTCGAGCGTGATGAAACCGCATGAGCGCTTCGAGCGCATGCGTATCGGGATCATCGGGTAAGAGCTGAGCGAGCAGGATCGCGATTTCCAGCGCGCGGTTGCAAAGATCGAAATTCGCGGCACGCGATCCCGCGTATCCCGCGTTGAAGATCAAGTAGAGCACCGTCGTCACGGCGAGAAGCCGTTCGCCGAGCGCATCGCGGTCCGGCACGCGGATCGGAATGCGCGCGTCCCGAATCTTATTTTTCGCACGGACCATTCGCTGCGCCATCGTCGCTCGCGGAACGAAGAAGGCATCAGCGATTTCGTCGGTCGTAAGGCCGCCGAGCGTGCGAAGCGTGAGCGCGATCTGCGCGTCACGATCGAGCGCCGGATGAATGCAGGCGAAGAGCAAAGCGAGCCGATCGTCGCCGAGGTCGTCTTCGTCGCTTGGATCGGTCGATTCGGTTGCATCGAGTCGCGCTAAACGGTCGAGTTTTTCTGTGCCGACGCGTTCGCGTCGAATGCGATCGATCGCGCGATTGCGTGCGGTGAGCACGATCCACGCGGCGGGGTCGCGCGGGAAGCCGTCGCGCGGCCAGCGTTCGAGCGCGAGCGCGTATGCATCGGCCACCGCATCTTGCGCGCGATCGACGTCCCCGAGTCGGCTCGCGATCGCGGCGATCGCGCGCGTGGACTCGGTACGAAACAGGTCGCCGACCCGTTCGAGCGGATTAGTGCTCAACGAGCGGACGAACCTCGATCGAGCAACCGAACTTCACCGCCGGACAGGCCTCGGCGAAGGCGATCGCGGCGTCGAGATCCGGCACGTCGAGCAAATAGAATCCGCCGAGGACTTCCTTCGTCTCGGCGAACGGCCCATCGGTCAGGCTCCGTTTCCCATCGCGATGGCGCACCGTCGTTGCCGCCGATACCGGATGAAGCTGGCCCATGTTTTTCACGGTTCCCGCCTCGAATGCGGCTTGCGAGAAGGCCAGCATCTCGCGGAGTTGTTGTTCTTGTTCGGCCGGCGATGCGCTCGTCCAGACGGCTCCGTCGGAATAGATCAGTGCGAGGTAGGTCATGGTCGTTTCCCTCCGTCGTTGCGGCGCTCAGGTGCGCCGTCCTTAGAAACACGAATGGCCAACGCCGAATTCGACATTCCCGAAGCCGGACCCGGAAAAAAGAAAAGGCGCCGATTGCTCGACGCCCTGTTGGGATTTCGCCTAGTGGTTAATCGCGTCGACGCGGGCCGCGGCCGTTGCCGCCGCTGCGTCCGCCGCCGTCGCCGCCCGGACGCGGTCCGCGCGGTACGTAGTCTTCCTGGGCGCCGTTTTCGCTCGGTGCGAGCAGGGCCTTGCGCGAGAGGTTGATGCGCCCTTGCGAATCGACTTCCATCACTTTGACCATGATCTGATCGCCGATCTTGACGACGTCTTCCACTTTCTCGACGCGGTCTGCCGCGAGCTGCGAGATGTGGACGAGGCCTTCCTTACCGGGCAAGAACGCGACGAACGCGCCGAAGTTCATCAGTCGCGTGACCGTACCGAGGTACTGTTCGCCGACTTTGACTTCTTTGGTGAGCGCTTCGACCATCGCTTTTGCCTTGTCGGCGGCAACGCCGTCGGGACCGGCGATGAACACGCGACCGTCGTTTTCGATATCGATCTTGACGCCGGTATCCGCGATGATCTTGTTGATGATCTTGCCGCCGGGCCCGATCACGTTCTTGATCATGTCCGGGCTGATCGTGAGCACGATCATGCGCGGTGCGTACGGGGAGAGTTCCGCGCGAGCCGCGGGCATCGTCTCTTTGAGTTTCTCGATGATGAAGAGACGCGATTTTTTCGCCGCGACCAGCGCTTCACGCATGATCTCGATCGTGATACCCGCAACTTTGATGTCCATCTGAATTGCGGTGATCCCATCGACGGTACCGGCAACCTTGAAGTCCATCTCGCCGAGCGAATCTTCGAGACCCTGAATGTCGCTGAGGATCGCATGCTTCTTGCCGTGTAAGATGAGACCCATCGCGATACCGGCGACGTGCTTCTTGATCGGCACGCCGGCGTCCATCAGCGCGAGCGTCGATCCGCAGACCGAGGCCATCGATGAGGAACCGTTCGATTCGAGCACTTCGCTGATGAGGCGCAGCGTGTAGGGGAATTCATCTTCGGGCGGGAGGATCGGCACGAGCGCGCGTTCGGCGAGTGCACCGTGGCCGATCTCACGACGTCCGGGGGCACGCATCGGGCGCGTTTCACCGACCGAGTACGGCGGGAAATTGTAATAGTGCATGTAGCGTTTGTTCGGAATCGCCATGATGCCGTCCAGACGCTGCTCGTCGCTGATCGATCCGAGGGTCGCGGCGGTGAGCACTTGGGTTTGTCCGCGCTGGAACACGCCGGTTCCGTGCACGCGGGGAAGATAGCCGACCTTCGACCAGATCGGGCGAATTTCATCAGCCTTGCGACCGTCGGGACGAATCTTTTCGTCGACGACCATCACGCGCAGCTCTTCCTCTTCCATGGTCTTGATGATCTTGCCGAATTCTTTCGATTTGGCCGGATCGTTGAGCATTTCGAGGATCGCGCCTTCGGTTTTCTTGACGCGTGCGACGGCTTCGGTTTTCGAGAGTTTGTCGAATGCCGCATTGCGTTCGCCCTTTTCGATGACGCGCATCGCTTTGGCAACGTCTTTTTTGAACGTCTTCTCGACCCACGCTTTGAGCGTCGGATCCACGGTGTTCAGCGGATAGACGCGTTTCTTCTTGCCCGCTTTTTTCGCGAGTGCGTCGATCTGCTTGACGATCTTCTTGATCTCGATGTGCGCGAACTCGACGGCGCCGAGGAAATCTTCCTCGGACATTTCGTGGCCGCCGCCCTCGACCATCATGACGGCATCCATCGTGCCGGCAACGACGATTTCCATGCCGCCGGTTTCGTACTGCGGTAGGGTCGGGTTGATGATGTACTTGCCGTTCTCATCGCGGCCGACGCGTACGGCGGCAACGTTCTTATCGAACGGAATATCGGAGACCGCAAGTGCTGCACCGGCGGCACAGACGGCGATCACGTCGTTGTCGAGTTCCGGATCGATCGAGAGCACCGTCGTGATGATCTGGACGTCGTTCTGGAAGCCTTCGGGGAAGAGCGGGCGGATCGGGCGGTCGATTTGACGCGCGCTGAGCACGCCATGTTCGCTCGGACGGCCTTCGCGTTTGATGTAACCGCCCGGAATTTTTCCGGCCGCATACATTTTTTCTTCGAAGTCGCACGTCAGCGGGAAGAAGTCGATGCCTTCGCGCGGTTTTTCCGACGCGGTGACGGCGGCAATCATGACATTTTGGTCGCCGTAACGGACGACCGCGGAGCCGTTGGCTTGCTTTGCAAGCTCGCCGGTTTCAATGACCAGCAGACGGCCTCCGATCTCAAGTGAGACGGATTCTAACACGGATTCTCCTAGTGTTTTTCGTTATTCGTTTATTCTTGTAAACGAGCGCCGATTCGGAGAATCCGAGGAAAATGCCTTGGAGCCGAGCGCTTAAGGGCTCAGCAGGGCGCGGAAGTCGTAGTCCCCGCGCTTGAGCTGTTCGCCAGCGGCCTCGGCGGCATCGCTGCCGAGCTTGACGATCGCATTGTTCTCGCCCACGTGCACGATGCGCGGCTTGAAATCGCGCGCTTCGGCATCGGTCATGGTCGCATAGCTGATGATGATCACGAGGTCGCCGGTCTGCACGAGCCGGGCGGCCGCTCCGTTGATCCCGATCATCCCGCTGCCGCGTGGCCCGGCAATCGTGTACGTTTCCAAGCGCGAACCGTTGTTGATGTCAACGAGCGCGACTTGCTCGCCCGGCAGCAGGTCCGCCGCGTCCAAGAGATCCTGGTCGATCGTTATCGATCCCACATAATGGAGATCCGCCTGGGTCACCGTCGCGCGATGGATCTTCGATTTAAGCATGGTGCGGAACATTGCAGTCCGTCCTACCACAAAAAAGACCGGTGGGTTTCCCCGCCGGTCCATGTTTGTGAAACTTGGTTTCGCGACTAGCGGCGCAGGCCGAGGTCGGCGATCAGTTTGCGGTAGCGCTCGAGCTCGGTCTTCTGAAGATAGCCCAGGAGACGGCGGCGCTGGCCGACCTGCATGAGCAGGCCGCGACGGCTGTGGTGATCCTTCTTATGGATCTTCAGATGCTCGGTGAGCATGTTGATCGACGCAGTCAGGACGGCGACTTGCACGTCAGCGCTACCGGTATCGCCCGGCGTACGCGCGAATTTTGCCGAGATATCGGCTTTTTGTTCTTTGGTCAGGGGCACAGAGAAACTCCTAATTCAAGGATTGCCTCGCTTCGGCTCCAGGCTTACGTCCGGGCCGGCGACCGACGGATCATAGCAGATCGAGGCTCCGGGAACAAGGCAGCATGGGACGATAACGACGTGTAGGTGGTATCATGGTAACACTATGCCGGTCAAGCAAATCCCCATTCGCGTCGACGTGGACGTCATCGAACGACTAAAAATTCGATCGACGATCGAAGGTCGTTCCGTGAATGAGATCGTGAACGAGGCGATCCGCGAATACACCAAATCGCATCCGGTCTCGCGTGAAGCAATGCTCAAGCTCGTCCGTGCGATTGCCCGCGAAGACGCCTCAATTTTAAAGGCGCTTGCCGAATAAAACTTGGCAATACCTGACGCTCGATGATGTGCTGGCGTTTTATACAGCAGTGATCGGCGAGCCGCGCGTGCGTTCGATGGATTCGCTCGAATCAGCCGTTGCACGACCGCAGACGACGGTCTTCGGACGACGCGTATTCGACGCTGAATCTGAAGGCAGCAGCGCTGATGCAATCGCTTGCACAAAATCAAGCATTCATTGATGGAAATAAGCGCATTGCCTGGATTTGCGGTAAGGTTTTCCTACAACTTCACGGCACGACGATGAGCGCGTCGTCTCAGGACGTTCTCACCCTCTTTGCCGAGCAAATTGCAACGGGGATGACGGTCCAAGACCTGGCAAGTTGGATCGGTTTGCATTCGTCGACCTTGGCCAAGCCAGATTGATCCGCTATTCCGATTGAGGTCGCGCTGCCAAGGCGACCCGTAGGGCCATGCGGAGTTCTTCCAGCGCCGGATCGAGTGCGGTCGTTCCCTCGGCGATCATCTCGAGCGCCGTCAGCGCGCCGCGAGCGACCACCGGGGCCAGTGGCACGTAGAGCGTCCGGTCGAGTTCGGCGTCGAGTTGCTCGATCGCGCGTTTCGCCATGTTGGCTTGGCCGAACGAGTAGGCGTGGTGGCTGGCGTTGCCCAGGAGTTTGAGTTCGGAATCGAGCCAGGTGCGGTAGTCGCTTAACAAGGCGTGCCTCCCCGGCGCGCGAATGGCGCGCCCTGTGTCCGTAGAGTTTCTTCCCGTTGCAACGACCGCCGAGGTCGCACCGGGTACTGCAATTTCCGTGATGGTCGGCGATCGTGAGGTCGCGCTCTTCAACATCGATGGAACATTTCACGCCATCGAGAATAGCTGCCCGCATCAAGGCGGTCCGCTCGCCGAGGGCTATATCGAGGGCGATACGGTGACGTGTCCGTGGCACGCCTGGTGTTTTCGCTTGACCGACGGAAAAATGACGCTCGGCGACTATTCGTCCGTCGAAGTCTTCGACGTCAAAGTCGTGGGCGATGGCGTCGCCGTCGCACGCGAATCCCGGCCGGAAACGCGCTAGGCGACGACCGCATCGCGCAGCGCGGCAAGCGAACGCGATCCGCTCGCGAACTGCGCGATCCGCAGTCCGGTGAGATATTCGTCGATCAGCGCGCGCACGGCATCCGCCGATTGCGTGGCCGCTTCGAGAAACGGCAGACCGATGCCGCACAGATCGGCGCCGATCGCGATGGCCTTGGCGATGTCGACGCCGCTACGCAAGCCGCCGCTTGCGATGATTTTCGCGGTCGGGAATTCGGCGCGCATGCGCGCGGTTGCGCTTGCGGTCGGATAGCCCCAATCGCCGAACGACTCGGCGAGGCGCTCGCGCATCGGATCGTCCGTGCGCTTGCCCTCGACGCGCGCCCATGACGTTCCGCCCGCGCCTGCAACGTCGATGCCGCGCACGCCCGCGGCGATCAATCGCCGTGCCGTACTCGGTGACATTCCGGAGCCGACGCCTTTGGCGAGAACGGGCACGTCGAGCGCCGAGCAGAGCGCGCGAATCTTGCCTTCGAGTCCGCGAAAATTCGTATCGCCGCCGGACTGTAAGGCCTCTTGTAGCGGATTGAAGTGCAAGAACAATCCGTTCGCGCCGATCGCGGCGATCGTCTTGCGCACATCGTCGATCCGCACGCCGTAGTTGAGTTGCACCGCGCCGAGATTGGCAAAGAGCATGACGTTCGGCGCGACGCTGCGCACGTCGTAGGTGCTCAAGAGCGCAGCGTTTTCGATCGCCGCGCGCTGACTCCCCAAGGCAAGCGCGATGCCCGCCTCTTCGGCGGCGATGGCAAGATTGCGATTGAGCGTGCCCGCGCGCTCCGTGCCGCCGGTCATCGATGAGATGAGCAGCGGCGCGCGGAGCTGATGTCCCAGAAACAACACGCGCGTGTCGACATCCTCGAGCGCAAATTCCGGCAGCGCTTCGTGCCGTAGGCGAATGCCGCTGAAGCCGGCGTCCGCGCGCGAGGCCACGTCGTCGTCGAGACAAATGTCGAGGTGGCGCGATTTGCGCGCTTCCGTTTGGTCCACAGTCGAAGGACGGTATGAGTCGCGCTCGCTATTCTCCTATCGTCATCATGCAAACACCAACATACGACGGCGCGACCGGTACCGCAGGTGGCGCTGCCTTCGGCGCCGGCCTGCTCGCTCTCGCGACCGCAAAATCGCTCGACCTTCCCGCTTTAGCAACGAAATCCGACCTCGACCCGGCGCAGCTCGAGCGGATCGCCGAGGGAAGCGAGCGGGCCACGATCGCCGTGATGGCGCGGCTTGCCCAGGCGTTGCGCGTGCGTCCGATCGAGTTCATGCAGAAGACGCAGCTGCTCTCGCTCGAGATATACGCGATGGGTTTGGACCCGCTCTACTTTCTGCCGGACGGTCAAACGCGATTCGATGCGCGCATCTACATGCGCGAAATCAATCCGCGCCATGCCGTTCCCGAAGGGGACATGACCAAACGCAATCCGCTCATCAAGGTGCTGGCTGAGGATACCGTGCTCGATCCGCTCGGAAAACTCGAACTCGAACTGACGTATCTCCTGCGCGCGGCCGTGCAAGGCACGGGGGGAACGCTTTGAAGATCCGCGCGCTTGCGGCGCTTACCGTGCTGGGTCTCGGCGCGTTGCTCGCCGCATGCGGCGGCGGCGGCAACGGTACGATCATCGCTCGCGCCACGCCGACACCGACGCCGCCCAAGAGCGGAATCACGCTCATTGCGCTTGGCGATGATGCGGTAGCGGCGATCGGCTCGTCGGCGTGCGGGATCGGGACGACCCCGTGCCCGACGACGACCTCCGCGCCAGGCACCGGGCTTTCGCTCTCCTCGAAGATCGTCGTCAATGGGTACGTGCAGATCTTCGCGCGCAGTCTCGCGCTCGCGCATTCATCGCAAACGTTCGCGTTTGCGGGGCTCGGCGTTCGCGCCGCGCTCACCGGTTCAGCACCGCTTGCGGAGGCAAGCGCGAGCGGCGACTTCTTGAACAATCCCGATCAGCTTCCGAGCGTACCGGGCGCCATCAGCAGCGCGGTCTCGCGAACGAATTCCGTCGTCATCGTGGTGAATGGCGGAATCAACGATGTGCTCGATGCCTATGAGAGCGCGCTCTGCCGGACCGGCGGGGGCACGGTCGTCGGCGGCGGCGGCGCGACGTTTGCTGCGCCCTGTACCGCCTCGGGGACGACGCTTGCCGATGCCGGCGGCAACGTCCGCAACGGCTCGCTCTACAGCGCGTATCGCGCCATCCTCGCAGCCGTGAAGACCGCCGCTCCCGATGCCGCCGTGGTCCTCGGCATACCGGATGTGGGTAGTTTTCCCGCCTACGCCGGAGCGACGTCCGCGGTTCGCGCGATTCTCACGGCCGATTCTCAGCTGGCCAACGCCGCGCTTGCCGCAGCCCTCGCCGACGTCGCGCCGCCAAACACGCTGAGCCTCAGCTTGACCGATGCGGCGGGCACGGCGCTCTTCTCGACGCCCGCGAATTTCGCGGACGGATTCCACCTCAACGACACCGGGTACGGGCAACTGGGAGCGACCCTGGGCGCGTCGTTCGCGGCCCGATTCGTCAACTTTTGAGGTGAGGGGGGCTTCGGGCCCCTCGTTCTGAAACGGAGCCCCATGGATCAAGTAGATGGAAAGCGAGTCGCTGCGCTAGTCGGTGATGGTTTCGAAGAAGCAGAATTGATGGAGCCGCGTCGCGCGCTCGAAGAAGCCGGCGCGATCGTCACGATCGTCGGAATCGATGAAAAAGCCCAAGCCAAAATTCGCGGAAAACGCGGCCTCGATGAAGGCAACAGCGTCAAAGCCGAAGAGCTGGTGGCCGACGTCACGGCCGATGATTTCGATGCGCTGCTCATCCCCGGCGGCACCTCGCCCGGGTTTTTGCGCATGAACAAAGATGTCCAGCGCTTCGTCAAGGAATTCGATACGGCGAAGAAGCCGACATTCGCGATCGGCCATGGAATGCAAGTCCTGATCTCCGCGCAAATCGTTCGCGGTCGGACGCTCACGGGGTTTGCCGCAATCGCGGATGACATCCGCAACGCCGGTGGACTCTACCGCGATCAGCCCGTCGTGACCGACGGCAATTGGGTGACCTCGCGCAATCCGCAGGATCTCGCGATGTTCAACCGTGCGCTGCTCGAAAAGCTGGCGGCCTCGCAAGCGACTCCGGCGTAAGCCGAATTCGTCGTCGCTCGATTCGTTCGATCGCCGGAGCCGCGCTGGTTCTGGCGATCGGCGTTTCTGCTTGCTCGTCGTCGACGACGAATGAGTCGACGAAGACGACGACCGGTCGTCATAGCTGGACGATCCCCGGGACGCTTCGCATCGCCGATGCAAGCGAACCCGTCACCCTCAACCCGCTGCTCCAATCGAGTCAGCTCGAGACCGACATCAATCGGCTCTCGTTCGACGTACTCGTCTCGGCGGACGAGCGTGGCGAACCGGTTCCGATGTTGGCAGCGCAAGTGCCGACGACGGCGAACGGCGGAATTAGTGCCGACGGTCTCACGATCGTCTATCACTTACGGAAAAACGTAAAGTGGCACGACGGCAAGCCGTTCACGAGCGAAGACGTTGCCTTCACCTATCACGCGGTCGTCAATCCGGCCAACAACGTCGTCTCACGTACGGGCTACCAAGAAATCGACCGCGTCGAGACCCCGGATCCCTACACCGTGCGCTTCCATCTCAAACGAAAATTCGCGCCGTTCGTCTCGACGGTGTTTGCCGAGAGCGATGCGGTGTATTGCTTGCTTCCGGCGCATTTGCTCAAAGGGATGCACGACATCAACCGGGCGGCGTTCAACAGCCAGCCGATCGGAACGGGCCCCTTCAAAGTCGTGAATTGGCAACGCGGCGATCACATCGAATACGCGCGCAACGACGACTACTTTCTCGGCAAACCCGGCATCGAAAAAGTCATCGTGAAGTTCGTTCCCGATACCAACACCGAGTACGTCCAGTTGCGCACGCACGAGATCGATTGGATTCTCGACGCGACGAATCGTTCGGTGCCGCAACTGCGTCAATTGCCCGACGCACGGCTCGCGCAGACCCACGCGAACGGCTATCTTTCGATCGGATTCAATACCTCGCATCCGATCGTGAGCGACGTGCGCGTGCGCCGCGGCATCGCTGCGGCGATCAACCGCGTGCGCATCAACCACGACATTCTGCACGATACGTTTCCGCTGGCAGTTGCCGATTTGCCGCGTTTTCTGTGGGCATTCGATCCGACGCTCAGCGGTCCGAAATACGATCCCGCCGCAGCGGCAAAGCTGCTTACCAGCGCCGGAATTACGCCGCAACATCGCGTGCATTTGGCCTACGCGACGCTTGCCGGCAATGCGACCGATGCGGGGATCGTCGTGCAGGTTCAGGAGGCGCTGCGCCCGCTCGGCATCGACGTCGACGTGCATGCCGCAGCCGGTCCGTTATATTTTGCCTCGGCCGAGAATGGCGGGATTCTCTACGCGGGTAAATTCGACATGGTATCGTCTTCATGGATCTCGGGAACCGATCCCGATAACTCCTCACTTTTCTCGTGCAACGCGTTCCCACCCAAGGGAAACAACTTTACGCACTACTGCTCGCCCGAAATGGATGCCGCTCAGCGCATGGCGCTCTCGAGCTACGATCGCGCCGTGCGCAAACCCGCATACGCGAAGATCGAATCCCTCGTGCTTCGCGACGTGACGAGCATCTACATCAGCTCGGCCGGCACGAATCAAGCCGTCAGCGTCGACTTCAAGAACTTCGAACCAAACCCGGTGACGAGCGTCGCCAACGCCTACCGGTGGTCGATCTAGAGCCTTACTCCACGACGGAAAGACGTGCGTTCGGCCGTTCCGGACGGCCCACTTTGTGACATTCCGTCCAGCGTCCGTTTTCTTCGACCGCGACGATGTCGGCGGTGAAGTCGTGCGCGCCGGCATTGTCGAAAAATGCGCTCCCCACGGCGTACGCATCGACCGGAACACCTTCGGCTTCGAACTGTGTGATGCGCGCTGCGTTGAAGCCGCCGCTCGCGACGATCTTCACGTGCGCGAAGCCTTCGGCGTCGAGCGCCTCGCGCACGTTGCGCACGAGTTGCGGCGTGACGCCGGTGGGCTTGAACGTGCCCATCTGCGGCCAGATCGATTTATCGACGAGGGTGCCTGAGGTATCGAGGCGCACGCCCCACAGCCGATCTTTGAGTTCGCGTGCGACCGCAAGCGACGTGCCGACGCAATCGTTCTCGAAATCGACGAGCGTGATCAGGTTGACCGAGGGGTCGATGTACTCGGCGAATTTCTTGGATGCAAGCACGGTATCGCCACCGTAGACGGCAATCAACGCATGCGGAACGGTGCCCATTCCCTTTGCGCCCCACCATTCGGCGTTTGCATCGGTGGAGACGCCAAGGGCGCCGGAAATGTAGGCCGCATAGCCATCGCCGGTTTGCACGAGATGGTGATCGTAGCGCGCCGGGAAATAGAGCACTTCTTTACCGTCGGCGGCATCGACGATCGCCCGCGCGTTCGTCGCGATGCGCGTGCGACGCGAGAGGACGCCGAGGTACGCCGTTTCGAGATGGGCGAAGAGCGCGTAGTCGCCCTCGATCGTCATAATCGTTTCGTACGGACTGATTTGATCGCCGTCATAGAGGGCGCGCACGACAAGCTTGCTCCAGCCCTCGGTCCACGTGCCATCGGCCCGCGCCGCTCCCGAACAGAGCTTGAGGATCGCGATCCCCTCATCGATTCCGCACAGCACGCCGGTATTGCGCTGAAAGACCTGCATGCGCACGCGTGGATGATGACCGTCGGCGTTCAGAATTTCCCGCGCCCGGTTGAAATAGGTATCCGCATAGTAGCCGTCACGCATTTTCTCGACCGGCAAATTGAGGATGTCCGGGTCGAGACGCCGGCGCTCGCTGCGCAACATGGGACGACTCTTAGGGTTCGCCGAACCCAGTCCTCGTCGTGCCACTTTCCAACGCCGAGATCGCACAGCGGTTGACCGAGATGCGAACCCTCATGGAGTTCGCAGGCGAGCCGTTTTTCAAATTCATGGCCTACGAACGAGCCGCCTCGGCGATCGAAAACGCCGCGCCCGTGCCGGATCTGATCGCAAGCGGCACGCTCCAAGAGCTCAACGGCGTCGGCAAGACGATCGCCGGGCGGGTCGCGGACCTGGCCGCGACCGGGACGTGCGATTATCTTGAGGAACTCCGTTCGAAATATCCGCCCACGCTGATCGACCTTTTGGGCGTCACCGGCGTCGGAATGAAGACCGCCATCGCCCTCTACGAACAGCTGGGGGTCGCCTCGCTTGGCGACCTCGAAGCGGCCATCGCCTCCGGAGCCCTTGCCGCGCTGCCGCGGCTAGGAAAAAAGTCTATCGACAATATCAAACGCGGCCTACTCGCGTTCAAAGGCCGCCAGACGCGCACGCCGATCGGCAAAGCGCTACCGATCGCACGTGCCATCATCGCCTATCTCGCCGAACGCACGGACGCTGCCGATCTTACCTACGCGGGGAGTTTGCGCCGCGCCGAGGTGACGGTCGGCGACGTCGACATCATCTGCACCTCTGAAAACGCGCCGACCGTGATCGCGACGTTCGTTGCCTATCCGGGTGCGGAGGCCGTGCTCGCCGAGGGCGAGACGAAGGCCAGCATTTGGCTCGTCGGCGGATTGCAAATCGACTTACGCGTGTTGCCGGCGAGCGTCTACGGAAACTTGCTCCAGCATTTCACCGGCAGCCGCGAGCACAACATTCAGTTGCGTGAGTTCGCCGTGCGT
>Ga0123337_10001033_pt1 | contig 39027 bp, 40 predicted proteins | sample frozenSSSSmetaG_FD_89792 | JGI IMG/M metagenome (GOLD analysis project Ga0123337, IMG submission 89792) | Glacier valley bacterial and archeal communities from Borup Fiord, Nunavut, Canada, to study Microbial Dark Matter (Phase II) -... | ecosystem: Environmental > Aquatic > Freshwater > Ice >... | reverse complement strand
TTGTTTGGCGTGCCGTCGAGTTCGATCAGCGTACGATCGACCTCGATCTGGTCGAGCGCATCGAGGCCCTGGATTTCCGAGAAGATCTCGGTGTTGACGAAATCCACTGCCTTGGTCACGCCCTTGCCGAGGAACGGCTTGCCGCCATCGCGCAGCTCCACCGCCTCATGCGCGCCGGTCGAGGCGCCCGACGGCACCATGGCGCGGCCGAAGCTGCCATCATCGAGCACCACATCCACTTCGACAGTGGGGTTGCCGCGGCTGTCGAAAACCTGCCGGCCGGTGACGTCGATAATGGTGGACATGGGCTGCCTCGCGTGACTGAAATCGATTGCTTTGCCCTTGTTAGACAAGGGCTGTGACAACTGGAAGAGGGCGGCGGCGAAATAATGCCGCCGCGCCTCAGATGCGCTGCCAGATGGCGCGCACCGGATGGCCGAGCGTCTCGCCCAACCGGCGCAGCGCCTCGCCGTCGAGCGTCTCGATGCCCGGCTCCGTCACCGAGATGGCGAACTGCGCAAAGCCCTGCGGCATCTCGTAGACCAGGTCGTTGAGCGACGCCGGTCGGCCGCAGCACGGCATGGTGGCGCTGAGATCACCGAATGCGAGCTCGTTGGCCCGGTCCATGGCGTCGGGCCACCACTCGGTGAGGTCGGCGCCGCAATGCGGGCACTTGGCGCTTTCGAAGTTCTCGCCGGCGTCGAAGAACTCGACTTCGTCCATCGCGAACGCCTCGATATCCTCGGCCTCAGGCGCCAGCTCGGCGACAACCGCCCCGGCCTTCTGCGCCGCCTCGGCCTCGGGCTGCCAGTTCGGATCGGTGGGAATGAGGATCAGGTAACTATCGGACATCGGCATGGGCCTCGGTGGTTCAGGCAACTCACAACGCCCTGCCCGGCTCGCCATGTCAACCGGCCGGCGCCTCCGCCGCCCGCCGTTCGTGCACGAACGCCATCCCGTTCGGCAGCCGGCTGGTCGTCGGGCTCGCCTCGTCGAGCACCCGCCAGAACGGCGTGATCGCTTCTATCGGCAACCCGGTCGCATGCGCCTCGAGCGCTGCCTCGGCCACGGTTCTCAGGTGATAACCGGTGTAGATCGGGCACGTCACCTCGGCGCTCCAGAGACGCGCCAACTCCTGCCGCATCTCGTGGATCGAGACGCTCTCCCCCGCCGGAATGGCCGCCATGAACGCGGCGATCATCCGCGTCGTCGGCACCAGCATCAGCTGCCCGGCCCGCATTCCGGCAATGCTCACCGGCGCCTGCTTCACCACCGGTTCGGCGGGCATGTTCATCCGCTCCATCCACGACTTGCGCATGGTCAGGCCAGTGGCAGGTAGAGGTCGGTCAGCAGTTCGGCCGGCGACGTGTCGCGCGGATTGTTGAGATACTCCTCCAGCACCGGCGCGTCGGCCGCCTCGCGACCCGATTGCGGCAGCCAGGTCCCGAACATCCAGCGATAGGCCGGACGCATATCCGAATACGGCCCCTTGTGCCGCAGCACGGCATAGTCCCGCGCCGGTGTCTCGTAGCTCGCCATGTCCGCCGGCACCTCGCCCTCGATCAGCGCGCCGGCCAGCGAGCGCAACTCGTCCTCGGCCACGGCGCTCGGATCATCGAGATAAATGCCGATCATCTTCGTCCTGTCGGCAAGGAGCCCGAGCATCGCCAGCCGCCCGAACAGTCGCCCGAATGCCTGCCCCACATCCATGTAGCTGCCCGTGTGCGGCGCGGTGACCAGCGTCATCGCAGGCACGGGCCGGATCTGCACGTCGTAGTGCTCATTGGGCGCACCATTCTCGGCGGCGTTGAAGGCAATGTGGCTGCCCTCCTTCCGATAGCGCGCCGGCGGCATCCCATAGGCCTCGGCGAAAATGCGGGTGAACGACTGCAAATTGTCGTAGCCGGAGCGCCGCGCCACCTCCTCGATGCTGTCCGCACTGTTGGCCAGCAGGTCCGCCGCCCGCTGCAGCCGCAGCCGCCGCACCGCTGCCGTAACCGTCTCGCCCCGCATCGCTGCGTAGACCCGGTGCCAGTGCCAGCGCGACATGGCCGCCACGTCCGCGAGCCGATCGAGGTCGAGCGCTTCGTCGAGATGGTCGTAGATGAATTGCGTCACCCGGTTGACCCGGGTCTCATAGCTCTGCAGCGACATGGCGTTGCTCCGTTTCTGCTGCCACGGGCTTGCCATACGGCGACTTCACTAGTCTTGCGGACCTTGCAGGCGGCCATCTGCGATCAGCCAGCGCACCGCCTCTTGAACCGCCTCCAGCGAGCCGTAACGCGGCACAAAACCAAGCAGCCGCTGTGCTTTTGCCATCGAATGGCTGGGGCTGTGGGCGATGTGCTCCCACGTTGCCTGCGCGTCTTTCTCATCTACGCCGCGCTTCCACTCGTCGAACGGCAGGTAGCTGAGCTGGGGCTCGTGCCCGAACCAGCGATACATCGCCTCGGCGAAGCCGCGCAGGTTCAGCGCCTGGGGCGATACCGCATTGAACGCCTCGCCGACCGCCGTCGAGCGGCTCGCGATGATCGCCATCACCAGCCGCGCCAGATCGGCGGCGTGCACGTGGTGCACCGTCTCTAGCCCGAAATTCGGCAGCGCCAGCGGCTCGCCCCGCGAGATGGTGCCGAACGCCTCGATATTGAAATGCCCTGCCGGGTTCAGCGGCACCCAGCCCGGCCCGACGATATGGCCCGGCCTGAACACTGTCACCGGAAACCCGGCCCGCCGGGCCTCCCCCAGCAGGTACGTCTCGATCGCCGCCTTCTGGGTCCCATATTCGCCAAACGCGTTGAGCGGCTGATCCTCGGTCGCCGGCACCGTGGCGTTATGGCCATAGACCCAGATCGTGCCGCAATGAATGAAATGCTGCACCCTGCCCCGCAGCGCCTCGACGAGATGCTCCGCGCTTCCGAGCGTGAAGCAGATCATGTCGATGACGATGTCGCCCTCGAGCGCCGCGATCCGCCCGCCGAACGAGCCATCGGCCTCGCCGGCCTCGCGATCGAGCAGTACTGTCTCAACCTTTGCCCACGCCGCGCTCGGCTGATACGGCGCACGCCGCCCGCGCGTCACGTTCACCACGCTGTGCCCGGCTTCGACCAGCAGCGGCACCAGATAGGTGCCCACATGCCCGCTGCCACCGATGATCACGACCTGCGCCACTACCGCCTCCGCCAAAACAACGGACTGGATCCTAACCCAAGGCCGCAGCCGGCCACAAACGTTAACGGCCAAATCAAGCGACTAGAATATTCTTCCATCCCTCCAGAATAAATTCCTATCCGCGCTTCGCCTTCACCACCGCCTCGTCGAGCGCCTGCAGGAATGCCTGCCGATCCCTGGCGGTGAAGCCGGCATTGTAGCCCTTGCTCTCGCCGGTTTCGCGCAGGTGCTGGTTCAGTTCCCGCATCGCCAGCGCCATGCCGATCGATGCCTCGGTGAATGGTTTTCCAGACGAGCCCAGCACCGTCGCGCCCTTCTGCAGCGCCCTGCCCGCAAGCGGAATATCGTTGGTACACACGATGTCGCCCGCCTCCGCGTGCTCGACGATCCAGTCATCCGCCGCGTCCGCCCCCTGCGGCACCATCACGGTGCGAATCATCGGATCGCGCGACGGCCTGAGCCCGAAGTTTGCGACGAACGTCACAACCAGCCCGTGCCGCGCGGCCACGCGCAGCACCTCGTCCTTTACCGGCGAGGCATCGGCATCGACATATATCTGTGGCATCGGAGGCTGTTCTGGTCCCATTCGTGCCGCAATAGCGCGACAAGCGTGCCTCGGGTCAACTGCTTGGGATTCGCCATGCGTTTCGGAATTGTCGTCGCCTTCGCCATCGCGCTGCCATTGCTGGCGGCCTGTAGCAACGACCAGGCGCCACCGAAGCCAGCCGCCGAAGCACCGGCCAAGGCCACTTCGGCGGTGACCACGCCCGCCAAGCCCGCCGCGGTGAAAGTCCCCGCCGGCGCCGCGCCGCTCATCGGCACCTGGGCGGCATCGCTCGAAAGCTGCACCGACAAGGCAGCGGTGACCACCATCACCGCTGCCACCTACACCTCGCCCGCCGGCAAATGCGACATCGCGCTCAAGGCTGACAAGGACGGCTTCTCGACCGCCTGCGGCAGCGCACAGATGACGCTGACGCCGGTCTTCGCCCCCTCGGGCGAGGGCGTCAACGTCGTGATCGGCGACGGCAAGCGCCAGACCATCCTGCGCTGCACCAAGTAGGGCGGTTTCAGCCCACCTGGTTGAACGCCAGGATGTTGCCCTCGGAATCGGTGCACCAGGCGGTCTTCATGCCGCCCATGTTGGCGACGCCGTTCTCGGTCTTGAACCCGGGGAAATCGTAGTCGATGAACATCACGCCCTTACCCCGCAACGCCGCCATATCGGCCGCCAAATCTGGCGAGGCGAAGGTCAGCGTTGTCGCCTGGTTCGTCCCGGCATAACCCGAGGCGTAGAGGAACATGTCCGCACCCTTAAGGTGGTACATCGTCCCCTCCTCGCCACGGTCGGCCGGCTCCAGCCCGAGTTTATCGCGATACCAGGCGATGGCGCGTTCGACGTCGTGAGCGGGGATCATCCCGAAAGCGGCACGATTGGCAAACATGGCTTCCTCCTCGTTGAGGCCGGAATGCGCGACCCATTGTGGGTTCCTTCGCCGCCAGCCTGCTGGCATCATCGCACGAAACGCAAGGCAGACCCATGACCCCGTTCGAGCGCATCACCACGCAGGTTCAGGCCCAGATCCCGCTGGTCCGCGCCATGGAGGCGGCGCTCGGCAAGCCCGAAGCGCACCGCCTCGTCCGCGCGGCGTTGGACAAAGCTAACCGCGAACTCGTCGGTGCCCGCGGGGAGTTGCTCGATATCCCGACACTGGCGTCAGAGTTCGCGGGTTTCGGCCAAGGCATCCGCTACGAGTTCGAGACGCTGGAGCAGACCGACGAGGTTCTCCGAAACCAGGTCAACCACTGCGACTATGCCGAGTTCATGGAGCAGATCGGTGCCCGAGACCTTGGCGAACTCCTCATCTGCAACTCCGATTTCGCCATGGCCGACCAGCTCGGCCTGAAGCTCGACCGTACGAAGACCTGCATGAACGGCGATGGCATGTGCGACTTCTGCTACACCGTGAAGGCCAGGCAGGTTGCCGCGGCGCCTATTGGCTGACCTGTTCGATGAGTCCGCGCTTTTCGAGTTCGCGGATCGCCGCCTGCGCCTTCGGGCTGCCGCTCTCAGCCTTTTCGGTCAGGTTATTGAGCAGCGATTGCGCATCCCGCGTTGCGCCGGCCTTCAGCAGCAGCTCGAACGAGCGGACGTAGTCCACCTTCACGCACGGCTTGCCCATGTGCTTTCCGTGGAAATACAGCAGCCCCGCCTCGAACGCCTGCGGCTTGCCCTTGTCGGCGTCGGCGACCACGCGGGCGCAATACTGCTCGACGGTTTCCTCGGCTCGCACCGGCGCACTCACACACATGGCAGCAAGTACCCCGGCCAAAAAATGGCGCCTCACTATCACTTCCCCCATTTTTCCTGCCATGTCGGCACCACATCCCGTTCCGCGGGCGTCGCGTGATACACTGCCCGAGCGATCGCCCGGCTCAGGCAAACTGCCGCCGCATGTCCCAGATGCAGGACATTGGCCACCGGGCTGTCGATCGGTTTCCGCGCTGTCGATACCGAGAACACCAGGTCCCCGTCCACCAGGCTGTGCGCCGGGCTCGCGCCGCGCGCGATGCCGTCCTGCGCCGCCACCGCCATGCGCTTCAGCTGTGCCTTGGTCAGGTCCGCGTCGGTGGCGACGATGGCGATCGTGGTGTTGGCGATCGGGTTCACCCAGTCGCGCTTCGACCGCGCCGTTTGCTCGAATGACACCGGTCCCGGAAATGGCCCGACCCCGCCGAACTCGCCATCGACCTCGAACGGCGCCGCCCAGAAGTGCTTGCTGTCACCCACCGTCACCGACCCGGTCGGGTTGGCGATCACCAGCGCACCTACCGTGAATCCTCCGGGGATCACCAGTGAGGCCGAGCCCAGCCCGCCCTTGAGGTTGGCCGTCAGCGCCCCGACACCGGCGCCCACCGTCCCGAGCCCGAACTCGATCCCGGCATTCTCGAATGCCCGGCGCCCCAGCACCCGGTACGGGTTCTCGTCCCAGTCCTTGTCGCCCTGGTTGAGCAGGTCGAAGATGATGGCCCCGGGGACGATCGGCACCGTCGCCGTCTCCACCTTGAAGCCCCGACCGAGCTTGCGAAGTGCATCCGACACTCCGGACGCCGCATCGAGCCCAAACGCCGAGCCGCCCGACAGCACCAGCGCATCGATCGCCTCGACCACCTTGTCGGGCGCCAGCAACTCCGTCTCGCGCGCTCCGGGCGAGCCGCCCATCACATCCACCGAGGCGCGGAACGGTCGATCCGACACAAGTACTGTGGTGCCCGACTTGAGCCGATGATCCTCGGCATTGCCGACGAGAAGGCCCTCGACATCGGTAATCAGATTCAGCGGTCCGGTTCGCATCCGGGCTCCTTGTGTTATGCGGCCCCAAGCTTCTCATTCACCTGCGTCAGCGCCTTGTTCACCGGCACCCCGTCCGGATCCCACGTGCGCCGCATCTCCAGCATCCCCTGCGCGATCGCCCAGTTGCCCAGCTTCAGGTGCGCATCGAGCAGCAACTGCCCGAACAGGTCGCGCTGCGCGTGCGAGCCGCCGATCTCGATCATCCGTGGATTGGCCGCCCCCAACCACTTCGCCGCTGCCGCGAAGTCGCCGCGCGCATGCGCCAGCACGCCGCGTGCGGCAGGCAGCGCCACTTCCTGCCACACGACGTGATCGAACGCCGACGACGTCGCCGCCTTCTCCTCCACCGCCCGCATCAGTTCGTCCGCCTCGCCCCGCTCGGCCCGCGCCAGCCCATAGAGGTACTGCAGCGTCAGGAACGGCTGGATCGTGTCGCGCGCCCTGCCCCGCATGTGGCTCGCCACGTCTTCCCAGCGCGCCCCGACATTCATGCCGGCCACTTCCATCCGCGCCAGCAGCGAGACGGCGTTCACCTGGTCCTGCGAGTAGTCCGGCTCCACGCCCCACACATGGTGGTCGTACGCGTCGAACACCGCCTGCTCGTCGCCCTGGCTGATGTGGAACAGCGCCTTGTGCCACCAGTTATGCGTGTACATGAACGAGTTGAGGTCAACCCAGGTCGCCTGCGCCTCGGATAGGAACGCGACACCCTCCGCCACCCGCCCGGTTCCCAGCATCACATGCGCCAGCGCGTGCTGCGCCCACGGCTCCTTTGCTTTGAGCTTCAGCGCCATCCGCGCCTCGCGCTCGGCCGTCTCGAGCTCGTGCATCTGCTCGTAGCCAAAGGCCAGCATGCCGTGCAAATGCGGGTTGTCGGGGCTCGCCGGTAGCGCCAGCTGCGCGATCCGCAGCATGTTCTTCGCGTCGCCCCGGTTGAAGCTGAAATACTGGTGCAGCTTCACCGAGGCGAGGTCGCGCGGATACCGCGCCACGATCTCGTCGCCGATGGCCTGCACGCGGGGCACGTCATCACCTATCCATGCCTCGAGCTGCGCCAGTAGCATGCGCTCGCGCTCGTTCGCTCCAGCAGCCGCAGCCTGCGCCCGCAACAGGTACGCCGATGCGTTGGCCTTCGCCCCCTCGGCCTCGAGGAACATCCAGATGAACCCGGCATACGCGTTGGCCAGCACGGCATCCGTCTCGCCATCGGCCGCCGCGATGATGTTGGCGGCCTTTTTCTCGTAGCCCAGGAACCCGGTGACGAAATCATTGATGCCCGACAGCGTCGCGTCCGACGCCCAGCTAACTTCGTTCCCGAGAGCATCCTGTGCCATCAGATCACCCGGCCCCCATCCACTTCCATCGCCACGCCGGTAATCATCGAGGCCTCGTCCGAGCAGAGGAAGCAGGCGGCATTGCCCATGTCCTCCGGTGTCGAGAACCGCCCCAGCGGAATGGTCGCGAGGAACTTCGCCCGAATCTCCGGCGTGTCCTCGCCCATGAAGGTCTTGAGCAGCGGCGTCTCGCCGGCGACCGGGTTGATGGCGTTGACCCGCACGCCGAACGGCGCCAGCTCAACCGCCATCGACTTGGTCGCCGTCACCATCCAGCCCTTCGACGCATTGTACCAGCTGAGTCGCGGCCGCGGGCTCACCGCCGCCGTCGACGCCACATTGAGGATCGCCCCGGTTTTCCGCGCCTTGAAGTGCGGCACGAGGTGCCGGGCGGTCAGGTAGACCGACTTCATGTTCACATTGAACACCCGGTCGAAGTCCGCCTCCGAGATTTCGTCCAGCGCCGCCGGCAGGTGCGACACGCCGGCATTGTTGACGAGGATGTCCACCTTGCCGAACGCCATCAGTGCCGCCGCGGCAAGCTGGTTGACGCTGGCGTCCTTGCTGACGTCGACATGTCCAGCCTTCTGGCCCAACTCCCGCGCCAGCGCCTCTGCGCCCTCGAGGTTAATGTCGGCGATCAGCACTCTAGCGCCCTCGGCGGCGAACTTCCGCACGATTCCGGCGCCAAACCCCGACGCGCCGCCCGTGACGATCGCAACCTTACCCTCAAGTCTCATCATCTCACCCATGCCAGGCCGCCACTGTCTTCAGTACCGAAAATCCGTACAGCGCCTCGAACCCTTTCTCGCGGCCGTGCCCGGATTTCCCCACGCCCCCAAACGGCAGCTCCACCCCGCCACCGGCGCCGTAGTTGTTCAGGAACACCTGCCCCGTCCGGATGGCCTTCGCCACCCGCATCGTCCGACCGCCATCGCGGCTCCACACGCCTGCGACCAGCCCAAAATCCGTGCCGTTGGCGATCGCGACCGCCTCGGCCTCGTCGTCGAACGGGATCACCACCTGCACCGGCCCGAAAATCTCGTCCTGCGCCAGCCGATTGTCCGGCATCACGCCCGCAACCAAGGTCGGCGCCATGTAGTGCCCGCCCCCCGGCGCCCCTGAAACAACCTCACCCCGCGCAGCAATCTCGCCACCGCCGAGGTCATCGAGGAACCCGCCAACAATCTCCCGCTGCCGCCCAGAGACCAGCGGGCCGACGTCGAGATCGTCAATGGCCGGCCCAACCTTCAGCGCGCGATATCTCTCCGCCATCCGCTCCAGCACCCGGTCGTGAATGCTCCGCTGCACCAGGATGCGAGAACTGGCCGAGCAGGTCTGCCCGGCGTTCTGGATGCCGGCATTGACGAGGAACGGCAGCGCCCGGTCCAGGTCCGCGTCCTCGAACACCAGTTGCGGCGACTTCCCGCCCAGTTCCAGCGTCACCGGCACGACGTTCTTTGCCGCGGCCCGCTGGATCAGTTCGCCCACCGCCACCGAACCGGTGAACGAGATGTGGTTCACGTGCCGGTGCGCGGTCAGCGCCGCGCCCGCCTCTTCGCCCAGCCCCGGCACTACGTTCAGCGCCCCGGCCGGCAGCCCGGCCTCCTCAGCGATCTTGGCGAACGCGATCGCGGTGAGGCACGCCTCCTCGGCCGGCTTCAGCACCGCGGCATTGCCCATCGTGAGCGCCGCCGTCACCGAGCGGCCGATGATCTGCATCGGGTAGTTCCACGGGATGATATGCGCCGTCACCCCATGCGGCTCGCGCAGCGTGTAGACCGTGTAGCCATCGAGATACGGAATGGTCTCGCCCATGATCTTGTCGCAGGCGCCGCCGTAGAATTCGAGGTAGCGCGCCAGCGCCACCGCGTCGGCCCGCGCCTGCTTCAGCGGCTTGCCGACGTCCATCGCCTCGATGCGCGCCAACTCGTCGACCCGTGCCAGCACCGCCTGCCCCATCCGCGTCAGGATGCGACCGCGCTCGAATGCCGGGGTCTTGCCCCACGCTCCCGCCAGAGCCGTCCGGGCCGCCGAAACCGCCGCGTCGATGTCCGCTTCACGGCCCCGCGCGATCTCGGCGATCACTTCGCCCGTCGAGGGGTCCTCTACGGGCAGAAGCTCAAGGCCCGCGGGCGCAATCCATCGCCCTCCGATGTAGCATTTGGTGGGGTCGAAGAAGAGATCGAGCTTACTCATCGTCCGGTCCGTTCGCGCTCCAATAGCGCCAATTCGAGGTTCGGGGTCGCCGAAAGAAGCTCCCGCGTATAGGGGTGTTTGGGCGCGCGGAATACGTCTTCCGTCGGTCCCTCCTCCACGATCTTGCCGGCTCGCATCACCAGCACCCGGTCGGTGATCGAGCGCACCACAGCGAGGTCATGCGAGATGAACAGGTAACTGATCTGCAACCTGTCCGACAAATCAGCAAGCAGATCAAGCACTTGCGCCCGCACCGAAACATCGAGCGCCGACACCGCCTCGTCGAGGATGATCAGCTCCGGCTCGATGATCAGCGCCCGTGCAATCGCGATGCGCTGCCGCTGTCCGCCCGAGAACTCATGCACATACTTGCCGGCATCGGTGGCCGAAAGACCGACCTCGTCCAGCGCCCGCGCCACCCTCTTCTCCCGTTCCGCCCCCTGCGGCGCGGCGGTGCCGAGCAGGTGGAATGGCTCGCTCACCAGCCGATCGACCCGGTGCCGCGGGTTGAACGAGCCGTAGGGGTCCTGGAACACCACCTGCATCTTGCGCCGCGTGCCGAAGCTGGCGCCGTGCTTAGGGTCAAGTCCTTCTCCAGCAATGGCAATTCGTCCGCCCTGGATTGGCTCCAGCGACATGATCGCCCGCGCCAGCGTCGATTTCCCGCAGCCCGATTCGCCCACCAGCCCGACATTCTCGCCGCGCCCGATCCTGAGGCTCACGCCATCCACCGCCCGGAGCACCGGCCGCGGTCCAAACAGCCCACGCCTCGTCAGCGGATACTCCCGCACCACCTGCTCCACCGACAGCACCGGCATGCCGCTGGTATCAGTAGGTGGCACGCGCGGCGGCACATGCGAGGATGCCTCGAACAGCGCCTTCGAGTACGGATGCGTCAGGTTGCGGAACAGCGCCACCGTCGGCCCGGCCTCTACCACCTCGCCAAGCCGCATGATCGCCACCTTGTCGGCGATACCGGCGACCACGCCGAGATCGTGGGTGATGAAGATCAGCCCCATGCCGTCCTCGTCCACCAGCCGCTGCAGCAGCGTCAGGATTTGCGCCTGCGTGGTCACATCGAGCGCCGTCGTCGGCTCGTCGGCGATCAGCAGCTTTGGACGCATCGCAATTGCCATGGCGATCACCACGCGCTGCCGCTGCCCACCGGACAGTTCGTGCGGATAGCGATCGAGCGGAAAGCGGTCCGCCGGCAGCTCGACCCGGTCCAGCGTCTGGCGCGCCACCTTCAGCGCCGCTGCCCGGCCCATACCGCCATGCACCATGGCCGTCTCGGCCACCTGGTCGCCGATGGTCTTGACCGGGTTCAGCGCCGTCATCGGCTCCTGGAACACCATGCCGACCGCATGCCCGCGGATCGTCCGCATCTGGCGATCCGGCAGCCCCAGCACCTCGCGCCCCTCGAGCCGGATCGAGCCCCTGGCCTCCGACCCCGGTGGCAGCAACTGCATGATCGAGAGCGCTGTCATCGACTTGCCTGACCCGGATTCGCCGATCACCCCCAGCACCTCGCCGGCATCCACCGACAGGTCGACATCCTTCAGGATCGGAAGACCGCCGATCGCCAGCGACAGGTTCTTTACCTCGACCAGCGCCATCAGCGCCCCCGCCTCAGGCGCGGGTCGAACACATCGCGCAGGCCGTCGCCGAGCAGGTTCACGCCCAGCACCATCAGTATGATGGTCAGCCCCGGCACGAGCGCCACGTGCGGCGCCAGCGAGATCATCGTCTGGCTGTCGGCCAGCATCTTGCCCCAGCTCGGCGTCGGCGGCTGCACGCCCAACCCCACATAGGCCAGCGCCGCCTCGGCCAGGATGCCCAGCGCGAACTGGATCGTCGCCTGCACCAGCAGCGTGTTGGCGATGTTGGGCAGGATATGCTCGAGGGAAATCCGCGCCGCACCCTTGCCGGCGACGCGCGCCGCCATGATGAACTCGCGGTTCCAAAGCGTCAGCGCCCCGGCCCGAGACAGCCGCGCAAACACCGGCATATTGAACAGTCCCACCGCGATGATGGCGTTGGTCGCCCCCGGTCCGAACACCGCGGTGATCAGGATGGCGATCAGCAGCGCCGGAAAGGCGAACACCAGGTCGTTGGCGCGCATCAGCACATCGTCGAGCAGCGTCCCGCGCCGCGCCGCAGCCCAAAGCCCGATTGGCACGCCGAGCACCATCGCGAAGGTCACCGCAATGAACGCCACGGCGATCGAGGTCCGTGCCCCAACCATGATCATTGACAGGATGTCGCGGCCGAAATGGTCGGTGCCCAGCCAGTGCTCGCCCGAGGGCGGCTTCAGCTTGTTGGGGATATTCTGCGCCACGTAGTCGTAGGGCGTCCAGACGAACGAGATCAGCGCCAGCGCCACGAACACCAGCGTAATCGCTGCCCCGATGACGAAGTTGGGCGAGTGCAGCGCAGCACGGATCAGGCTGTCGCGGGGACGAACCATGGTGATGTCGCTCATCGCGTCGCCCTCCTGAGCCGGGGATCGACCAGCGCATAGGTCACGTCGACGAAGAAGGTGACCACGATCACCGCGAACACCAGCAGCATCACCACCGACTTCACCACGATCAGGTCACGCGAGGTGATGCCCTGGAACACCAGCCGGCCGAGACCCGGCAGGAAGAACACGTTCTCGATGATGATGGCCCCCGCCATGAGGAACGAGAACTGCAGCCCGATTATCGTTAGCACCGGGATCATCGCGTTGCGCAGCGCATGCCGCCACAGCGTTTGGCCCTGGCTCAGCCCCTTGGCCCGCGCCGAGCGGATGTAGTCCTCGCCCAGCGTATCAAGCAGTGACGAGCGCATCACACGCGCCAGGATCGAGGCCTGCGGCAAAGCCAGCGCGATGGCCGGCAGCGTCAGCGACTTCAGCGCCATCAGCGGGTCCTGCCAGCCGGCAAAGCCGCCGGCCGAGAACCAGCGCAGCGTCACCGCGAACAACAGCACCAGCAGCATGGCGAACCAGAAATTCGGCACCGCCACGCCGATCTGCGTCAGCCCCATGATCGACACGTCAGTCGCCGAGTTGCGCCGCACCGCGGCGAGGATGCCGACCGGAAAGGCGATCAGCGTCGAGAGCACCAGCGCGTAGATGGCCAGCGGAATGGAAATCCATATCCGCTCGGCGATCAGCCCGGATACCGGCACCTTGTAGGTGTAGCTGAGTCCGAAATCGCCCTGCAGCAGCCCCAGCACCCAGGTGAAGTAGCGCTCGACCAATGGCCCGTCCAGCCCCAGCGTCTCGCGCAGTGTGGCGACGGCCGCCGGCGTTGCGTTCAGCCCGAGCATGAACTGTGCCGGATCGCCCGGCACCACCTCGATCACGAGAAAGATCACGATGCTGGCCGCAATCAGGCTGAGCACCAGCGAAACCAACCGGCCGAGGAGGTAGGTGGGCATCAGCGACCGCCCCTACGGTTCGACGCGTCGGCGCACAATCCGTCGCCCCGACCATAAGTGTCATCTCTGCCAAAGCAGGGACCCAACACAACACCCGCACGGGTGGAGAAGTGGGTCCCATCTTTCGCAGGGATGACAGCGGTGGGTTGCAGAGGGGGCGTGGTCAAAGTCACAGGGAGGCCGGGGCGAGCCGAAGCCCGCCCCGTATCACTCATTCTTCCCAATAGACGGCGGTGAGGTCGGTCGCCTGGGTCGGCGCGTTCTCCCACATGCCCTTGAGCTTGGCGTTCTCGACGCCGACCTTGGCGAGCTCGAACAGGAAGCCCACCACGTAGTTGTCGGACAGGTTCTTCTCGGCCGCCTTGTAGAGCTCCGAGCGCTTGGCCGGATCGGACTCCACCGCGAGGTCCGCGATGAGCTTGTCGAAATCGGCGTTCTTGTAGCCGAAATAGTAGTCCGGCCGGGCGAAGATGCCGATGTCGTTGGGCTCGGTGTGCGAGATGATCGTCAGGTCGAAGTTCTTGTCCGTGAACACCTCACCCAGCCACTGCGCCCACTCGAGGTTGGTGACCTCGGTCTTGATGCCGACAGCCGCCAGTTGCTGCGCGATGATCTCGCCACCGCGGCGGGCATAGCCCTCCACCGGCGGCAGCTTCATCGTCAGCGTCAGGTCGGTGATGCCGGCCTCGGCCAGCAGTGCCTTCGACTTCTCCGGGTCATAGGCCGACTGCGCCGTCAGGTCGACATAGTTCGGGTTGGCCGGCGACATGAACGTGCCGATCGGCGTGCCGTAGCCGAACATGGCGCCGTCGATGATCGCCTTGCGGTCGATGGCGTGGGCAATCGCCTCGCGCACCTTCACGTTGTCGAGCGGCGGCTTGGCGTTGTTCATCGACAGGATGGTCTCGCCCTCGGTGGCACCGATCACCACGTTGAAGCGCGGATCGCCCTGGAACTGCGCCACCGTCTCAGGCGCCGGGAAGTTCGGGAAGCTATCGACGTCGCCGGCCTGCAGCGCGCCGAAGGCGGCCGTCGGATCGGCGATGAACTTGAATGTCGCGCCCTCGAGCTTGGCCGGGGTACCCCAGTAGCTCTGGTTCTTCTCGAGCGTGATCGAGTCGCCCTCGACCCGGTCCTTGAACACGAACGGCCCGGTGCCGATCGGGTTGGTCTTGTTGTTGTCGGCGCTTTCGGGCGCCACGATCACCGCGTCGCCCCAGGCGAGGTTGTAGATCAGGTTGCCGTCGGGCTGCTTGAGCGTCAGCTTGACGGTCGCCGGGTCGACCACTTCGGTCGACGCAATCGAGGCATACAGCGCCTTCTGGGCGTTCAACGAGCCTTCGGCATTGATCCGGTCGAGCGAGAACTTCACGTCGTCGGCGTTGAAGTCGGTGCCGTCGTGGAACTTGGCGCCTTCCACCAGATGGAACGTGTAAACGAGGCCATCAGCCGAAATGTCCCAGCTCTTGGCGAGGTCGGGCAGGATCGAGCCGTCGGCGGCAAAGCGGGTCAGCCCCTCGAACACGTTGGCGTACACCACCTCATCGGTGGCCGCCGCGGCTTCTGCCGTGGGGTCGAGGCTCGGGGGCTCCAGCACCAGGCCGACCTTCACGTCGGTGCGGGCCTGTGCGAAAGCCGGAGTCAACGCGGTTGTCATTGCCAGAGCGCCGGCCAGAGCCAGCACGACCAGTGATGTGCGCATGATTATCCCTTCAGAGTTTCTTGAGCCGCTCACCCCGGCGGCCTTGGGCGTGATCCTAGGATGCTTCCGGTCGGAGGTGAACCGGTTGCGTGAGCGGAAAATGCATCTCTACCGGTTTAGTGGAGGAATGCCTTTCCCCGCCCCACGGCGCCGCCGGCGAACTCATTTCGGCCCCAGCAGGTCGACCAATGTCAGCGCCATCACTTTGGCCGAATCCAGCATGTCGTCGACGCCCACCCACTCGTCGGGCTGGTGCGCCAAGTCGAGGATGCCGGGGCCATAGGCGATGCAGTTCTTCAGCCGGCCGATCCGGTCGATGTGCTTCTGGTCGTAGGTACCGGGCGACACGACATATTCGGGGTCGATGCCCAGCACCTCGCCGATAGCTTTCGCCACCGACCGCACTACCGGCGCTTCCTTTTCGGTCATCGTCGGCGAAATGGTCCAGAGGTCGCGGATCTCGTAGCTGAACCCTTGGCGCTCCGCCTTCAGCCGCTCCAGCAGGTCCACCACTTCCTGCCGCACCTCGGCCGGGCTCTCCTCGATCAGGTAGCGCCGGTCGATGACGATGCGGGCCGAGTGTGCCACCACCGGCGCCGGGAAGCCCGTATAGCCCTGCTCGGGCTCCGCCTGCCCGCCATGGATCGAGTTGATGTTTATGGTCGATTGCCGCGCGCCCGGCGGCACCACCGGCATCGCCGTCCGCTTTTGCGTCAGCGCCGGATAGAGCACGTCCTCAAACTCGCGCAGCACCGCTGCCATGTGGCGAATGGCGCTGTCGCCGAGGAACGGCATCGAGCCGTGGGCGATGCGCCCGAAGGTCTCGATCTCCGCCCACCACACGCCGCGATGGCCAAGGCAGATTCGATCCTTGTTGAGCGGTTCGGGAATGATGACGTGCTGCACCCGCTCGGGCGAGAAGTAGCCCTTCTCCGCCAGGTAGGCGACGCCGCCAAAGCCGCCGGTCTCCTCGTCGGCCGTTCCCGAAATCTCGATGTTGCCGTAGAAGTCCGGGTAGAGATCGGCGAAGGCCTCGGCCGCGACGATGGAGGAGGCCAGCCCGCCCTTCATGTCGCAGGTGCCGCGCCCGTAGATCCTGCCGTCGCGCAACTCGCCGCCGAACGGATCGGTGGTCCAGCCGCGGCCCACCTCCACTACGTCATGGTGCGAGTTGAAATGCACCGTCTCGCCGGTAAAGCCGCCCTGCCGGCGCGCCACGATATTCCAGCGCGGGTGCTTGTCGATGTCGCCGACTGCGCCTTCGGCGCGAATCAATTCAACGGCATAGCCGCGTTTCTTCAGCCGTCGCGCCAGGTATTCGCAGATCTCGAGGTAGTGGTCGCCCGGCGGGTTGACCGTCGGGATGCGCACCAGGTCCTGCGTCAGGGCGACCAGTTCGTCGCGCCGGGCGTCGATCTCGGCAAGCAGGCGCGGCTTCAACTCGGCCGCATTCATATTGGCTGTGATCATGAATGTCAGCGTATGCGCCTACCGCGCCCTGTCAATGCGCGACCCGTCGCACCTTGCCAGTCTGATATCGCTATGGCCTGATTGGCGCATGCCCTTCGTTCACCGCACCCCCGGCGCCGCCGACATCCTCTATGTCATGGCCGTGCCAGCCGAATATGGCCCGCACCTGCGCTCGCGCATCAATCCGGTGATGACGGGCGTCGGCCCCGTCGAGGCGGCCGTCGTCGTCACTGAAGCGCTGAGCCAGCTCAAGGCGGCCAACAAGATGCCGGCGATCGTCGTCTCGCTAGGTTCGGCCGGCTCCGCCACGCTCGAGCAGACCGGTGTCTACCAGGCCACGTCCGTCTCCTACCGCGACATGGACGCCTCGCCGCTCGGCTTCGAGCCGGGCGTCACGCCCTTCCTCCACTTGCCAGCGACGCTGCCGCTCGGCCCGTTCGTGCCGGATATCCCGAAGGCCACGCTCTCGACCGGCGCCAACATCGTCTCGGGCGCCACCTACGATCGCATCGGCACCGACATGGTCGACATGGAGACCTACGCGGTGCTGCGCGCCTGCCAGCGCTTCACCCTGCCGCTTATCGCGCTGCGCGGTATCTCGGACGGCGATCAGGAACTCGGCCATCTCGACGACTGGAAACAATACCTCCACATCGTCGATGAGAAACTCGCCCACGCCGTCGACCTGCTCGAAGCGGCGATCAGCGCCGGGACGCTCGAGTAGTGGTTACTCGTGTGAGTCGGACTGCGCCTGCTTCTTGTCCCGGCGGGCACGCTGCCAGGTCTGCCATTTGCGCTGCACCCAGAAGCTCAGCCGGTTGATCGGTCCCTGCAGGAACGGCAGGTCGAGCGCCAGCAGGAACGCGCCGAGCGGCAGCATCCAGACGCCGAGTATCGGCAGGAAGCTGAAGACGCCGCCGAGGATCAACACGATACCCAGCGGTATCCGCACCCAGCGCGAGCCCGGCTGGCGGATCCAGCTCAGGAACCCGGACGAGGCCGGAATCGTCCGGCCGATACGATCGAACTGGCGGTTCAGGCGGGCTTCTTCCTTGCTCATCGTCATCTCCCGGCTTGGCGATTGCAGCAAAAATGGTCTCTCATGGCGCGCAAACAACCGCGTCGGACCCCGGAAATCCAACCTTGGCGCCCTTGAAAATCCCACACGGCGCATCACGCAATGCTCATTTGCCGATGTGGCAGTAACGGCTAGGCTTCCGCTTCGTATTCGCAGGTGGCGGTGCTTCGCCAATGTGCGCAATGCCGTCGCCAGTTCCATTGAGGAGAAATGGAAATGGCTGACTTCCACGTGCTGACCAATACCGCCGAACGCCTCGACATCCCCGAGGTCCGGCGTCTGAGCATGGGCGACCTGTTCGCCTCGCTTGCCGAGGGCTGGCGTGATTTCTGGCAGCGGCCGTCGCACCTTGCCTTCCTCGGCCTGATCTACCCGCTGGCGGGCGCGGCGCTTGCCGTCTGGAGTTCGGGCAATAATTCGTGGCCCCTGCTCTTCCCTCTGATCACCGGCTTTGCGCTCATCGGACCCTTCGCCGCGCTGCCCATCTACGAAATGAGCCGGCGGCAGGAGATGGGACTCGAGACTCACTGGCGCGCCGCCTTCGACGTGTTCCGCACCCCGGCCTTCGCCTCCATCGCCGCGCTGGGCGTGTGGCTGATGATCGTCTTCACCATCTGGTTGATGGCCGCTCAGTTCCTCTACGAGACGCTCTACGGCCCCGGCTCGCCACCCTCGCTCACCGCCTTCGTCGACGAGGTGTTCAACACCGCGCAGGGCCAGACGATGATGCTCTGGGGCAACCTCATCGGTTTCGGCTTCGCCGTCGTGGCGCTCGCCACCGCGGTGGTCTCGATCCCGCTGCTGCTTGATCGCGATGTCGGCGCCGCAGTCGCGGTGCAGACCTCGATCCGTGTCGTGCTGCGCAACCCGCTGGTGATCGCAATGTGGGGCGTTCTGGTCGTCGCCATCCTGCTGCTCGGCGCCCTCCCACTGCTGGTCGGCCTCGCCATCGCCGTACCGGTCCTGGGGCACGCCACCTGGCACCTCTATCGTCGCGCCGTCGTCCCACCGGGAGACATCCGTTAACGTCTCGTTAACGGATTGGTAGCAATGTGACCGGGCTTAAGTAGAGGGCAGGCGGCGTTCCCAGAAGTGGAATGCCCCTGCCCTCGCCCATTTCAGGAACCTGTGACCACGCAGCCGCGTTAGCGCTTCAAATCCCCAGGAGCGTCCAAGATGGCCTACGACCTGCCCTTCCTCGATCATTCCACGCAGCGCCGCATCAACCGTCAGGTTTCGAGCCTGTCGCGGGATGCCGGGCACATCACCGACCTTCTGGGCCGGTTCACGCATAATGCGCGGCGCGACGCCGAGCATTACGGTCACGAGTTCGCCGACGAAGCCTGGCACCAGGGTACGGCTGTGGCCAAGGTGATCGGCAAGCAGGCGCTGCGCGCCGGCAAGGCCGTGGGTAAAGACCCGGTCCCGGCAGTCATCGCCGTCGCCGGCCTCGCCTGTCTGCTCGCCCTCGTGACCTCATCGACCCGCGGCTCACGTCGGCGCCGCTAGCGCAAACCACCTCTTAACCCAGTCGCGTGTATTTTAAGGGCCTCGGGCTGCGTCAGCCCGGGGCTCCTTGTTGTTCCGCGTTCTGGAGTCATCGTTGGCCACACCGCTCAAACTGCTTCTCGCAGCGTCCTTGGTCGCGAGCTCACTCGCTGGCTGCGCCACTTCCCCCTTCGGCGGCCTGTCGTCCCGCGACTGCCTTGCCCGCGCCATGTACTTCGAGTCGAACCGCTCGAGTAACGACGGCATGCTCGCGGTCGGCACGGTGGTGATGAACCGCGTCGCCGACAAGGAATACCCGCGGTCGGTCTGCGGCGTCGTCGGTCAGAAGAACCAGTTCGCCCCCGGCGTGCTGTCGAAGCCGATGAAGGAGGGCACCTCCAAGGCCCGCGCCTACGCCGCGGCCGACAAGGTACTCCACGGCGGCCGCCACCCGAACCTGGGCAAGAACGTCAAGCACTTCCACACGGCCGGCTACAAGTTCCCGTACAACAACATGTACTATGTGCTCGAAGCAGGCGGGAACAGCTTCTACGAGAAGCGCAAGGCCGGCACCTTCAGCAACAACCCGTTCGCCGACCTGATCAACTGGTGAGTTGCTAGAACGTCAGCCCAAACACGTTGCCGACCACGAACAGGGCGGCGAAGATCATCGCCCACACGACGCCCCAGACGACCACGATGGCGAGGATACCGGCGGCAAGGCCGATCAGCATCCACAGCCCGTCCCGCGCCAGCAGACCGAGCGAGATGATGCTCACCGCCAGCGCCGGCAGCATGTTGCCGAGCGGAATGGGCAGGAACAGCACGATCGACAGGATCAGGCACATCAGCCCGAGCAGGTAAACGAACGGCCGCTGCCCCACGAAGCTCAGCCGTGGCCTCATCACGCTCTCGGCCCGGTGCAGCCAGGGCGACACCGTGGTGATGATCTTCCTGAACTCGCCGCGTTTCAGTGACCGGTTGGTGATGAGGGCGGGGAGCCATGGCTTCATCCCCAGCATCAGCTGTGCGCTCAGAAACAGCAGCGGTGCGCCGAATACCGTCGAAACGCCCGGCGGCAGCGGCAGGGCCACCGGCACCGCGAAAATGAAGATCAGTGCGCCAAGCGCCCGGCGCTTCAGCGCCGCCAACAGGTCGCCGATCGAGATGCGGTCCTCGTCAGAGCCTTTGGCGATGTCGGCGAGAACCGCCGAGAGCCGGAAATCCGCGCCCGCGTGGTCCTCGCCGTGATCGTGCTCGGTGCCGGTATCTGCCATCGGCGCGGATCATGCCCAGCGATTCTCTCGTTGGGCAACCCATCACCCCTGCGTCAGAAGTCCCCACCCATGTCGAAGTCGCCACCGCCGGAATCGTCGCCTCCGCCGCCGAACCCGCCATTGTCCTGATCATGGCCGGCATCGCTGCCCTGGTCCTGCTGGTCGTTGCCCTGATCCTGGGCGTCGGTGTTCTGGGCGTCGGTGTTGCCTTCGGCCGCATTGGCGGCCCCGGCGCCGAACAGCGAGCCGATCGCACTGCCGAGCAGCACGCCGCCGGCCACGCCAAGCGCCGTCTGCATCGCCCCGCCAAGGAAGCCGCCACCGCCGAAACCACCACCACGCTGCTGCCGCTGCTCGGACACCTCGTCGCCGGAGCGATCCCACGGGCTGCGCTGGCGCGGCTGCGCGCGCTCGGCCACCTTGGCCTCGAGCTCCTTGATACGGGTCTCTGCGGCTTCCAGTCCCTGCTGTTGCACCACGATGGTCTGCGCCATGTAGTAGGGCGCGTTGGGCACCCGGCCGATTTCGGCGCGGATTAGGTCCTCGGCGTCGCGGTCGCGCTGCGGCGCCCGCTGCTCGGCTTCGGCCAGGCGGTCGAACAGCCCTTCAATGGCACGGCGATCTTCAGGGTTCAGCATCTTGGTCTCCGATGTTGATCGTCTCTGACGACGTCTGGGATGGAGATGGGGACCAGATCCCGGCCCGACAATGGTTGCGCCGGCCTAAATTGGACATGCGGCAACCTGCCGTGCAATCAAGCATGGTTGACTTGCCCCATAGGAAGTTCACCCTTTCGGCCAGCAGCACCGAGGCGACCATGGCCGACGACGATACCCCCGAAGACAGCAAGCTCACCAAGACCAAGTCGCGCTGGGCCGAACTCGGCAAGTTCCTCACCGGCCAAGGCTCACGCCCGGAGGACGCTCGCCTGCCGCCCGGCCAGCACCTCGTCAAGAACTGGCCCATCCTCGATCTCGGCCAGACGCCCAACGTCCCGAAGGATGTCTGGCGCCTCGATATCGCCGGGGAGATCGAGCGCCCCACCAGCTGGGGCTTTGAGGCCCTGATAGCCCAGCCGCAGGTCACCAAGGTCAACGACATCCACTGCGTCACCAGTTGGTCGCGCTACGACAACCGCTGGGACGGCGTCTCGACCGAGGAGTTGATCGGCGCCGTCGGGGTGAAGCCCGAAGCCCGCTTCGTGCTCCTCACCTCGAACGACGGCTACACCACCAACATGGCGATGGAGGATTTCGCCCATCCCGACGCCATGGTTGTCCACAGTTGGGAGGGCAAGCCGCTCGAGCTCGACCACGGCGGGCCGGTGCGCCTGGTCGTGCCGCACCTGTATTTCTGGAAGAGCCCCAAATGGCTTCGCCGCATCGAGTTCGCGCAGCGCGACCACCGCGGCTTCTGGGAAGTCCGCGGCTACCACAACCACGCCGACCCGTGGAAGGAAGAGCGCTACAGCTGAAGCGCTCTTCCAACTTTCCTCATCTAGGCCTGTCGAAGGATCAGGCCCCTACGAAGTCGCTCTTGCCGACCGGCACGCCATTGTGCCGCAGGATCGAGTAGGCGGTGGTGATGTGGAAGAAGATCTGCGGTATGGCGTTGTTGAGCGCGTGGTCGAGCGCGGGCACCTGCTTGTCGCGCAGCGTCACCATGCCGTCTTCCTTGCCCGCAAGGTCGGCCTCAGAGAACGTCGCCAGATAGGCGAGCGCCTTCTGGATACGGCCGCGCAGGTGCTCCAGCGTCGTCTCGGTGTCTTCCCAGCTCGGGGGCGTCTGGCCGGTCAGCCGGGCGAGCAGGAACTTCACCCGGTCGGTCGCCGACTGCACCTGGAACGACAGCGGATGCATGTCCGGCGCGAGCCGTGCCGCGGCCAGCACTTCCGGCTTGATCTTGCGCTCGGCCGCATTGGCCTCGGCCTTCACCAGGATGGCGTCGAGGTTGTTGAGATAACGCGTGAACACCGGAACGGTGATCGCGTACATCGAGATAGTCATCGTATTCCCCTGAAATGCGACCGCTTTTCCGGCCGGTTAGAAACCTGGCGCGCTACCAGCTGTCTTGCACGCTGCGCTCGCGCGGATCGGGCTGGCGCAGGGCCGGCCACGGGTATTCCTCGGGTGCAAGCACCTCGAACTCGTAGGTGTTGAGCAGCGTCCCGTCGATCGAAACCTCGATCTTGTGTGGCCCCACCGGATCACCCGATGCGGTGCACCAGCCTTTCGACAACCAGCCGTCGGAATCGAACTCCGGTGCAAAGGTTGACGTTGCCATGGTGCCGTCGGTGCTGATCTCGACGCCGTCATCGGCGTTAACTGCGAGATCGCCCCAATCGGCCAGTGGCTCGGGCAGGATCAGCCGTTCCTTCACCGATTGCGGCGCCGGCCCTTCCGCAAGCCGCATCCACCACGTGTAGCAGGCGCTGCCCGGCAATAGCGGCACCTTGTCCTCCGACAGCCGCTGCTCGCTGCCGCCATACTGGAAGGTTACCTGGAAGTCCGACTCGATCATTTCGGCCGCACCCGCGGAACCGAGGCTCAGGGCCGAGAAACAAACGGCGGTAGCGACAGTCCTGACCAGCATGGTTCCTCCCCGGCTCCGGCGGCGGCGACCATAGCCCGCAGTTCGGCCGGTCGGAAGGGGTGAATGCTCGTTCGGGAATGGTCGGCGTCATCGCCGCGTCATGGCCTGAAAATAAGAGGGCCCCGGCACCGTTTCCGGTGTCAGGGCCCTGAGGAGCACCCGCCGCACTGTTGAGGGCTTGGGGGCAGCGACGGATAACTCCTCGCGAGTCCACCGGTGCATGGGTCGTTTGCAGTATCCCAGTGAACTGCCCTGAAGATGGTGACCCAATGCGGCAGGAAAAGTCCCCTCGCCCGAATGTGAGATTCATGAACGGCCGGTAAGGTAATTGCCTCATCCCGGCTTAGCCCATAAGTATGGCCTGCAAAGCGGTGCCCCAAAGCCCGCGTTGCCAACGAGAACAATATGGATACCATCACTCCCGAGCCCATGGCCAAGAAGGCCTTCACCGATCCGGTCGAAGCTTGGGCCTACATCTCGGAAATCTACCGCAGGAACACCGGCTTCATCCGTGGGCAGCTGATCAGCCTGACCAAGGGCCATGTGCCGAAGGGCCGCGTCCGCGCCTTTTACCCCGAGGTGCAGGTCACCTCGAAGAGCTATGGCAAGACCGACTCGACCCTGCCCTACGGCTACCTGCACACGCCCGGCATCTACCGCACCACGGTGACGGCGCCCGACCTGTTCAAGAGCTACCTGATCGAACAGTTCACGGTGATCCTCGCCAACCATGGCGGCGCCATCGAGGTCGGTGAATCCACCAGCAGGATCCCCCTCCACTTCGCCATTCCGACCACCGAGCGCATCGATGGCGAAGCAATCAACGCCCTGCCCATTCCGCTCCGCGACCTGTTCGACGTCCCCGACCTGCAGGATACCGACGACGAGATCGCCAACGGCACCTTCGTACCGCCGCCCGGCGGCCCCTACCCGCTCGCCCACTTCACCGCACCGCGCGTCGACTACTCGCTGCAGCGGCTGGCGCATTACACCGGCACGGAGCCCGACCACTTCCAGAACTTCGTGATTTTCACCAATTACGGCTTCTACATGGACGAGTTCGCGCGCGTCGCGCAGCAGTACATGCAGGATGGTCACCCCGACTACGAAAGCTTGGTCGAACCCGGCGGCCATATCACGCGCAATGCCCGGCTCGGCGGCGGCACGACGGGCCTGCGCGCAACGCGCATCCCGCAAATGCCGGCACTGCACCTCACCATGCCGCGCAACCGTGGCATCACCATCGTCAACATCGGCGTCGGCCCGTCCAACGCCAAGACCATCACCGACCACATCGCCGTGCTGCGCCCGCATGCCTGGATCATGCTTGGCCACTGCGCCGGCCTCCGCAACTCGCAGGAGCTCGGTGACTACGTCCTCGCCCATGCCTACCTGCGCGAGGACCATGTGCTCGACGCCGACGTGCCCGTCACCGTTCCGATTCCGGCGCTGGCCGAAGTGCAGGTAGCGCTCGAGCAGGCGGTGGCCGAAATCACCGAAACGCAAGGCATCGCCACCAAGCGCATCATGCGCACCGGCACCGTCGCCACCTTCGACAACCGCAACTGGGAGCTCCGCGACCAGGCCGAGATCACCCGCCAGCTCTCCCAGTCCCGCGCGGTGGCGCTGGACATGGAGTCAGCGACAATCGCCGCCAACGGCTTCCGCTTCCGCGTCCCCTACGGCACGCTCCTGTGCGTTTCCGACAAGCCCCTGCACGGCGAACTAAAGCTCCCCGGCATGGCCTCCGACTTCTACCGCACCCAGGTCAACCGCCACTTCCAGATAGGCCTACGCGCCATGGAAATCCTCCGCGACCAGCCGCCGGAGCGATTACACTCCCGCAAACTCCGCAGCTTCGCGGAAACGGCATTCCAGTAGTGGTCTTGCAATCGAGCGGGCGTATCCTATCCTCAAGACAGGAGATTTGAGATGCGCCCGTCGGAGGTGTTCGAACAGAACAGAGCGTTGATCCGCGAGGTAGCATCGCGCTACCGCGTGGCCAACCCGCGCGTATTTGGTTCGGTACTTCACGGCGACGACAAAGAGGGCAGCGATATTGACCTCGTGGTCGATACCCTGCCCAGTACAAGCCTGTTCGACCTGACCGGCCTGCAGAGCGACCTTGAAGAGGCTCTCGGTGTCCGGGTGGACATAGTGACATCGACGGGACTTCACCGCTTCATTCGAGACAAGGTCTTGGCCGAGGCAATGCCAGTATGATCGATGAACGCGTCGCGCTGAGCCTCGACAGCATGAGACGGGCTGCGGCCGATGCAATCTCGTTTGTCGCGGGAATGTTGGAGGCTGATTTCCTGAGGTCGACGACCATACAGATGGCCTGCTCCATGTGCTTGATCCTCATTGGCGAGTCGACCGCCCGGATCGAGAGGCGCTCTCCGGATTTTGTGACGACGCATCCTGATTGGCCGTGGAACAGAATCCGCGGACTGCGAAACCTAATCGTGCACGACTATGATCGGCTGGACATGCCGACGATTTGGGTGGTGATCCACGAGTCGCTTCCAGATCTCTTGTCAAAGATCGAGGCCATCGGCGAACTGGATCCACGCCTATGGCCGAAGGGCTAGTACCTCATACCGGCACGTAGTCAATCTCCAGGAACCGCTCCACCTCGCGCTCCCAGCGATCCTGCACGAATGCCACGTGCTTGGGGTGCACGTTGTAGCCCTCGTACGCAGCCTGGTCCTTGAACTCCATCGAGAAACCGAACTGGTAGTCGTTCTTCTTGCTGACCTGCTTCAACTGCTCGAACTTCTCGACGCCCGGGATCTCCTTCAGCACCTTGGCATCGCGCAGGAACGCCTTCTCTTGCAGCGATCCATGCGCATGCTTCAAAACGAAGATAACCGTGTGCCGGATCATCTCACTCTTTCTCCCAGCGTCACCGCTTCGCTGGCGGCGATCGCCGTCATGTTGACGATTCCACGGCTGGTGGTCGAGGGGGCGAGAATGTGCGCCGGCGAGCGCGGCCCCATCAGGATCGGCCCCACCGCCAGGGCGTTGTTCATTTCCTTGAGCAGCGTCATCGACAGGTTGGCGCTGTCGAGGTTGGGGAACAGCAGCAGGTTCGCCTCGCCCTTCAGCACCGTGTCGGGGATATAGCGCTCGCGCAGGTCCTGGTTCAGCGCCAGGTCGCCCTGCATCTCGCCCTCGACGATCATGTCCGGCGCCGCCACCTTCAGCAGCCTGTAGGCCTCGCGCATCTTGAAGGCGCTGTCGCCATCGCGCGAACCAAAGTTCGAGTAGCTGAGCAGCGCCGCCCGCGCCTCGAGGTTGAAACGCTTGAGATGGTCGCGCGCCTGCAGCGCAATCGACACCAGTTCCTCGGGCGTCGGGTCCACGTTGACGTAGGTGTCGGCGAGGAAGAATGCGCCCTTGGGCATGATCAGCATCGACAGCGCCGAAACGTCCTTGATCCCGTCCTGCAGCCCTATGATTGAGCGGATGTCGCGCGCATGCTTGATGAAGCGGCCCTGGAAGCCGCAGAGCAGCGCATCGGCATCGCCGCGCTTCACCGCCAGAGCCGCGATCACCGTGGTGTTGGTCCGCACGATCGTCCGCGCGATATCCGGTGTCACGCCCGAACGCCCCACCAACGAATAGAACAGGTCGACATAGTCACGATAGCGCGGGTCGTCCTCGGGGTTCACCACTTCGAAATCGCGGCCCGCCTTGATCGACAAGCCGAAGCGCTGCAGCCGGCTCTCGATCACCTGGGGGCGGCCGATCAGGATCGGCTGCGCCATGCGGTCTTCAATCAGCACCTGCGCCGCGCGCAGCACGCGCTCGTCCTCGCCGTCGGCGAAGGCGACCCGCTTGCCCTGCCCGATCACCCGGTCGATCACCGGCTTCATCACCAGCCCGGAGCGGAACACGAAGCGGTTGAGGCTATCCTGATAAGCCTCGAAGTCGGCAATCGGCCGCTTCGCCACTCCCGATTCCATCGCCGCCCGCGCTACTGCCGGCGCGATGCGCAGGATCAGCCGCTGATCAAACGGGTTGGGGATGATGTGGTCCGGCCCATACACCGCCGGCTGCCCCGATGGCGACACTTCCAGCCCCGGGTCGTGCGCCAGCTTGGCGATGGCCTTCACCGCCGCCAGCTTCATTTCCTCGTTGATCGCCGTCGCGCCGACGTCCAGCGCGCCACGGAAGATGTAGGGGAAGCAGAGGACGTTGTTGACCTGGTTCGAGTAGTCCGACCGCCCGGTGCACACCATGGCGTCCGGCCGCAGTTCCTTCGCCACCTCCGGCATGATCTCCGGATTGGGATTTGCGAGCGCCAAAATCAGCGGGCTCGGCCCCATCTTCATCAGCATCTCGGGCTTCAGCGCCCCCGCCGCCGACAGCCCCAGGAACACATCCGCACCGTCGATCACCTCGGCGAGCGACGTCGCCTCGCTGTCATGCCGGCAGAACTTGCCGCGCCATTTGTCGTTCACGTCGTTGCGCCGATAGGTCAGCAGCCCGTCCTTGTCCGCCACCCAGATGTTCTCGAGCTTCGCCCCGAGCGCCAACAGGATGTTGAGGCAGGCGATGGCCGCCGCACCGGCGCCGGAGGTGCAGATCTTCACCTCGTCGATCTTCTTGCCGCTGAGCTCCAGCCCGTTCAGCACCGCAGCGCCGACGATGATCGCAGTGCCGTGCTGGTCGTCGTGGAACACCGGGATCTTCATGCGCTCGCGCAGCGCTTCCTCGATCAGGAAGCACTCGGGGGCCTTGATGTCCTCGAGATTGATGCCGCCGAACGTCGGCTCGAGCGGCCGCACTACCTCGATGAACTTGAGCGGGTCCTGCTCGTCGATCTCGATGTCGAACACATCGATACCGGCGAACTTCTTGAACAGCACCGCCTTGCCTTCCATCACCGGCTTGGATGCGAGCGCCCCGATATTGCCCAGTCCCAGCACCGCCGTGCCGTTCGAGATCACCGCCACGAGGTTGCCACGCGAGGTGTACCTGGTCACCGTCTCCGGATCGGCCGCGATCTCCTCGCAGGGCGCCGCGACGCCGGGCGAATAGGCGAGGCTCAGGTCGCGCTGGTTTCCCAGCGGCTTGGTCGCCTGGATCTCCAGCTTGCCGGGCTTGGGGAATTCGTGGAAATGCAGCGCCGCTGCGCGCAGCGCCTTACGCTGTTCATTGACGTCGGCAGACATTCAGGCCCTCCCGGCCGGAGCGTTTCCAGCAAAAGTGGCAACGGTTTTGCGGTTCGGAAACGCGAAATCGAGCTCCTGATGGAGTGCCATCAAACGTGGTCCAAGGGAAGGCGACACGCACGGGAAACTGACCGGTTCGTTTCCTCACGCCGCCGAAATGGCCGGCCGCGATGTCTCCACCTTGCCCACGCCGTTGAGCGCCCTCGCGAGGTCGCGGAACGGCGCCACCCGCAGCGCCGGCGCGAAAAGGTAGCCCTGCGCATGCACCACGCCGCGTGCCCTGAGGTACAGCGCCTGCGCCTCGGTCTCGACGCCCTCGGCTACGATCTCGGTGCCGAGGTCGTGCGCCATGACGATCAGCCCGTCGAGCACCGGCACCTGCGTGGTGCCTTCCTTGACCATGTCGGTGAACACCCGATCGATCTTGATCACGTCGACGCCCAGCGTTTGCAGATAGGCGAGGTTCGAATGCCCGGTGCCGGCATCGTCCATCGCCACCCGGCAGCCGAGCGCGTGCAGCCCGGCGATCACCGAGTTGGCCGTCTGCATCTGGCTCAGCGGCTGCCGTTCGGTGATCTCGAATACCAGTTGACGGAAGGCGATCGGGGAGCCGCCGAAGATCGTCTGCACGTCATCGACGACGTTGCCGTCGCGGAAGTGCCCCTCGAACAGGTTGATCGACACCTTGATGTTCGGCATGTCGCGGCAGAGCTCGCTGAGGTCCGCCTTCACCTGCTGCATCAGGCTCACCGTCATTGGCACGGCAAGCCCGGTGACCTCGGCGTATTCGATGAAAGCGCCCGGCGACACCACTTCGCCGTTCTTCTTCTCCCAGCGGCACAGCACCTCGCAGCCGGCCAGCGCCCCGGTCCTGAGGTTGATCACCGGCTGGTAATATGGCTTCAACTCCCCCGCCGCGATCGCCCGCTCGAGATCGAAGGCCGGCAGGTCCGAGCGCCGCACATATTGCAGCGCCAGCGCCAGGAACGCCCCGCACATCAGGCAGCAGAGCACGGTGAAGCTGGCATCGAGGTCGGAATAGTCCGCCCGCACCATGGCGAAGGGTACCGTCGCCGTCACCTTGAGCGGCAACTCGCCGGCAAAGCTGTCCACGGTCAGGAATTCGGTCTCGCCGTGGTCGTCGAAGGCGTTGGCGTCCCCGGCCGTCATCACTTCGGTGCCGTCGGCCAGCGACAGCCGCACGGTCGTCGTTGGCTTCAGCCCGACGAGGAGGCCCTGCGGAGTGGAAACGACGATCGGCGCGAAGGCCGATACCTTGCGCGCCTCGCCAAACCCCTGCGTCACCTTGAGCACCGGGGCATCGAGCCCGCCGAGCCGCGCGATCTCCAGCGTCTCGGTGTGGTTGGGGATCGGCAATGGCTTCGAGAGCGCCGAGTAGCTCACGTCCTTGCCCAGCGCGTCGCAGTACTGCACGCCGTTATAGTTCTCGACCAGCACCTCGCGCAGGTAGAGGCTCTGCTCCATCTGCTTGTGCACGTTGGCGACAAAACTCGGCGTGCACAGCGACGGGCTGTCGGCCAGCACGCGCCGCAGCGCCGCAATGGTGTCGTAGGCGCCCGACTGGACGTTCGCGGCGATGGCATCGGCGGCATTTTGCAGCACCGCCCGCTCTTTCACCCGCACATAGGAATCGAGCAGAAAATCGACCGCCATCACCGGCATGAAAGCCGCGATCGCCGCGAGCAGCATCAGCACATTGAGATATTTCGACTTCACGCGAGCGAATCCGAGTGCCCGAACTAGGCAGAAAATGCCTATCGCCCCGGTGTTTAAGAGATAGTTAACGCGCGCTGACCGTGATGCCTCGATTTGGCACAAAATGCAAAAAGGCGCCAATCGGCGCCCTTCGTCACTTGCTCAGTCGTGCCCCACCCTCAATGTCATTCCGGCGAAGGCCGGAATTCATCCTGAGATGCTGCCCGCGTAGGAGGTGGGAGTAGCTCAGGCTAGGCCCCGCCTTTCGCCGGGGTGACACGGTGGCCGGGGGACGAGCGCGCCCTACAGCGCCAGCCGGATCCCGAGTTCGCGCAGTTGCTTGGGTTCGGCGTTGCTGGGCGCGCCCATCAGCAGGTCTTCGGCCTGCTGGTTCATCGGGAACAGGGTGATTTCCCGCAGGTTCTGGGCGCCGCACAGCAGCATCACCACCCGGTCGACACCGAACGCCGCGCCGCCATGCGGCGGAGCCCCATACTGGAAGGCGCGGTAGAGCCCGCCGAACTGCTCCTCGACCTCGGCCTTGCTCTTGCCGGTCTTTTCGAAGGCGGCGACCATGGTCTCCGGCTCCTGGTTACGGATCGAGCCCGAGGCGATCTCGAAGCCATTGCACACGGCGTCGTACTGATACGCCTTGATCTCGAGCAGGTCCCTGGTCTCCAGCGCCTCGCGGCCGCCCTGCGGCATCGAGAAGGGGTTGTGCGCGAAGTCGAACTTCTTTTCTTCCTCGCTCCACTCATAGAACGGAAAGTCGACGATCCAGCACAGCTTGTACTGGTCGAGCTGCGTCAGGTTCAGGTCGAGACCGACCTTCACTCGCGCCTCACCGGCGAAGCGATACATCTTCTCGGGCCGGCCGAGCACAAAGAACACGGCATCGCCATCGGCAAGCCCAAGCTGCGCACGGATCGCAGCGGTGCGCTCCTCGCCGATGTTCTTGGCCACTGGACCCGAGCCGGCACCGTCCTTGAAGAAGATATAGCCGAGCCCCGGCTGGCCCTGACCCTGCGCCCAGGCATTCATCCGGTCGCAGAAGGCGCGTGAACCGCCGGTCTTGGCCGGAATGGCCCAGACCTGCACCTTGTCGTCCGAGGCGAGCTGGTTGGCGAACACGCCGAAACCCGAGCCCCGGAAATGCTCGGTGACGTCCTGCATCTCGATCGGGTTGCGCAGGTCCGGCTTGTCCGAGCCGTAGGTGCGGATGGCCGTGTCGTACGGAATGCGCGGCCAGTCCCTGGTCACCGGCTTGCCCTCGCCGAACTCCTCGAAGATCGAGGTGATCACGGGGGTCATGGTATCCCAGATGTCTTCCTGCGTGACGAAGCTCATTTCGAGGTCGAGCTGGTAGAACTCGCCCGGCAGGCGGTCGGCGCGCGGATCCTCGTCGCGGAAGCACGGCGCGATCTGGAAGTAGCGATCGAACCCCGCCACCATCAGCAACTGCTTGTATTGCTGCGGCGCCTGCGGCAGCGCGAAGAACTTTCCGGGATGGATACGGCTCGGCACGAGGAAGTCGCGCGCCCCCTCAGGCGATGACGCGGTCAGGATCGGCGTCGAGTATTCGCCGAAGCCCAGATCGGTCATGTGCCGGCGCATCGAGGCGATGACCTTGGTGCGCTTCACGATATTGGCGTGCAGCGTCTCGCGGCGCAGGTCGAGGAAGCGGTAGCGGAGGCGGATATCCTCCGGATAGTCCGGCTCGCCGAATACCGGCAGCGGCAGTTCGGTCGCCGCGCCCAGCACTTCGAGTTCGCGGATGAACACCTCGACCCCGCCCGTCGGCAGGTTGGGGTTCGCCGTGCCCTCGGCTCGCGTCTTGACCTCGCCGTCGATGCGGATCACGGACTCGGCGCGCAGCCTCTCGGCCGCCGCAAACGCCGGCGAATCCGGGTCCACCACGCACTGGGTGATGCCATAATGGTCGCGCAGGTCGATGAACAGCACGCCGCCATGATCGCGGATGCGGTGCACCCAGCCCGAGAGGCGCACATTATTGCCCACGTCACCCGTCGTCAGCTGAGCGCAGGTGTGGGAGCGATAACGGTGCATCTGGGTCATTTCAGATCTCGGGAAAGGCGGTTAAGGCGCGGGACAAGCGCATGGGGCCGCTGCTTTGTCAAGGTTACCGCCTTCCCGGTCGATTCGAGGCTGGAACCCTATGGATTCGCCTGTTATTCAAGGTTCACAGTCCGGCTGAGAAAAGAGTCCTGATGGACATGATTGTTACCACCGACGCGCTCGCCGCCTTCTGCACTCGGGCCGCCGGTTTTGATTACGTGACGGTAGATACCGAGTTTCTGCGCGAGACGACGTACTGGCCGAAACTCTGCCTGTTGCAGGTCGCCACCGAAGACGAAGCGGTCCTCATCGATCCCCTCGCCCCCGGCCTCGAACTGGCGCCCTTCTTCGAGCTCCTTGCCAACGAGAAGGTCCGCAAGGTCTTCCACGCCGCGCGGCAGGATATCGAGATCTTCGTCAAGGCTACCGGCAAGGTGCCCGTGAACATCTTCGACACGCAGGTCGCGGCCTCGGTCTGCGGCTTCGGCGACAGCGTGTCGTACGACAACCTCGTACGCTCGATCACCAATGTCGAGCTCGACAAGTCGTCCCGCTTCACCGACTGGTCGGCCCGCCCGCTCAGCGAGAAGCAGAAGGTCTACGCCCTCGCCGACGTCACCCACCTGCGCGACGTCTACAAGACGCTGCTCAAGCAGGTCGATGATACCGGCAGATGGGACTGGGTGGAGGACGAACTCGCCGTGCTCGAGTCCATCCACACCTACGTCGTCCAGCCTGAGCACGCCTGGGAGCGGCTCAAGGCCCGCCTCAGCAAGCCGCGCGACGTCGCCGCCCTGAAGGCCCTCGCCGCCTGGCGCGAACGCCGGGCGCAGGACTCCGATCAGCCGCGCAGCCGCATCCTCAAGGACGACGCGCTGGTCGAACTGGCGATGCAGCGTCCGCTGGCCGCGGAGGCTTTCGACAAGCTCCGCGCCGTGCAGCGCGGTTTCGGCCGGTCGAGTGCCGCCGCCGAGATCGTCGGGCTCCTCAAGGAGGTCGAGGAAATGGGCAAGAACGACCTGCCCAAGCTTCCCGACCGCTACCGCGGTCCCTCGCCCAAGGGCGCGGTCGGCGACCTGATCCGCGTGCTGCTCAAGGCCGTCGCCGAACAGCACGGCGTCGCCAGCCGCATCATCGCCACCTCCGACGAGATCGACGCCCTCGTCATCGATGACGAAGCGGACGTTCCTGCCCTCAAGGGGTGGCGCCGCAAACTCTTCGGCGACAAGGCCCTCGCCATCAAGCACGGCAAGATCGGCCTCGCCGCCAGCAAAGGCGGCGTCATCGAAATCGACATCCTCGACGACGACGAGGAGTGAGGGGCGGCGGGAGCGCCCTCCGTGCTCCTGCCACAGTCCACTCTCAAGGCCTCGTCCTGAGCGTTTCGAAGGACGAGGGCGATGGCAGCGAACTGGAAAAGCCGGCGGAAATCGCCTACATTGCCGGCGAAGGGAACTGGCTGTGCGTGACCTCGATCGCGAAGAACTTATCGCTGAATTGCAACGTCTGCGGTCAGAGTTTGAAGAACGCGGCGTCACCCATATGGCGCTGTTCGGCTCCCGCGCACGGCGAGACAACCGTGCCGACAGCGACGTTGATCTCGTCATCGACATCAGCGACGCTGCAGACGAGAAGTTCTCGCTGCTCGAACTTATTGGCGTCGGGCACGTCGTTAAGGACAGGTTCGGGCTCGGAGCTCACGTGCTCATGCGTAGGAGTCTGAACGACAGTTTCAAAGCCGCGGTCAGCAAAGATCAGGTGCTCGTATTTTGACCGACGACGAACAATCGCTGCTCCGTGCCGGTCACGTGAAAGATGCGATCGTCGAAGTGCGCGCAGCGCTGCGCCTACACACCTTCGAGACGCTGATTGCTGATCTGGATGGGCTCGCAGCCTTCAAGTGGCGCTTGCTCGTGTTAAGCGAGGCGTCTCGGGGTATACTGGACGATTGGAAAACCGAGTTCGGCGCATCCGTGCCCTGGCGGTCGATCCGAGACCTGGGCAATGAACTCCGACACGCGTATCCGACACTGGATCTTCGAATCCTCTGGCGCATCCATACCGACCACCTCGATCCGCTCGAAGCCGCCATCGACGCGATGATCGCGGCCCGCGGCCCTATCCCGCGACCACCACCTCGGTCCCCTTGATCACTGCCGTGCCAGCCAGTTGGTCGAGCCGCGCCCGCAGGTGTTCCCCGTCGAGGAAGGCGAGGTCGGCTGGGAGATGCAGCTTCAGCGCACCCTTCTCGACCGAGAAACCGGTGCGCGGCAGCACGCCGGGCATGGCCGCCGACATCGGGTAGCCTACCCTGAAGGCTGCGCCGATCAGGCGGGCGCGGTAGCTCGTGGCGGGGCCACCGAGCGCCATCAACTCGGTGCTCAGCGATTTGTGCTTCAGCCCCATGTAGCGCACCGCCAGTACCTCGGCGAGGAAGGCGCGTCCCGCATGGTCGACGCCGGTGGCCGAACTGTAGGCGACCATGTCAACTGCCTGCTCGCCGCGATAGTCGGGGTGGCCGCGCCAGCCGATGTCCGCAAGGTAGCAGGCCACCTTGCGCAACCGCTTCTCTTCCGGCGTTTCGGCGATGCCGATAGCGTCAAGGAAGGCGGCGCTGAAGGCGATCAGGTCGTCGGCATGGGCCGGCGCGCGCGAACGCAGCGTATTGACGTCGGTCGCCATCTGGATCAGCGGGTCCACGGCGCGTTCGTCATCACCGAGCAGGCCAAAGAGATAGCCCTCGCGCACGCCCATGGCCGAAAACACGACGGTGTCGAACTTGCCGGCTTTCAGCACCTCGATCATCACCGCGGCGCCATAGGGCACGAGGTCACGCCGGCCCGAGCTGGCAATTTCTGATCCCGCGTAGGGCTTGCCCGCCGCCGCGGCCTCGACGATCTCCTCGCACAGCTTCAGCATGTCGGGCGCCTTGACCGTGTAGTGCTGCACCATGTGCAGCGGATAGTCGCGCAACACCTGGTGCACCTTGGCCAGCGACCGCCAGGTGCCGCCAATGGCGCAGAAGGCGCCGCCCTGCCCCTTCAGCAGCTTCGATTTCTTCAGCCGCTTGGTCACCAGCGCCAGCGCCTTGAGCGGCGCGTTGGCAGAATCGTCCTGCAGGCGGATGACGCCGAGCTCGTGGGTTTCGCCAGTCTCGTCGTGCCCCGAGGCGATGGGGGACAGCTCGAGGCTGCCTCCGCCCAGATCACCGACCACGCCGGCGAAGTCCGGCATGCCCGAAATGGCGCCCAGCGCCGCGTAGTGGGCCTCTTCCTCGCCGCTCAGCACGCTGACGCGGGCGCTCATGATCTCCTCGACGGCGTCGACGAAGGCCTGGGAGTTCGAGGCCTCGCGCACCGCGGAGGTGGCGAGCACATGGGTCGTGCCTACCCGCATCAGCCGGCAGACCAGCGCGAAGCGCTGGATCGCGGTGAGCGCCCGGTCGATGTTCTCGTAGGCGATCTTGCCGGTCTGGGCGAGGCCGCGGCCGAGCGCACAGGCCGACTTCTCGTTGTAGAGCGGGGTGAGCGAGCGGGCATGCCGCTCATACACAACCAGACGCACGGAGTTCGAGCCGATGTCGAGCACCGCCACCGGACGCGCACCCTTGATGCGGCCCTGTGCGGTGGGGTCGGCGTCAACGCCCCAGTATTGGTTCAATCGTCGCTATCCTCGGTGTCCCGCTGCAAGGCACTGCCGCGTCCAGACAGGCTCGCGTTGGTCATCAAATAATCATGCACGCTGAAGGGTTCCTCACCCTCCTGGAGCCGCACTCGATCCGAACTGCCGTCGGGCAACACCTCCCAGCTCTGCTGGTTGTCCTTGAGGTAGTTGACCATCATCCGGTCCAGAATCTGCTTATGCACCGTCTTGTTGAGGATGGGAACCATCACCTCGACGCGCCAGTCGAGGTTGCGCTGCATGATGTCGGCCGAGCTCATCCAGACCTTGGCGCGGCGCGAGGGCAGCGCTTCGCCATTGCCGAAGCAGAAGATGCGAGAATGCTCGAGGAAGCGGCCGACCACCGACTTCACCCGGATATTCTCCGAGAAACCCGGAATGCCCGGCCTGAGGCAGCAGATGCCGCGAACGATCAGCTCGATCTTCACGCCCTTGGCTGAAGCGTCGTAGAGCGCATCGATGATCTCGGGATCGACCAGCGCGTTCATCTTCAGCCAGATATTGGCCGGCCGGCCCTGTTCGGCGTGCTCCACCTCGCGCGTGATGTTCTCGACCAGCGTCTGCCGCAGCGTGACCGGCGAGAAGGCGATTGCCTCCATCTCGGTCGGCCGGGCGTAGCCGGTGATGAAGTTGAACACCCGGCTCACGTCGCGGGCGATCGCCGGATCGACCGTGAAGAAGCTGAGGTCGGTGTAGATTTTGGCGGTGATCGGGTGGTAGTTGCCGGTGCCCAGGTGGCAGTAGCTCACCAGCTTGCCATTCTCGCGGCGCACCACCTGGCTCATCTTGGCATGCGTCTTCAGCTCGATGAAGCCGAACACTACCTGCGCACCCGCCCGTTCCAGGTCGCGGGCCCAGCGGATATTGGCTTCCTCATCGAAGCGCGCCTTGAGCTCCACCAGCGCCGTCACCGACTTGCCGGCTTCTGCCGCCTGCACCAGCGCCTTGACGATCGGGCTATCGCGCGACGTGCGATACAGCGTCTGCTTGATCGCCACCACGTCGGGGTCGCGCGCCGCCTGTTGCAGGAACTGCGCCACCACGTCGAAGCTTTCGAACGGATGGTGGACGAGCAGGTCCTTGGCGCGCACCGCGGCGAAGATGTCGCCGTTATAGTCACGGACGCGCTCGGGATAGCGCGGCAGGTAGGGTGTGAACTTCAGGTCGGGCCGCTCAATGTCGCAAATCTTGCTGGCATCGGCGAGCCCGAGGAACCCCTCCACCTCGAAGGTTTCGCTCGGCGACACGCCCAGCCGCTCCGAAATGTGACGGCGCAGCGCGCGCGGCATCTTCTTTTCGATCTCGAGGCGGATCACCTGGCCACGGCGGCGCTGGCGCAGGGCGGATTCATACTCAACCACAAGATCGGCCGCCTCGTCATCGATCTCGATCTCGGTGTCGCGGATGATGCGGAATGAACCCGCCCCGGTCACCTCGTAGCCCGGAAACATCTTGGTGATGAACAGGTTGATCATCGTGTCGGTGGTCACCACCTCGACCCGGCTCTCGAGCGTCAGGTCCTTGGGCAGCGTCACGAAGCGGTCGAGGTTCGAGGGCACGCGCACCAGCGCGGTCAGGGTCTGCGTCGTCCCCGGCCGCACCATCTCGAAGGCCAGCGTGAAGCCGAGGTTCGGGATGAACGGAAACGGATGCGCCGGATCGACCGCGATCGGGGTCAGCACCGGGAAGATTTCCTCCCGGAACATCTTCTGCAGGTAGGTCACCTGGTCGGCGCTCAGGTCGTCGGCCTCGTGGATCACCACATTGGCGGCGAACAGCTCCTCGCGCAGTTGCTGCCAGTGGTCCTGCTGCTCGAGGTGCAGGTGCTGGGCGAGGTTGGCGATCTCCTCGAGTTGCTCGACCGGCGTCAGCCCGTCGGCGCTCTGCTTGGTCATCCCGGCGCGCTGCTGGCCCTTGAGGCCGGCGACCCGCACCATGAAGAACTCGTCGAGGTTGTTGGCCGAGATCGAGACGAAGCGAAGCCGTTCGAGCAGCGGGTGCTGCGTGTTCCCCGCCTCCTCCAGCACGCGCATGTTGAACTGCAGCCAGCTGACTTCGCGGTTGACGAAGCGCGCCGGACTCTGGCGCAGCTCCTGCGCGTCGGGGGCAAGCCCGGCGGGATCGGCGATTTCGCTCATCTCATTCATCATCGTCGCCATCCAGGCCTTCAAGATTCAGGGACATCTGGTCGCTGTCGGCTGCCGCGCTGCGCCGTGCCATCGCTTCGGCGGCAATGGCGCGGGTGATCGCCCCGCCGCGTTCGAGCGCCATGCGGTCCATCATCTCGGCGAGGGCGACAGCTTCGGCCGGCGAGCGTTCCATGCGCGCCACCATATAGCCAATCGTCTTGGGATCGACCGCGACCTGACGGTCCTGGAACAACTTCACGAACATCTGTGACAATTGAATGTCGTCGCTCAACGCCATGCCGAAACGGGCCGCCAGCCGGGCCCGCGATTTGAGATCATCGGTCGCGAACGGCCAGTTTGCAACAGGCTCCCGGGCCGTCAGCAACAGCGGCCGCCGGTCCCGCATCGACTGGTTCATGAGATGGAACAGCGCCGACTCATCGTAGCCAGCCCGGTCGACGTCCTCGACCACCAGCGGCTCCGCTCCCCCTATCCGGGCTAGCTCCTCGGCCCTCCCGGGCGAGGCGTATCCTGCCTCCGCCCGCTCGGCCCAGATGCGCGCCAGGTGCGACTTTCCCACTCCGTCCGGCCCCTCGATCAGCGTCAGCGGCCCCGGCCAGTCCGGCCACCCCATGACGTGCCCGTAGGCCAGCCGGTTGCCATCGCCGACGATGAAGTCGGCCTCGGCATGGGACACGTCATGGCCCAGTTCCAGCGCCAGCTGGCCCGGGCGTTCGCCGGCGAGGGGAACGCTCATTTGACCGTCGTGCGCGGCCGGCGGCTCGGCGGAGGCGTGGTCTTGTCCACCAGCATGGTGGATGCCGCTTCTGCCGCGATTACCGAGACGCCATCGGGGCCGCTGGCGCCACCCGGCGGCGCGGCCGTCAGGATCAGCCCGTCGTCGGTACCCAGGTACAGGCTTGAGGCCTGGTATTTCTGGATGGCGTAGCGCGTCAGCACGCCGGAGATCGCCGCCAGCGGTACCGCCAGCAGCAGCCCGACGAAGCCGAACAGCAGCGCAAACGCGAACAGCGCGAACATCAGCCACACCGGGTTGATGTTGATGCTCTGCCCGACGAGCTTGGGATAGAGGATGTTGGCCTCGAGGAACTGGCCGATCAGGTAGATGCCGAGCACGATCAGGATGAAGATCCAC
>Ga0123337_10001032_pt1 | contig 39029 bp, 37 predicted proteins | sample frozenSSSSmetaG_FD_89792 | JGI IMG/M metagenome (GOLD analysis project Ga0123337, IMG submission 89792) | Glacier valley bacterial and archeal communities from Borup Fiord, Nunavut, Canada, to study Microbial Dark Matter (Phase II) -... | ecosystem: Environmental > Aquatic > Freshwater > Ice >... | reverse complement strand
TCACCGCGCGATTGGTTTGATCGGGAGTGTGCCGGACGCCTATCCAAGTATCCGCGAACGGCGTAAGGGTTACATGCGCGCACTGCAAAGCCACGGCATTCAGCAAACGTATATCGAAGATGGTTCGCTGACACGGCGTGACGCATTCGAGGCGACACAGCGCTTGCTGAACCGCGCGCCACAGGTTACCGCGATCTTTGCCTGCAACGACGACGTGGCGATCGGCGTGCTGAATGCAGCCGCCGCGCTCGGCCTGAATGTGCCAGCGGATTTGTCCGTGATCGGCTTCGATAACATCGAACTATCGCAAGAGATCAAACCGGCGCTCACTACCATGCACATCGATAAGGCGCTGATGGGCAGCATGGCCGTGCGCTGTTTGGCTGAACGCGCCGATGGCAGCCGCCAGACGCCGCTCACGATCATGCTCAGTACGCGGCTGGTCGTACGCGACTCGGTACGTGCTCGGCGCGTCTCCGATTAGCCATGCCCAACCCGATCGCGCTGAATGAAACGCTGCAACTTACGCTGTATTCGGTCAATCGTTCGCCCTATTCGACGCTTGATTTGCATGAAGTGAGTGTGCCTGCCTGGGTGCTCAGCTTTGTACAGGACGGCGATTTGCTGACGCGCACGCTCGATCAAACCTGGCAAGTGAGCACCGGCGATGTGATGCTGCATCCGCCTTCCATACCGTTCAGCGAAACAGCGACCCGCCCCGGCGTACATTTATGGCTGGCTTTTGATGCCACGCTCGGCTCACACATCGACATGTTCCGCGTACATCCGATCTATCTGGTCGTCAAAATCCTGGAAGTCGCTCGCTATGAGCAGGTGTTCAATACGCTGCGCACGGTTTGGAACGGTGCTGAGACGGCAACCCGCACTTTCCGCACGGTGGCGCTCACAATCGCATTATTCGATATGGTGCTGACAGGTTGGGAACATATGCACAGCCTTCCGCGTCCGCTCACGATGCAAACCACCGCCGATCGTTTCACCGACGTGATCCGCTACATGACGGCGCACCTGACCGAGAAGCTCACCCGACAGGAGTTAGCCGCGCAAGTCCATTTGCATCCGGCCTATTTTGATCAGCTTTTCCGCGAAACGTATGGCACCCCACCCATGAAAATGCTGCGCGACTTGCGCTTACGCCATGCGCAAGCGCTGCTGCAAAGTACCGATCAGCCGTTGGCGGCGCTTGCTGAACAGTGCGGCTTAGGCGATGCGGCGTACTTGAACCGCGTTTTTCTGAAGAAGTTCGGGCAAACGCCGGGCGCTTATCGAAAAGCTGTAAAAAGTACAAAAACAGCCTACATTCCTGCATTGCCTGAAAAGCCGTCACCGCCATAATAAAGCGTATACCAGACGTTATGCCTGGGCATACAGTATATTTGCACACAAGAGGATTTTTCAACGATGCTTACTGAAGCGCACATTACCGAAGCACAAAAACTGCAATTTCGCGAACAGGGTTATTTCATCGTTCCACAGCTTGCCGACGCCAGCATGATCGATCCGCTGCGCGCCAGCATCGATCAGTACGTTGAGAAAAATGAGGCGGAAATGAAGCGCCGCAATCAAACGGAAGGCATGAGCCGCGCCAATGAAATCTCGTTCACCGTCCATCTGGCCGAACAAAATTCAACAATCATGAATTTCGTCCTGCGCGATGATATGCTGCAAGTCGGCACTGCATTGATCGCGCCGGAACTGTGCCTGTACTGGGATCAAGCCGTTTATAAACAGCCGGAAGCGCGCCGTGATTTCCCCTGGCATCAGGACAACGGCTACGGCGGAGTCGAGCCGCAAGAGTACCTGACGTGCTGGCTGGCGTTGGACGATGCAACTATTTCCAATGGCTGCATTTGGGTTATTCCCGGCTCGCATAAGCAGGGCGTGCTCAAGCATGAGGATACGCCGATCGGGAAGCAAGTCTATTTCGGCACGGATCAGGGGACGCCGGTTGAGCTTAAAAAAGGCGGGATCGTGTTTTTCTCGTCGCTGTTATTCCATCGCAGCGGCCCGAATGTCAGCGACACCGTGCGCAAAGCATACATCGTTCAGTATGCGCCTACCACTGTCCGCGATTCGGTCAGCGGGCAGCCGCTCAATCGGCGGGTGGTCACTCACGCCGGACAGCACGCATAGCACAGTTACCCTCAGATGATCTCGAAACTGTCCTGAACGTGTATGTCTGCCGATGAACTGCCGACCATAACTTGTATCGTGCCCGCTTCCACCCGGTAGTTCATCGCTATATCGTAGAAAGCCAGTGCAGCGACCGCCAACGTAAAAGTAACTGTGCGCGTTTCGCCCGGCGCAAGCGTCACCCGCTCAAAACCAACGAGCTGTTTGACCGGGCGGGATACGCTGCCCACCACATCGCGCACGTACAACTGGACGACTTCGCTTCCCTCACGCGCGCCCGTATTGCTGATCGCAACCGTGATCGTAATCGTATCCGCTGCTGACGCTGCTTTCGCGCTGAGTTGTAAATCTGCAATTTGAAAAGTGGTGTAACTCAGACCGTGCCCAAAATGGAATAACGGCTGCGTGCTCATATCCCGATACTCGCCGTGCCAATGCGAACGCCCGCCGGACGGTTTGTGATTGTAGTACAGCGGGACTTGCCCCACATGGCGCGGCACGGAAATCGGCAGTTTGCCACCTGGATTGGTCAGCCCGAACAAGGTTTGCGCGATACTGCGCCCGCCTTCCTGAGCAGGCAGCCACCCTTCCAGAATTGCCGGGACGTGCTCGGCAGCCCATGGGAGCACCGGCGCACGACCACTGATCAGCACGAGCACCACCGGCTTACCGGTTGCGACCAGTGCTTCCAACAACGGCTGCTGCACGCCTGGCAAGCCGAGTTCGACGCGATCGATCGATTCGCCGCTGGTGCTGTCTTTTGATAGACCGGATTTATCACCCATCACCGCGATGATCACATCGGCACGGTTGACGATGTTCAGCGCTTCAGCAAAGCCGCTCCGGTCGTCCGCGCTGATCTCGCAGCCTTTGGCTACGCAATATGTGTCTGACTGGACACGGTTTCGCGAATACCTTGCAAAACCGTCACAGACGGCGGCAAGTGATCGCTCATGCGGACGTTCGGCTGATTGAACAGCGCGTTAGGCGAGTCCGGGTTGTGCGTTTGTGTGTTGAATATGTTTTCCAGATGCGCCGGATAATGATAATCGCATTGCATCATGCGCGCATCGTCCGCGCACGGCCCGATAATCGCTACGCTGCCGAGCGTCATGGGCAGCGGCAAAAGATTTGCGTCATTCTTGAGCAGCACCAGCGATTGCGCCGCGAGCTTTCGCGAGAGCAGGATTGGCGCTTGTTCCGCGAACAGTTCCGGGATACGCCCGCTATCCACAAACGGGTTGTCGAACAAGCCAAGCTGAGCTTTCAGCAGCAGTACCCGCCGTACCGCTTCATCGATGATGGCAAGCTGCGTCAACCCCTGATCGAGCGCATCTTTGAGCAGCTTGTACGTGCGCAGTTCGGGCAACTCCACATCCACGCCCGCGTTCACAGTTTGCGCGGCAGCGTCTGTATAGCTGGTCGCGGTATGATGGTAATCGACCAGATTGTTTGCCGCATGATAATCCGAGACGATGATCCCATCGAAACCCAATTCGCCGCGCAAAACCGTTCGCAGCAGATAGTCATGCGCGCCGAGCGGAATGCCGTCCAGCTCGTGATAGGTGTTCATGATCGAGCGCAATCGCGCTTCCTGAATTGCCACCTTGAAGGGGTACAAATACACCTCACGCAGCTCGCGCTCGCCAATGTGAACGGGTGCCCAATTGAGGCCGCCTTCGGGCAGCCCATGCGCCACAAAGTGCTTACCAGTGGCGACCACGCCCGTTTGCAGCGTTTCGCCCTGTCGTGTATCCCCTTGCAAGCCGCGAATGTAGGCCACGCCGGTTTGTGCGATCAGGTACGGGTCTTCGCCAAAAGTTTCTTCAACCCGTCCCCAACGCGGATCGCGCGCAACGTCCAACACGGGCGCTAACCCGTGATGAGCACCTACCGCACGCATTTGCCCACGGATAACGCGCGTCATTTCCTGTACAAGTTCCGGCTACCACATGGCCGCCAACCCGATCGCTTGCGGAAAGGTGGTTGCGCCGAACGCCGTATAGCCAGCGCAGCACTCTTCATGCACAATGGCCGGGATGCCAAGCCGCGTCTGATCGCGTAGATAGTGCTGAATGCTGTTAGCGATCGCTGCGCTTTGGACGGGTGGCAGCATCGATCCGCCGCCTACGCGGGTGATCTGACCGATGCCGTGCGCTAAATACAAAGCAGCTTTGGTAGGATCGAACTGCACATCGGTGTTGATGAGCTTGATCGCATACACCGCGCCGATCTGTGCAATCTTTTCATCCAAATTCATTTGGCTGAGCAGTTGCTCAACGTGCGCTTCATGTGACAAAGTGGTCGCCATTAAAAATATAATCCTGTATGATTAACGCGGTACGATGTCGTTTTCAGAAGCCTTCAGGATGCACACCCAATCCTGTTGGGTATCAGGCAGTGTGAGCGTAGCGACAGGTTGATCGATTTGTGCATTTGCTACGGTTTGTTCGCCAGTGATCGGGTTGAACCACTCGATCGCCAGCGGACGTTGCAGCCGTCGGGTGTTGAGGATGAGCGGCTCTTTCCCGGTCGGGCAATAGATCAAGCCGAGATCGCCTGCCTGACTGCGCAGCGCAACCCGATAATCAGCGCGATCCATTGGTGGCGTGAGCATCAACGACTGATCAGGAATAAGCTCGCTTGCTAACAGCGGCTCGATCAACTGTCGCAAGTGGATCATCTGCGCCGCGCCGGGTCGCTCTAGCGCCTCAGGCCAAAAAGGCGCGGCATGGGCAATCGGCGGACGTGCTGCGCTGGCAAATTGCCAAATCGAATGGTAGCCGTAAGTGACGCCGCAGCCGCCTGCAAATATTGAGCGATAGCACTGTTTGCGCACATCGTACTCATCGAAACGGCCATGTTCGGGCAGCCATGCCCGCCGCCACGGATCAATTGGGTGATCTTCATAGCACGGCTCACCATCCACTATCGGCTTGATCGGCATCCGCGCGTAGTCCTGTGCGATCCACTCCCACACGGGCAAATCGCGCTCGGAATGGCCGGATTGCCACATGTTGAAGGTTAACCACGGCGCATCCTGAAACGCTTCCGATGAACTGCGATGGCCTTGCGGGTGATAGCTGAAAACGGCGTGCGCCCTGTAAGTTGCTTGAATGCCCGCCGCCATTGCCGTCCATACTGGCGCGTAATCGATACCGTCCGTATAACTTTCGCGATCGCCGCCCAGTATCCACACCACTTCATATTCCCGATAGCGCGCGCCCAAAAATTCGCCATAACCGTATGCGTTTTGCGCCGTAAAAACTTGCGGCCCATCACCCCACTTTTTATTGACCTTATCGCCCCACGCTGGCAGCAAGCCCGCGATCATTCCGCGCGCGTTCATCTCAGCCACCAGCGCATCGACATATTGAAAGTAGCGCTCATCAGGCTGTGCCGGATCGTCGTTCGTCAGCGGCACGTCTCCGTTGCTATTGGGTTGATGAAGCCCGTCATGCTCAGCCAGGATCGCCGCCTCGATCACGTTGAAGCCCAGGCGCGCGCGATTATCCAGATACAGTCGTGCTTCCGCCAGTGTGGTGCGGTGAAACAATTCCCAGGCGGTATCGCCTAGCCAGAAGAACGGCTTTTCATCGCGCAAAAAGTAGCGTCCACTGCTGCTGAGCGTGATCATGAAAAGTGCGCCCTCAGAAACTTGTTCTTTTCCACATCCTGAACATTGCCCCCACCTTCATGCTTATTGAAGGGGTAGACATTAATCGATTTTTGGCCTGCCCAATAGTTGTAAGCCGCGAACACCGTCGAAGGTGGGCACACATCGTCCATCAACCCCACGCTGAACAAAGTCGGTTGTTTGGCACGCGCGGCAAAGTTCACGCCGTCGAAATAATCCAGCGTATTGAACACCGTTTCATTCTTATCGCGATGCGTCTTACAGAATATGACAAGTTCCTGATAAGGGTGGGCGTCCGTGATTTCGACTGCACGCCGAAAATGGCACAGGAACGGCACATCTACCAGGCTCGCCACGATCCCATCACTGAGCGCGCTCACCGCGATCGCCATGCCACCCGCCTGACTGCCACCCGCCACCGTTACCCGATTCGGATCAATTTCGGAATAGGTGCGGATCGCGTCCACGAAGCGCACAGCATCTGTGAACAGGCGGCGATAGTAATACGTCTGCGGATTTAAGACGCCGCTCGTCATCCAGCCGCGTACCGCCGGATGCGTGCTTTCCAGATCAGGATCAGGCGTTGCGCTGGGTAAGCATTCGCCACCTTGCCCACGATTATCCATCGTGAAATGTGCGTAACCAGCGGCAGGCCACTGTAGAAACGTCGGCACCATATCGCGCCCACAGCTATAACCGTGAAGCTGAACGATGCATGGCACTTTGCCCGTGCGCTCATGCGGAATCGTCAACCAACCTTTGATCGGTTGTCCGCCATAGCCGTTGAAGGTCACATCATAGGCATCAATCAATGTCCAGCCGAAATCAACGGGAGTCAACGTCAAGACGGTTGGGTAGCGTCGTGCTTCCGCAAGCGTGGCAGACCAAAACGCATCAAAATCGGCGGGTTCGCTGCGTTCCGGGTGATATTGATTGAGCTGACTTAGCGGTAAATCAAAAAAAGCCATTCCGAACTCCTCATGGTCGCGTTCATGCGACTGCATAAATTATAAGCCGCTAAATCAGCAAGTTCTCAGATCAGCGCCAGATGCAAAAGCTATCAAATATTGCAAACGCGCTGGCTTTGACATGGGCAGCTTATTTTTGAACGTTGGCTTGTACACCTTCGGTGATGATCCGAACTTCACGCATGATATTGTCCGGCTCAAAGATTTGTTTCCAATCCGGCTTGATAATTTGCTCCATGCCGCGTTGAGCTGCCAGTTTTGCGCCGTCTGAAAATTGCGCATTCAGGAAGCCAAACAAAATCGCAATATCGATATTGATATGCCCTAGCAAAAAGTCGCGCGCCGCTTCGGGCGGAACGCCTCGTTTAATGGCTTCATCCATTGCTTCACGGATCACCATGATCAGCGGAATAGTGATTGTTTCGACCAACGCCGGTTCGAGAATAGCCATTTGCTCAACTGTGATCCGGTGCGCGTTCATCACAGGCGCGAACATTTTGCGGGCGATGCTTTCACCCAGCGCATAATGCGCTTCTGGCCCCTGTGTCAGCGCACACACGATATTCTGTTTGGCAATGCCGCCAAAGTAATCGGTGCGCGCTTTTTCATCCGTTTCGTCATTATAAACGGGCGGGTGGCACGGATGGGTGATGAAATAGCTGATGTCGGCGCGCTCCGGCAATTTGCCGCTGTGTGGTGCTGCCGGATCCAGCCCGATGACGAGCGTACTACTTTTCAATTGCGGCACCACCTCACCCGCGATCTGGCCGATGAACAAATCCGGGACGGCCAGAATCACCACGTCGGCGTGCTGTACGGCTTCATCGCGCGGTGTGGGCGTCAAACCAGCGTCGCGCAAGCGCTGCTCGCTGACCGGATTTGCTTCCACAAATAAAGCGGTATAGGCTGGATCGTCCTTCAACAGTTTGGCGATCCGTGAGCCGATCTTTCCGGCAGCGCCTAACAATGCAATGGTTGTCATGATATTTTGCGTCCTCTTTTAATTAACCGTCACGATACATCTGTTAAACACGAGTCAAGTACGGTCGTTAAGCGCGATCGGTTGATCCGAATAAAATCAATTTGGCGGTGACCACTGCCTGCATAGCCGCCACTCCACCGCGCATCAGATCCAGCAAATCGGGTAGATCGGGCACTTGTGCATTCGCCAGATGTGTGCGTAACGTCTCGACGTAGGCGGCGCGTACTTCGGTGTTCACGTTGAACTTGCGCACACCCAAGCTGATCGCTTGCTGCACTTGCGCTTCGGGCAGCCCGGACGCGCCATGCAGCACCAATGGCACTGTCACCGCCGCCCGGATCGCTGCCAGCCGCTCAAAGTCAAGCTGCGGCTCAGTGCGATACACACCATGTACGTTGCCGATGCACACCGCCAGCGCGTCAATGCCTGTCTGCGCAACAAAACTTGCGGCCTGTGCCGGATCGGTGAGCTGCGCTTCATATTCAGCCACGGTCAGGCCATCCTCAGTGCCAGTGAGCCTGCCCAATTCGGCCTCAACAGCAGCATAATAGCCATGTGCAAGGGTGGTCATTGTGTGCGTAAATTGAGTGTTTTGGGCGTAGGGCAGCGCCGAACCATCCGCCATGATCGACGCCACACCGTTTGCCAGTGCCATGCGAATGTGTTCCGCCGAACTGCTGTGATCAAGATGAACGGCAATCGGGACACTCGCTCGTCGTGCTGCTGTCAGGCACAGCGCGATCAGCGGTTCGCCACCATACGCGAGCGCGCTCGGATGCAGTTGCAGCATCGCCGGGCTGTGATTTTGTTCGGCGGCATTGATCACCGCTTTGACGCCTTCAAGGTTATAAATATTGAAAGCCCCAACGGCGTACTGACCCGTTTCGGCGTCTTTGAGCAAACTGAGCGTTGGCGTGAGCATTGCGGGAGTCCTTTATGAATCGCTGAACAAGCTGATCACGCGCGCCAATGCGGACTCATCACCGACATTGCCCGGAAAAACCACGTAGGTCAGCCCCGGCCACAAACTGTGATCATCCGCGCGCCACACCGGAACGCCGGGAAGCGCTTGCCCGATCACCCATGCCCTCCTGATGCGGAGCGCCGCTGTCGCAATATCCGACGACGTGATACCCCCTTTGGCAACGATCCAGCCGGGACGGAATGGCAGCCCTCGTACAATTTCGACCAGTGCCGCCGAAACAACCTGACCAATTTGTAAGCTGCCGTGTGCGTGCAATCCAGTGATAAACGCGCGACTGGTATAGATTAATGCATCGTGCCTGGCGTTGTACAGATCATGCGCCATAGCAATCGCGCGCCTGATCTCGTCGGATCGCTGTGCCTCATCTAAAAGTGCGGTGACTTGCACTTCAACACCACCGACATTCGGCAGCGCCAACGCGTGTGCGATCTGCGCCGAACTTTTCGCGATGTATGAACCCGCCACGATCACGCCCGGCACAAGAGCAGCGCCGCGCAATTCCGCTGGCGTGAGTAGTCCGTGCGGCGTCATTCCGGCACGGACGCGCATATATGATGCCGCACTCCGCGCGATAAAGTGCTTGCCAGCGCCTTCCGCATCGATCAAACCCGCCACAAATACTTCCAAATCACGATACGCCGCTGCGTTGACGATCACGTATGCGCCGTCCGTCACGCTGCGCAGGTGCTCGGTCACTGCCGTCGGGCCGCCAATCCGCAATGTTTCCAGCGTGATCGACGTGATCGGTGGGACGGGTTGCGCTCCATACTTCTCTGCGATCCATTCGCGCAAATCCGAGTGTGCATAGCCGAACGCCTGATCGCGCGCGTATATCGGCATGAACCCGCTGCGTCTGACATATCAGCGACTCCGCTTCACCGAACAGCGAGCGCGCTACGTCCAGAATATGACTGCCGAGATCGGTCAGGATGAATTGATCGAGAGTCTTGAGGAACGGCTGATTAGCGAACACTTCAAAGCCGCTGATCATATCGATCCGCGCCCGGAATGGCTGTCCGATCACGCCTGTAGCCAGCACGCGCTGAACTTCACGGATGGGCGTTTGCCAGCGCCAGTTTTCGTGAATGAATAACGGGACGCCTGCCGCGTGACACGCATCCACCATGCTTTGCGCGATCTCAAGTGAGGGGGCCATCGGCTTCTGACAGATCACAGGCAGCTTATGCGCAGCAGCCAGTTTGACGAGCGGCGCGTGCGTTTCTACATCCGTGATAATGTCGATGAAGTCGAGTTGTTCAGTGTCGAGCAATTGTTCCGGCGTATCGTATACAGCAGGCACGCCGAATTCCTGTGCGAGCGTTTCGGCCTTACTGCGTGTGCGATTGTAGAGTGCAGCGCATTGTACGCCGGTCACTTCTCGCCATGCAGATAGTTGAAAACGCGCCCAAAAGCCAGTCCCGAATATGGCAAATCGTAAATCATTCAAAATTAAAAGTTCGCTTTTATAGAAGTACGGCTTAAAAATGCCACCTGATTAAATTTAACAACCGATATGTGGCATACCGCATTCCTGATTACTATAACGGACGCTGAAAAACTTGTTAAGGGGTGAAATCAAAGGCTACACACCGTATAAACCGTTATTCAGCTCAAACCAATTTGCAACAACTCTATGCTTGACGTATCCAAAACGCAGTTCTATAATGTTTGTGGTATGCCGCACACCGATTTAATTGATGACACGTGTAGTTGTAGATTAGGTAGATTTCAAGTGGCTCACGATGGCAGCGATGACAGCACCGATGCAAAAGCAGATGGTTTGTTCCAGACGGTGCCACGTGAGCTGACATTGTCGAATCGCGTCACGGGTGAGATTGAAGCGTTGATTGTGCAAAATCGGCTGCAACCGGGTGATCGCTTGCTGGCTGAGCGCGAGTTGGCACGCCAATTTGGAGTGAGTCGCACTGTGATCCGTGAAGCAGTGCGCGCGCTGACGGCGAAAGGGCTGTTGGAAGTGCATCCCGGCAGCGGCACGATCGTTCGCGCGCCGACCGCGCAAAACGTTTCGCAATCCATGACGCTGTACTTGCGTGGTAGTCAATCGCAGCATGATTTTGGCAAGGTGCTGGAAGTGCGCTCGCTGTTGGAAGTCGAGATCGCTGGTTTTGCCGCTGAACGGCGCACCGCTGACGACATCGATCGGATGATTGCCACCCTGCAACGGATTGATCAGGTGGTCACGCGTGAGGCGTTTGTCAGTTGGGACATGGAGTTTCATCTGCTGTTAGCGCAGGCTACCCATAATGAGCTATTTACGCTGCTGCTCGACTCAGTAACAGAAGCCATGCGCCAACTGCGCGAACTGGCTTTTGACATCACCGGCGCGCCAACCCGTGCCTACAAATATCACCACGCCATTTTAGAGCAAGTCAAAATTGGCGATCGCAAAGGTGCGCGGCAAGCCATGCGCGAACATCTGGCGGAAGCTGAAGTATCGCTGAAACAGGCAATGGCGCTGCAAGGGGTACGCGCTGTGCCGGATGATGATTAACATTGCAAAACTTAATTTTTGGGGATGCTTAAAAATGCACATCGGCATCAGCACTTATGCGTATACCTGGGCGATCGGCGTGCCCGGCTACCCACTGCCGGACGCGCCACTGACCGCATTTGCTCTGCTGGATCGGGCGCACGCACTTGGAGTGGATGTGGTGCAGTTTGCGGATAATCTGCCACTGGATCGTCTCAACACCGCTGAACTTGACGAGCTGATCAGCAGGGCGCGCACGCTGAACCTTGCGCTTGAGATCGGTACGCGCGGGATCGCTTATGAGCACTTGATGCACTATCTGGCATTGGCGCAAGCGGTCGCGTCACCGTTTGTGCGGATCGTGATCGACACCGCCGATTTGCATCCCGATCCGCCGGACATCGTGGCAGCCTTGCGCCGCGTCATGCCGGACTATGAGCGCGCAGGCGTCCGGCTGGCGATCGAAAATCACGATCGTTTCCGGGCGCGTGAACTGCGCAGCATGATCGAACAGATCGGCAGCGATCATGTTGGCGTATGCCTAGACACGGTAAACTCGTTTGGCGCGCTGGAAGGCCCGGATGTAGTCCTCGACGCGCTGGCCGCTCATGTGATCAATGTGCATGTCAAAGATTTTCAGGTGCGGCGCATGAGTCACAATATGGGCTTCATTGTCGAAGGCACGCCCGCCGGTGATGGGATGCTTGACTTGCCGTGGCTGATGGATCAACTGCGGTCGCACGGTCGCGATCCGAACCTGATCTTAGAGCTGTGGACGCCGCCCGAACTGGCTATAAACGACACGATCGCTAAAGAGTCCGCGTGGGCAGAACGCAGCGTACACTACTTGCACAGCGTCGTTCCGTCAGCCCGAATTGCTACAACTTAAGCATTATTAAGGATCAGAATGTTACCCAAATACGTTTTATATTATGGTAAAGACCAGCCGCCACCCGAACAAATCCCGCTGCGCGCTGGCGCGTTTCGCATGATCTACGAGAATGGCGATTTGCGTTACATCGACCAAGGCGGTCAAGAGGTCGTGCGGCGTATTTACGTCGCCGTTCGCGATCGCAATTGGGGTACGGTGCTGCCACGCTTCAGCAATGTACACATGCAAATCGAGGCCGACTCGTTCGCCATCAGCTATGACGCTGACAATCAGCAAAACGAGATCGATTTCCATTGGCACGGGCAGATCACTGGCGCGGCGGACGGCGCGATTACGTTCAGCATGGATGGTGAGGCGCGCTCCACTTTTTGGCGCAACCGGATCGGGATTTGCGCCCTGCATCCGGCATCTGACGAACGATGCGTTCTAATCCATGCCGACGGATCAACAGAAGATAGTCAATTTCCGGCCCGCATTGCGCCAACGCTGCCCTTCCGCAATATAACACAAATGACTTATGGCGTACTCACCAGGCAGACCTACGGCGAGCTTACACTGCGTTTTGAAGATGAGATATTTGAGACGGAAGATCAGCGCAACTGGACGGACGCATCCTATAAAACGTTTGGAACCCCGCTCAGCTTGCCTTATCCAGTGGAGGTGGTACAAGGTACGCGGATCGCGCAATCCGTTACAATAACTTTTGAAGGACAACCCGATTTATATCAAAGCCGTGAAGAAATACCAGCAACATCGCGCGTATCACTGCAAGGTTTCCCTATCATACGACTGCCGCGTATCGGACTCGGCGCGGCGAGTCACGGCCAACCGCTCAGCACCCGCGAGATCGCACGGCTGAAAGCGCTCCACCTATCGCACTTGCGGGTTGATTTGAAGCTCAGCGAACCCAACTGGCAGCGCACATTACGCCAAAATGCGCTGGAAGCAGCACAGATCGGCGTGCCGTTAGAGTTGGCGCTGTTCTTAAGCGACGCGGCGCAAGCGGAATTAGCTGCTTTGCGCGCCGAACTGGATACGCTGAAGGTGGATGTGTGTACCTGGCTGATTTTCCACGTTGCGGAAACGGTCACGGCGGCGCACTGGATCGAATCCGCACGCGCAGCACTTCAAAGCTACGCACCGGATGCAAAGTTCGGCGGCGGCACTAACGTTTATTTCAACGAACTGAACAACAACCGCCCGGATGTGACGCCACTTGAGCTGGTCAGCTATTCGATCAATCCGCAGGTTCACGCCTTCGATAATGCTTCGCTGGTTGAAACGCTCGGCGTGCTCTGGGAAACCATCTTTACAGCGCGCTCGTTTTGCGCAGATCGCTTGATTGCAATCTCACCCGTTACGTTAAAGCCGCGCTTCAATCCTGCCGCTACCAGTGCGGAAGGGCCGACGCCGCAGGGTGAACTGCCGCCCCAGGTTGATGTGCGGCAAATGTCGCTGTTCGGCGCAGTGTGGACGCTCGGCGTACTCAGCAAATTGGCACATAGTAGGGTGCACAGCATTACGCTTTATGAAACGACAGGCTGGCGCGGCGTCATGGAAACGGAAAGCGGATCGCCGTTGCCGGATCAGTTTCGCTCAATCGCGGGTGGCGTCTTCCCGATGTATCACGTATTGGCTGATATTGGCGAATTCTCAGAATTCACATTTGTAGAAAACCCCTATCAGACCCGCGCAACCTACACGACCATACTCCTTACTGCCGACGAGCGATCTCGTTTTATTGTGGCTAATCTGACCGCCGAGATACAGCTTTTCAAACTGGAGAGCGCGCTAGAACACAGTACGTTAGTCATGCTGGACGAAACGAACGTGGAGTTTGCCATGCGCGATCCCGAAGCGTTCCGGGCGCAAGCAGGCGTACCGTTCAGCGGCGATCGGCTTGAGTTGAAACCTTACGCCATTGCACGAATCGATTATGTAGTAGATCAAAATCATACAGGAGACACAAAATGAAGATCGGAATTTTAGGCGGCGCGGGCGCAATGGGCGGCCTTTATGGCGGGCGCTTAGCGTTGGCAGGCGAAGACGTGACGCTGATCGATGTGTGGCCGGAGGCCGTCGAAAAGATCAACGCAGACGGCTTGATCGTTGAAGATAAAGCGTCCGGCGAGAAAAAGACCGTCAAAGTTCATGCGACGACTAAACCTGAAGAAGCCGGGCAAGTTGATGTGCTGATGGTATTCGTGAAGTGCTATCACACTGAGGCGGCTGTCCGTGGCGCGCTGCCCATGCTCGGCGCGGAAACTTTGCTCTCCGATGATCATCTGTTGGCAACGGTGCTTGCGCAGACTAATGGCGAAGGCGCGCCCGTCGTGATCGAAGCGACTGGCAACGTGCAGGTGATGCAATCCACGGCGGCGTTAGTAGCGGCAGGTGGCCGGGTTGTGATCGTGGGCCTGGTCAAAGAGGGCGTCCCGGTGGCATTCCCCGGTTTGGACTTCACGCGCAAAGAGATGACCATTCTCGGATCGCGCGCGCCGGTCAACTGCTTCCCGGAATCGCTGCAACTGCTGGCAAGCGGCGCGATCCACTATCCGCATATTGCCACGGAGTTCGATCTGTGGGATGCGCCGCAAATCTTCGCGGATTTGGCCGAACATCCTGCTAAAGTGCATAAAGGCGTTTTGATGCGAGACATAAATTCATGAAGCTGTACACTTTTGAAGTAGATCATCAAGTACACATCGGCGCTGAACGGGACGGTCGTTTGATCGCGCTGCCACAGTTTGCCGATATGCTGGCGCTGATCCGAGGCGGGACGGCAGCGCTTGAGTCTGCCCACGCCACCCTGAACGACGCGACGCAGCTCGGCTACACGCTCGATCAAGTCAAGCTGCACCCGCCAATTCCGCAGCCGGGCAAAGTGCTGTGCAGCGGCGTTAATTATCACAGCCATTTTCTTGAGAATCCGAACGCGAAAATGCCCGGTGAACCTTTCTTTTTCGCCAAACTACCCAACGCGGTCACCGGGCCCGGTCAGCCGATCGTGCATCCGAAATTAACGCAGCAGCTTGATTATGAAGTCGAATTTGCAGTGGTGATCGGGCGTACCCTGCATAACGTCGCGGAAAGTGAGGTGATGGCGGGGCTGTTTGGTTATACCGTGCTGCACGATGTGTCGGCGCGCGATGTGCAATTCAAGGATAATCAAATTACGCTCGGCAAAAATTTCGATGGCTTTGCGCCGATTGGCCCGTGTATCGTCACTGTTGACGAGATTCCACACCCGGAAACGCTGGCGCTGCGTAGTTACGTCAATGGCGAGTTGCGGCAAAACGGATCGAACGCCGATTGGGTGTTCACGCTGCCACGGTTGATCAGCGCATTGGCCGCCGTCATGACGCTGCAACCCGGTGACGTGATCTCGACCGGCACTCCGGCAGGGGTAGGCGCATTCCGCACTCCGCCCGCGTTCTTGAAAGCAGGTGATCGGGTGGCGGTTGAAGTCGAGTCGATCGGTCGGCTGGAAAATTATATTGTGGCGGACACGTAAAAGCCCTGCTAGATAAGCCTTGCCAAATAAGGATGTACCTATGGCGCTGTTCAATGGACTGGATCATATTGCGATTGTGGTGCGCAATACCGAGGCCGCGTTAACGCTGTATCGGGATATGCTTGGCTTCGCGGTGCTGTTCAGTGAAGTTCTGGAGGAACAAGGCGTCCGGCTGACGCATCTTGATTTGGGCAACGCCAATTTGCAGCTTGTAGAACCGCTCAACACTGATCACGCGCTGAGCAAATTTCTGGATGAGCACGGCGAAGGCTTGCATCATGTATGTTTCAGCGTGGCAAGCGTGCCGGACAGCATGGCTGAGCTGCCTGCACATAGGCTGCGTTCGCGTGATGCTGCGCCGCGTCGTGGACCCGTCGGTCGTCAAGCCGCCTTCATCGATCCGCAAACGACACACGGCGTGCTGATTGAAATCACGTCCGAGCCACCTATACAAGCTGAAAATCATAGCTGAGCGTGATTTTTGGACGGCTAGCACAATGTCAATGATTAATGACGCATATTTGGTACGTCATGCAGCGCAGTAGGATTGTCAGGCTGATTTAGTCAGTGTTCAGTGACGCGCGACAATTTGCTGTAAATAAGGAACAATCATTTCAAGCTCCAATGGTTTCGATAGATAACCATCGAAACCAGCTTCTTCAAACTCATCAAGTGAGTCGGTTGTATAAAACGCTGTCGTTGCTATCGCTGGACAGCTTAATTGATAAGTTGATCGTATTTCTGACAACAACTTGTAACCGTTCGTTTCGGGCAGAAAGATGTCAACCACAATAATGTTGGGGCTGAAATGCTTCAGGGCTTCCAGTGCCGTCAGCCTATCCCCTGTAACCATGAGCGGGATCTCGTGATGACTCATGACCATCTGAAAAAGCAGTTGAGTTGTAGGATCATCTTCAATTAGCAGCACCTTCATTGTCGGCATTACGGAGTCCCTCATTGATTAGCGGTTACACAAGAACTAAAGCCACGAATATGGCTTGTCAGGCTTCATTGGAAGCAATCAGATCCGTTCTATCCGTCAATGGTTCTTGGAACAACGTTTTTTCTGAAGGGCTATAGCTCACTCTGCTTTGTACGCGGTCAAGAATGGTTTGGATGGTTTGAGCAAAAGTCGGTGCATCGATAGGCTTAACAATATAGCCGTCAAAGCCGCTGCGAATGATCCGATCTTCGTCACCTGCCATTGCCAATGCGGTCACCGCAATCACGTTCATACAGCGAATTTGCGGGTTTTCATCGCTTCGTATTCGCTTAACAATATCCCAGCCGGAAATGCGCGGCATCTGGATGTCAACTAAGGCAAGCGGGTAAGCATGTTCCTTGATAAGTTTTAGCGCTGCTTCACCAGAACGTGTGCTTGTAACACACACATTGTGAAAGGTCAGGACGTACTCCAGCAGCATCAGATTATCTGGTTCGTCGTCCACGACCAGCACTTGCCAATTTTCAAATGAGAACCCGGCCATATTAAACTCCTCGTCTGTCTAAGCGCTGGGGTAATCTGACAACAAATGTGCTGCCATTTCCTAACGCTGATTGAACTTTCACTGTGCCCTGAAGGGTTTCGATCAACCCTTTCACAATTGCCAACCCCAGACCGGTACCTTCATATTCGCGTCGATCGGTGGTGTCAACCTGTTGGAACTTATCGAAGATATGTTCGCGGGCATCCTCAGGAATACCAATGCCTGTATCACGTACAGCAATTTGCCAGTAGTCCAGACCAGAGGCACCAACTTCGACGCAAACTTCGCCCTGCGCCGTAAATTTAATCGCGTTACCGATTAAATTTGTAACAATCTGTTGTAATTTGCGCGTATCGCACAGCACGACTTCGGGAGCATCTTGAAGGAACACCAGGTTCAATTCCAAGCCTTTGTTTATCGCTAAACTGCGCATGGCATCAACCGTATTATTCAAAAGGGTTTCAGGACGATCTTCGGTGATAGTCACCGTCATTCGACCGGACTCGATTTTGGCGAGATCCAGAACATCATTGATTAAATCACGCAGATGCCGCCCATTCAGCTCGATTTTCTTCAGGAGTTCCAGCTGTGAGGGGCTTAATACGGCACCATCCTTGACCATGCCTGAATGCAGAATACTTGCGAATCCAAGTACGGCATTGAGCGGTGTTCGAAGTTCGTGACTCATGCTTGCCAGGAATGCACTTTTGGAATAATTGGCGGCTTCAGCAATCTCTTTTGACTTGCGCAGCTCGATTTCAGATAATTGCAATTCGTGCGTCCGCTGCTGCAATCCCTGCACCGTTTCTTGCAAGCGAATGGTCATAGCATTAAAGGCACGCGCAAGCACCGATATTTCGTCATTGCTAGTCACGGCAATGGTATGCGAAAGGTCGCCTTGTGCAATTTGTTGAGTCGCAGTAGTCAACACGCGAAGCGGTTCGGTGAGCGTTCGACTCATCCCTATCGCGATAATCAAAGCGACCAGGCTAGCAAATAAGGCAACGCTCAATCCCTCATCGCGGAGTGAGGCAAGCTTTGTTTCCAGTGAAGCGGTGGAGAGTTCGATGCCGAACGCTCCAATAATTTGCCTGCCCAGGCTTACCGCCTTACCCGCTACCAGCTTTGCATTTTGCCATTCGTAGACTGTGTCGTTACTGCCAACTATCTTGGATCCAAATGGGTCCAAGTCAACAGAGTAATCGCTTGATGTGCCCTTTGTGACCAGCAGATGACCCGTTGAGTCGTATACCCAGGCAGTATTGATGGTTTGCTTGGCACTGAGACTGTTAATCAGGTTTTGCAAGCCCGACAATTGCAAGCGGTATAGCAGATCGCTGCCCGCAACGCTTAAACTGTCTAACTGCGCATTGGCCTGTTCCTCTAAATCAGCTCGGAAACTAATGCGTTCCCGTTGAATTGAAAGCAAAGTTACACTGCCAACGCCCGCTATGACCAGGAAAGTCATCAGCAGGGTGAGCTTCATAGTCAAGGACAAAGCGGGTAGGCGTCTCATCAGCTTAGAAGACTTCTGCGGGCTTAGCAGATGTCAAAGCGAACAACTCGCGCATACGGCTGAGGGTCGTTTCAATTCCAGCCGGAAATGCATCGAATTTAGTCGTATTTTCGAACGACTTGAGGACGGCTTTTCCATCTGCGGAGCTATCCATCTGAAGCAAGATTTGCTTGAGTGCATCGACTGCTTTGACATCCAGGTCAGCGCGTACTGAAACCACATGACGAGCGACAATTTCGGTTTTACCGAGCACAACAAGAGACTTTTTGCTCTCTGCCGAAAAACTATCGAACGTTGCACTGTTGACAGCGCCAGCGGGTGTTTTACCGCTGAGCACCCATTGAATGATATCAACATCATTGTCCGGGCGGGTAAATACATATCCCACTTCATTGCTTGCTACAGGGGCTTCAGCCGACGGTTTTTCAGTGAGGTTCAACCCGGCAGATATGAGATAGGCTTTGGGAAGCATATAACCAGATGTCGAGGTTGGTTCCTCCAACGCGACCATTTTTCCACGTAGATCTTGAACGGATTGTATGTTAGCGTCGTTACGTGCGAAGAGCACCGTATAATACTGCTCTGTACCACTTTTCCATCGGCGCAAAATTGGTTTGACTCCGGCTTGGTCAACCATTACCATGGTCGGATAGACACTATCTACTACAATGTCTATATCGCCATTTTTTAGCCAGTTAATCATTGTTGCGAAGTCAGGAGCTACTTTGACGTTGCCGCTTGTATACCCGAAGCTGCTCAAATGTGCAGCCAGGTAGTCAGCCATTGGCTGAAATTTAGGGATCACAGCGGACGGGCTGCTTGCGATCTCGCCAATCGTCAAAACCTTACTGACGGTGGTCGGTTGGTTCGTCGCTAGCGGACTTGCGGTACTGGCAATGGTTACATTGGATGGAATAGCGGTTGTGGTGTTTAGTGCGGCTGACGATGGGGCACACGCTGTTACTACGATGAGTAGCATCAACATGGCGGGGACTGTGAAGAATCGTGTTGTCATGAAAGCCATTCTTTTGTTTTTACGGTACCTATCCCAATCAAAATCAACCGCATCGGATGAAGATACGCCATTTATTTTGGGTAGCCCGTACAGCATTGCGAAATATCACTATCGCTTAACATCTTACGCTACATTTGAACAATGTCAACCGAAAAACTCATGATTTTTTTAATCCTTACAAACCTGGATGTATTAAAGTGAGTCGAGTAACAGTTCGGTACTCCTGATCGGAAGTGTGGATAAATCTGACACATCCTGGGATTCGGAAGAAAACAGGCAAATTAACACTTTGTCCCGACTTTGTAGTGCCCCTGGTTCACCCGCCACGCAATTTTGAAATCGTGCTACAATGCTTAAACGCAGCCTTGCCATCCTCAATACTAAGCACAGTGCCAATGGCGTGGCTCACAAAAGGTAGTTAAGGAATAAGCCATGAGATACGCATCTCGTCTTCAGAAAGACGCCAACAAACAGCCTGTGTTAAATGCGACGCGTGCAGTTGATCCCGCACCTGAAAGCGCACTGGAGGATGCTCACAATTCGCCTACGGTGTCGCATATTTTGCACTTGCAAGCTACACGTGGTAACCAGGCGGTACAGCGCATGTTAGCGGTGCAGCGGGAGGATGATGATCAAGACGCAGCACCCGATGTAGCAGCCCCTGTCGGCATACTGAATCGTCAACAAGTAGCCCTGGCGCGGTCTTTTTACCGGCTGCAAGCGCGCCGTTACACGCCTGACATCATCAGTCAGATTCAAACCAGTGTTGGCACCACCGCTACAGGCATCATGTCCAATGACGATGTGCAAGCTGTGGCGAACTGGCAGCAAACGCTGAATGCGTCCGAGGAGCCTGGTCTCAAGGTGGACGGCATAGTTGGCCCAAATACGCTTCCGACCTTGTTCCGCAATGGGCTTGCTGCGCAGGATCAGATTGATCAATACAGCGGCGAAGCGCGTGAGATTCTGGAACGTTGGGATGAACTCGGCACACCTGAAGCACGTATTAATGCGCTGGTTGCCAAGGTGAACGAGTATTTGGCGAATGCTGGTGTGCCGCCTTGTGCTGCCATTATCAGCGGTGCGGCTGGTAACCTGGGTCAGTTTGAATTTGCTACGTGGTCACTCGATATTGGCCGCCCAGCGTTCACCGCTGCCGCACCGACCGAAGCTCAGAAAGCGGATATGGCCGACACCATTTACCACGAGTCACGCCACGCCGAACAATGGTTTAACATGGCACAGTTGCAGGCCAGCCAGAATAAAAACACTGCACAGCTTAGCCGCGATATGGGTATTCCAGTGAACATCGCGGCGCTTGCGGTAGCCAGCCCACTTCAAGACGGCAGCGTTAACGCCATGATTGCGCAAGGCTGGAATGACAGCGTCTACGGCCCGCGCGCCGCGCATCGCAACGCTGTATTGAACGAATTGACTGCCTCTGATAACGCGCTTCAGGTTGCGCAAGCGGCTGCCAGCGCCAACCCAACACCTGCTAATCAGCGGCGCTTAGCTGCAACACAAGCCCGCAGTCAGCGCGCTTATGAGGCCTACACCAACTTGCCAGAGGAAAATGACGCAAACCGCATTGGCGCGCGCGTCACCGAAAGCTATCAAGCCGCCGCACCACAGCCTGAAGAATAAGGTCATTCAACATGCTTCCACTTGTAAAAACACTGATCGATTTGCTCACGCGTGATACAGTCCGGGTTCAGGAAGTCAACACCGCGCTCGGTGATGTGATCAGCGGCGGTGCGGAAAATGTCCCTTTCACGCTTCGCCCACATGAGGCCGGCGTGAAATCTGCACAAGTTGTGCGCCAGAACGCTGCCGACGGCGTATCGCATGTCGAGTTACAGCTTGCACAGCCGCTTGCCATGACTGAACTGGTTAAGGCATTCGGTGCATTTCAGAATGTGCCGCGTTCGCCAACGCCCACCGTCGCGCCGCGCGTTGTGTTCTATGCAACGCCATCTGGGCGCTCACATACAGCGGCTATTTTCGCCAGCTACGATCCGGGTAGCCGCAATGCGGAAGATGGGCGCGTGACGCAGATCATGATCCGCCGAGATTAATAGTCCGCCAGAGTAGATTTTCAGGAATACGACGGGACGCCGGACGTAGCAGGCCACGTCCGCAACCCTCGAAACTCAACGTGGCGGACTACTAAGTGTAGTTCCATTGCAGACACACTTCATGCAATTGTCTCGCCTCCGCTGCCGAAATACTCTTTGCCCCATATTTAACATAGGGCAAGGAGTCGGGTGAGCGCTTTCAGACTACCTCGGCAGCAAGCGCACCGTGATAATCTGGTAGGGTGTTATATCCAACTGAACTTCATTACCCTGAACGGCAAGTGCTTGCCCATTCTCCTCAAGCAGATTGCACTCAAACGCTTCGCTCAGCGCAAAACCAACGTTCACCGTAAAGTGACCCCGATTGCGTTGATGCTCATACAGGCGAACGATCAAGCCTTTACCGTCTTCGGCATATTTGACCGTTTCAATGATGACGTTCGGCGCGGACACCGACACAAGCGAATTAAGCGTCGCTGTATTCAACGATCCGGCTGCGCTGCCCGCGACCCGTCGCAGAATCAGCGGATCGTTCAGATCATAGGCCGCCTGAACAACCTCGGTACGCCAATCCCCAACATGTGGCAACAGGCTGTACGTCATTCGGTGTTCACCCTGATCCGCGTGTGGATCGGGCGCGGTGGCGCTTTTGAGCAAGCTGAGCCGGATCACGTTGTCGTGGATGTCGTACCCATATTTACAGTCGTTCAGCAGCGCGACGCCGTAGTTACCCTCGCTCAAATCTGCCCATTTATGCGCACACGTCTCGAAACGCGCCCAATCCCACGACGTGTTACGGTGCGTCGTTCGCTGCACATTGCCCCACTGTACCTCGAACGTTGCCATTGGACTCAGCACCGTAACCGGAAACGCGACTTTGAGCAGCGTATGCTGTTCTGCCCAATCGATCCACGTTTCAAAGTCGATGCGTTTGCTATCTCGGTACAGATAAATGGTCTGACGAATTTTGCTGTGCCGATACGTCCGCTTGATCTCCAGACCGACGCGCAGCGATCCCTGTTCGATGATCGTGATGCTTTCGACACCCTCGACTTTTTCAGTGCGATCCTCATAAAAAATGTCGATGTCCCAGGCGTCGAAATTCATAGGACGATCTTCAAAAGCGAGCAGCGCGTTACCGAGCGCGCCGGGTGGCAAGACTTCCCGTTTGGCCTGCTTATCATAGATGCGTGTGATGTCACCCGCCGCGTTGATCTCGACGCGCAGCAAAGCGTTTTCAAGGACTGATACGCCGTTCGCTTGAGTAATCGACAGCATTGATGGTGATGTTGACGTTATGGGTGCATCGCCGCTGGCTTCGCTGAGTGCAGCAATCGCGTAGGCGGCCAGATCATTCACTTCAACCAGTGCGCCGCCGTTGACCGCTTGCACCGTGAGCGAATTTCCGCGTGAATCGATCAGATGCGTTGCGGCAGTAAGCGATCCATCCAGGAAACCGATCCGCCGTCCCGCGAACGAAAGCGTATTGGCCGCCAATATTGCAGTCCCGGCGGGAAGCGTTTGTGCCAGCGCGTGAAGCGCGTCTTCACGTACTTTTTCGCCCAGTTCGCGGATTGTCTGATAATCGCGCGTGCTATCGACATAGACCTCGCCAATGGAAGAACCCGGCAAAATATCGTGAAACTGGTTCAGGCAGATCAATTCCCAGGCTTTCGACAGCGCTTCATGCGGGTACGGGAACTTCGCTGCAAGCGTCGCATAAGACGCCAGGAATTCTGCATCGTGCATCAGAAATTCGCTTTTGCGATTATTCCGCTTGTTCCGCGCCTGACTGGTATACGTGCCCCGGTGATATTCAAAATAGAATTCACCATTCCACACCGGAAGCTGATCAGAGATTTCGCTTTCAACGTGCTCCATAAACTCACGAACAGTGCCGGGTCGGACACGTGGTGCGCCAGGGTGATTTGCCAGTTGTTCTACATTCTCGATCATCTCGCGCGTAGGGCCGCCACCACCGTCACCGTATCCATACGCCGTGATCAATTCGTTGTGAGTTTCTTTCTGGCTGAAGTTGTTCCAGGTTCCAAAGATTTCCGCTGCGGATATTTTACCGTTGTACGTGGTTGCGTATGGTAAAAATACTGAACCTTCAGGCGTTGTCAGAAAATGGGTCAACACTTTTGTGCCGTCCAGACCTTGCCACCACAACAACTCATTTGGCATGTGGTTGTACTGATTCCAACTCATTTTATGCGTGATGAAATACTTCATTCCAGCCAGCTTGATCAACTGTGGCAGCGCCCAACTATAGCCGAATGTATCGGGCAGCCATAAAACGGGCGTATCCACATCACCGAAATGCTTGCGAAAGTAGCCACGCCCTAACAAGAACTGACGCGCCAGCGACTCCGCGCCGATAGCATTACAATCCGGCTCAACCCAGGTGCCGCCCATGGGTTCCCAACGGCCTTCCTGGACGCGCTGCTTGATGCCTGCGAAAATTTCAGGGTAATATTGCTCGGCATATTGATAAAGTTGCGGCTGACTTTGCGAGAATTTGTAGTCCGGGAACTGCTCCATCAAGCGTAATACATTGCTGAATGTGCGCCCTGATTTGCGAACGGTTTGCCCAAGCGTCCAGAGCCAGGCCACATCGATATGGGCGTGACCGATGCCGACAATATCCACGGGCAGGGGTGCGCCTGCGGCAGCGATCCCACGCTTCAGCGCGTCTGTGGCAGGCTGAACGCTGTCATAAAAAGCCGCCGTGCCAAGCGGATCGCGCGTATCTAGGACTCGGAAAGCGTCATCCAGCGCGTTGTAAAGGTGTCCCTTGACTGGATCGTTATCGTCAAGCTGAGCGGCCACGTCCAAGGCGATCCGGGCGATGGCGATGAATGCGCGCGTCGGTACGTCGATCTGTACAATTTCACAATCCCGCATATAGAGCTTGGCACTTGGATCGGACTCCGACCAACCACCAAGTCCCGTCCAGCCATGCAGCGCCAGCAAATGCGCCTTACCATCATGATAGTGAGACGGCAGCAAAATTTCCTGATGATGTCTATCTGCGGAAGCGTAGGACTGCCCATCGATATAGGCGAGCGCTTCAGGGTGACTGAAATCGCCTGCGTCACCGAGTGGCAAATAAAGCGCAACGGGCTTGTCCGTCGACCAATCTGCCGGAATCGTGAAGTGCGTCCGCATGATAAAATTGGTCGTCCAGTTTCCCCAATAGCTGCGCGGCGCGATAACTTCCCAGGTACTGTCGTCAACATCGGCAGCGACGGGCGGCGTATCCAACGGGCTGGCTAACGTTTTATAGCGAAAAGCCGCCAAAGGCGACTGCTTTCTGTACACAGCGCTTTCGATCAGCTTGATACGCTGCGCAATTTTTTGGGGTGTCCAGCGTGCTTTATGTTGCAAAATGTAGGGTCCTTATTTGGCAGGGTTAATTGTGAGCTACGGAAACGCAAAAATGAATGATGCTAAACACTCACCGACTGCGGCACGTCCGTCGGAATCGCATCTTCGGCGTACAGGTAACAGGCCGCTTCGTGATCCACCGTATCGACTTGATACAGCGGCGGCTGCGCTATCAGACAGCGATCCATATGCTTCGGACAGCGTGGATAGAAACGGCAGCCGCTGTGAATGGAACTGCGCATCTCTTCTTCTGGTGGCAGCGTAATTTCACCCTTCCACTTCATCTTTGGATTGGGCGCTGGCACTGAGTCAACGAGCAATTGTACATAGGGATGATGCGGGCGGTCGATCACATTGACCGTCCGGCCTCGTTCGGCGATCGAACCCTGATACAAAATGCAAATCTGATCACCGATTTGATAGGCCGTACTTAAATCGTGAGTGATGTACAGGAACGAAATCCCTTCTTCCTTAAGGCGCATCATCACATCCAAAATCGAGGCACGCAGTGAAGCGTCAACCATCGAGACGGGTTCATCCGCGACGATCAATTTTGGCTTGATCATATACGCGCGTGCCATCATAATTCGTTGGCGCTGACCGCCGCTCAACTGGTGCGGATATTTGCGCAGCACATCTTCACTATGCAGACCGACAATTTTCAGCGAGTCCTCAATCAGCGCGGCTTTCGCGGCATTCCCGCGCGCTAACTGGAAGTTGTGGATGATCGCATTAAAAACATGTTCAACCCGGTAGAATGGGTTATAAACGCCGAACGGGTCCTGAAACACGGCTTGAACCTGTCGACGATAGGCTTTCATCTGTTGAGCGTCGGCAGTCGATATGTCCTGTCCATCGTAGATGATCTGCCCTGACGATAAGCGCGTGAAGCCAAGCACCACCTGCGCCAGTGTAGTTTTACCGCTGCCACTTTCGCCAGCGATCGTGATAATCGACGCCGGACTTTTCGGAATATTCAGATTGAAGTTTTGCAGCGCCACCACTTCGCGACTAACGCCACCAGCGGCACGCTGCGTATAAAGTTTGGTTGCGTTACGTATCTCTAGCAGCAACTCGGACATTGACGAGTTCTCCGTCTTCGCTCACTTCATAAAGGTGACACGCTACAAGGTGTCCTGTTTTGGATGCGCGCATCGGGGGTGGATCAACGCGGCACTGCCCCATCACAAACGGACAGCGCAGTTGAAAGATACAACCCGGCGGCGGATTGCGCGGATCATGCGTGATCCCTTCCATGATTTTGAGCGGTTTGCGCTCTTGCAAGGAAGGTACCGACTCAATCAATATTTGCGAGTAAGGGTGCTTCGGATCAGCAAAAAGTTCCGCAACCGGGGCAATCTCGACGATCTTTCCGGCGTACATCACCGCAACGCGATCCGCCATTTGCGCCATGAGTCCCATATCATGACCGATCATGATCATTGAGACGCCAAGCATCTGCTTCACTTTGAGCAGCGTTTGCGCCACTACCCGCTGAACGACCACATCCAAGGCGCTCGTTGATTCGTCAGCGATAATCACGCGCGGATTGAGCGCAATCGCCATTGCGATACATACGCGCTGCTTCATGCCACCACTCAATTCATGCGGATACAATTCGTACACCCGACCGGGCAGCCCAACGGTCGATAACATTTCGAGAATACGCGCCTTCAAATCGCCGCGAAGCTGTCGCCCTTCATGCGCGACGATCACATCCTTGATTTGCGCGCCAACCGTCATGGTTGGGTTGAGCGAATTCATCGCCCCTTGCGGGATCAGTGCCAGCTTGATCCATCGAATATTGCGCAGTTCGTTTTCGCTTAACCCGATCAGGTTGCGATCTTCAAGGATCACTTCACCGGCGGCGATGCGTCCCGGTTGTACGACAAGTTGCAGGATACCCATTGCCGCCGTCGATTTACCGCTGCCCGACTCGCCAACCAGCCCCAACGTCTCGCCCTCGTATAAATCGAAGTCGATCCCATCGACTGCCAGAACGTCGCCTTTGGGAGTTTCATAATACACGCACAGGTTGCGTACCTTCAAAATCGGCGCATGTGCGTCTGAATGTATGTCTGCGTTAGTCATTTTTGCTTTGTCGATTCTCTACTATGCTGAATCTACCTGATCTACTGCGCTGATCGGCGCAAACGCGGGTTTGCAATTTCATCGAAGCCCAGGTTGATCAACAGCAGGCCGATGAACATGAGGGCCAGCAAGAGGGTCGGAAAACCCCACCACCACCACATATTACTCAATAGTGCGCTCGCATTGATCGCATAGTAGATGGTGCCGCCCAATGTCGGAATGCGCTGCGGACCCAAGCCGAGCGTCTCCAAGCCGACCGCCGCCAGAATAGCGCCCGTTGCGTTGCCGATAAAGCTGGCGAACAGATACGGGATCAGGTTTGGCAAAATTTCGCGGAACATGATCGAAAAAGTGGATGTACCTGACAGTTTCGCCATTTGAATGTAGCCGCTTTCGCGCATCGTCAACACCTGCGAGCGGATCAGCCGGGTGGGTGACGGCCATGCAAACAGCGAAATCAGCAGCGCCATGGTAGTCACCTCCACCCCCCTGAGCAGGGATTGAATGACGATCAGGACGAGCAGCGCGGGGATCGTAATCGTGACATCCGAAAGCAGCCGAATGACGTTATCCCATGCGCCACCGATGAACCCGGCGGAGAAGCCCAGGAAAATTCCGACGCTCATCCCAATGGTAGCGGCGATAACACCGACCAGAAATGAGTTTGGAGCACCAATGATGAGTAAGGCGAGCATGTCGCGTCCGCTGTCCTCCGTGCCGAGCGGATGTTCCCAGGTGCCGACGTTGCCCAAGGAAGTGGTCAGGCCAACTGGCGGTAAGTCTTGCGGCGAACTACCTGTTAAAGCTAATTTGGGATTCCAGAATATACGTCCGAGAAACCCTAACAGCAGAATCAGGGCGATAATGATGAGTCCACCGATCAACTTGTAGTTGAACCAGGGCGTATCCCAACGATTGAAGCGACCCATCTTTTTGGGCGTGCGTACCGGCTTTACGGAAGGGACGACGACGCCATCTTGTGCAGTAACCGCCATTTTACAGCTTCCTTCCGTAAGAAATACGGGGATCGATCAGTGGGTAGAGCAGGTCAATAAGAAACACCGCCAATGCCGTCATCAGGATCAGGATAAACGAGGTGCCCTGAATAACCGGGAAATCCTCATTCAGGATCGCGGTATAAATGACGGTGCCCATGCCCTGATACGCAAAGACCGATTCGACCAATACCTGACCGCTGATGAGCGTTCCCAGGGTAATCGCAAACGCTGTGATTTGCGGAAGAATAGCGTTGCGAACCATATACCGATACAGCAGATAAAAGGGTCGCAAACCTTTGGCACGCGCCAATTGCATGTAATCTTCACCTTCGACGGTGATCATCATGCCGCGCATTCCGAGTGCCCAATAGCCGAAACTGACGATCACAATCGACAACGCCGGAAGTGTACCGTGCTGAATGACGCTTATGATAAACGGCATATTGAAGCCGGGAACCATCCCATCCCCATAAGAATGGATCAACGGAAACCAGGTCAGCAGAAAGGCGAAAATGTACATCAGAAAGATAGCCGCCAGGATTGCGGGCAGCGCCGTGAACGTCATTCCGATGGGAATTAGAATTTTGAACAAACGCGGAGTTTGTCGCCAAACCATGATCGCGCCCAAAAAGTTGCCCACCAAAAACGTAATGGTGATCGCTATGAGCAGCAGCCCGACGGTCCAGGGCAGCGCCATCCCGATAATTGAGCTTACCGGTGTTGGAAAGCTCGCCATCGAGTAACCGAAATCCATATGAACGATGTTGCCCAAATAATGCAAATATTGGACTGGCAGCGAGGCATTCAGCCCGAAGCGCTCTTTCCAACCCGCGATAATCACATCTGCATTTTCGACAAAACCACCCTGGCTGGTCATTCTTGAGACCATTGCCGAGATCGGATCACCGGGCGCAATATGCGGGATTATCCATATAACGGTGGCAGCGATCCAAATCGTCAAAAAAAAGATGCCTAACCGTTGCACAAAATAGCCTAACGTTATACCGCGCATTGGCTCCTCTATTAGTTTAATTGGGTATTAAAATGGTCAAGGTCTCGCAAAGACCATAAACTGACACTGCTAGTCCACTACAATAGATATTCAGATGCGGTAAGACGGCGGACGTAGCAGGCCACGTCCCTACCGCGTGCCGGATTGCCTGTAGAGACACGGTAGGCCGTGTCCGCAACCCTCGAAATTCAGCGTGGCGGATATTACGCAGTCCGCCACAGTAGATTTCTAGCCTAAGGCGTTGGGCTGAAGCCGCAGCGCTCATACAGAAGAAATGCGCTTTTCCCTTCTTTTCTTCTGTATGAGCCCCGGTCTTTAGGCCGGGGTGCGAGAAATTTTACGCCGCCTTATGAACTTTTTGCTTTGTGCAAGTTCAAGATGATCTGGAAGGTACTGTTCCACCAGGTTGCCGGGTGATTGTAGTTATTGGTTGCACTCGGCCAGCCTGTCCAGTAGGTCGTGTCGAACGGCACTAGTTTTTCAGCCTGGACGAGTGGAATGACGGGTGTTTCGGCGGATATGTACTTATACGCCTGCGCCACCAGACCCGGAATCGAGGGGTCATTCAGCGGCAGTGAACCGATTTGATCGACGATCTTGCTGTACGCTTTCGCGCCATCCGTGTTCCAGCGTACAAAATCGCCTGATGCAATCTTGCCAACAGGCACGTAGTAGCTGACGTTCAGCGTGTTCAGCGAGAACCACGGCTCATTGACAGAACCGCATGTATTCCAAGCCCATTGCGCCTGGAAATTGCCCGTATTATTGGCACTTGTGGAGGTCGCGCCGTTGACGGGTTGGCTGGTCGCGTTAACGCCTGCCTTTTGAAGTTGTTCAATGATTTCGTTGTTGCTGCGCGTGTACTCGGTGGTATCGTTGACAACCAGAATGTTCAAGTCGAGCGTCTTGCCGTCTTTTTCATACAATCCGTTGCCATTCAGCTTATAGCCAGCCGCTTCGATCAACTTCTGACCATCGCTGACATGCGCGACTGCATCTGCGGCATAACCGGCTTTAGTAATGGCATCGATGTAAGGCTGCATACCACCGTAAGAGACGAAAATCGTGGATGACGGTGTGGTGGTGTTTTGATAGGCGATTTTAATATTCGAGGTGCGGTCGATCAACAGTGCGATAGCTTTCCGCAGATTTGGATCACTGAACGGTGCTTGTTCGGTGTTGAACTCTAATTCACGCGGGCATGGGTCAGCCCATGTATACGGAAGGGTGGCTTTCCAGGCGATGACGTTAGGATTTTTGGCCTGAATAGCCTGGAACGCGCCGAGCGTGACGTTCATCGCGCTGTCCAATTGATGCTGAGACATCAACAGTGCTTTGTTCTGCTCGGAGCCAGCGATCAGCCATATCAAACGCTTTGGCTCAGGCAGTGCGTGGAAGCCAGTCGCAGCGCCCCACCAGTTCGGATCCAGGTCCCAGGTGAACTGCGTCGGCGCAGCGCTGACCAGTTTGTACGGCCCGGTGCCGATCGGCCAGCCTTTGGCCGTATCGTAGAACGTAAAGGTGGTTGGGTCCTGCCCTTGCCAGATGTGCTTCGGCAGAATATCGACACTGCCCCAGATACGTACCGAGAAGTAATCCAACTGGAAGCGCGGGTTAGCCGCTTTCAGATCGAATTCGACGGTCTTATCGTCAATCTTCTTGACGGACTTGATCCAATGCTGCATATCTGCCGCGTAGTTCAATGTTTGTGTCTTATCATCCAACAAAAGTTGAATCGTGAAGGTCACATCATCGGCGTTAAAAGGGACGCCATCAGACCACTTGATCCCATCATGTAAGGTCAACGTCCAGACATCCTGAGTGGCATTCGGTGTAAAAGCGGTACCGAGCCAGGGTTGAATTTTACCGGTTTCGTAGTTCAGAATAAACAATGGTTCCAACATGGATTGGTGCGCGCCCTGGTTTCTATTCGTACCGGGCACTAACCAGTTGAAGTTGGTGGGGCTTGCAATGGAGGTCGCATCGATGTCAAAAATGACCGTATCCGCGCGGGCAACGGTCGCTGTTTGAGCAGACGCACCACCTGCCGCCGAGGCGCACAAAACAAGCGCCAGCATGACGGTCAAAGCAATGCTAAAGGGTTTGAACTGGAATCGCATTTTTCTATCTCCCTAACACAAATAAGTGGACAAACAACCGAGACAATCAATCTTTATGCCTACTGAATAATCATCACCCCCTTTCAAATTTATATCAGTGCTTACGCAGTCACAAGTGCAGCCGTTGAGTTTCTGATCCTGAGCTGCGTCGGGATAATCTGCTCACGAGTAGGACCTGAATTACCCTCGATACGCTCAATTAAAAGTTGGGCAGCGGTTTTGGCGATCATAAACGAGTCCTGCGCAACAGTCGTCAAAGGTACAGCGAGCTGTGCCGCCAGATCAATATCATCGAAACCGGCAATCGATACTGCGTCCGGCAGCGGTAAATCGAGCAGTTTCATCGCGCGCATGGCGAGTACCGCCAACAGATCGTTTATTGCAAAGATCGCGGTTGGGCGCGGCTGTGCATTGAGCATGTAGTCTTTGATGGCCTGAAGTTCCAGGCTTTTGTTATCAACCGATGAGCGCAGCGCACGTTTGAAGCTCATTTCCTTTCCGGGCGGGCCAATTATCCACGGGTCAATCGGCGTCAATCCGTTTTCACGCAACACGTCCTGATAGGCACGGTAACGATCCTTCACTGAAGACAACTCAACGATGTGATGACTCAAAAAGACGATATGTTGATGCCCCAACTCAACAAAGTGCTGCATCAAATTACGGCTGCCACCGTAGTTATCGCTGATCACGCAGTCGTAATCCAAACCGTACATTTTCCGATCTACCAGCACAATCGGGATACGTAACTGCTTGTAGCGATTATCATTCTGTAGCGGCGACTGCAAAATATTCGACCATAAAATAACGCCCGCATGTTTTTCTTGTAATCGTTCCAGAATATCAATCTCTTCCTGATGATTGGTCGCCTGACTGAATGACACTTGATAACCATGTGCCCTGGCTTCACTTTCGATGCCATTCAGCGTGAGCAGTTGATGTTCCGAGTCGAAATCGCAGGTTACAAAGGCGATAATCCGCTCTGCCCGCGCCTGTACTGCCGTGTAAGTCACAAAAGTTCCACGACCTGCAATGCGTTCGATTAATCCTTCGACCTCGATGTGCTGAAGGGCCAAACGAACCGTACTTCGACTAATTTTCAGATGTTCAACAAATTCGCTTTCGGACGGAATACGTGTTGCGTTCGGCCAACGACCCGACAAAATAAGTTGACGCAGCTCATTATGAAGTTGAGTGTGAAGTGAAATGATGCTGTTTTGCGAGATGACAACGTCTGTCGTCTGGTTCATCAATAACGCCAAATTTAAGTTTTCAGTACCAGCTTATCCATAATTTTCTGAGTTGACAAAAGCAGGGTACATACCTGTATATACATTTACAATAGCATGTTTTTTTCTTTTGTCAAATTTCTATATTGCTATGCAAAGTGTGGGCAAGCGCGAAAGTCCCATGACCTGAAGGAATTCGCCTTCCCCAACGATGGGGAAGGTTGGGATAGGACACGAAATTTGGTGTGAGGGTTGACTAATAGTAGTCATTATCATTACAGATCCTTCTATGTATGACGAATGACTTCATCCTCAGGGCAATTGCTGTTTTCTTTTGGTGTGTTATACTATTCACTGTACCTCGTACTCGACTAACTTCAAATTTGGCGGCTGTGCGACGGAGTGCTGCACCTAAGATTTGGAACGCGGTCAGTCACGTTGTACGCTGCGTAGCGCTAGGCGATAACCAAGCCTGAACGACACGCAGTAGCGCAGTTGGCTTCGGCTGGCTGCTTTGAGAGACACTTCCTCGTTGGCAAACCATCGTCAACGTGCATAGGCAAACGATGTTCGCTTCAGTGAGCATTTAGTAGCTTAAATGTGTCGGTTTGCAGACACCACTTAATACGTCCGCCACACTGAATCTCATGATTACCCTGGCCTAAAGATCGGGGCTGAAATCAGCGGGTGAGCCTGGTACTTCTGTTTTGAGCGCTGTGGCTTCAGCCTAGCGCCTTAAGCAAGAAATCTACTGTGGTGGACGACCTAGTACGTCAGCGCATTGTCCAGCATACGCAAATGCTCAATCATGTTGTGACCATGCAGTGCCCACGATTCGCGTCCCGGCGTAGTCACATACTGAAAGTGTGTGACGCCCGTATTATTGGTATACACCGCACAACGTCGCCACGGTCCAATCCCGAAACAATAATCGAACACCGCATCCATCACGCCACCATGACACACAGCGATCACATGCTGATCGCGATGCTTTGCCAGAATATCCTCAATGAAAGTCGCCACCCGCACGCGGAAATGCATACTGCTTTCGCCATTTTCGGCACGCGTGACAGGTGCAAAAGGCCGTTCGATCGCCCATACCGCGTTCCAATCGTTGCGATTAGGCAGCTGGCCGTCCGGGTAGGGCGAATGATCGATCCGATTGTTGCCGATCTCGCGCAAACGGTGATCAAGCTGAACTTCTTTACCATAAGCTCGCGCCAGCGGAACAGACGTCCCACGCGGACGGCGCATGGTGCTGCTATAAATGATGTCCACTGTGGGCACATAAGTGGGCAGCCAGCTACCGAGCGCTTCCGCTTGTTTTTCGCCTAATGGAGTCAGCGGCGCGTCGCCGTCCAGTCCATCCCATTCTGCCAGATTGACGAAACTTTGACCGTGTCGAATTACGTATAGATGCATTCAGAGTCCCCCGGTGAGTAAGCCAGCCGCACGCGCACGCGCCAGAACGGTTTCGGCGGCGCGTACCATTGGCATATCGATCATTTTTCTGTCAAGTTCAAAAACACCCGCCCCATTGTGCTGCTGATCTGCGTTTGCGTCAAGGACGCGCTGCGCATAGCTGATCGCGTCGGGCGTCGGATTGAACGCAGCAGCGATCGGCGCAATCTGGCGGGGATGAATGGCGAATTTTCCCGTATAACCGAGCTGCGCGGCAAACGCAGCATCCGCCATAAGGCCAGTTTCATCTTGCAAGTGTACAAATGGCGTGTCGATTGCTTGCAAATTGAATGCCGCCGCATAGGTAATCACTGTTGAGCGCGCGTAGAGCACTTCAGTTCCGGCAGCAGTGCGTGTTGCGCCGATGCTGCTGGCAAAATCTTCCGCACCAAAGGCTAACGCATCCAAACGCGGATCGGCAGCCGCGATCGCTCCCAAGTTGACGATCCCGCGCGCTGATTCGATGATCGCGATCAAGCGAATGGCGTCCGGCGGCCAGCCTTGCTCGGCTTCAAAGAGGGTGATCCAGTCACTGATGAATTGCACCTGTTCGGCGCTCTCCACTTTGGGGATCACATAGCCCTCCGGCTGCGCGCCGATCGTGCCAGATAAATCGTCGCTGAACATCGGTACGCTGGCCGGGTTGATCCGAATCAGCCGCTCGGAGCGTCCGAAGTCGAGCGTTTCCAGCGCTTGTGTAACCGTCTGGCGCGCCGCTGTTTTTTGAGTGAGCGCGACCCCATCTTCCAAATCCATAATGATCGAGTCGGTGTTCAAACTCGCGCCCTTCTCGATTTTGTGCAAGTTGTCGCCCGGCATGAACAGCAGCACTCGGCGCAGTCGGTCAGCGGGGCGACCCGTGTTATGACTCACAGTGCGGCGTCTGCTGGGCGTTTCAGGAACAGCACTGAGCGCTCCAATTCGATCACGATCTCACCCTGTTGATTGCGCCCGATTTGCTTGAGGCGTACGATCCCTGTAGCCGGGTTGGAACGTGATTCGCGTTTATCGAGCACATCGGTTTCGGCATAAATCGTATCGCCATGAAAGACGGGTTTCGGGTGATTGACTTTTTCGTAGGACAGATTCGCCACGATCGTACCGTCTGTCAGATCGGCTACGCTGAGGCCGACCACCAGCCCAAAAGTGAAAATGCCATTGACGATCCGCTGGCCGAATTGTGTTTTTTCGGCATAGTCCGCGTTGAGGTGCAGCGCCTGCGGATTCATGGTCAGCGCACTAAAAAGCACATTGTCCGCTTCTGAAACAGTGCGCCCGGTACTGTGCCGATAGTGTGCGCCAATGTCGAGGTCTTCGTAAAATTTTCCGGTCATGCAAAGTTAGTCAGCATATGCTTCGCTGTGCTTAATTGGATGAATGACGCGGCACAATGCGCACTTCAATATCAGCATCAAGCGCTTCTGCAATGCGTTCCAAAAACGCGATTGACGGCTTGAATGCGCCGCTCTCCAGGCGCGAAATGCTGGACTGACGGGTGCTGACACGTTCGGCCAGATGATGCTGTGTCAAGCCGCGTAACATGCGTAAAGTTGTTACTTGTTGTGCAATATCGGTGGTGATCGACGATCCGATAGGAGAGGTTGGTTCGTCTAAAAGGGATACGCAAACATCGGTGGAAGCAGCATCAGGATCGGAATCAGAATAAAAAGCGGTTGCGAAGTCTGGCTCCAGTAGTTTCTCAGCGAGATACTCCTCGAAACGGCGCATAACTAGCCCTTCCATGGCGCATGGCATATGAACGGGACATGCGTCCCGCTCCATTCAACATTGATTGTAACCGATTCTGCTGTCGATCGTCAGGCTAAACGCGCTTTATAGGTTCTGCGCAAGTAATCGGTCAGGCGGCTTTCCGCAATCTGGATGTCTTCCGGGCGAATAGCACGCTGCGGTTTGGCGATCACATGCAGCAGAATATAATCCTGCTGCCCAAGCAGCCCATAAAACACGCGGTAATTGCGTCCGTTACGATCGCAGCGCAGTTCCCAGAGTGCGTCCGAGCCTTTCAGCTTTTTGGTATGCGGCATTCCCATATTAATGCCCATTGCCTGAAGCAGCAGCACAATCCGCAAAATAGCGACTTGATCCACCGTTGGCAGCGCGTCGATAAAATCTTCGACGGGCTTTCGGTGGCGGTGATCGACGTAGGAGACGACGTTAAATCCGATAGTCACGATACCCTCCGCAAAGCCTTTTGCACAGGGTATCACATTTTTGCTATACAGGTCAACTGGCAGAGCGACCAATTATCAAAAACGCTTAGCCGCGACCCACTGGCTCAGCGAGCACGACGCCCAAGAAGCCGATCAGGATCGCGGCGTGCAATACCACGATGGCAAGGATGGTCAACAAGATGCTGCCCGGAATCAGCACTAATAGCAGATGCACCAGCAAGCTGAGCACGGTCAGTCCAATGGCCACCAGCAGTGGCACGCCACGATTGCGTGACAACGTTTCGGTGAGCTGCTTAAAGCGCTTCGAAAACGCCTCTGATTGGTCAAGCTGTTTGAGAAATGGAGCCATTGGATTGATCCTTTCGAGCGCTGTACTGATTTGGCAAACATAGAATTTGCCATTTGGCAGGGCTTAATTCTCAGGAATTGCCCCTATAGATGCGGCGAACGCGCGCGGCAAATGCGCCCGGACGTTGGTGCCGGTGGCAGTGGACGTTTCGTCGTCGATGACGCCCAACTGGTGAATTTGTGACAGCAGATCGCCGCGATTATACGGAACATACAACTGCACCTCGACCATTTGCTCGATCAGGATGTGCTCAATTTCGGCTTTAATCTGTTCGAGACCAGTGCCGTCCAGTGCTGATACAGGCACGACTGCATCGTAACCATGCTCCCAATAATCCGTCGGATACTGTTGACCGTTCCACAGATCGGCTTTGTTAAGCGCCAGAATACGCGGAATGCGCGGCACTTCGATCTCAGCCAACGTATCTTCAACCGCTTCGATTTGCTCGCGCGCGTTGGGATGCGACAGATCAACGACATGGATCAGGATGTCCGCCTCAAGCACTTCCTCAAGCGTGGCACGGAACGCCGCGATCAACGTGGTGGGCAGCTTTTGAATGAAGCCGACCGTATCCGATACCAGCACCGTTTTTCCGCCAGGCAGCGATAGACGGCGCGTGGTCGGATCAAGCGTGGCGAACAATTGATTCGCCACGTACACGGATGCGCCCGTCAAAGAATTGAGCAGCGTCGATTTGCCCGCGTTGGTATAACCCACCAGCGCCACAACAGGCGTGCCGAGTTTGGTACGCTGATTGCGGTGGCGGCTGCGTTGAGCGCGCACTTCCTCAAGATCGGCTTTGAGGTGGCTGATCTTGCGGCTGATTTCGCGGCGGTCAACTTCCAACTGCGTTTCACCGGGGCCGCGCAAGCCGACGCCGCCAGTGCCACCACGCCCTGCGCCACCACCTGCTTGTCGCGCAAGGTGCGTCCATTGGCGAGTCAGACGCGGCAGCCGATATTCGTACTGTGCCAGCTCGACTTGCAGCGTACCTTCACGGGTATTGGCGTGCTGTGCAAAGATATCCAGGATCAAAGCAGATCGGTCAAGCACTTTGACCGATTCGCCCATGACTTCTTCAAGCCCGCGCTGATGCCGTGGCGACAATTCATCATCGAAGATCAGGACGTTGGCGTGCGCCTGTTCAATTTCGTGATGAATTTCTTCAACTTTGCCTGAGCCGATATAGGTGGCCGGATCGATTTGCTTGAGATGCTGAACGGCACGCCCGACGACGACGAGGCCAGCAGTTGAAGCCAGCAGTGCCAATTCATCAAGCGAGTCGTCAATATGCAGCAGCGGAACCGTACCACGCACGTCCGCTCCGACTAAAAAAGCCCGTTCGGGCTGGTGATTGGTTTCAAAATTATCGGTCAATAGAACCTCTTATTTGCGCTCATTGGCGCGTAACACAATTTTGGCACGCAATACAGTCAAAATTGGCCTGACATTTCAGGCCATAACACCGCTAAATCCATGCAAGTATTATTAGACGCTGTGTAGGGGCTTTATTATACAACTCAAGCGCGTACTTTGTGCCATTCGCGCAAACGCTGTAAGGCTTCGTCCAAACGCGCTTCTGCAATGCCCAGACTGAAGCGAATGTACAGTGCGCCGTCGTTGCCATAGGTTGAGCCAGGCGTCAGCGAAACACTCGCCTCACTCAGCGCGGATTCAGTATATTCGCGATCGGTCAGGCCGTCCGTGATGCGCGCCCACACGTACAGCGAACCGTGCGGAACTTGCGCTTCCAAGCCGATCTCAGGCAGCGCTGCGATCAGCGTATCACGCCGTGCCGCATAACGGGCGTTGCGTTCATCCAGCCAGCTTTGCGCGGTGTTGTTGATCGCTTCACTGCCCGCATCATAGATCGCGCGAAAGTGCGCGCTGTCCGAGGCGCTCTTGACGTGTAACAGCGCGTCGAGCACTTCGCGATTGCCAACGCACGCGCCGAGCCGCCAACCTGCCATATTATACGACTTCGAGAGCGACATGAACTCAACCGCCTGATCCTTTGCGCCCGGCACTTCCAACGCACTGTGCGCCCGATAGCTGCCGAACACAACTTCGCTGTACGGGTTATCCGAACAGAGCAGCAAACTGTGCTCGCGACAAAAAGCCAGCGCACGCTCGTAAAAGTCCAGGCCGGCGATCGCGCCCGTCGGGTTGTTCGGATAGTTGACCCACAGCAGCTTTGCTTTTTCGATGTTCGCGATCGGTGTATTTAATGCCAGCAGGTAATCATCTTCGGCGCGCATGGGAACGCTTATCACATCCGCACCAGCTAGCTGCGCGCCTGCCGCGTAAGAGGGATACGCGATCGATGGGATCAACGCGTAATCGCCGCGATCCAGATAGGCCAAGGATAGGTTGATAATCCCTTCTTTGGAGCCGATCAAGGGCAGCACTTCGCTATCCGCGTCGAGCGTCACGCCAAAGCGCCGCTGATAATAATCCGCCACTGCGCGCCG
>Ga0123337_10001026_pt1 | contig 39243 bp, 42 predicted proteins | sample frozenSSSSmetaG_FD_89792 | JGI IMG/M metagenome (GOLD analysis project Ga0123337, IMG submission 89792) | Glacier valley bacterial and archeal communities from Borup Fiord, Nunavut, Canada, to study Microbial Dark Matter (Phase II) -... | ecosystem: Environmental > Aquatic > Freshwater > Ice >... | reverse complement strand
TATCCATAATCGCTCATGTAAAATATGGCAACTGTGGTTTCGGCTTTTGTTTGGGTTTTACTCCAAGTGCGGTATCTATCTGTCAGTTCTTTGACATTATGTTGTAATAGCGGACCGTGACCAGTGGCGATCGTGCTAATTGTTGGTAGTTCGTCCATGCGTTTGAGGGCGGAAATTACCGATCGCGCATTCGGAGCCATCAAGCACTCGTAGTAAAATTCATAATCTGGACTAATTGCTTCTAAATTTTCGTCAAAGGTCAGATCGGAGCAGTAGTGCAACCCAAAAGCATCACAGGTGTAGAGGATTTGCGTTTTGTGGTCGAAGGTGAACATGGTATCTGGCCAGTGAAGATTGGGCGCAATCACAAATTCTAATTCGTGTCCATTGCCTAAATCTAAACGATCACCATTTTTCACAATCCGTCGTTTAAACGGTCTGTGTACCATGTCTTCCAAAAACTGAATTGCGACTTTGGAACCGACGACCGTGATTTCTGGTGCGAGGAGTAGAACTTCTCTGACTAAACCACTGTGATCGGGTTCGGTGTGACTGATAATCAAGTAATCAATCTTTTCCGGAGCAATTTGGCTTTTAAGGGTGTCTAAAAATAGTTGGCGGAATTTCTCGTGAGAAGTGTCTACTAGTGCTGTCTGCTCGCCGCGAATCAGAAATGAGTTATAGGTGGTACCATTCTGCAAGCCAAACTCAATATCAAAGCGATCGCGATCCCAATCAAGCGATCGCATCACCGTCGTCTCCGGTGCAATATCAGCAGTCTGCATGCTGAGCTTTTTTTGGGTTTTTTCGGTGAGGACTACCATGACTTTTCTCCTGACCAATTCCGGCGTGATTTTCTACTTACTATTGTCACACGTTCGCATTTTAAAGTTTTATTAAAAAAACTATCACTGAGTTCAGAAAAACAAAACTATTAAGTTTCGCCCTCAGAAAACCTGATCTTGAGAGACGCAGAGAAATACAGACAAAATACGCAATCTTGTCACGCCAAGGAAGTAAGCCGCGAAATCCTTTCTTCAGGAATATGGATAAAAAAGAAATCTGGCTAGGTTTAATGATTGGCAATTCGCGCCTACATTGGGGATACTTCACCGGCGACACCCTAAACCACGCTTGGGATACTAACCATCTACTACCCCTCCTCCCCTACGACCGGACTCCCCCACTCTACATCGCCTCTGTCGTCCCGAGTCAAACAGCACTTTGGCAGGACAACCTGGATGTTCAACTGCTAACTTTGGACCAAGTACCGCTGTTAGGTGTCTATCCGACTTTGGGAATTGATCGCGCTTTAGCTGTATGGGGTGCGGGAGAAACTTGGGGTTTTCCGGTGTTAGTGATTGATGCGGGGACAGCACTAACTTTTACGGGGGCTGATGCTCAGCGTTGTTTAGTCGGTGGGGCAATTTTACCAGGACTAGGTTTACAGTTGAAAATGCTGTCACAGAAAGCAGCCGACGTGTTACCACAATTACCACCATCAATGGTATTACCACCGCGCTTTGCTTTGAGTACGTCAGAGGCGATATATAGTGGCGTTATTTATACTTTAGTGGCGGGAATTAAAGATTTTGTCCAAGGGTGGTGGCAAGATTTTCCCACAGGTGTGGTAGCGATTACTGGTGGCGATCGCGAATTACTGTTTACCTATCTCCAATCTCAGGAACCGGAAATTGCCGCCCGCCTAATTGTGGAATCAAATCTAATTTTATGGGGAATGGCAAAAATAGTGGTATAGCACCCCTACCGCAACAACATCGCCGCAACACCATCGCCGCAACACCCTATAAGGGTGTCGCTATACGTACAGAGCTTACCTGCGTGGGCTAAACGAAATCAACGGTTTCATAGCCCGTGCAGGCAAGCTCTGTATAATTAGACATACCCTTCTAGGGTAGGCGTATTCTTCTCTACAATTAAGGTTTAATAACACTTATAAATTCACGAATATTAGCAGCCACGGTCTCGGATAGATCTTTGGCTGTGTCATCGCCCTCACCGATAATTTTTAATTGGGCTTTAGGCAAGAGGTTGGCATAAGCTTGACAGAGGGCTGCTACGGTTTTGGTGTCTTGCTGACTTTGTAAAATCAAGGCGGGGATTTGGACCTGGAACAATTTTTCTTGTAACAATTCGGCTTCAATTTCCGAATCTCGACGTTTAAATAACAACTGAGATGCGGCGGTAGCCTCAAGTAATTGTAGGCGTTCGTTCCAGGCTTGCTCAATCTTCAGGTGTAACCCTAGCATTTTGGTTAATGGTCTGAGCGATCGCAAGAGCTTAAAGATTAACGATGGGCGATTTAATAATTGCCGTTTGGACTGCCAAGTATTTTCTCCTCTTTTTAACTGTATGCCTTCTGGAGCTAGAAGCACTAAGCCGCCGATTTGGTCGGGATATTTCAAAGCGTAACTAGCTGCGACCCATGCGCCTAAGGAGTGCCCAACCAAGTACACATGTCGTAATTTTAGAGCCTCCAGATACTCAGCTAAGCATTCTACCTCAAAATCAATCGAATAATGGATTTGAGGATGCTCTGAGTCACCAAACCCTAGTAAATCAGGTGCGAAGCAGTGGTGATCTTGACGTAAGTAATCCATCACCCCTACCCATTGACCGCTATCTTGCCATGATCCGTGTAACAAGACCACAGCAGCGCCTTCGCCGATTTCACGCCAAAATATCCGCCCACCAGAAAGCTTCATGCGAGAGTTGCGTAATTGTTGATTCATTTCGGTCGGTAATTAGCTCCTCTGCAGATTCTAGCTATATTCCACGCATTACTTACCTGGGAAAAATATTTTTTTGCGCTTCAAGCTAATGTAGTTAAACCAAGCATGTAATCTTGCAACTGCTGCTTATGGTCGTGAGACAATTCTCCGGGTGGGAGAGAATCGAGCGGAAATGCCTGGATTTCTGTCACTTCCAGAGTATCTTCAGCTTTCATTATCCCCGCGACATCAGCTTCGACGACGATGCAAATTGAATGAAGGCGCGGATCGCGATCTGGTGCGGAATAAACTCCGACTAAGCGCCGCAGCTTCACCAACTCTAATCCTGTTTCTTCCATTAACTCCCGGCGCACTGCTGTAGGAATATCCTCTCCCCAATCAATAATACCTCCCGGTAATGCCCAGCGACCGTTATCACTACGACGGATTAAAACAATCCGCCCATCAGGTAAAATTGGAATAATACTAGTGCCCGGTACAGGATGGCGGAAAATGACACCCAGTACGGTTTGACCATACTGCCATAATCGGCGAGAAAAATTCACAGGTAAAGTAAGATAAGACAAAAGTTTAAGATAAAGAACGTTTGTGTTTTCCGATCTCTGATCTTCGCATCTTCCGAGTTGGTTGTGTAGCATTATTCGTTGAATGCGAATAGTTACTGAGACACTCATCACTGAAGATAGATCGTAACATTGACGTTGGTTCGTGGTTGTGTGGTACTCGCATTCAAATTTTGACGCAATCCGATGCCATCAGGAATTACAAGCTACTTAATTGCTGTATGTCAAGAGTAATCTTTTCAGGTAAGATTAAAGATTGGTAAAGTACTCTACCTAAAGACGCAGATTGACCGCGATTGACATCAGTGAGCGATCACGTTAGGGTTGAAGACTATTTACCTGTGTTTTTATTACCCTTTTGGGGTTAATGTATACCGATCGCATCGGTAAATCATGCCTCTGTAGGAATAGAGGCATATTAACTGTTGTTTATTTAATGAGGTGAACATGGCCAAGCGCCGTAATCCCAAGAAAGAAAAGGCGCTACGGAATCAGGCGTATGCCCGTAAGTTCCGTAAACGAACTACTACAGGACGTTTCCAAAGAAGGTTCCAACAACGATCACCTAAGAGTGAAGAGGATGAAGGAGCAGCAACAGGAGCTGAGTAAATCTAATCAGTTTTAGATTTTAGATTTACCGAGAGCCTGTCTAGTTGAAGGTTGACGGTCAACAGGTGACTGTAAACTGTCAACCGCTAATATTTAAGAATCTTGAATTTGCGATCGCGCGTTGCGAAGAGCCAGATTTACCTGTTCAAAGCCAGTCCCACCGTAACTATTGCGAGCAGCGACAACTTGGCGCGGAGCGATCGCGTCATAAATATCTGCTTCAAATGCCGGATGGAGATTTTGCCACTCTTCAATGGTTAAATCTTTCAGTAATTTACCAGCCGCAAGGCTAGTTTTAACGACTTTACCTACTAAGCCATAAGCTTCTCGGAACGGAACCCCGCGACTTGCTAAATAATCTGCCACATCTGTCGCGTTAGAAAAGTCTTCCGATACAGCCTCCGTCATCCGCTGCGTGCGAAACTCCAACCCTTCGCGCATCAACACTGTCATCGCTTCCAGACATGCTTTAACTGTTTTGACCCCATCAAACAAGCTTTCCTTATCTTCTTGCAAATCTTTGTTGTATGCCAATGGTAGCCCTTTCATCAGCACCAACATCGCTTGGAGATCCCCAAATACCCGTCCAGCTTTTCCCCGCACCAACTCTGGGACGTCGGGATTTTTCTTCTGAGGCATAATACTCGAACCTGTGGAGCAACTGTCTTTCAACTTCACAAAGCTGAATTCCTCAGATGACCAGAGAATCACTTCTTCGGAAAGACGGCTGAGGTGAACCATGATTGTACTTGCTGCACTCAGGAATTCAATCGCAAAGTCGCGATCGCTAACACCATCCAAGCTGTTAGCATAAACACTGTCAAAATGCAATAGTTCGGCGCTATAATGACGGTCAATCGGGAAAGTTGTACCTGCTAAAGCACCACAACCCAAAGGCGAGATATTCACCCGCCGATTCACATCACCCAAGCGTTCCCAATCGCGTTGAGTCATTTGAAAATATGCCAACAGGTGATGAGCCAAACTCAAAGGTTGAGCACGTTGCAGGTGAGTATAGCCGGGAATGAGTGTGTAAACATTTTGCTCCGCAAGATCGAGTAACACACTTTGAAATTCTCGAATCGCGGTGCGGATTTGCTGAATTTGGTCGCGGAGATAGAGACGAGTATCTGTACCAACTTGATCGTTACGCGATCGCGCGGTATGCAACTTTTTCCCCGCATCACCAACAATTTCCGTCAAGCGGTTTTCGACAGCAAAATGCACGTCTTCCGCATCTACCCCAGGGAGGAATTCCCCGTGGCGATATTCTTGGCGAATTTGTTCTAACCCGTTAACTAACAGTTCTCCTTCAGCCGGAGAAATGATCCCAGTATGTGCCAACATCTTGGCATGGGCAACTGAGCCAGTTAGGTCGTATTCAATTAATTCAATATCAAAGCCGATACTAGCATTAAAGCGAGCGATCGCCGGATGTAGCGCTGATTCAAATCGCTGACTCCAAGTTTGTTTTTCCGTCATATTTAGTAGTAAAGAAGTGCTGAGTGCTGAGTACGGACTCAAAATAATCGAGCTTATTCAATATTTTTACAGTAACAATCCACTCTTTTTAGGTTTCACCCCAGCGGATTGAGATATTTAGTTCGACTATGAGTCCGCACAAGCCCTCCAGACGCACTCATTGCACTTGGTGTCACTCAGAGGAAAGCGTCTCTACTTTTATTTAACCGTAACTTGTGAGATTCCGTAGCATCCAGCCAATTCCCAAGCCAATTAACAACGCCCAGACTTGACCTGTTTGCACAAAATGCTCAAAATTATGTTGCATCTGACCGACAACGTTCGGATCGTTGATTTCTTGGGCAATAAATGTCGAATGTACAGGTGACTGCCATAACGACCCTGAATCACTCCAACGAGTATTACCAAATAAAGCGTCTTTATCCATACAAGTGAATTCCATTTCCCTAAGAGCTAAAAAACGTCCTAGTTGAGAATCAGTAACATTCCCAGCCTTTGATAGGAGCTGCAACGCAATCTTAGCCGCTAAATTCAGGAATGGGTAGATATTCGCTTTCTAAAGTGCTTGAAAGACAATTAGGGTCATATCATCACCGCGATCGCTGGTAGTACCAATAAATTTCTCAATTTGCGCGAATAAATAATCTAAAATTTCCTGAGGACTTTGATGATGGTGACAAGCCCAGCTAAAAGCGGCGATGAGATTATCCTCCTCAAAGCGATCGCCATTTTGATTAGCTGCATCCGTAAATCCATCAGTATAGTAAATTAAAGTATCCCCAGACTCCAAACGAATCTGAGCATCTTCATATTGACTATTAATATCCAAACCAATCAGCATGCCCAAAGTATCCAAACGCTGAATCGTCTTTGTTGCAGCTCGCCACAACAATGGCGGAGTTTGCGCCGCATTGCTGTAAGACAAAATCCGGGTTTGCGGATCGTACTCCGAGTAAAACAAGGTGACAAAACGATGGGAATTTTCTAAATCGGCGTACATTACCCGATTCAAATGGTGCAGAATCGTGCCGGGAGAGTGACCGTTGAGGACTTCACCACGCAGCATTCCTCGTGTCATCGTCATAATCAAAGCTGCGGGAACACCTTTCCCCATCACATCGCCAATCACCAAACTCCACGGGCTAAATTCATTGGCTTCGAGTTGAGGTTGAGTTGGGTTGTGATTGGTGGGGATAAAGTCATAATAATCACCACCAACGCGATTTGCTGGTTGACAGCGAGCAGCTAAAGATACACCCGGAATCGTTGGGCATTGACGCGGTAGCAGCCGCAGTTGAATTTCGGCACCGATTTCTAGTTCTCGATCCAAGCGTTCTTTTTTCCGCAATTCCACTGAGAGTTCATCGTTCTCAATTGCGACTGCAGTTTGGTCAGCTACTAATCGGACTAACTTTTGTCTAGTCTCCGTCCAGGTATACTCTCTTTCGCGGCTAAAAACGTACAATCGTCCGCGTTCTGTATGCTTGACCAGAATAGTCGTACCAAATAGCTGAATATCTGGCTCTAAATAACGTTGCATCTGGTCATCTAAAATCGCTGGGCTACCAGTTAAATGAGCATTGACAGCAGCGAAGCTCAACTGACTAGTCGCTGTTTCTAACGCCTTGCGAATGCTCTTGCGCTCGCGACTATCTTGCCAGTGTAGCCGCTCTAAAGTGATTTGACCGTTAGGCTTGTAGAGAAATAAAGCACCGCCATCAGCATCTGTGACTCGCGTTGCCATTAGGGGAATCAGTTCCAGAAACTGGTTGAGATTGCTAAAGCTTCTGAGGGCAAATCCTAGAGACGAGAGCAAATCTTGGATTTTGTGCTGTTCCCTGTGCAATCGCGCCACAAGTTCTTTCAACGCCACAACTGGGGTAATGTCAGTGGCGCTACTATGACGGTCAGTCGGTTGATTAGGCGTTTGGGTCACAGGCACAGTTGGTGTTTATTTGGGGACTACAGATTTGGGAACAATTATCAAGGTTTTTTAACACAGGTGCTCGCTAAGGAATGATCACACCAGTGGTGATTAGTCTAGCAAGAGAAGTTATCTATCAGGGGCAATTCTTTCGAGTATAAGCAGTAAATTTAGCTGAAAGTGTTCTTATAGCATGATTTTGGTCAATTCTTTAAAGATTACACACTTTATGTAAATTTTCTTCATGACTTCTGGTGTTACAGAAATAAATTTGTCTTATTTCCCATTTTTATCTGCGCGAATAAAATTATCCTTCCTTCCAATAGGCAACTACAAAATCAATGCCCAAAGTGCCAATTCGCACGTAAGCATCTATTACTTTCCGTAAATCCGCACAAGTCAGCCTGATGCGAACCGTATTTCTTCTTCTTTTCGCCTAACGCCTAATGCTGCGCTAACGCCTTCGTTAACGCTAATGTGTGAGACATTTAGAGAAGCGAATCCCATGCATTAGCTACTTAACAAAGCTTCCACAAATTCGTAACTAGAAAATGGACGCAAATCTTCAATTCCTTCACCAGCACCAATAAAACGGATAGGTAAACCTAACTGCTGGACGATCGCTAAAGCAATACCACCTTTGGCAGTACCATCTAACTTAGTTAAGACAACACCACTAAGTTGAGCCGCTTGGGAAAAAACCTCAGCTTGTCGGAGACCGTTTTGACCCAAAGTTGCATCCAGAACCAGCAGAGATTCGACTTTGGTGTTAGGGGCTTTTTTATCAATAATCCGACGAATTTTACTGAGTTCTTCCATCAAGTTTTTCTTGTTCTGGAGTCGTCCTGCAGTGTCTACTAGGAGTAATTCGCTATTGCGAGACTGAGCCGCGACGATCGCATCGTACACCACTGCAGCTGGGTCGGTATTTTTTCCGGGATTGGCGATCGCCTCCACCCCACTTCTCTCTCCCCAAATTCTCACTTGTTCCACCGCTGCGGCGCGGAAGGTATCAGCCGCACCAATCAAGCATCTATAGCCAGATTTCTGCGCCAAGTGAGCGAGTTTACCAATAGTTGTAGTTTTCCCTGCACCATTTACCCCGACTACCAACCAAATAGTGAGAGTATCTTTTTCCGGTGCAAATCGCGCCATGTAAGACTTTTGCAATGGCGCATCCAACATATCGCAGAGAATTTTCTTCAAATAAGCAATTGCCGCATCTGGTGGTAAGGTTTCTGACCTTAACTTCGTCTGTAAGGCATCAATAATGTAATCTGTTGCCTCAACACCCACATCAGCTTGTAGCAGCAATGTCTCAATTTCCATCACTGCTGCTTGGTTCAGCGGTCCTTGACCAACAATTGCCTTCAGTTGGTTAACAATGCTACGTCTAGTTTTATCTAACCCCAACCGTAGCTTTTTCAGCCAAGTAATTTCTTCTAAAGAAATATCTTCTGGACGACGACCTTGGGCGGCGAGAATCTCTGCAGACCAGAGAAATCCATCATCAAAAGCAAGTCCAGGGATTTCTTCTACTTCCGTTGTCGGGAGTGGTGATTCCAGAGGAACAACAATAGCTAGCGCGTTCAGGCGTTCTTGTCGCGCTTGCCTTTCGGCTGCGGCTCGTTCTAGAAAGGAAATATTCGCTTTTGTTTCTATTTTCTCAATAACATTGTCTATAGTCGCGGCGGCTGGTTCTACTTCTACTGGTGTACTGAGGGTAATCGGCTCAACATCAGCAATTTCCGCTACCGTGTCTATTTCCTTAACATCAGATATTGCTGCATTACTAGCATCTATCTCAGTTGTTACTTGCGAAGGTGTGACTACTTCGGGAGTACTAGCATCTGTCTCAGTTACTAACTGCGAAGGCGTAACTATTTCGGGAGTACTAGCCTCTGTCTCAGTTACTAACTGCGAAGGCGTAACTATTTCGGGAGTACTAGCATCTGTCTCAGTTGTTACTTGCGAAGGCGTAACTATTTCGGGAGTACTAGCCTCTGTCTCAGTTGCTAAGAGTGAAGGAGTGACTACTTCTGCCTGTACCTGCTTTTGCTGAATATTTTTGTAAGCGGCTTTCGCAAACTGCAAGTAGTCAACAGCCGCATCTGAGGACGCCGGTGTCGGAGTTTCCTCAACGGTCGGAGTTTCTGCCGGTTCTGGAGGTGGATTATCTTTATTTGGACGACGGAACCAATTGAAAGCCATTGCCGAGTGCCGTGTTAATTTTTATTTTAAGCTGTTTTAATTTGGTCTGTAACTCGGCGCAGCACACCATTCACAAACCGATGACCATCTTCTTCGCTGTAACGTTTAGCTAATTCCACAGCTTCGTTAATCGCAACGCGGTCTGGAACTCCGAGAAATACCATTTCAGCGACAGCGATGCGGAGAATATCTCGGTCAATTTGGGCGAGGCGAGTTATTTGCCAGTCTACCAAAGCAGCGGATAACTGTTGATCTAAATCTGTGCGGTGAGTGTTGACTGTGTTTACAACTTGGATAGCATAGTCGCGCACTTCATGGTGGTTAGCTAATTGAATTAATTCTGGTAACTCAATCGCCGCCCCGAGTTGGTTAATCGCCGATTGGGTATGTTCAATCGCCTGTTTCACCATTGTGCGGGAAGTATTTAAATCTGTCGTCCGCGTCTGGCTACTTAAAAGGCGATCGTTACTGCGTTGAAGTTCAGCGCTAGCATTGCCTAAGGCATCTTGCACTTCTGTGGTCAGAGTCCGGACTGCGGCGACGACAAAACCAGACAGTTGCTGAGTTGATAATTTCGACGGGTCTGCAGGCATTTGACTGAGACTCAACAAGGCTAATTCACGGGCAATTCTACGGGGTTGCATGGTTGAGATGGGGGGAGAGGTAGGGGAGAGACGGTCAGTGCGGCGGGAGGAGGAGAGAAAATGCCGCCAGAGACAATGATTTTAAAGGCGTCTTCGATGGACATTGACAAGTTGATTACTTCATCTTCTGGCACTACTGCATACCATCCCGTTGTCGGGTTGGGAGTAGTGGGGACGAATACACTCAGCACTGGGCGTGACATCTGAGACTGTATATCGTTGCTGATTGTACCAGTGACAAAGCCGATCGCCCAGACTCCAGGGCGCGGATATTCTACGAGAATTGCGCGGCGAAATTTGCCATTGGAGTCTTTTAATAAGGTTTCTAGCAGTTGTTTCAGGGTTTTGTATACCTGTCCGGCTAAGGGGATTGCCTGTAAAACATGCTCACCCATATCTAGCAACCACTTCCCGGCGATATTTCGCGCCATCAAACCGATTAAGAGAATACCTAATAACGGGACAGCCAATCCGACTACTAAATCTAATACATTGACGAGTAGCGGATGCAATCCGTCAAAGGGATTTAATTGTTTGGGAATGCGGGTGAGAAAGTTGACTATCCAACTGGCAATGGTAATCGTTAGCCAGATGGTGGTTGCCAGCGGAATCACGACCAACAAACCAGCAATTAGGTCATTTTTGAGGTCTTGCTTTAAGCGTTCGACTACCAAGCTACCCATCCTTCTTACAGCTAGTGGAACTATGATGTGTTGGTATCCATAGCATTGAAACTATGATGCGGAGGTTTCTCCCGTTTCCGGTTAAAACAAGCACGCATGTGTTATTAACCCGACTTTTTTTATTTGCTTTTATCCGGCGTTGCGATATCGCAACGCGTTTCAGAGAATTCATCAGCGATGAAGCCTGAGTCTTTTATTGTAAAAAATTGTTTCCAGTTCTTTCTCATACAAATAAACAATCCAAACTATCAACTGCCGCTCCTATGGAAAGGCGATTTCTGACTTCCATGCAGAAGCTACACCCTTTTTGGAGCAATCAAAATACTGCTTTGAGTCACCTTAAGAAAAGTTATGTTAAAAATCTTAATTTATATCTTACAACACATTTATTGTGTAAGCGCGTTTATCTCTAAGAAGTGATGACCTCTGTCGCACTAGATACAAGCGGCACCTCAGTCACTAGGGGTGTTGGTAAATGCTCTAGTTCCCAGACCTTGAGCAAAATCAGATATTCGTAGAAAGCTTGTAACGTACACCAAGCCATACCCGCGCGTCCATCTAGACAACCACCCAGCAGAAAATACATGTATAAAAAGCGCAGTACTGGTCTGGCGGGTAAACGTAATGATAAATCTTTCAAGGCGCGGCGACGGTCAACTTCTGACGAGCCAAAAATTAGGTTTCGCCAATTTACTTTTCCCTGTGATAGTTGATAAACAGTTTCTTGAGCTTCGTCTGTCGAGTAACGGTTGTGTTTATCAATCCAACGGCTCAAGCCTTTACTACAAGTGTAATGCGGGTAACTTTGTTTTAAAAAGCTGGTTGCGCCGTCACACATTTCCCGTTCAGTATGACCATAATCGGTGAACCAAACTTTGCCGTGGCGAAATAGCCGCATTTGGTAACGCGGATACTGAGTGCTGTAGCGAATCCAGTGATTCATAAACATCACCCGTTCGGCAACATAATAGCCAATATAGTCTGCGCTTTGGCTAGCTTGGACACACTCAGCGAATAATTCCGGTGTCATCCGTTCATCAGCTTCGAGAATGTAGACCCATTCGTATTTCGGAGGAATTGATTCTAGCATCCAAGTTCGTTGGCGTCCGTGGCTTTCAAAGGTGTGTTGCACCACGCGCACCGGATAACGGCTGGCAATTTCCACTGTGCGATCGCGACTATCGGAATCTACAACAATAATGTCATCAGACAGTGATGCCGACTCAATACAAGCGGCAATATCTAGTTCTTCGTTATAAGTCAGTATATAAATTGAAATCATTCTCGGGAAGGGGGATAGAGGGATAGGGGGATAGGGGGACGATAAATCCTTTTTGCTTTCTGCCTTTGTTGATAAATATTTATGGCAAAGCTGTTGGCAGGGGATCGCCAACACTGCTTGCGTTTTCAGGTATACATGAGAGAATTAGCGTACTGAGGCTTTACGACCACCGCCACCTGCCATCACACCTTGACTTCTTAATCCTGTCCAGCCGATAAAGATATAACCGATAGACAACAGTAAACTTGATAAACCAATCCGGAGACCAGATTTCAAGGCTTCTTGCTGAGACTGTTCTAGATATTTATCTCTTTTGTCACGAATCTCTGTTAGTTTTTGAGTGCTGAGGGCTTCAGGATCGGTTTGCTTAGCGACGAAAGCATCAATCACATTCGGATCAGTTTTGCCTTTTCGGAGTACGTCTTTGAGTTCTGCGGGAGTTTGCGGACTGTTGAGTACTTCGTTGTATTTTTTATCGTCTTTAATTAAGTCTGTTAATTGGGCTTTGGCTTGAGTGCGGCGTTTTTCGATCTCTGTTTTAGCTTGAGCGGTGCTAAGTTGGGCTTTGAGTTGGGATACTTGACCTTGCAGTTGATTTTCTGCTTGGGTTGCTTCTTGATTGATGCGGCTGGCTGCTTGAGTGCTGGCTTGATTCATGTTATTGAGGTGGACTGGAGAAATGATCAAGAACAGCAAACCCAATAAACTCGATAGAATCATTGCTGGAAATTTCAAATCCAGCGGACCTGGACGGTAGTTATCATCGCTAGTCTCAATTGCGTCTGCTGCTGCTAGCATCCCCAGACCAATTAGTGGAACAACTCCCCGGTCTACCAATGCTGTAGCCAAGGCGATTTGCCATGCGCGGTCTGTGGGATGGATCGGAAACAACAGAACCAAGAAGTCTAGCAAGAAGGATAAAATTAAGATCACCCCAGCCGCTTTGAGCGTGCGAGTAGCGAGCGTGGAAGTATAGCGGTTCATCATGGCTAATTATCGGTTTCGGAGTGGATGAGTGGGTTTGAGTTCGTCACTGCAATAGTATCCTCAGTAGTTTACTTATTGTTTCAAATAAGGATAAAGATAAGTAGAGCTTTACTGAAGGTTTTTTTGACAATTTTGTAGGAAACTACACCAACATAACATTTGTATTTACTTGGGATCGTCAGAAAATTCCTCAATTACGACGATACCAGTGGGCAAGGCGTTCAGGTGACACCCCTAGTAAATAAGCTACGATCGTTACCTGGTTAATCAGTGTAGTTTGGAAAACTCCCTTTGTTAACCAGCGGCGTCCTGAAGTCACGACTGTAGCCGGAAGCAGCAAAATCTTACCGATTCGACGTAACCGCCGCATCATCTCAAAATCTTCCATAATTGGCAAGTCCGGAAAGCCACCGAGTTGATTAAATACTTCGGCATTGATAAAAATTGCTTGATCGCCATAGGGAAAAGAAAAAATCCGCGATCGCCAATTTACGCCTTTTTCTACCCAGCGTAAACTCGGTGACTGACCCTCAATCCGAAGCGCAAAGGCTCCTGCGACTGTATTTGGCTGATTGAGTGCTTGAATTACCATTATGCCAAAATTGTTTGGTAACAGTGTATCAGCGTGGAGAAATAATAAAATTTTACCGCTAGCCACTTTCGCACCTGCATTCATTTGCCTCCCACGTCCTGTAGGTGCTGACAAAACCTTGACTCCCCAAGATTGGGCCACAGCTTTTGTATCATCCCTACTTCCGCCATCGACCACGATCACCTCAACATTTACTTCACATGCAGATGCCAAGGTTTTCGCAATCTTAAGAGCTTCGTTAAGTACCGGGATAATGACAGAGATGACTTGAACCAAGGCAGGGTGATAACTCCAGGAAAAGCTGAGTCATAAAATATCCTAACTCTTTCTGTCAAAAAACCTGACAATAGCTAGATGCAGAAATCCTCTCGCCTGGTGTAATTTACAATGGTTTGATGAACAACAGAGAAAAACTTGTGGATGCAATACTAGAGCGATCGCTCGTACTCAAACAAGAGTTAACTGATTTTGTCCTCGACGCTGAAGGAGAACTTGCGGCAGCATTAGAAACCTACGCAGCCGAGAAATCACGCACCAAACGCGGTGATACCCAGCAGGACGCGATTATTGATAGCTTTATCACTGAAGGTAAAGTTGGCGACAAGATTCCACTAGATTTATTCATTGTTAGCCATTCTGAATTATCCGCTAGCGATCGTCAATTAATCAACAGTTGGCATCGCAGCTTCCCTGGCTTATTTGCCATCACCCAAGTCCTCTCGGATGGCTTCGAGTTGATGAACTGGTTGACAGGTAAACATTACACCGTCAAACTCAATACCTCCCAATTACAGGACATATCTCGCTTTAAAGAAGGAGAAATTTTACTGACGCGGATTTCTCCCGTCACCGACACCTATTGGATATTCTCTGGTCCAAAAACAATCATGGGTAAATTAGGCAAACCAAAATTAGCAGTCGCCATTGGCAATTTCAAGGAAAACTACAAAAATAGCCTTTACAGCGACGCCCCAGATTTATTAGAAGAAGCTTGGCAGTCTGTAGAATTGTATCATCAGCAATTTACTGACTTTTTTGGTAGCGATGAAATCACCCTCCCTGGATATCAGTTAAACAAAAGGATGACTGAATTTCAGGAGATCATGCTGAAACAACGCCTAGAAGCAGCCGGAGTTGATTCCTCCAAATCCCTCGCTGAAGTAGCACAAGAAGCAGGGATTGACAACGCAGAAATTCAAGCAGCAGCGCAGGAAGCTGGTGTTGATGCCAAGACTGCTGCTCAGATGCTTAACGGTACTGCCAATAGTAAAATGGTGATGCCAAAAGTTGATTTACCAGCAGAACTTCGCAAAGCTGAAGAGTTAACAGCACTTTCTCATCCTCGCTGGGGACAAATGTTTTTGCCTACCTATAGTAAGGTTGAAACAATCTTAAAAACAGAAGATTGGCAAACTATCTCCGGTAGCGAGAAACTGATTCGTCAGTATTTAGAAGATAGCTCATTTAATGCCTTCATCTGGAAGCGTCTAGCTCAACAATATCCGCTGCAATTAGAAAATGTTTTGCAAACAATTTTAAACCGTCCAGATTTTAAACTAGAAACTGATTTAGAACCTCTGTTAAAGGAATTCCATAAACCTTTAGAGCCAAACTTACCTGAAATCGCCAGTGTACCCATCCACTTGCATAATTTATTTCAAGAAGCTGTAGCTGAAGTCAATAAATCAAAATCTAAGGCTAAAGTTCCACAGAAGACAGCAAAAGGTTTTCAGTAGAGTTTCATCGCAGTGCGGTTAAACTAGAGGTTCTCTCTGGAACAATCGCACAGCCTAAATGCCACGCTAAACTGTCACGGTGACATTGAATACTAGCTGCGGTAACAATTGGATAGAATAAAGTAAGCATCATCAATTGTGCATGAGTTCCTAGAAGACTTTGCTCTTAAAGATGCAAATGCCTAACGAAAGAGCTTTTTCGCTCGATAATTAATGAATAAAAACTAACGCGCGTTTTATGAACATACAGCTTATAGAATCCCTGGTTGAGACAATTCATGCCTTATCTCAGGAAGAACAAACTATTCTGTGGCAAAAACTTGACTATGTTCCCGCCACAGAAAGCATCCTCCTGAAAAAAATCGAGCGAACTCTTCCTTCCATCATCCAACAAAGCTATAACGACCTACGCGCAAAACTCCAAGCTGAAACTCTAACACCAGCAGAACACCAAGAACTGCTCAATCTCACTGACACCATCGAACAGTTTGATGCTGAACGATTACAGCATCTATTAGCACTTGCTCAACTCCGTCAAGTTCCTCTTCCAGAATTGCTCCTCCAAGTCAATATTTCAACACCCTCTGTCTATTAAATATCTGAGATGACTAAAATGCTGAGTCAGATAACAACACGGCGCTTTAGCTTAGAGGAATACCATCGTTTAATCGTTCTAAATTTTTTCCAAGATGAACGTGTAGAGTTAATTCGCGGAGAATTAGTAAACATGGCAGCAAAAGGAACAGCGCACGCAACCTGTTGCAGAAACTTAGTTCGAGAACTAGGGAAACTGGTTATGGGTATAGCTGAATTACAGTGCCAAGATCCGATAACTTTACCATCTGGTAGCGAACCAGAACCGGATTTTGCCATAGTGCGTTCTCCTGCTGATAATTACTTGTCAGCACACCCAACACCCGCAGATATTTTCTTAATGATCGAAATTGCAGATTATTCTTTAAATTATGACCGCGATGTCAAATTACCTTTGTATGCAGAAGCTAATATTTATCATTATTGGATATTTAATCTAGTTGCCAACCAATTAGAGACATATAGCGAACCTTTTGAAGATTCTGAAAATAACTGTGACTATCGCTTGAAGCGCATATTTTTAGCCAATCAATCAGTTGATTTACCTTTACCTTCATCTCCCTCTTTGGATTTATCTAAGGTTTTCAGTTTGAGAAAATTTTAACTCAACAGAGTAACCCAACTAAGGCGCTATTCTAACTTGAAAAAAGTAAAGCATATAGGATTATCCAGCAGCCAATCGTATATTTACCTCAAAATATTAAGTCTGTTTCTATAAAGACTGGTCTTTTTGACCTTTTTAGCTGTATAGTTGCCTCTTGAGCGCTGTGACACACTCCACTTAAAGATGATAAAGCAATCAATAAGGATTAACAGTATGACTTTCTGCAGTCAGCAATTGCAGAAACCGGGGATGGATAAATAGTTTTTCGCGTCCGACCTTAGTTTCTTGTAACACACCAATTTCACAGAGTTCTTTAAGATAATTCGCCGCAGTTTGTCGATGAGCAATGTTCGCATCAACAACATTAGCAATTCGACAATAGGGCTGAACGAAAATCAGATCGAGCAGATCGCGGTTATAAACTTTGGGTCGATATTCTCTAACATATTCCGTTGTTATCTCCATTAACTGGCGGATCGCACGAATCTTTTGGGTCGTCCACTGGGCTGTTTCGTGAATTGCATCGAGCATAAACAGAATCCAACTTTCCCAATCGCCCTGGGTGGCGATCCGATCCAAATACTGATAGTACTGTTGCTTGTGTTGAATGATATACCGACTGAGGTACAACACGGGAATCTCCAACAAACCCTGATCGACCAAAAACAGGATATTGAGAATCCGACCAGTTCGACCATTACCATCTGTAAAAGGATGAATTGCCTCAAACTGATAGTGCATCACAGCCAGTCGCACTAGCGGATCAAAGTCTGTAGCCTCATGAATAAATTTTTCCCAGTTAGTCAGTTTTTCTTGTAAAACTGCCTCCCCTGAAGGGGGCGTATAAATTACTCGTCCGCTACCAGCCTCAATCAGGGTAGTGCCAGGAACACGCCGAATCTCCATATCCACCCCTTTGATCGTCGAACAGACTTCGATTGCCGTCTGTTTGGTCAGAGGTCGAGTGCTGAGTGACTGAAAACCAGAATATAAAGCTTTGCCATAGCGTAGTGCTTCTTTGGTGGCGGCATCGATCTGGGCATCTGGCGTACTGGCAAACTGAAACAACCGATCAGCAGTCGTGACAATATTCTCGATCTCAGAACTAGCTTGAGCTTCTAGAACGGGGATAGTGTTAATCAACATCGCTTGATTAGGAATCAATCCACCACACTGTTTTAGCTCTGCTACCGCCGCACGAGCTTCAATACAGGCTTTCAGAACTACTTTTGTTTCAATCTCTCCAGGCGGCGGCAATAAAGGCAGAGCGTTATAGGGTTGTTCAGGAAAAAAATCAGCCATAAGAATATGTCGAGTGAATCGACACGTCGAGTGAATATGTCGATATTTTAGTTTTTTTTCGACATAATATTAGAAATAGATCTGATTTTCTGCTTCGACAATAAAATACTCACTTATGCTTCCAGGGAATAATAAATTTTGGGTCTGGTCACAGCATTGCACACTCGTTTGCTGACGTAACTAATTAGTAGACATCGCCGGAAATTAATTATGCGTTACCCGAAAGCCTTGCTAGGGGTATAAATTGTAGGCAGAGGAAGCGTTTGTCCAGGGAGAATGTCAGCAAGAAGAAAGTAGCCCCGTTGGGATTTAGAGGCTACTAATACATTAATTATCCAAAGTCTTAATAGTCAACACTTGCGGCGGGGTAGCATCTGGCGGGTAAAGAAAGTCTACTTCCAGAAGTCTTTGATCGCCTGGTTTGATTTTCAACGACGCCAAAGGTGCTCCCATCTCACCTCTTTTTTGCACCAAATGGATAAAGCGGGTTTGTGGCTGACCTTGATCATCTTTATAACTTAACCGCACCGTACCTCGGAAAAATACTTCTCGTCCTGGCGGATTGAGAAATTCTAAACCCGATCGCGATCTCTCTTTGAGTGGCGTTTGCAATGCCAAAGTCACAGTTTGGGAATTTTGAGTATTGTTATATAGAGGAAACTTCAAACTGTATTCCACACCGTAATTACCATGAGCGCGATATGCGGTGTCAGGATAACGTACCAGCATCCGCGCACTCTGAATTTGCTCTGTACCTAAAGTCCCGCCGTGTAAAGTGCTGATACCGTAAGAAAAAGCAAGACCTGGTGCAGGAATGGTTAGATATTTGGCTTGTGGACGATCTACTAATATAGATCGCCACTCGGAACCTAAAGAGACTCCAGCGACTCGACCGTAAATAATTGAAGTGTTGGGTTGATCTAAAGGAGTAGGTGCGCGATCGCGTGGTCTCACCAAGTCACCAGTATCCAATAAATTTTGCCACTCAGCTAAAGTCGGCGCACGTTCGCTACCATCAGCATTAGCTCGCGCATACATTGCTAAACTCGCTGCATAAACTTTCCCATTACTCCGCAGTCGCGCCAATGTCGAGCGACCATTCAGTGGTGGAGTCAGGGTCTTCACCGGAATTGGTAAATTTAATAATAGCTGACTTTGTCCTGGAGGAATCACTAACTTGTCAGGAAAACCGGCTTGACGTTGTCCGCGCAGCACATCATTCATCACGCGATCGCCTGGTCCTGCGAATACTCTACCATCCTGATTATCAATCTGAGGTGGTAAGGCAATAAATGGCGCGTCTGGTTGGCTAACATAAGTTGCAGCCTGCAAGACATCAATTGTAACTGGCTTCAAGCCTGGATTGTGCAGCAAGATTCCAACATACAAAGTCCGTGAATCTTGGGGTGATGATGCTTCCGCCACATGGTGAGCAAAAACATCAAAACGTCCGCGAAAAGCGTAATTAAGGTGTGCTGTTGAGACTTTTTTGCCGGTACACGGAAAAGTTGAAAGCAAAATACCTTCGGTTTGTACATGTTCTGGGCTGTTGCTGTTGAACATCGGTACTGCATCCAGTGATCCAGTTAAAGGGCGCACCTGTTGTGGTTGTAGCACTTGTTGGGGCGCTACGCTGGGAGGTAATTGAGCCACTAGGATGGGCAAAAATGCAAACATAAAAATATAGTTTTCAGTAGATTTACGTGCTTTCTTAAGACAAAGAATACTCTAGAAAAGTGCCAGCCTTTGCACAATTAACATGAAATCAGCCTTGATTTTGGGTAAATTTTCGGAATTCAGAGTAGGAACATGGACAAAGATGCAATGTGTTGTTAGTTGGCGATCGCGTAGGTAAGCTAATACTGCATAATAAAGACCTTCGCAGACAAATTTGCCACAGTCGTGACTAATTTCAATTGCTGTATCACTAACTAACTTTTCTAAATCAACCGCTGTCTGTAATATCTCGCCACAAGTAGCATTTGATTCAATGCTGAGTTGCGTACGGCTTTCTGCCATCCCACAACAAACAATCGCATCAGGTTGGTATGACTTGATTTTCTCCGTCACCATAATACTGGCAACGCTAATATCCACTGGCATTCGGCGCAATAAAGTGTGAGAATGGGGTAAGAAATCAATGACAACGCTCAATAAATCATCAGATGAATTAGATTGCTGGTGTGGTAGCCAAGTGTCAAAAGAAGTTAATAATATTCTTTTATTCATAAGTTACTGAAACTAGAAAGAGTCCTGCTCACAATATAAAGGAAGTAAGTAAATGTCAGGGATCGCCGTCGTCGATTACGACATGGGGAATTTACACTCTGTATGCAAAGGCTTAGAAAAAGCTGGAGCAACTCCGAAAATTACGGATTCACCGTTAGACATAGAACGTGCCGAAGCAATCGTCCTACCTGGAGTAGGTGCATTCGATCCAGCAGTGCAACACCTGCGATCGCGGGGTTTAGAAGCACCACTCAAAGCGGCAATCGCCAGTGGTAAACCTTTTTTAGGCATTTGCTTGGGACTACAAATTTTGTTTGATGGTAGTGAAGAAGGCAAAGAACCAGGACTAGGAATTGTTCCCGGTATGGTACGGCGATTCGTCAAGGAACCGAGTATTACTATCCCGCACATGGGCTGGAATCAACTCGAACTCACCCAACCACAATGTCCTTTATGGCAGAATTTATCTCCCGCCGCGTGGGTATATTTTGTCCATTCATACTATGTTGAACCCACCGATGCGCGAATCACAGCCGCCACTGTAACTCACGGTAGTCAAACTGTCACCGCTGCGATCGCTCGTCAAAATCTCCTAGCCGTACAATTTCACCCGGAGAAATCATCTACCGCCGGGTTGCAAATTTTATCAGATTTTGTTGCCCAAGTTCGGACAAAAGTCGCAGCGTAAAGCAATTCTACTTGCCCCACAAGACAACAATGAGTTTGAGAATTTATGGGAATCGCCAGTTAAAAACTTTACCTGGTCAAGAAACTAGACCAACAAGTGGGCGGGTACGAGAAGCACTATTCAATATTTGGCAAGGTGAAATCGAGTTTTGTCGTTGGCTAGATTTATGTGCTGGTAACGGCTCAATGGGTGCCGAGGCTTTATGTAGAGGAGCCAGTCTGGTAGTAGGAATTGAAAAATCTAGCCGTGCTTGTGCAATTATTCGCCAAAACTGGCAACAAATGCAACAGAGCGAACAGGAATTTCAAATATTGCCCGGAGACGTGCTTCAACGCTTAAAAACCCTCACTGGCAAACAATTTGACAAAATTTATTTCGATCCACCTTATCAGAGTGGTTTGTATCAACCAGTACTTACCAGCCTTGCTCAACTACAAATCCTCACCCCTAGTGGTGAATTAGCAGTTGAACACAGTCCAGACATCTGGACACCAATAGCGATCCCCGGCTGGGAAATCTGTCGCCAAAAACACTACGGCAATACAGCTTTAACTTTTTACAGTGTAGAGACGCAAATCGCGCCCCTACAAGAGGAATAGACCTCTAGATCCCTAGCTGGTTGCCCCGTTTGTATTGCTTATAAGCAGTAAAGAACAACCCACTCAGGGTGATAAAGCACAGACCAAGCACAATGCCGTCAAGTAGTGGTTCAACCATGTTAAATCTCCTGAATATAAATGCTAATTTTTTCTACCTATACTCAATTTTACCTGTTTCTGCTAGGAAATTGCAGTCAGAGGGGGATGTGGGGGTGATCTGTGCTTGCAGTCACAATCAAGAACTTTTAAGCTATGTGTATGAAGTAAAAAAAATTTGTACATTGATTTGTAACAGTGAACCTTTTGGATAACCAACTTTCTAAACCTGAAATCTTGACATCTCGCCTCGTACTGCTGGCAGTTGCGATCGCGGTGTCAATCGGCATAAGCATTTTTGGCATCCATATGGTTCAACTTTCTGATCCCTACATCAAGAATGTATTCTCCCAAAAAGGAGATTTAATTCAAGGACATGCGATCTTTCAAATGAATTGTGCTGGATGTCATGGATGGGAAGGTCATGGTAGCGTCGGTCCCAGCTTGCAAGGAGTCTCCAAGCGCAAATCTCGCTTTGGACTCATTAACCAAGTCACCAGTGGTAAAACGCCACCAATGCCCCAGTTTCAAGCGAATGCTCAAGAAATGGCAGACCTTTTAAGTTATTTAGAGAGCCTCTAGTTATGGCTAAACTGCTGAGTATAATATCGGGCGTAGCGATGTGAGAGTGAAATCAATTCATCGTGAGTGCCAGATTCGACAATCTGCCCTTGTTCCATCACTAAAATGCGATCGGCGCGGCGCACTGTTGTGAGACGATGGGCAATAATGAACACTGTCCGGTCTCGCATTAGCCGCTCTAGTGCTTCTTGGACTAAAGCTTCTGACTCAGAATCTAAGGCGGAGGTAGCTTCGTCAAGAATCAGAATTCTGGGGTTGAGTAGTACAGCCCGCGCGATCGCAATCCTTTGTCTTTGTCCACCTGATAAATTTACCCCCCGTTCACCAACCCAAGTTTGATAACCTTCGGGTAACTCATTGATAAATTGATGAGCATTGGCAATTGTGGCGGCATTTTTGACGGCGATCATGTCAAAATCGTTTTGTCCAAAAGCGATATTTTGGGCAATTGTCCCAGAAAATAGAATCGTTTCTTGAGGGACAATACCAATTTGTCGCCGCAGGCTTTCTAAAGTCACGTCCTGAATATTCACTCCGTCAATGAGGATTGTGCCACCTTGGGGATCGTAAAAGCGCGGTAAAAGATTTACAAATGTGGTTTTACCAGCACCAGATGCACCCACTAAAGCGATCGCTTCCCCTGGCAGGGCTAATAAATTTATATTTCTTAATACAGGTTCGTTCGTATAAGCAAAGGCGACATGACTATATTCCACTTTGCCACTGACAGTTGGGAGAGTGATGGCGTCTGGTTTTTCCACCACTGTCGGTTGAATTGCCAAAATCTCAAAAATCCGATCAACCGAGGCTTCAACTTGTTTGAACTCATTATAGTTATTAGTCGTGTGACCAATCGGGTCAATTAACAGAGCCGCCGCCGCCAGATAGCTTAAAAACTCTGCTACCGTTAAGTTACGCTGACCAATCTCCCAAGCACCTACCCACAGTAGCGATAAAGCACTCAAGGCTTCCAGAAATCCGACAATGGGAATTTGAATTGCTTTGAGTCGTTCGGCTGAATATTTCGCTTGTAGACTGCGTTCGGCTTCATGGCTGAATCTGGCAATTTCATATTTCTCCGCCGCAAAAGCTTGGACTAAGCGAATACCGCTAAAAACTTCTGTCAAAATGGCTGATAAATCAGATACGCGATTTTGACTACGGCGTGAGTATTTACGTAACCGTTCTCCAAACCAAGCAATTAAAACCCCCATTAACGGGGCAATAATCACTGTAGCTACAGTTAGTTGCCAATTTAAATAAACCATGTAGATGGGAATTGCCACCAACTGCAAAGTGCAAGGAATAAAATCATGAAACATTTTATTCACGACTTCGCCAATGCGGTCAATATCTTCCGTCAGCCGATAAGATAAATCACCAGATTTTGCTGTTTCAAAATAGCCCAGATTCAGCTTTTGCAAATGACTATAAACTTCTTGTCGCAGTCGAAAAGCCACTCTCAGAGCCGCTTTCGCCATGTAGATATCTTGAATAGATTGGAAAATGCCTCTGACCAGAAATACCAAAGCACAAATCAGCGCCAGTTGAGAAATCGTGACTACATCACCTTTGCCAAAGGGTATTGCTAATTTACCAACAACATTAATCAACGCTAATGTCGCAATTACATATCCAATAATCCCGACAAATCCCTTTGTGATGGCTTGCCACTGAGGTTTGATATAAGGTAATAACTGCCAATAATTTGAGCGCGTTTTCAAGTTTTAATGTCCATCACGATATTTAACTTTTAATTATGTCATCAGTTACAAAAGTAATTTGATGACACTTAGTAGAGTGTATGATAGTTGATACTTTAGATAACATTTATACACCCATAGGTTTGACTTAAAACTTATGCATTTTTAAATTAACGTTTATCAGATCTGCTCTCTTGAATTAGATGAATAATAGAAGGTATTAAAGAAACAATAATAATTAGACCAATAATTGGAAGTAGATACTTATCAACTTGTTCGGCTGGAATTGATTTCCCTAAAAAATAGCCTAATAAAGTAATGCCAAAAGTCCAAACAAAACCGCCAATTAAGTTGTAAAACATAAATGTCCGATATTGCATTGCCCCAATTCCGGCAACAATTGGCGCAAAAGTGCGGACAATCGGCACAAACCTGGCTAAAACAATAGTTTTTTTCCCATGTTTTTCATAAAAGTTTTGTGCTTTTTCTAAATACTGTTTTTTAAACAACCATGAGTCTTCTTTTTGAAATATTTTTCTCCCCAATCTATATCCAGTAGCATAGCCAACGTTATCACCCAAAACGGCACAGACAAAAGCTCCGAAAATGAGCACCCAAATATTTAAAATGTTTGGGTAGTTATAGGCAACAAATCCAGCCGTAAATAATAGGCTATCACCAGGTAGAAAAAAACCAATCAACAATCCAGATTCAGCAAAGATGATCAGCCAAATCACGAAATAGCCGAGGGAACCCAATGATTGAATTAGCTGTGGTAAGCTGGGCAAATCAAAATGCATGTAGTGTCCTTCCTTAAACAACTTTCAACTATAGAATAAGACTTGCTTAATTTATAGTTATCCTGACAACACAAATTTGACTATAGTATAGCTTCATCAGACTTAAGTCTCCCAAGTGTGCCAGATTGAGAAGTATTCACGCCAAATAGTGAGCATCAACGCACTACGATTGAGGTGGAGGCTGAGGTAGATTGGATATGCAAAGATATATAAAGTTATTAGGACTGTTTTGGAGTGCGGCGATCGCGGCTGAACTAGAGTACCGCGTCAATTTCTTATTGGCGACACTCACTAGCTTAGGGAATCTCGCCGGAAGTCTCTTCGGACTCTCTTTGTTCTACCGTCAAGGTTACACCTTTGCTGGCTGGTCTTGGGAAGCAGCAACCGTCGTCTTAGGAATTTTTACCATCTTACAAGGCTTTTCGGCTACTTTCCTCGCCCCTAACCTGAATCGCATCGTCCGCCAAGTGCAGGAAGGAACTCTAGATTTTGTTCTCCTCAAACCGATTCGCAGTCAGTTTTGGCTTTCTACCAATACCCTATCACCTTGGGGAATGCCAGATTTAGTTTTTGGTTGCGTGTTGATTGGCTACGCTGGGTCAAGGCTGGGTTTAAAAATCAGTGATTACTTACTGGGCACAATCCCCTTATTTTTTGGCTTAGTTATTTTGTATAGCCTCTGGTTTATGCTGGGGGCAATGAGCATCTGGTTTGTGAAAATCTACAATGCAACTGAAGTGCTACGCGGTTTGTTGGAAGCTGGACGATTCCCAATGGTGGCTTATCCTAGTGCCTACCGCGTTTTTTTTACCTTTGTAGTTCCTGTAGCTTTTTTGACTACAATTCCCGCAGAAACAATGCTGGGTCGTAGCCAAGTTGTTTGGGTGATTGGTGCGGCGATGTTAGCTTTGGCGCTATTTATGCTGTCAACTTGGTTCTGGCGATTTGCTTTGCGCTTTTATACTAGTGCTTCAAGTTAAATGAATTTACATTTGACAGCTTTCCGACAACTATGGCATCTAGCCCAATTGCTTGTAAAGTGACAAAAATATCATGCAGGTCAATCGGAGTCAGAATCTTCGCCATAATGGGTAGGAATACTTTCATCCCAAACGTGAGTACGAGGGTCAAATCTCCATAATCGCGGTTGTAGCGTTTGATTTGCCAGCTTTTGAGCTTCTTCTGGTGACATCGCTAACAACCGCATCCGAGCATCAATCTTTTCTTGAGACAATCGCTCGTCACTACTGCTAACTATAACGTCATCGTCAAACTGGTTTAGGTTTGTTGAGGTATTGGCAGTAGCTTTGTTTGCCGGCTCGATCATTCCCAATAAATCCTATAAATATATGGTTTTTTCTTCTATATTACTATTCTTCCTGATTAGCGATTGAGGCTTGAAGATAACGCTATCCTTCAGGCTGATTACTGGTAGCTAGCTGCTTGACGGGTGAACATCACGCAATATTGTCCGCCTAGGGCGAGCAATTGCTCATGAGTGCCGGTTTCGATGATTTTGCCATTTTCTAAGACGACAATGCGGTCGGCTTGTTTGGCTAGGGCTAAACGATGACTGACAACTACTGCCATTCGGTTAGTAGCAATTGTGCGAAAGATATCATAAATCTCGTTTTCGGTTTTTGGATCAAGGGCGGCGGTGGGTTCGTCGAAGATTAATAATTCAGCGGAGGCTAGACGCATTAGAGAACGAGCGATCGCAATCCGTTGCCATTGTCCACCAGATAAATCTACACCACCTTCTAATTGCTTACCTAACAAGTTTTCTAAACCATCCGGTAGATTAGTAACTACTTTTGTCATCCCAGCTTGGTCAATCGCGTCATTAATTATGTCGTCATTTTCTAATCCAGCTAAATAGCCAAAACCGACATTTTCTCTGACTGTCGCTGGAAACCTCGCATAATCTTGCATCACTACCGCAATCCGCGCATGCAGTTCCTTATGGTCTAATTCTCGCAAGTCTTGACCATTCCAAAGAATTTTCCCACTAGTCGGTTCATACAAGCGACAGAGTAACTTCGCTAAAGTTGTTTTACCCGCACCATTTTCTCCCACCAACACAATCATCTCATTGGGATGAATTGTCAGATTAATATTATCCAGTGTCTGCTTCTCACTACCAGGATAAGCAAATGATAAATTATGAATTTGGATTTCGGTTAATTTCTTTACTCCTGTATCTAGTTGTAAAGAGGTGTTAGGAGTAAGGTTCGTTGACCGTGGCTGTAGATCTAATAATTGAAAAATCGGACTTGCACCTAACACCACATCATATAAATCAGAGCCATTACTAACAAGTGAGAATAAACTCTGACGGACTTGCAAAATTAATCCGGCATAAAGTGCTAAATCGCCTAAAGTATAAACACCTCGTAGGACTCCAAAAATTACATATACGTAGGGTAATGCTGATCCTAATCCGCTGAACATTGACCAGGCAATTACGGAAACTGTGCCTTGGCGGCGAACTTTCTCCATTGCCTTGAATATGCGATTAAATAAAGATTCCCAGCGGAGTAGTAGCAATGATTGTAAGTCAAATAAACGTAATTCTTTAGCATAGCGCTCTCCCATCAAAACTTCTTTATATAAGTTTCTTTCGCGAGCCAGAGTTGCTTGGGTTTTTTCCACTCGCCAGCTTTGCTTGCGGTACTTGAGTTCGACATAAACTGATGGCACAGTGGTAGAAATGAGCACCAATGGCACCCACCAAGTAATCGCGCCAGAAAGTAGGACAGACGGAAGCAACATAAAAATACCATTCAAGGTCGAGATCATAATCATTGATAGTTGCCGGAGTCGCTGTACTCCTTGTTCACTTAACTGGACAAGATTTAATAGTTCAGGTTCTTCAAATAAGGAAATTCCTTCATAATTGGCAATTTTATAAAGCACAAGTTTTTCGACAAAAAACTGAATGCGATCGCGTAGTGAAGTAAAGACAAAATTACTGATTGAACCCATTGCTCTAGTCAGTAGATTAAGTATAATTACTCCGCCGACACTCCATAATAAAAGGTGTTCTTGCAGAATTGTTTCGAGGGGATGTGTCGTAGTCCCAATTAAGCGTGAGGCTTCATCGATAATAATTTTGTTTAAAAAAAGTATAATCGCAGGTCCTGCACCACTGACTAAATTCAGCAAGGTGAGATTGATTAATTCAGTGGGGGAAGCCTGAAACACGATCTTTAGACTACGCCAAAGAGTTTGCAGTGGAGTTTGGAGGATGGGTTGCATGTGGTGCGGGTCGATTTGGGCTAAAATCAAGTTCGGAAGATTACTGGTACAAGGAGAGTTTTAACTTGCTTACTCTGGGTGTAAATATCGATCATGTGGCGACGATTCGCCAAGCGCGAAGAACCGTAGAACCCGATCCGGTGGCGGCGGCGGTGTTGGCTGAACTTGGGGGTGCAGATGGAATTACAGTCCATTTGCGCGAAGACAGACGACATATGCAAGACCGAGATGTTCGACTATTGCGCCAGACAGTGCGATCGCATTTAAATTTAGAAATGGCAGCTACAGCCGAAATGTTAGCGATCGCTCTGGATATTAAACCGGATTATGTCACCTTAGTCCCCGAAAAGCGCGAGGAAATCACCACCGAAGGCGGTCTTGACATTGCCGGTCAAATCGACAAAATTGGTAATATTGTCGAAAAGTTGCAAAACAGCGGAATTCCAGTAAGTCTGTTTATTGATGCTAACACTTCGCAAATCGAGGCTTCTGCTAAGGTAAAAGCCAAGTTTATTGAACTACATACTGGACAATATGCGGAAGCCTCAGTAGCGAATCGCGACCGGGAATTGGCGGTGTTGGCGAATGGTTGTGAACAAGCGCTCAAGAACGGATTACGTGTCAACGCTGGACATGGACTGACTTACTGGAACATCTATCCCGTGGCTTGTCTACCGGGGATGGAAGAATTAAACATTGGTCATACGATTATTAGTAGGGCTGTGTTAGTAGGGTTGGAAAGAGCAGTCCGCGAGATGAAACAAGCGATGCGCGGTGAATAAATTTACTTATTTAATCGAGGATTGAACATGCAAACTTATTACTACGTTTTAGCAAGTCAAAAATTTCTGCTAGAAGAAGAACCGATCGCGGAAGTGCTGAAAGAACGTGTCCGTAATTACAACGAACAAGAAAAAGAAATTGATTTTTGGTTAGTGAAACAGCCAGCATTTCTGGATGCTCCGGAGATGGCGCAAAATAAGGCTAAGTGTCCGAGTCCAGCAGTGGCAATTATTTCCACTAATGCTTCCTTTATTACCTGGTTAAAACTGCGGCTGGAATACGTGATTACCGGCGAATTCACCGCCCCAACACCTGCAATTCCTCAACCTTTGGCATCCCTGATCGCAGACAGTGCGACCGCCTCCTGATATTCTTTTGATTAAACGGGCAGTTTCACTCAGCCCAAAAACACTTCTGGATTCGGCGGCAGAGAATTACTTGCTCTTAAGAGATAAAAATCGGCTATGCGTCAAACTGTTTTCCAAAAATTACAGATTTTATCCGGTGTGGGACTAGTTATTGTCGGATTGACTGGGGGAATGAATTCCGTCGCTGCTCAAAGTACCACTTCTGCTTGCACTGGACCAAGACAAGGTGAATTTTTGTTGTTGGTAGTCAGTCCGACACCTGAAAATCAAAGTCAACTACGCCGCGCTTTACCTACGGAAATTAACACCACTGTTTGTCGGTATCTTGGCGACACAGTAACACGGATTGGAGGTTTCAGTAAGGTTGACGATGCTAACGGTTGGGCAAGATATGTCAGAGATATTGTCGGTTTGTCGGCTTTTGTAACTACCGGACAAACTGCATCTACCAATCAGTCACCATTAAATCCCACCGCCAGGAATCAGTCACCATTAAATCCCACCGCCAGGAATCAGTCACCATTAAATCCCACCGCCAGGAATCAGCCATCTTACAGTCCACCCGTCACCAATCAGCCATCTTACAGTCCACCCGTCACCAATCAGCCATCTTACAGTCCACCCGTCACCAATCAGCCATCTTACAGTCCACCCGCCACCAATCAGCAAGGCAATTATAATCCGCAGGCACTAGGATCTGGCTATGCAGTGTTAGTGGATTATGCAAATCGCCCAGAATTAGCAACGCAAGTGCAGCAGATTGTAGGCGGTGATGTCGGTTTTGTTTCCTACGCACAGCGCCCTTTTTTATTAGCTGTTTACACTACTAATCAAAGAGAAGCCAGTACAACATTGCAGACGCTCAGCGATCGCGGTTTTTTTGCCATGATCGTTGACAGTCGGAAAGTGACACTGCTGCGCTCTAATGTCAGTCAATAACCGTACTTAATACGCAGGACTAGCTAATAGAGAAATTGTGATCCCTAAAATTAAGCCAACTATCACCTGAACCGGAGTATGACCGAGTAATTCCTTGAGGCGATCTTCGTTAAATTCGCTCTTGTCGCTAAATAACTCATCAATCATCTGATTCAGGACACGGGCTTGCTTACCTGCAGCTTGACGTACACCAGCGGCATCATACATGACAATGATGGCAAAAATCGTGGCAAGCGCAAACTCCGGACTATTCCAACCAATAGTTTGCCCCACACCAGTTGCCAAAGCCGTCACCAAAGTTGAATGAGCACTAGGCATCCCGCCTGTACTTGTTAATACACGAAAATTAATTTTATGATTTTTGACAAGCTCAATAATCAGCTTGGACAGTTGAGCTATCAGACAAGCTATCAGAGCAACCATTAGTACTCGGTTGTCTAAGATGTTGCCAATGTCATGCATGGTGTTTTAGGGGTTGGTAGATAATTATTATGTTATAAATTGTCCGACAGTGCCAAAAAGCCGTCAGTCATAAGTCAATTGGCAATTACCGAATGACAAATGACCAATTGACTTGTAGGCATGACAATCATTTAGTGAGTGCGACTGGTGATAAAATGAGCAATTGCTTGTAGTGGCGCGGCTTTGTCGCCAAAAGTCGCTAATTCCAAGCAAGCTGCATCAACTAGCTGTTGAGCATGCTGTTTTGATTTTTCAATTCCTAAAAGGCTCGGGTATGTTACCTTTTGGGCTTGAGCATCTTTACCAGCAGTTTTACCTAGTTGCTCATTAGTAGCGGTAATATCTAGCACGTCATCCACAATCTGAAAAGCTAGTCCGATATTTTGGGCATAGCGAGATAGGCATTGTAAATCTGCCGATGATACCCCGGCAAGTAAACCGCCAGAAACAACACAAGCTTCTAAAAGAGCGGCTGTTTTATGATTGTGAATGAAATTGAGAGTTTCGAGAGTTGTATCTAGCTTGCCTTCCGATTCGAGATCAACGACTTGACCGCCAACTAATCCACTCGCCCCTGTCGCCCGACTTAAACGCGCAACTACTTGTAATACTCGCTCAGCTGGGACATTTTGGGTGTGAGTGGCGACATATTCAAAGGCATATGCCAACAAGCCATCACCCGCCAAAATGGCAATGTTTTCTCCATAGATTTTGTGATTTGTCAACTTCCCGCGACGGTAATCGTCGTTATCCATCGCTGGGAGATCGTCATGAATCAACGACATCGTATGGATCATTTCTAATGCACAAGCCGTAGGTATCGCCATTTCGATTGTCCCCCCAGCCATTTCGCAGGTAGCGAGACACAGAATTGGGCGTAAGCGCTTACCTCCAGCTAAGACGGAGTAGCGCATTGCTTCATAAATCTTTTCTGGATAGGTGACTGGAATCGCCTTGTCCAACGCCGCTTCGCAAAGCTGTTGTCGCTCTTTAAGATATATTAAGAGGTCAAATGAGCCGGGAACTAAAGGCGTTTGTATTTTATCCGCTGCTACCATCCCTGAAGTCCTTGATTTATTGTCATATCCGTAACAATTTTAAGGGAAAGAGTCCATAGTCATTTATCATTTGTCATTAGTCGAAACTATTGACTCAAAAAACGCTCTTTGATCGCATCTCTACACAACTAACTTTTTGCCTGCTGGCTGTAGCTGTCAACGGTGTTTTGTAACAACATCGCCACCGTCATCACACCCACACCGCCAGGAACTGGTGTAATGAATGAGGCAACATCGCGCACTCCTTCAAAATCAACATCACCGACTAAGCGACTGTCGCCACTAGCATTAGTGATGCGATTGATCCCCACATCTACCACAACAGCGCCCGGTTTTACCATTTCAGCAGTAATTAACCCAGGGCGACCAACCGCAGCAATCAGAATATCCGCACTTTTAGCAATCGCTGGCAAATCATGCGATCGCGAGTGGGCTATGGTGACAGTAGCATCAGCTTCAAGTAACATCAAGGCTAGTGGCTTACCGACCAAAATACTACGTCCTATCACAACAGCTTGTTTCGAGCGCAACGAAATTTGATATTCTGCTAAAAGTCGCATGACTCCAGCAGGGGTGCAACTGCGTAATCCGGCTTCACCACGCATCAGCCGCCCCAAGTTCACTGGATGCAACCCATCAGCATCTTTATCAGGATCGATTTGCTGTAGTAGGGCGACAGAATCCAAGTGGTCAGGTAAGGGTAGCTGCACGAGAATTCCATCTACTCGTTCTTCATGATTTAGTGTTTGAATCTCCTCTTCTAGTTCCGCTTGGGTGGTATTTGTGGGAAAATGTTTGCCAAAAGAGGCAATACCAACTTTCTCACAGGCTCGTTCTTTACCTCGCACATAAGCGGCGGAAGCTGGGTTATCACCAACCATCAGCACTGCTAAACCGGGTGGACGACCAATTCGCGGCTGTAATGCTTCGATTTGCAGCTTCAATTCGGCCTGAATCTTGGCAGCTATTGCTTTACCATCGAGTAACTGAGCAGTTTTTGTATCCATTTACGATTTTCTTCAGTCGGGCGCTACTTTTAAGAAGTGCGTTCATTGAAAGAGTGATCTCACGGCTATCCTTGACAATACTATCGATCTTCGGCGATTAATTACCGTAGATTCTGCGGAGATTGTGGGAGACTTAATTCGGTCAACACTCATAATGCCATGCGATCTGCAAAATATGCTTACCGATTTGCACCGTTATCTATTCGAGCAACCTTTTTGATATTGCTTGGTCTGTCTGGTTGTGGCAAATTGCAAATCAGTAATTTGAGACTCTTGCCGAATCTGACCTCAATCAGGGAAATTAAAGCTAAACACGAGCCAGCGACAGTATCTCTCCAAGGTAAAGTGATTAATGTTGTCCCACTAATACAGCAACAGGTATATCAAGTACAAGACTCAACTGAGACAATCTGGGTTTTGACTCATAGGTCTAATTTGCGAGTTGAAGACCAAGTATCGGTCGAGGGGAAAACTCGTTATCAGAGTATTTCTATCGGTGGTAAGGATGTGGGAGAAGTTTATGTTGAGGAAGAAAATTAGATGAGTCCGGTTCATGTCGCGATCGCTATCCTCACGCGCGAAGACAAGTTTCTCATGCAATTGCGCGACGATATCCCCGGTATTGCTTATCCTGGTTACTGGGCGTTATTTGGCGGACATATAGAACCTGGTGAAACCCCAGAAGTAGCGGTGGCGCGAGAAGTTTTAGAAGAAATTACTTATAATTGCCGCGAGTTTACCTTTTTTGGTTTAGATCAAGATGAAAAGACGATACGCCACGTCTTTCACGCCCCACTTACAGTGGAATTGAGTCAGTTAGTTCTCCATGAAGGTTGGGATATGCAGTTATTAACTCCCGAAGATATTCGCGCTGGTAGGTGTTATTCGGCAAAGTCTGGGGATATGCGCCTTTTAGCACCACCGCCACAGCGGATTTTACTTAAATTTCTGGCTCAATCATAATTTTTCGATTGTATTTGCTCTCGCACCCAACGGCGAAAAGCTTTAAGTGTGGCATTTCTGCCGTAAGTTGCACTTTGTTGAAGATACCTAGGAATAGCCTCAATCAGTGGCAATCCAGGAAAATTCGCGCTTTCTTGAGACTCTACATAACACCCATCTCGTAAGAGGTTGATTTGTAGCTTACCTTTCTCAAATCGCCAAAGTTCAGGAACCTTAAGTGCCTGATAGATACTTGGATTAGTGCGTGAAGTTACATCGATTTTCAACGCTAAATCTGGCGGAGGGTCTACAATTAAATCAAGCCGCTTCTTCCCACGAATTAACATTTCGTTTTTAATATAGAAGCACTGATCAGGTTCTATACCCTGAAGCATATTTTTGTTTTTGAAGGTAGTAGAACCAAGACTGATAAACTCATTATCAAGTTCCAAAAGCGCCTTTAGCAAGTCACTAATAATTTCTTTATCGTATTCATGCTCTGGCAGTGGTGCCATAATCTCCAGTATTCCTCTATCGTAGGCAATTCGGGCAGATCTGTGTTCCCCCAATTCCGCCAAAATTCTTTCAAATTCTTGCCAAGTTACATCGCGAAGCAACACTCTTTGCCCTGGGGGAACGTTGATGCGTTTTACATCCAACAACATCTTGCCACTCCTAGCAGTTCAAATCTGAATTTAGCTTACTACAGTTATTGTACTAATGCTCTCATCTCGACATTAGCACAACATAGCCTTAATTCCATTTCAGCTAGAATGAGACAGAGAATTAATGAGCACATATTTGACTGAGTACTTGCTGGAGGAAAACTAATTGAGTACCATTCAAGAATTCTCACAGGACATACCCGTACATGAATTTCCCATAGTTAAACTAGGATACCAACCACAGGCTGAAGATACCAGTATTGAAGCTGATATTTATTTGTTCGCCAAGTTGCGCCAACTTTCTCTCAAACAACGAGTAGAAATTGCAATCTCACATGATCGCTGTGTGCGAAAACTGTGTCTCGCAGGAATCGAAAAACGTAGATTCGGTGCGCCAATTGAGGAAATTCGCCTCCAGTTTGCCCATGCAGTTCTTGCCGATAAATTTCCTCTGCATTTTAAGCCAATTGGGAGCGATCGCAGCATGTGGATTCAAGATTCTATTGCTTTAGCACAACAATTACATATTCTTTTTGAAGAAGCCTCCATCCCTTACTACGTGAGTGGCGGTGTCGCTAGTTCTGTTCATGGAGAAGCTAGGTCAACTCGCGATCTAGATTTAGTGCTTCAAATTGAAGATGGTCAAATAGATCAGTTAGTTGCGGTATTAGAAGCATCTAGGTTTTATTGTCCAGCACTTTCTGTAGAGGATATCAAATCCGGACGAGAGAGAATGCTGAACATTACTCATACAGAAACGATCGCCAATGCTGATTTGTACGTGATGGATAATTCTCCTTTTGCTGTTTCGCAAATGTCTCGTCGTCAGCTATTGGATATCGAAGGAATGCCAAGTTTTTGGATTGCTTCGCCAGAAGATATCATCTTGCAAAAGCTACTTTGGGGTCGTGGTAGCCAATCTGCTAAACAGTGGCGCGATGTGCTGGGGATACTAAAATTACAAAGTAACCAGCTTGATTACAGTTACCTCACGCAATGGTCTGCTAATCTAGGATTGATTGATATTTTGAACCAAGCTTTTTCTGAGTCTGGCATTCCATAATGAATAGGTGAGCTGGGTGATGTGTTGAGGGAAATCAAAAAGACTATTTTTGCAGCACTATATAAAAAGGGGATAAAAAGATGAACCAAGCTATCAGACAAAAAGCAGTTGTTAAACCAGGTGGAATGATCAATATTCAGTTATCTGAGTTACCTGTTGGTACTGAGGTAGATGTGATCGTAATTGTGGAGACGTTAGCAAAAAAGGAACAATCATTACGTAGTATTATTGGCTCTGGTAAGGGTAGTTTTGCTAAACCGCAGGAAGCTGACGATTTTATTAGTAGGGAGCGGGATTCTTGGTCCTTATAAATTCTATTCGTGGGGAAAGAGTTTATTTAGATACTAATATCTTTATTTATGTACTAGAAGGTTATCCTGATTTTACTGACGAATTAATTCAGCTTTTTGATAATTTCGTATTAATAATAACTCTCATTATTACCAATGCTTAGCCTCAATTGCCGTAACTATCTCTTCCTCAACAATCATCCACATCAGAAAATAGAGATTCTAGGTCACGATATCCACTTACTACACGAACTACATCGATTCCATCTTCTCTCTTAAAGTAAAAAATAATGTAAGCCTCAACTGTAAAACCCCGCAGATCTAAAGCAAGTTGATTGTAACTTTTGCCCATGTTAGGAAAACCGGCTACAAGTTTACATTTTTCTCGAATCGCATCAAAAAGTTTACTAGCTGCCTTGGGATTGTTCCTAGCAATATACTCACAAATTTCATCTAAGTCTTGAACTGCATCATCCGAAAAAGAGTAACTACTCATCCTACAGATTCAGTAATTGAGCGAATTTTATCTTGCATGCGTGCAAAAACTACCTCACCATCTGTGACTCGTCCCTGAGCAATTTGCTCAGTACCACTTGCGATTTTACAGCGAAGTTCTTCGAGACGTTTTTGGTTAATCTGATCGCGTTCTTCTAATAGTCGGAATGCCTCAGAAATTACCTGATCAACCGTGTTATACCTGCCAGTGTTGAGTTGTTCTTCAATAAAGCGCTCATGTTCCTGTTTTAAAGAAATGTTCATGTTTACTACAAAGCGAAATAATTAATTTAATTATAATAAATTCCCCCTACAGCAGTGAGGGGTTAAGGGTAAGGTCACCAGCAACCTAAAATCCTAAAGCTCTGGCACTTTGGTAAAAAATGAAACTTGCGACCCAAGCTAAACCAACTGACCAGGCGACTGACATGGCGGCAAATTTAGCACTTTTGGATTCACTTTTGAGGACGGCGACGGTAGAGAGACAAGGAACATAAAGCAAGGTGAAAATCATAAAACTGTACGCTTGTACCCAGTCAATTTGGTGAGCAACAGCACTCATCAAATCTGCACCTTCAGCTTTACCGTAAATGACCGCTAAGCCACCTAAAACGATTTCTTTGGCAACAAAGCCAAAAATTAAGGCTACAGCTAGTTGCGGATTAATCCCGATGGGACCTAAAATTGGTTGCGTTGCTTGTCCAATTATGCCAGAAAAACTTTGTGAACTGGCGGGAGGGACACCGTATGGTAAATTGTTCAGCAGCCAAATCATCACGACGCCAAAAATAATGAATCGCCGTGACCACAAAAGGAACTTGCGCGATTGCATCCACGAATATTTGACCATGTGCTTGAGCGTCGGAAAGCGGTAAGGTGGCAATTCCAGCACAAATGGTTCTTTATTGGGAAACTTCCCTTTAAAAAGTGCGGCTGTTAAAATCGCAGCAGCAAAGCTAAGGATATATAAGCTAAATAAAACTACAGGCGCAGTTCGTGGTGTGAACATGGCTGTAGTCATGAAGATAAAGACATTTAGCCGCGCTGAACATAAGGAAAAAGGAATTACCAGCATTGATAGCAACCGCAAACCAGGCGATCGCATCACCCGCGTGCCCATAATTGCTGGTACATTACAACCAAATCCCATCAGCGACATCACAAATGAGCGACCGTCTAACCCCAATTTTTCCATAAAAGCATCCATCAAGAATGCTGAGCGAGACATATAGCCACTGTCTTCGACTATCGCCATGAAAAAGAAGAATAACAATATGATTGGCACAAATGATGCGACTGTGCCGAAGCCATCATAAATTCCGTCTAAAAGGAAGCCTCTGAAAAACTCTGGTAATCCCGATAGTAATGGTGTTAAAGCGTCAGCTTTAAACCAATCTAAAACTGCTTGCAACCACTTCTGGACTGGAACGCCAATGGCATATACTGCTTGAAATACCAAAAACATCGTTGCCAAAAATATCGGCAACCCAAATACTGGATGCAACAACACTCGATCTAAACGAGTTGTCCAGTTTACCTTGATTTGTTCAGGGGTGTGGACTGCATCATGCAGTAAACTCTTCATTTCGGCGGTGAGTTGAGAGTCTGACATCAGCAAGTCTTCCAGAGAACTCACCATCACAGGTTCTGCTTGCAAACTTAGAGTGTGAGCGATCGCGTCCTTTGCTGCTTCATACCCATGACCGTACTTGGCACTAATTGGCAATACTGGCATACCTAAGTGCTGCGATACTTTCTCAACTTCGATCGCTACCCCGAATTTTGGGGCTTCATCTGCCATATTCAACAGCAACACTGCCGGAATATGCAAGTGCTTCACCTGCAACGCAAGACTAATTTGGCGGTCAATTTGACTTGCATTGAGAATTATCAGCACCAAGTGGATTGGTGTTTTTTCTAAAAATCGCCGTACAACTGCTTCATCTTCTGAGAAGCCGCGTAAGTCGTAAATCCCTGGCAAATCAATTACTTCGGCTTCTTCTTTGCCGAGTTTAACTTTTGCCAGCATCAAATCGACAGTGATCCCCGGCCAATTGCCGATATGAGCATTAGCACCAGTAATCCGATTAAAAAAGGTAGATTTGCCAGTATTCGGCATCCCTAACACGGCAACTTGTTTCATGCTGCTTGCTGGCTCATCACATTGACAATTTCTATAGACTGTGCTTCTCGACGGCGCAACATGACTTCGGTGGTGCCGATGCGAACATGTACTGGGCCAGACATCCATCCACAGCGAATCATCATCACTTGCCGACCAGCCCGAAAACCTAATGCTAGCAGTCTTTGGTGTAGTCCAGGCTCAGTGTCTAACTCGGAGATGGTCGCAGCTTGACCGGGTACTAAAGAAGCGAGATGAATTTTAGCCATCTGACGTGTTGCTCGGAATAATTCTCAACTAACTATCAATATAGCCTAGCCAGAAGACTAAGTATAGGAAGATTCTGTAAAGATAAATTTGCGCTCGTGATGATTCGTGCTTCGGTTCTCAGCATATGCTGGAAAGAGAGAATGTCTGGTTGAGAAGGGCGCTAATGTCGCAAATATTTGCTACAACGGGAACGATCGCGGCGATCGCTACGGCGATTGTCCCGCAACAGGGTAGCGTGGGAATTGTGCGGGTGTCTGGTTCCCAAGCCATAAAAATCGCTCAAAGGTTATTTCACGCGCCGGGAAATCAAGTTTGGGAAACTCACCGCTTGCTTTATGGTTATGTCCGCCATCCCCAAACGCAACAACTGATTGATGAAACATTGTTGCTACTAATGCTTTCTCCTCGTTCTTACACTCGGGAAGATGTCGTCGAATTCCATTGTCATGGCGGAATCATCCCAGTACAGCAAATCTTGCAATTATGTTTAGAACAAGGTGCAAGACTAGCGCAACCGGGAGAATTTACACTCCGAGCATTTTTGAATGGCAGACTAGATTTAACCCAAGCTGAGAGTATTGCTGATTTAGTCGGAGCCAAATCGCCACAAGCCGCCCAGTTCGCCCTCGCTGGTTTACAAGGTAAATTAGCCCAACCGATTCGCCAATTACGCGCTAGTTGCTTAGATATCTTGGCAGAAATAGAGGCAAGAATTGACTTTGAGGAAGATTTACCGCCGTTGGATGAGAATGAGATCACATCAGGAATTGGGAAAATTTCCATAGAATTAACTCGCTTATTAGCTACAGCCGATAAAGGCGAACTGTTACGCACAGGTTTAAAAGTCGCAATTGTCGG
>Ga0123337_10001025_pt1 | contig 39290 bp, 33 predicted proteins | sample frozenSSSSmetaG_FD_89792 | JGI IMG/M metagenome (GOLD analysis project Ga0123337, IMG submission 89792) | Glacier valley bacterial and archeal communities from Borup Fiord, Nunavut, Canada, to study Microbial Dark Matter (Phase II) -... | ecosystem: Environmental > Aquatic > Freshwater > Ice >... | reverse complement strand
TGGCAGACGTAGAAAGTAAGCGTTTTCTTTATCTTTTGGATTCATTGGTTGACGACCTTGTTGATGTTGATAAGTACGATCAATTTTGCGATCAATTGGAAAAGGAGCTAGACATTGAGGTAGAACAAAATGAAATTCCGAATCAATTGTTGGGTCTCAAACCGGGAGGGCAAACAGTTTCTAAACAATTGAAAGACAGGTTTATTAGTATTTATCAAATGATTACCTTTAATCCGGAGTTGGCAGACAAAGAAATTAAATTATTCCAAAAAGAACCCAATGGAATACCCGGCGCTTGTTTTCTTGAGTTGCACATGCTTCAAACTAAAGAATCACCCAAATATGCTAAACTGCTTAATAAATATGCAAAGATCTATCCTGATTATGCATTGATCCAACTTTTATGGTCCAGCGAAAATGTGATGTTGCTTAACGATCAGCAGAAACTAACAGGAGACCACTTTAAACTGAAAACATTCTTCCCTGAAAGAGAAACCATTCATCCATTGGAACGTTATTATGCATTGATGCTCTATGCCTTCTCGATTGGCTTAGAATTGGACATGAGCAAAATGGAGGCTTTTACCTCCATAGTTTATCAGTTAGGACTTCCCGAAAATGAAGAATTACTTCTGATAAATGCTATTACTGTAATTAAAATTGGTTATTTAGTAATCCATTTTAAGGAATAAATACTTCAGTCAACGATATTAAGTATTTTTAATTTATTGCCATGAATTAAAGACATATTGGTCTTATATAATAAATTAATGATTAATTTTGCAGTCCAACAAAGGACGTGATGATGAATTTAGTACAACACACCATAAAAATTGACGAGAGTTTCTACAAGGTTGAAGAAATCAGGCATTTGACCAAGGAAACATTCTCTCTTAAATTGCCCAAAGCCCGCTTTACGTTTAGAGCCGGACAGCATATTTCTTTGGGCATTCATGGCGATTATCAGAGCCGGGAATACTCAATCTATAGCAGCATAGACGATCCAAACCTGGAAGTTTTGGTAAAAGAAATAGATCACGGATATTTTACCCCAAAACTTCGGAAGTTAAAAGCAGGCGACCTGGTTGAAGTTCACGGCCCATTTGGAAATTTCGGCATGGAACCAACATCAGCCCAAACCGATAAATTTGTGTTTATTGCCAGCGGAACTGGCATTGCACCTTTTCATAGCATGGTGCGTACGTATCCTGAAATTGATTATACCCTGATTCATGGCGTGCGTTATGTAAACGAGTCTTATGATCGCTATGAATATGCCAATGACCGTTACATCCTGTGTACAAGCCGTGATGCGGAAGGAACGTATCATGGACGGTTGACAGATTATTTAATCAACTGCACATTTAATCCTGAAACTCATTTCTATCTTTGTGGCAACAGCGAAATGATTTTCGATGCACTGGAAATACTGAAGGAAAAAGGTTTCCAACGTGCCCAGATTCACTGTGAAGTGTATTTCTAAAATACTTACTTTATAAATCCTTAATCCTTAATCGCTAATCTCTAATCGTTAATTTTTATTCTTTAATCGTTATCTTAGAATGAAATACCACCTGATTACTTTGGGTTGCCAGATGAACCTTTCAGACAGCGAGCGTGTTAGCTCAGTACTCGAAACAATGGGGTACGAACGGACTGATAATGAAGAAGAAGCAAGTCTGCTTGGAATGCTGGCCTGTTCGGTAAGGCAAAAACCCATTGACAAGGTGTACAACAAAATTGCACAATGGAACCGATGGAAAAACAAACGCAACCTAATTACCTTCGTATCAGGGTGTTTGCTGCCTGCCGATAAGGAAAAATTCCTTCAATCCTTTGACCTCACTTTCCATATGAGCGAGCTGGCACAATTGCCCGATATGATCCGCGAATACGGAATTGTGACTCCTGCCTCCCTACAAGCGCCTCAGCCTGTGATGCCTAAGAACGAGCACATTACCCAGATGTGGCATATCCAACCCAAGTATCAATCAACATACGAAGCCTTTGTGCCCATCCAAAACGGATGCGATAAATTCTGCACCTTCTGCGCCGTCCCCTATACCCGTGGTCGCGAGGTGTCCAGGCCTTCCACTGAAATTATTGAAGAGATCCGCCACCTGGTCAACCAGGGCTACAAGTCTATCACACTTTTGGGACAAAATGTCAATTCGTATGGGCTTGACAAAAACGGTGAGGAGATCAACTTTGCTGAACTGCTCCGTCAGATTGGAGAATATGGCAAAGCTTCAGGCCATGAATTCTGGGTTTATTTCACCTCTCCACACCCCCAGGACATGAACCGTGAGGTGATTCAGACCATTGCTGATTATGATTGTCTGGCCAAGCAGATTCACCTGCCCATGCAAAGTGGAGATGAGAATATGCTGATAAAAATGAACCGCCGGCATTCGATGGATAAGTACCGCCGCATCGTACAAGACATTCGTGAACTGATCCCCCAAGCTACCCTATTTACGGATATCATCGTTGGGTTTTCTGGTGAAGGTGAAGCCGAATTTCAGAATACAATGGCCGCCATGCACGAGTTTCATTTTAACATGGCCTACATTGCCATGTATTCTCCACGCCCCGGTGCAGCCAGCTACCGTTGGGAAAACGAGGTTTCTGTAGACGATAAAAAAGACCGCTTGCACCGATCAACCGAAGTATTGAAAATTCACTCACGCCGGTACAATGAAACCCTGGTGGGCAAAACTCTGAGGTTGCTGATAAATGGTGTAGATCGTAAAACTGGCTTTTCAACAGGCCTTACCGAAGGTAAGATCAACGTTCGTCTCGATCATTTTGATGTTTCTCTAAGGGGCAAAATGATGGATGTAACCATCACCTCAGCTGCCGACTTTTCGGTAAGCGGTCAATTGGTATCAGTTTTAGCAACCACTTAGTGCATATTTAATTAAATATTGGCGCAGCGTCATGCAAGTTCATCCGGCGATTTCCCAGAACCATCATCGGAACATCATCCTGAACTTGTTCCAGGGCACATTCGCATAATTGGTCAGATCATGAAACAATTCTATCGCCCCATTAAATAAACCTTCTGTCCTTCAATATTTTAAATCCTCAAAAACATTTCTACTGTTTCAAAAAAGTCAGTAGATTGTTATTATGTCCTAAAGAATTTCTACCCCTGAATTTTTTGCATAGCCTCAACTGCTTTAAAAGTCGTTTAAGCCTTTGATGCCCAAGTTGTTGCTTATCTAAAATTATTCCTTTTAACCGTTCACGTTCCTCTTTTCCTTTTATCAAAGAATGGGTTAAATGATAATAAGTCAATACATAGTCAATACATAGTCAATACATAGTCAATATTAACTCAATTATCAATTGGTTAAAAACAGGTACACAACAGGTAATTAACAGGTTAAAATAACCAATTATTATTCTATTATCAACCATGTATGTACCTATTATGTACCTTTTAACACTTGACCGTATATTGACTTAGTATTGACTTAATATAGACTTAGTATTGGCTTTTTATTATTTAAGTGTTATGAAAATACATGGAAGAATGTAGATATTAGAAATTAAAGAAAGGGGATTAATTGCCTGCTGATCTTTGTGTTGTCATTGGAAAAAAGTTATATAACTTGGGGCTGAAAAATGCGATAGGGTAAAAATTAATGGATGCCCATAAATTCCAGAGGTAGGTTGTTTTATTTTTTTAGAAAATATGATATTCTGGTGAACCAATGTTTATGGTAATTGTTTATTTTGAAACAATTTAATCTCATAATTCGTACATGTCAGGTTTTATACAGGTTCAAACAGCAACCAGTTCCGCAGAATTTAATTTAAGGAGAGACGAATATCAAAAGATATTACACGAATTTCGGCTAAAGCTGGCCGGGGTAAGTGCGCATGGCTCATTGGAGGCAGTGGAAAAGCATCGCTCGCGTGGGAAGCTGCTTGCCCGTGAGCGCATCAATCTGCTGGTCGATGCCCATACACCATTCCTGGAACTTTCTTCATTTGCTGCTTATAATCAGTATGACAACGCCTTTCCTTCCGCAGGAATTATCACCGGGATAGGGGTCGTCAAGGGTCGCGAATGCCTGATTATTGCCAATGATGCAACGGTCAAGGGAGGGACTTACATCCGTGAAACCATCAAAAAGCATGTCAGGGCGCAGGAAATTGCCCGTCAAAATAAACTGATCTGCATCTACCTTGTGGATTCGGGGGGCATTTATCTTCCTGAACAAGCCAATGTATTTCCCGACCGTTTTGACTTTGGCCGGGTCTTTTACAACCAGGCGCGCATGTCAGCCGAAGGGGTCCCGCAGATTTCAGTAGTGATGGGCTCCTGTACCGCCGGGGGGGCTTATGTTCCGGCCATGAGCGACGAAACTATCATGGTGCGCAACCAGGGAACCATATTTATTGGCGGCCCGCCGCTGGTACTGGCTGCCACAGGCGAAGAGGTGACTTCGGAAGAACTGGGTGGGGCAGAGATGCATACCGCCATTTCAGGGGTAGCTGATCATATTGCTGAGGATGATGTACACGCGTTGAAAATATGCCGATCTATCGTGGCCGGGTTGCCCATTCCGGAGAAGCAGAAACTGGACATTCAGCCTATGAAAGAACCCCTTTTTTCTTCGGAAGAACTGGCAGGTTTACTGCCTTTCGATCTAAAGAAACCGATCAATGCCCATGCAATTATTGAACGGTTGGTAGATGGAAGCGAGTTTCAGGAATTCAAGGCCAACTATGGAAAGACATTGGTCACAGGCTTTGCGCGCATCTATGGTTTCCCGGTGGGTGTGATTGCCAACAATAGTTTTTTAACTTCGGAAAGTTCGCTTAAAGGGACACATTTCATTCAATTGTGCGTTCAGCGGAAGATTCCTCTACTTTTTCTTCAGAATATAACTGGCTTTATTGTCGGCAAAAAATATGAACATCAGGGCATTGTGCGCGATGGAGCCAAGCTGATCAACGCGGTTGCCAACGCCTCGGTTCCCAAGTTTACAGTTGTCATGGGGGGGTCGTTTGGAGCTGGTAATTATGCCATGGCCGGCCGTGCATTTGATCCCCATTTCCTTTTCATGTGGCCCAACGCGCGCATTTCAGTCATGGGCGGAGAGCAGGCTGCCGGGGTGCTTAGAAGCATTGGCAGCAATGGTTCGACCGATTCGTTGCTCCATGAATTTGAGGAGCAAAGTTCGGCCTATTACAGCTCATCGCGACTATGGGACGATGGCATTATCGCTCCTTCAGATACCCGGAAAGTGTTGGCAATGGCTATTTCAGTTTCCCTCAACAGGCCGTTTGCAGAAGCCGGGTATGGAGTTTTCAGAATGTAGACACACACATTAAAATAAAATAAGTGAAACAAGACTATCACTATATTGAAACCCACATCGAGGGATCCGTTGTCCGGATCATCCTTAACCAACCTGACCGGCACAATGCACTGTCTCCTGAACTTCTTTTGGAACTGGACCAGGCATTGGATGAAATTTATGTTATGGACGAGGTGCGCTATGTGGTCCTCTCCGGTAATGGGCGTTCGTTTTGTGCCGGTGGCGACCTGAATTGGTTCTCGGGTTCCGATGAACGCTCACTTGAAGAGAATGCAGCTCAATATAAAATGTTAGCCGAAGTATTGCTTAAAATTTACCAACTTCCTCAGATTACCATTGCCGCGGTTCATGGCAATGTTTTTGGCGGGGGAATTGGTGTAATGGCAGCCTGCGATTTTGTGTTGGCCGACCCTACTACCCATTTCATGTTCAGTGAAGTGAAGCTGGGCCTGCTTCCTGCCACCATTCTGCCCTTCGTAGCCAAACGTCTTTCAATTCAATATTTGCGGAAATGGATTTTAACCAGTAAGTTGTTCAAAGCTCCGGAAGCGTATCAGGCTGGATTGGTCGATTTTTTGACAGAAGATAATATTATGGAAATCTCGTTGCATGAATTTATGGCTTCATTTGAAGAGGCATCACCTTCATCGCTCTGGAGGTCAAAAGCTTTGATTAACCAAGTTGCCTCGGGAGATATCGGCATTCACGACACGGAGGTTACTTCCACTATTCTGGCCCAGGCACTTTTATCGCATGATGGACAGGAAGGAATTCATGCTTTTCTGGAAAAGCGAAAGCCTCAATGGAAGTAATCAGCCGCGGTATTCAGCACCTGGCTTGGAACTTTAAACTTTGAACTTTAAACTTTAACCGTGAAGACGTTTCATAAAATATTGATTGCCAACCGTGGCGAGATTGCCGTCAGGGTGATTCGTGCAGCCCAGAAATCAGGCATCCAAACGGTAGCTATTTTTGCTGCCGATGATGCTGGATCATTGCATGTTACTTTGGCTGATGAAGCTTTTCCCTTGACGGGAATAACCCTGTCTGAAACGTACCTTAATCAACATAAAATGATTGAGATAGCATTACATTCAGGAGCGCAGGCCATTCATCCGGGCTATGGGTTCCTTTCTGAAAATGCTGACTTTGCTTATAAAGTAGCTGAAGCAGGATTGGTTTTTATTGGGCCTTCCCCTGAAAACATTCGGCTAATGGGTGAAAAAATTCAGTCTCTTGCGTATGTTAAATCCTTGGGTATCCCGATTTTGCCTTCCTTTCATGGAACTGTTGATCAATTGCTTGAACATGCTTTTGAAATGAAATTTCCGGTGATGGTAAAAGCCTCAGGCGGGGGCGGGGGCAAGGGAATGGTGATTTGTCATGTTGAAGATGAATTGTCGGAGGCCCTGCAAATTGCACAACGTCAGGCAACCACTTATTTTGGAAACGGTGAATTGTTTGTAGAAAAATATTTGCCTTGGGCCCGGCACATCGAGGTACAGTTGTTGGCTGATCATCAGGGAAATGTAATTCACTTTTATGAGCGCGAGTGTTCCATGCAGCGGCGCTTTCAGAAAATGATCGAGGAAGCGCCATCGCCTTCCATCGATGAAGATTTACGGACAGAAATGACTTCCGCCGCGGTGAGGATTGCCCGATCCATGAAATACTGCAACGCGGGCACCATTGAATTTCTGGTGGATGAGAAGGATAGGTTCTATTTTTTGGAGATGAATACTCGTATACAGGTAGAACATCCTGTTAGTGAATTGATTACCAATACCGACCTGGTTGCCTTGCAGTTGTTGGTGGCTGCCGGAAATCCAATGCCTATCCATCAGGAAGACATTCAGATAGGTGGCCATGCCATTGAAGTGAGGCTTTGTGCCGAAGATGCTACCCGGAACTTTCTTCCCTCGGCAGGGAAACTGGTGCAATGGGAAATTCCTGATATGCAAAATGTCAGGATTGAAACTTTCGTGTCAGAAGGAATGACGGTTTCTCCACTTTATGATTCTCTGCTTGCCAAAATAGTAACCTGGAGCAACAACCGGGCGCTGGCAATGGGTAAAATGGAAGAAGTTTTGTCAAAAATTTCTATTTCAGGAGTTCATACCAATGTTTCATTTTTATCAGCATTGATAGAAAGCAAAGCATTTCAGGAAAACAAAATAGATACACGATTTGTGGATGAAAATAGTGAGACAATTAACGCTCAAATTCAGCATAAAAGAGTAACTTTGAACAAACATATATTGGTTATCGCCTATATAATTTTTCATTTTCAGCCAAACAAAAAGTTAAGCAATTCAGTTTGGGACCAAATTGGATTTTGGCGAATGGTATCCCAATTGAAGGTGTCGATCGAAGGTAAAGAATACAAATGTTTGGTAGAGTCTATTGAAAATGGACAACTTTTTCGGGTCAATGATCAGGATTACCATGTTTCAGAAAAACAATTGACAGATAAAAGAATTGAAGTTAAAATTAATAATCAAATTGAAATATTTCATTGTAGTGAAGATAATCAACATACTTTGATTGGTAACCAAGGATTTACTTATGAATTGAAAAGCAACAGTGTATTGAATCAGGCCAAAGTTGACCGCCGGGATCAGGAATCAGTGAAGATTTTCCAGAACCTTATTTGCGCTGATCTGTTTGGAAAGGTATTGAAATTACATATCAGCGAAAGCGAGGTAGTTAAGGCGGGCCAGCTATTATTGACTTTAGAGTCAATGAAAACTGAAATTCACGTACTTAGCCCGGTTGATGCGCAAATTAAAAAGATACATATTAAAGAAGGAAGTAATGTGTTAGAGCAACAATTACTCGTTGAACTGGAGCCAGGCCTTATCCCGATCTTTCCCATTTAAAGAAGGTAGCCGGATTTTAAAGTTTCTTCAATGCAAAAAACAAACCAAGGGAGGCTTCCAATTGAAGGATTAAATTCCCAATATCGAATGAAATAAGAATTAAGAAATAAGAATTAAGAAATATAAAAAATAATAATCAACGTGGTTAAATCCAAATAGAATAGCAACTTGGAATTTGAAACTTGAAACTTGGAACTTAATAAATATGAATGCTTTATTAAAGGAGGAACATCATCAGATCAGGGGAAAAGTGAGGAGTTTTGCTGAGGAAACTATCAAGCCGGTGATTGATGATTTTGATGAAAAAGAAATCTTTCCGGTTGAATTGGTACGCCAAATGGGTAAAACAGGCGTTCTGGGAATGCAGGTACCCAAAGAGCTTGGCGGGCAGGGAAGCGATTCTCTCTCCTACATCATCGCTGTTGAGGAAATTGCGCGAATCGACAGCTCAATGGCCGCTACACTGGCTGCGCATAATTCACTGGGTGTGGGCCCTATTTTGGAATTTGGCACGCAGCAGCAAAAAGAGACCTTTTTACCGGCATTTTGTACCGGTGAAAAACTATGGGCTTTTGGCCTTACCGAAGAAAATGCCGGCTCTGATGCTCAGGGCGTTCAAACAAATGCTGTGATCAGGGGCAATCAATTTGTAGTGAACGGCTCAAAGAAATATATCACCAATGGAACCTCTGAAATCTCTGCCGGAGCTACCATTTTGGCCATTACCGATGATGTGGGCGGACGAAAAGAGATGACTGCCATCCTGGTTGAAAAGGAACGCGAAGGATTTATCCGCCAAGCGATGAAAAAAAAGTTGGTCTGGCGCGCTGCCGACAATGGAATTTTGTATTTCAAAGATTGCTTGTTACCGCTCGAAAACCAGTTGGGTGAACGAGGGAAAGGATTTAAGATTATGCTCAAGACCCTTGACTCGGGCCGTTTATCAATTGCTGCCATTGGCCTGGGCCTTGCACAGGGAGCCTACGAAATGGCAATGGCTTATGCCAAACAACGCAAGCAGTTCGGCAAGCCAATCAGCGAATTCCAGGTAATTGCATTCAAACTGGCCGATATGGCTATGAAAATTGAAAATGCACGCAATTCCTTATACAACGCCTGCTGGCTCAAAGACAACGGTCATTCATATATGCAACAGGCAGCCATGTCGAAACTCTATTGTTCAGAAATAGCCCGTGAGGTGGCCGATGAAGCAGTCCAGATTTTAGGGGGTGCGGGGTTGTTTAAAAACCGTGAATGGCCCATCGAACGCTTTTACCGCGACCAGCGATTGCTGCAAATCGGGGAAGGAACTTCTGAAATTCTTCGAATGGTTATTTCCCGTAATATTTTACGGGAATAAAAGGGTGGGGAGTCGGAAGACGGAAGCTGGAAGTGCTGCCATTGAGGGAAAGTGAAAATGAAGGAAGTATTTTTGTAAGTCGACTGCCAAAATATTATTATTGAAAAGCTCATCAGTAAAGGATGATAGAATATTTTTAGTTACGCAATATATAATTTTTAAAAATATGGCATTAAAGTATTCGCGTTTAGGGAGTAGCACTTCCGTCTTCCGTCTTCTTTAAAATAAGTTACACAAGAGAGAAAATAAACTTAATTTTTCGTATCTTACAACATAATTGATTCCTTTTATAAAATGGATAGCGATCGTAAGCTTGAACACATAAAATTAGCACTTGATTCACAAACCAAACTTGATGAACAAGACCTTCGTTTCAACTACGAACCCTTGCTTGCGGCTCATCCTGAGAACCTGGATTTGAGTATTCAATTTCTTGGCAAAACCATGCGCACACCGATCTGGGTTTCGAGCATGACTGGCGGAACAGGAATGGCGCGCACCATCAATGGCCATATTGCCCGTGCCTGCCGCGAGTTTGGTATGGGAATGGGACTGGGTTCGTGCCGCAGAATTTTATTTGACAAAACACGCTGGGATGATTTTAATTTCAGGGATGAAATAGGTGACGAACAGCCATTTTGGGCCAACCTTGGCATCTCACAAGTAGAAGAATTGCTGCTTGCTGACAATATTCAGGCCATCGTTGACCTGGTAGGTGAACTGAGGGCAGACGGGCTTGTGGTACACGTCAATCCTTTACAGGAATGGTTTCAACCAGAAGGAAACCGGCTTAGGAATTCGCCTTTGAAAACTATTAACCAACTGCTCGGGTTGGTTCAGATGAAAATCATTGTGAAGGAAGTAGGACAAGGATTCGGGCCCGATAGCCTGCGCCATTTGCTAGCTCTCCCTTTGGAAGCCATTGAGTTTGGAGCCTACGGAGGCACCAATTTCTCGAAACTTGAAATGTTAAGAGGTAATCCAAAGAACCTAGTTGCCAGTCTGCCCTTCGCATTTATAGGGCAATCTGCCGAACAGATGGTCGGTTCAGTCAATCATATTTTAGAAGCAAATCCACAGCCGGCTTGTGGTCAGCTGATCATTTCAGGAGGCATTCAAAATGCGCTCGACGGTTATTACCTGACATCCAAAAGCCAGCTGCCTGCCGTATTTGGCATGGCCTCGGCGGTCTTAAAACATGCCTCAGAAAGTTATGAATCGCTGGCCGGATTTATTGAGGCTCAAATTCAGGCCCTAAGTCTGGCGCATGCCTATTTGAAAATTAATCCCGATTATCATGGATGATTCTATCATAAGAGGGTTTTCAAAATATTCAAAGCCACAGCGAATTGAGGCCTTGATTCAGAAGTACAACTTCAAAGCCGACTTGGGCAAATGGCTTGGATCATTTGAACTAACCGATCCTGTTACTCAGAAAATTATAGCCGATTTAAGTGAAAATCAGGTTTCTAATTTTCATCTTCCATTTTCCATTGCTCCCAATTTTGTAGTTAATGGCCATAATATGTTCTTCCCACTGGTTTCCGAAGAAAGTTCAGTAGTAGCTGCTTTGTCCAATGCTGCCGGGTTTTGGGCTGCCCGTGGAGGCTTTCATGCTGAAGTATTGGGTACTGAAAAAAAAGGCCAGGTTCATTTCAAATGGAAGGGCAAGGTGGAAAAGCTTCGGTTACTTTTCCCTGAAATCAAAGAGCGTTTACTGGCTGAAAGTGCTTTCCTGATGACCAAAATGGTGGAGAGGGGTGGGGGCATCATTTCTCTTGAACTGAAAGAAATGAATCATGTATTGCCCGAATATTTTCAGGTTGATGCCGGGTTTCAAACCTGCGATGCCATGGGGGCCAACTTTATCAACACGTGTCTTGAACAGTTAAGCAAAAGCCTTCAGGGATATTTTAGAATAAGCGACAAAGTATCAGACGAAGAGCAGGATTGTGAAATTATCATGGCTATTTTATCGAATTATTCCCCCGACAGCCAGGTTCGTGCCTGGGTGGAATGCCCTGTAACTGGTTTGCTTGAAGGAAAATCCCAAGAGGAAAACAGACTTTTTGTTCGGAAATTTGAAGAGGCCATTCTCATTTCGCAGTCCGACATTTGGCGTGCTGTAACGCACAACAAAGGTATTTTTAACGGAATTGATGCCCTGTCGATGGCAACGGGAAACGATTTCCGGGCCATCGAAGCATCTGGTCATGCTTTTGCCGCCAGAAATGGTTCATACAGCGGATTGACCGATGTGAAGGTTAAAGATGGTAAATTCAAGTTCAGCATTGAATTGGCAATGGCTGTGGGGGTGGTAGGTGGTGTAACTGGAGTGCACCCGATGTCAAAACTGGCTCTTCGAATGCTAGGCAATCCTTCGGCTCCTGAATTGATGATGTATCTGGCAGTAGCAGGACTGGCATCCAATTTCGGCGCAGTCAAAGCTCTGGTATCTATAGGCATACAAAAAGGGCACATGAAAATGCATCTCAACAATATTATGAACCAATTGAATATTCCAGAAGAAAAACGTCCTGAAATTCAACTGTATTTTCAGGATAAAACCAGTTCTTATTCAGCTGTTGAGCAGTATTGGAAAAATCATAAAGATGAATAATCAGCTGATTACCTATCATGCAAACGGCAAGCTGCTTTTATGCGGCGAGTATTTCGTTCTTCATGGCGCAAAGGCATTGGCATTGCCTTTAAAAGTGGGTCAGCAATTGAGGGTTTATTCAGATTTCCAATCAGATACCCTTCTGTGGAAGGCTTTTTATAAAGGCCAGGTTTGGTTTTGGTGCCAGTTGAAGCCAGACGATTTCTCAATTGTTAACTCCAACGATCTGAACAAAGCGGCCACCCTGAGCAGGATATTTCAGTCCATCCAGTCATTGGATCCTGATTTTCACCCAAAAGCAGGCACTCGATTTGAAACAAAGCTGGATGCCAATCCTGAATGGGGTTTAGGCAGCAGCAGCACTTTAATCAGTGTGCTTTCACAATGGGCAGGGATAAATGCCTTTAAACTTAATGATAGGGTGTTTAGCGGATCGGGGTTTGATATTGCCTGCGCACAGGCGGATGGGCCAATCTTGTATATTCATAACCAGCTAGTTGAAAGGGTCGATATAGACTATCCGTTTGCCGGTCAGTTGTTTTTGGTCTATTCAGGAAAGAAAAAAAATACAAGAGCTGAGGTACATGCTTTTATGGAAGAAAAAAAGGTCGCCACCCATTTGATACATGAAATGTCGGCTTTGGCTGATGAATTTGTCCAGTGTAGGGATCAAAATACATTTAATCAATTGATCAGGGAACATGAAAAAATAGTGGGCCAACTGATTGGTCAGACCCCTGTGAAAGAATACTATTTTGCTGATTTTCAAGGCGAAGTAAAATCATTGGGCGCTTGGGGGGGCGATTTCTACCTTATCTCGGCCAAACAATCTTTTGCAGAAGTGAAAATATATTTTGAAAGTAAAGGATTTACCACTATTTTTAAGTGGACGGAACTTATTTTAAACCCAGCCTCTGAATGACCCAACTTCAAAAAGAAGCAATCTGGACAAGCAAATGGCGATGTCCCTCCAATATTGCCCTGGTAAAATACTGGGGCAAACGTGATTTTCAAAAGCCCATGAACCAGTCGCTGAGTTTTGTGCTTCAGAATTCATTTACTGAAACGTCAGTGGACCTATACCTTGGAGGCGACCAGAAGGTTGAGTTTTATTTTGAAGGCCTGCCCAGCACTTTTAACGAGCGGATTGAAAATTATCTGGCACAAGTTGCCATCCGGATGCACTGGATCGAAAAGTACAATTTTCGCATTCACAGCCGAAATAGTTTCCCTCATTCGGCCGGCATTGCCTCCTCCGCCTCGTCTTTTGGTGCTTTGGCTCTTTGCCTGGCTGAGCTGCATTTCGCCATTTCAGGAAAAGCACCAGATACCCCCAAACTGTGGCGCAAAGCCTCGGAATTGGCACGGTTAGGAAGTGGAAGCGCCTGTCGGTCGATCTATCCAGGCTTCTCCATCTGGGGCAATGCACAGTTATTTGAATCGTGCAGCGACGATTATGCCATCCCTCTATATGAAGGGATTAGCCCCCTGTTTTATAGCCTTCGCGATGCTATTCTGATCGTTGATCCGGGTATCAAGGAAGTTTCAAGCTCCAGGGGGCACTCGTTAATGAACGAGCACATTTATCAACCCTCACGTATCGCACAGGCTCATCAAAACATCAATGAGCTTTATCTGGCATTGCTGACGGGCAACAAAGAAAATTTTATTGCAGTGGTTGAATCTGAAGCCTTGTCTTTACATGCCTTGATGATGACTTCGAACCCCTCGTACTTATTGCTCAAGCCCAACACCCTTGAGCTGATCAGCCGTATCAGAAAGTTTCGTGAGATGGCACAAATACCGGTTTGTTTTACTCTTGACGCCGGGCCAAACATTCATTTGCTTTACTTTAAAAAAAATGAACCCGAGGTAAAGGCTTTTATCGAGTCTGAATTGCTTGGCTTCTGCGAAAACCAACATTGGATTGATGATTGCATTGGAAAAGGCCCTGAACGAATTTTGAACATCGGGGATATTAATCAGAAAGATAACCATTTAAACCTGAAACCTTGAATTTTAAGCCTGAATTATTTAATTCAAAACTACTGCTTTTTGGCGAATACGGGTTGATGTTCAATGCCATGGCGCTGTCGGTTTCGTTTCCAAGGTTTTGTGGATCGCTCGAATTAGACCCAGCGAACTCACATAGGGAAAGTACTTTTGAAATCCAAAAGTTTTATCAATATCTAACTACCCTCGAAAACAAGAAACTACATTTCCCTTTTGATCTGCACGGGTTAAAAAATGATCTGGACAAGGGATTGTATTTCAATTCGAATATTCCTCAGCAATATGGCCTTGGAAGTTCGGGAGCTTTGGTGGCTGCCCTTTTTAGCCAATATGCTGCTCACGGAATTGAAAAGGATAAATTATCTGCTGATTTGCTTAAAGTTGATTTTGCGCAGCTTGAAGCCTATTTTCATGGCAAGAGTTCGGGCATAGATCCCTTGGTTTCCTTCCTGAACCGACCTTTACTGCTTGATTCCAAAAAAATGGTTCAACCCGTTCATCTTGATTTGGCTCAAACGGGTTTGTCATTTGCTCTGATTGACACGCTGATAACTGGTCCGACAGGTCCGCTTGTGGAGCATTTTATCGAATGTATTCACAATCCGGAGTACAAAAAAGCATTCGACTTGCAATTTATCCCTGCCAACAATGGCTGCATCGAATCATTGCTGAAAAACGATCACTCCACTTTCTTTTCTTTTCTGAAACAGTTAATCAGGTTTGAGTTAGAACATTTCGGGCGAATGATACCTGCCAATTTTCATCCTCTCATTTCAGAAGCTCTCAGCCAACAGGTTTATATTAAACTTTTGGGGTCGGGTGGAGGAGGCTTTTTGCTGGCTATTTCCCCTTCTGAAATAAATCTTAATAAATGGGCTAATAGAAAAGGAATCCAACTATTGAATGTAGTGTAATTCGATGATTATCAAATGGCTTATACAAAAACTCACCTTATCTTGTTTATCCTGAGTTCGATCTAAGTTGATGTTACGAATGTACTTTAAACCTTACAACCTGGTTTCTTATACCCTTTGGTTTACCAAAGCTAAGTAATTTATGTTATATTTCCAAATAAATATCAAAGTTTTGTTCATCTATTTATGTAGTTGAGTGCCAAAAGTATCCAATCCTTTCAATCCTTTCATTACAACAAGTTTTAATCAGAGGAAATACAGAAGTGCTAATGATGCTGACAATGAATAAAAATCTGCTTTATGAAAGTATTGGCTTGATTTACACTTAAATCGAAGGTACTTTAAAATTAAAATTGATTTGAACCTCTGCCTTCCATTTTATTCCTTCCCAGTTGACATGATTTTTATGAATGGCAGCCGGCAAATGAATAAACTGGTGAAGTTGTTTGCTGTCAGTAACTTCATATACCTTGATGGGTAATTCAATATATTTCTTATATTTATTGCAATCGACTTGTGAATATGAAAATGTCTTTGTAAATTTAACTAACATTTGTTACAATATATTCAGTCATGTTGATAAAAACCTTTGCCAGCGCCGTTCATGGCATCGATGCAACAACCATTACCATCGAAACCGAAATCTCTCAGGGAATCAAATTCTATATTGTTGGCCTGCCCGACAACGCGGTGAAGGAAAGCCAGCAGCGTGTCGAATCTGCTTTGAGGCTCAATCAGTTTAAGTGGCCGAAAAAGAAGGTGGTCATCAACATGGCCCCTGCTGATATCCGCAAAGAAGGCTCTGCGTATGATTTGCCTTTGGCCATAGGCGTGTTAGCGGCCTCTGAGCAGATTAAATCCGATAAGGTGTCCTCGTTCCTGATGATGGGAGAATTGTCGCTTGACGGCAACCTACAGCCTGTAAAGGGTGCCCTGTCCATTGCAATCAAGGCCCGGCAGGAAGGTTTTGAAGGATTTATACTTCCCAAGGAAAATGCCCGCGAAGCTGCGGTGGTCGATACTTTAAAAGTGTATGGTGTTGAAAGCCTGCGCGAAGTGATCAACTTTTTTAACGATGAAGCAATTCTTGAACAAACAATTGTCAACACGCGTGAAGAGTTTTTTACCAAAGTGGATGACAGTGATGTCGATTTCTCAGATGTCAAAGGCCAGGAGAATGTGAAGCGGGCCTTGGAAATAGCGGCTGCCGGTGGTCACAATGTAATTATGATCGGCCCACCAGGGGCGGGTAAAACCATGCTGGCCAAACGAATACCAACTATTCTGCCTCCGTTTACCCTTCGTGAAGCATTAGAAACCACCAAGATACATTCGGTAGTAGGGAAAATTGGCAAGAACACCTCTCTTATGACCCAGCGTCCATTCCGAAGTCCGCACCACACAATATCGGACGTCGCTTTAGTGGGAGGTGGGGCGTTTCCACAACCAGGTGAAATTAGCCTGGCCCACAATGGAGTACTTTTTTTGGATGAACTTCCTGAATTCAAAAGACAGGTACTTGAAGTGATGCGCCAGCCACTTGAAGACCGTACAATTACTATTTCGAGGGCCAAGTTCTCGGTTGAATTTCCAGCCAGTTTTATGTTGGTTACTTCCATGAACCCTTGTCCCTGTGGTTATTACAACCATCCCACCAAAGAATGTGTATGCGGTCCGGGCATCGTTGCCAAGTATCTGAATAAAATTTCAGGCCCACTGCTTGACCGCATCGACATTCATCTGGAGGTTGTCCCGGTTCCGTTTAAGAAATTATCTGAGCACTGCCTTACTGAACCAAGTGCCGATATTCGCCTTCGGGTGATCAAGGCCCGTGAGATACAGTCGAAAAGATTTTCTGAAAATGATGGTGTATTCTGCAATGCACAAATGTCGTCCAGGATGATCCGTCAATATGTTGATTTGGATGAAACCAGCAGCAATATGTTGAAAAATGCCATGGAGAAGCTTGGCTTGTCTGCCCGTGCCTACGACCGTATCTTGAAAGTGTCGCGCACCATTGCCGACCTTGAGAATAGTGAACGTGTTGAAAGCCATCATCTTTCGGAAGCTATCCAGTATCGAAGTCTGGATAGGGATAACTGGGGTGGATAGGGAAAGGACGCGAAACTTGAGAATTTAAAAAAATCAGATGCCCTAAGATTTATCGTTTCAAGAAATGAATACTCTTATTGATGAAGTGAAATCAAGAATTTATTAGACGATACAGATCAAATATATTGATAGGGTACGAATCAATTTTAATAGTATTAAGACTCTCCGAATTTTATATTTAAAACGATTCGAAAAGTTTGAAAGATTAGATAGATACTATTTTAAAGTAACTTCAGTAAATACAATTGGATTTTTATGGGCAGGATGGTTCAGAAATGAATACTGTGTACAAAATCCATAGCGAATTTATAGATGCTTTTGAACATTTGTAATTTTTGAACATTACACGGATAACAATGTTTAACCTGTAACTATTTCATCTATAAATGGTAACTATGTGTAACAAAATTTCGTATCTTTAGAAATAAAATTACTTTTGCACACATAAAAATATAAAATATAAAAAGAAGAAGGTTTCCTATGAGATTAAGCGACAAAAAAAATATCAATGCTATTCTCTTTTTTGCTTTAAAATCTGCCCAAAAAAAGATCAATCGTTTAAAGTTAATGAAACTTTTATGGTTGGCTGATAGAATTCATTTAAATAAATATGGCAGGTTGATTTTGAAGGATACTTATTGTGCTTTACCAAACGGTCCAGTTCCATCAGAATCCTTGAATTTCTCAAAGTGTGATCAGCCAGGGATATTCTCTGTTGTAAAATATACAATTCATGCGGAAGCAGAGTGTGATTCATCTTTTTTCTCAAAATCTGATATAGAAGTTTTAGAACAAGTCTGGACATTATATGGTAAAAAAAACCAATTTGAGTTGAGAGACATTTCACACCAATTCCCTGAATGGAAGAGATTTGAAGATGATTTAAAGAACCCTCACTCACTTAATAGTTATAATATTATCATTGATGATTTTTTTGAAATTCCTGAAAATAATAAGTATCCCTATAACAAGGAAGAAACTCAAAAGTCAAGAGCTGCATTTCATATACATTCAAGAATTCAATCCTATTTTTCAACATAATGGTTGGTACGCTGGCTTCTCTATATGTTGAAAAAACTTTGCGAATCGGAGCAGTATACAAGATGGAAGCTCCTGAATTAATTTCAACCAGTATTCCTCATTATTTTATTATTGTTGCAAGAGACTGTGACGATAATTTTCTTGTTTTGTGTTCTGCCAGTAAGGAGGCCCGGGTACATCATATTGAAGTAATGGGGTATGATTATTCTACTTTAATATTTATCAAACCGGATAAGAAAAATGGCCTAAGTAAAGATACTTATGTAAATTGCAATGATTATTATCCATTTTCAAAACAATCTCTTATTAAAAAATGCAATGAGGGACTGCTTATCCATACTGGTGACATTTCATTTAATCATTATGATCAAATTAGAACAGGCATTCATAATAGCTTTGTGAACGATTTACCTTCTGCATTACTTGTGCATCCGGAAGAGTAGTATAAATAAGTAGAGAAATCTATATTGTGATTGTAATATACTCAATCGGGGTGGCAACAACAATCCCTTTTTTCAATCCTAAAATTATTCCTTGTTTGATTTGATACTTATCTTCGCAATGAGGTAGTATTAAATCCAATTGTCTAAACCGTTTTCTTACCCTGAATTTTTGTCATTTCGGTACTACTTTAGAAAATGTTAAATTCAATGAATGCAGATATTCCAACTATCCTTCAGTTTATGTATTTAATTTTTCAAATCTTATTACTATTGCTATTTATGAAAGGATTAATAGATACCATTGTCTTACCTATGTCTTACCTATGTCTTACTAAAACAGTATTTTAAGCATAAATATAGCAAATTATAAGCGTATATAATACGTAATAATACGGTTTATATACGGTATAAATACGGTTTATATACGGTAATAATAAAATAATGGTAAGACACAGGTAAGACACAGGTAAGACACAGGTGATAAGATTGTATTTTGAAAAACTATTGCAATAGGGAAACAAGTAAGGAGATTTAACAATTGCATATTTTACCTTTCAAATTTTAAATAAAAGTTGCGTGATTTAGGGATTGGGATGAGTCTCATGGCACTATGATTTGGTTAAGTATCTAAATAGTAGTATGTTATGTTTTTCATTTACTCACTTAGTCTGGCGCGGATATTTTCTTCAGGAGCAAGGTTATTGTAAAAGTATAAATTGTGATTACTCAGATAGTACAGGTACAGCAATTAGATTATTTTTGCAGGATATTTTATCGGATGCATGTATTGACGGGGTGACTTGGAGTCACCCCGTCAATTGGCTTCAACTAATTGATATTTAAATGGCTGGCAACAAGTATTTTCAGTTTAAACAATTCCGTATTGTGCAGGAACAATCGGCTATGAAAGTGGGCGTGGATGGCGTGCTGCTTGGTGCATGGGCTGATGTGCAGGGTGCAAAGCGGATACTGGATATTGGCAGCGGCACAGGAATGATTGCCCTGATGATTGCCCAACGCAATCCCACAGCGATTATTGATGGCGTAGAAATTGAGCAGGAAGCCTTCCGGGAATCTTTGTTCAATGTCCAGCAATCGCCTTGGAGTGAACGTGTTAATGTAACTTGTTGTTCGTTTCAGGAATTGGCAAAGGGGTCAAGTTTGAAGTATGACCTGATCGTAAGCAACCCGCCGTATTTTGACAATGGAGTCAAGTCGCCACTTGGAAGCCGGGCACAGGCGCGTCATTCTGATAGGCTGCCACTCAGTGAGTTGATTTTGGGAGTGGCCTGTTTACTCAAAATAAAAGGCAAAGCTGCCTTGGTTTTGGCTGCGGAAAGTCTGAAGGAGTTACAACAATTGGTCGAATTAAATGGCTTATATATTTCCCATATATGCAATGTGAAACCCAATCCGCAGAAACCGGTATTTCGGATATTGGTCGAAATAAGCAATTCAGAATGTGTCGTTCAGCAAGAAGAATTGATGATTGAATTTGAAAATCATTTTGACTACACCCCTGAATACCGGGAGCTTACAAAGGAATTTTACCTTAAATTCTGAGGCCACCGTGATTATCAGAAGGCCTTCAAATGTTCGTAGAGGCTTTGAATGGGTAAGCCCATTACATTGTAGAATGAGCCTTCGATGTGGTGGATGCCAATGTAGCCAATCCATTCCTGAATGCCATAAGCGCCCGCCTTGTCGTAGGGGCGAAAGGTCTCAAGGTAATAATGAATTTCTTCGTCGCTCAATTGTGTGAACCATACATCGGTAGAGGCATAAAAGGAAATTTTCTTATGGGTTGAAAGCAGACAAACTCCGGTTATTACCTGATGTTTTTTTCCTGATAAGTTTCTTAGCATCCTGAAGCCATCGTCATAGTCCATGGGTTTATTCATTACCTGACCATCGAGCCATACGATTGTATCGGCACTGATAACCAGCTGGTTACTTTTTAATTGGGGAAGAAAAGCGGCGGCTTTGAGTTCTGCCAGGTAAACCGGCACTTCATTCATTTCAAGTTCTGGAGGGAAAACTTCTGCTACATTCATCGATTGCACAGTGAACTGAAGACCCAAATCGCTTAACAACTGCTGACGACGAGGTGACTGGGATGCCAGTATGATTTTGTATTGCTGAATATTTTGTAAAAACATGGTTTTAATCTGCTTTGATATTGCTGATTTCCTGACCGGCCCATTTTCCCTGTGAGCGCATCACTTGTTCTATCACATCGCGCACGCAACCTTCGCCTCCTTTTTTGTCAGAAATATACATAGAAACAGCCTTTACTTCAGGCACAGCATCAATTGGACAGGTTGGGATGCCAATTTGTATCATGACCGGTAAATCGACCAAATCATCGCCCATATAGAGGATTTCATTCTTAAGCAATCCGGTTTTTTTGATGATCTCTTCCAGGCACTCGATCTTGTTAAACGAATTCATATAAATATGTTCTACGCCCAGTTTTTTGTACCGAAGTTTCACCCGTGGGGTATTGGCCCCGGTGATAATAGCGATCTGAAATCCATTCTGCAGAGCGTACCTGAGGGCAAACCCATCTTTAACATTGGCAGTCCTGGCAGGATCGCCATTTTCGTCGAGCGGTGAAGTGTCCATCGAAAGAACACCATCTACATCAAATATAAATCCTTTGATACTTTTCAACTTTTCTTTAAAGAAGGTCATTGTTAGGCTTTTGGTAAATAGGATAGATGCTATTGGTCATAAAATTATAGATTTTCTGATATTCAGGATACGGCTGAAGCATTTTTAATTGGTCGCTGATTACAGCCTGGTCATTGCGCCTGGCTGGTCCGGTTTGTGCCTCCATAGGATGAAGGGCTTCCACCTTATGAGCAGTTTCAAGAATCAGGGGCTTCAATAAATTGAAGCCGAGTTTTTTATGCTGAAGAATTTCTGATCCAATGACATACAAATGATTGACAAAATTGTTGACAAAAACAGCTGCCAGATGAAGGGTCTTGCGTTGGTCAGAATCTACCTTTTGAACTGAAGAGGAAAGTGTTTCAGCCAATTCTTGAAGTTTCAACAAGGAGGAAGAATTATTGGCTTCAATACAAATTGGAATTTCTGAGAAATTGACTTCCCGGGATTTGGAGAAGGTTTGAAGTGGATAAAATACCCCGTAATTGTTGGTATAATGGCTCAACACTTCCATCGAAATGCTTCCGGCAGTGTGTACAATCAGACAATTTTTATTCAGCGAAAGCTTCTGCAGAACTTCCTGGATGGCTGAATCTTTTACTGAAATGATATACAAATCAGCATTGGTCATCAAACAGGAAAGCTCGTTGGTGAAACAGGCATTCACTTTTTGGGCCAGTTCCCTGGCCGGATCAAGGGTCCGGCTGAACACCTGTTTCACTTTTATCCCTTTGGGAGTCAGGGCCAAGGCCAACTGGGTGGCCAGATTGCCTGCTCCTATGATCACTACACTTTTAATCATTATGGATAATTTACTTTGGCAAGGTACAAAAAAAACAGCAATATTTAATATGAATATTGAACCTACTTCAAAAAGTTTAGAGTTTCAAGTTTCAAATTCAAAGTTTCAAGTTGCGTGCCGATCGAGGATCAGCTGCATAGTTCAGTTGCATACAGAGATCGGCACGTAACTTCAAACTTCAAACTTCAAACTTCAAGCTTTAAACTTCAAACTTCAAGCTTCAGACTTCAAATATTTGTATCCTTTAAAATTACATCATGCGCCCCGCCTTCGATGATGCTGGTAGAGGACACGAGGGTAATTTTGGCATTCTTTTCCAGGTCAGGAAGGTTGAAGGCCCCGCAGCTGCACATGGTCGAAATGATTTTCCCAACGGTGATGTCCAGATTGTCTTTTAGTTTACCCGCGTAAGGAACATAACTGTCGACCCCTTCTTCAAATTTGAGGCTTTCATTGCCACCCATGTCGTAACGTTGCCAGTTGCGGGCCCGGTTGGAACCTTCGCCCCAGTATTCTTTCACATAGCTGTTACCTATTTTCATCTTCTTGGTTGGACTTTCATCGAAGCGGGCGAAGTATCGTCCCATCATGATGAAATCGGCTCCCATGGCCAATGCCAGCACCATGTGGTAATCCTGCACGATACCGCCATCTGAACAAATCGGGACATATATGCCCGTCTTTGCAAAGTACTCGTTGCGGGCTTCGGCCACTTCAATCAGGGAAGTCGCCTGTCCACGCCCGATGCCTTTTTGTTCGCGGGTAATGCAAATTGATCCGCCGCCAATTCCAACTTTCACAAAATCGGCGCCTGCTTCCACAAGGTAAAGAAATCCATCCTTGTCGACTACATTCCCCGCGCCCACTTTTACTTTTCCGTCATATTTGGTTTTGATAAATTCAATGGTTTCTTTCTGCCATTCAGAGAACCCGTCTGATGAGTCGATGCACAATATATCAGCCCCTGCCTGCACCAACAGGGGGACTCTTTCTTTGTAATCTCGGGTATTGATACCGGCTCCAACCAATAGTTTTTTATTAGAATCAAGCAATTCGTTGGGATTTTCTTTGTGTTCGTCATAATCTTTCCTGAATACAAAGTATTGAAGATTCAGGTTTTTGTCGATAATGGGAAGCGTATTCAGCTTGTGTTCCCAGATAATTTCATTGGCCTCGGTAAGTGAAATACCCAGCGTACCGGTTACCAGCTTGGAAAAGGGAGTCATAAACTCCATGATGCTGGTTTCAAGGTTGTCTTTGGTTTGACGGTAATCACGGCTGGTAACAATTCCCAGAAGCTGGCCGTTTGAGCATCCGTTGTCAGTAATTCCGATGGTCGAATGGCCTGTTCTGGCTTTCAGGTCAATTACATCACTCAACGTATTGGTGGGTTTGAGGTTGGCATCACTGACTACAAATCCAGCTTTGAATTTTTTTACTTTCCGCACCATTTCACATTGGGGCTCAATGGGTTGGGAACCGAAAATAAATGACAGCCCTCCGTTCTTTGCCAACGCGATAGCCATTTTATGATCGGAAACCGATTGCATAATGGCTGAAACAAAGGGGATATTTAACTCCAATTCGGGAGTTGCCCCTTTGTGGAACCTTACGAGCGGCGTTTTTAATGAAATGTTGTCAGGATAACATTCTTTGGTTGTTAACCCTGGAATTAAAAGGTATTCATTAAAAGTTCTGGAAACATGGTTGAAATATCGGGCCATATTGTTTTCTTTAAAATGGGAAATTTTGCAAATTTAAATAAAAATCGGTCGTTTCACAATATGCGGGCTATCAATAATCGCCTTTCAAAAATGCGGTGGCAATGAAATAGGCAATTTGGGTGCCATTCTGATCCAAAATATCGACCGAATAATGAGACAGGGTTTTGCCTAAATTCAATTCTTTGGCAACCGCAGTAAGTTTTCCAGAGGATACACCTTTGAAAAATGTTATGTTTGCATTGGAGGCAACTGCAATACGGCCATGTGAGTTGGAAGCGGCTGCAAAGGCAAAATCAGCCAATGTAAACAAGGCTCCTCCTTGTACAATGTTCACCCCATTCAAATGTTTGTCAGCAACAGTCATTTCGGCCATCGCTGTACCAATTGCAATGGAAACAAGGTTAATTTCATTGTGTAAGGCAAACCGATCGTTCTTAAGAATTTGCTCCAGGTGTTTTATCCTGTTCTCCATTTTCAAAGGTGTGGGGTATTAATAAAAAAAGCGGGTTGATAGCCCGCTTTTTCCAGTTAGTATCTACTAATAGAATGTTGATCGTTTATCATCAATCTCAACAAGCTTTTTCAGGCTTTCGAAAACCTGTGAGCCAGCCCTGTAACCCAATGCCTGGGCGAGCCTGTTTTTTTCTCCATCTACATTGGTATCGCCGCTTTTTGTGATGGCAGTAACTTTTGCAAGATATACGCCATTTACACCTTCGATGGGCGATGAAATTTTGTTCTCAGGAAGATTGGATACGGTTCCAATCACTGCCGGTTCGAAGCCTGCAGCGGGTATAGAGTAAGTTTCGAAGTTTAAGCCCGAGGCTTCTTTTACATCAACCGATAATTTTGATGCGATACTTTCAAGGCTGCTTTGTCCTGAAGCCGCGTTGGTCAATTTGTCGACAAGTACCTTTGCTTTTTTATCTTTACGAACGGCTATTTCAACGCGGTCTTTGGCTTCTTCGAAAGTAGAAATACCCTCTTCCGTTTTATCGTTAAGCACGCCAATGACGAATTTATTTCCAAATTCAAAGATTGAAGAGCCCTCGTTGTTAACAAGGATTTTGCCTTTCTCAGCCAGGAAAGCGGCACGAACCAATTGACGTGAGGATTCAAGGCCAGTTACTTCGCGGTCAGTTTCTTTTAAGGTTGCAATTTTTTTATCCAATTTTTGTTCCAGGACCGATTTGTTGAAACTCTCAGAGGTTAAATTCTCACTGGCAAACTTGCTGGCTATTGCATAAGTTTTCTGATAGGTGTCGCTACTTGGTTCTACATTTCTTGAAAGAATGGCTATTCTCACCTGATTGGTTTCTTTTCCTTTTTTGGTTGTTTTGATCAGGTGAATTCCATACTGTGTTCTGGCAATGGTAAGCTGGTTGATTTGATTAGCAAAGGCTGCTTCTTCAAATTCAGGAACCATTTGTTTACGTTTAAACCATCCAAGGTCACCACCTTTTAGAGCAGATCCTTTATCTTCCGAAAATTTCATGGCCAATTCATTAAAGCTGGCACCTCTTTCAATGAGGCTTTTCAGACTGTCAACCATGGTCTGGGTTCTCTCCGCCGTTCCGGCAGTTTTTGGGCTGATCAGAATATGACTTGCCTCAACCGAGTCGGGCAACATTTTAAATTGATCAATTTTTGCCAGTTTATAAGCATTGTTTTCAATGTACGGTCCATAGGTGTCGCCTGGCTGAGCTGCGAAAGCCCATTCACCAATAGCGGGAGAAAGTTCTTCTTTTTTGTAAAAGGAGGGATCAAAACGTGTCTCAGAATTTACATTGACATATTGCGGGTTGTCTTGAACAGTTGCAAATTCAGCTTTGTTGTCAGTCACCCATTTTTCAGTTCCTACCTTGTCCGAGGCCGATGGAAGGACATCAAAAGTGATGTATTGAATTTTGCGGCTCTTTTCCTGTTTGTAATCGTCTTTATGAATATTATAGTATTCTTTCAGTTCGCTATCCGATAATTTTATATCGCCATCTGGGACAATAGAATAATTTAAGACGATGTACTGAAAATTTGCATTTTGGTTTTTAGCTTGCAAACTTTCTTTAGCTTCCTGTGAAGTCACATAAAGTCCCTTTGAAACCAAGCTGTTGTATTTTGTACGCAGTCTGTCTTGCTTGATTTGGTTCTCAATATATAACCAATATGATTTTTGCTGAGGAGTAGCATTTGTTTCAAGGGATTTTAAAAACTGTAGAATAGTTGATTTATCAACTTGTCCAGTTTGAGGATTTTTGAACAGTTGCTGAATAATAGGGTGAGGATTTTTCCCTTGTACCTGGTCAAAGAGTTCATCGGCACTGACAGTAATGCCCAGTTCTTGGGAAGCTTTCCCTAAGATGTTTTCCTGAAGATAGCCTTGCCATACTTGTTCGCGTATTTGTTCCAAGGTCGTCTCGTCAATTTGAGTCTGCTGAGTATTCATTTTATAAATTTCAGAAAGCTCTTCAGTCTTCTTCTGAAAATCAGGATATTGAATATCCTCGCCACCGATTTCAGCTATTTTCATTTTACTGGGGCCCATTAATTGATTGCCTGAATTAAGCATATCTCCCAATATAAATGCACCTAAGGCAAGACCGATGACGATCGCTACCATCAAACTACCACGATTCCTTATGTTCTGTAATGTAGCCATTGACTGTTATTGTTTTATGAATGTTCTATTAGATTTTTCGAGGGACGAAGATAATAATTTTCAATATTAAACCTCTAAATTCGATTTTTATTTTAGTTATGATCCAAGATATTAAGGTGTACTAACTCAATTTTGGTATGTGTGGCCTTTAATATTTTGAATTGGTACTGACCGATATTAATGATGGTATTGATTTTGGGAATACTTTCATAATTGTTGAGGATAAATCCGGCAAGGGTTTCGTAGTTTTCATTTTCGGGGAAATCAAGGTTGAATTTTTCATTTAGCTCGTCCAGTTCTACCCGGCCAGAGATGATATACTCATTGGGGGCCACCTGCTTTTCGATTAAATAGACTGTATCGTGTTCATCTTCAATTTCCCCGAATATTTCTTCAAGGATATCTTCACTGGTTACCATTCCAGAAGTTCCGCCAAATTCGTCCACCACAATGGCAATGCTTAGGCGTTGTTGAATAAATTTACTGAGCAGTTTGCTTGCCGGCATGGTTTCGGGAACAATCACAACTTTACTCAAATGAGAGGCGATAGAGGTGGGGTGAGTAAAAATAACCGAATGATGAATGTACCCAACAATGTTATCTATATTTTCAGCATAAAAAAGGATGCGGGAGTAGCCTGTTTCAATGAATTTCTGGCGCAAATCTTCCACGCTGGAAGTGATGTCCAAGACGGCCATCTCGGTACGAGGAACCATTATTTCGCGTAGCTTAACTTTTGAGAAATCAAGGGCATTACGGAACAGTTTAACTTCATTGTCAATTTCTTCCTTGTTTTGCGAGTCGTTGTTGTTTTCAGGCTCATTTACAAAATGATCAAGGTCAATGCGGCTGAATACAATTTTTTCATTTACATTTTGAACCTCTTCATTTAAAAGAACTTTCAAAACTATTTTGGAAATTCCCAAGGTGATTCTGGTAACGGGATAAAACAGAAAGTAGAAAATTGCAATTGGAACGGTAAAGAATTTTAATAGCCCATTGGGGTTGATCCTGAAAAACGTTTTTGGCAAATACTCGGCTGTTGCCAGGATAAGAATAGTTGAAATGAATGTCTGTGCCAACAGGACCAAAGAATTAGGAAAGTATTGATCCAGAAAAGGTTGTAGTAGTTTGGCAAAAGCAATGCCATAGATGACCAACGATACATTATTGCCAATGAGCATTGTAGCAATAAACTGGGCGGGATGTTGAGTGTATAGGGAAATAAGTTTTGAATAGATGAAATTTTGTTTCTTATCCAGTTCGAGCCTCAGTTTATTGGCGGTAATGAAAGCAATTTCCATTCCGGAGAAAAAAGCTGAAAAGAGGATACTAATAAATATAACAAGGAGCAAATTCATTCGGAAAGTTTATTTTTCTTGAACGTCCACGTACATTTGTCCTTTCAGGTTTTTGAAGGTATATTCAGTAAAGTCTAGATTGGATTCAAAACTAGTTCCGGTAGTAACCTGATCTTCCCGGATGATTTTAACAAATTGATCGGAGTAAATCCTTCCCTTTTTCTTATCCCAAACCAAGTATTCTGTTTTCAGTGTATCGCCTTTTTGGTTAACGGCCACCACATTGTTTTTTGCTTCCCAACGGTCATCCTTTATAAAATTTTTGGCATATTGCGATGTAATATTTGAGGTAATGTTCATCCGGGCATCGTATTGTATAATATGGACACCTTTTGGAAATTCGGTATAAGGTTCTTTTTCGTTTTCGTTACTGTGAATGATCATTTCCGGTGTTTTAACTTTATACCTTACCACCGTTGAGTCAGTATAAATTAATTCATATCCTTCAGCGGTTAACGTGGGTAATTCTTCACTGCTGGAAAATTTCTTAATCTTTTCAATATCATTTTCACATGAAACTATTGCCAACCATGTTGCAATACTCAGAAATCCAAGTTTAATCCATTTGTGAGAATTAGAATTTCTGATACTTTGTAGTCTATATTTAATGGCCTTAATGTCCATGGTGTAAAATGATCAGAGTAATTTGATATCGTTTATATCTTCCCTTCTGATGATTGGTCAAAGCTAAGAATAAAAAGTAATAAAAGAAAAACATTGTATTTCTATAGTAAGGAAATTCAATGCTTTACAATAGGATATAAGTGCTTTAATCAAACTTGCGTTTAATAAACCAATAGTCGTATAAATTCAGATACAGACTAAATTTTGTATAATTATTACTTATCAGGTTATCCTTAGTGGTGCCCCTTTTCCCAACCTCTAATGCAAAATTTGCAGTCGATTTAGATTTGGGGAACGGGAAACCTGCCCCTACACTGATGCCCATTTCTTTAATCTGTTGTTTGTTCAGTGTCAGGTATGAATTTTCCTGATGGAGGCCTGCCCTATATTTTACCCTTTTCATATAACTTCTGATTGAAAAAGCATCAGGGATATACTCAAATCCTGCCGAAATTCTGGTTTGATCAGAAGTTAATTCATCTACTTTTCCCCGGAAAACGGCTTTGCTCCATGCTGCATGGTAATAGTCAACATTGATTTCAAGTTTGTTGATTTGACTAAATGACAAGCCCACGCCATAGGTCGAGGGCATTTTCATGATGTCTTTAGCTTCTGTTTCAAAGGCAGAATCTTTTGTGTTGCTATATATACTTGTACCCCCTACTATTGCTGTGGATTGATACAGGGAAGTAAAGTCGGATTGTTTTTCGAACGTAAGTCCCAAGGTAAGATATCGGTTTTTTTCTAATTTCATATCGTATTGAAGACCATAAGTTAAGGTAAAATCACGAAGACGGGTGCTTTCTTTTTTTGTAATAGCTAATACTGCAGGATCAGCAAATTCTAATTTGGTATTCTTGGTTAACCGGCCAAAGATATAATTTAGATTTGCTCCTATTGAAAGGCCTTTAAACGGACGAACCGATACTCCGAAGTATGCCTTGGAGGTGGTTCCATCGCCAAAATAACTGTTAAAAGTTTTTCCAATATTGCTAAGGCTGTCTGAATAGCCGACTTCATAACCCATGTCTGAGAAAGGTTGTAGGCCCAATCCAGCTCCCATCCATTTGGTGACGGGCACACTTAATGAAAAATAGCGGAAATTGACATCGTTGGTTTTTCGAGACCCACTCATACTTTTATAGTTGGAGAAAGTGCCATCGACCCCGAAATCGAAAATAAATGACAAACTGTCATTCGCATTATAGGAAGCGGGGTTCGCCGAATTGATCTGTACAGCGTGCCGGCTACCCAAGGAGGCTCCACCCATGGCCGCTGAACGTCCGTAACTGTAAGGGGCAAGGTCGCCTAATCCAAATCGGGAGAAGGGAGACGAGGTGTTATTATTTTGCGCGTAGCCTGATAATCCACAGATAACCAAAACTATCACGACTGATAGTGCATTATTTTTTTTTCGCATTGTGTTCCAGAATCCTGTTTAATCCTATGAGGGTTAAATTAAAGTGTACAAATATGGAATAATTTAATTTTTTATCAAAAAAATTAGAATCACCCCCGGTCATAATGATATGTAAATTTTGATAATTTCTGTTAAAGAAATCTATATTCTGTGCCATCTCATAAAGTATGCCATTTTGAACCCCAGCACGGATTGCATCTGTTGTATTCCTTCCAATTTGTTCAAAATCATCACTATAGGTGACCAATGGCAGCTTGCCTGTAAAATGATTCAGGGCCTTGAAACGCATTTCCAGACCGGGTGAAATATTTCCTCCAATAAACTGATTTTTTTCTGAAACCAGGTCGTAAGTGATGGCAGTACCGGCATCAATAACCAGCAGATTCAGATCCGGGAAGAGCTCATTGGCTCCCACCGCAGCTGCCAGCCTGTCTTTGCCAAGTGATTCAGGCGTTTGGTAAAGGTTTTCAATCGGAAGTTCCGTGCGATGGTCAAGTTCCAGGAACTGATCAAATTCAGAACATAAAAATTGTTTTAAATCCTCCTCAGTTGGTTTTACAGAAGAAAGAATAGCCCTCGTTAATTGTGGATGTTCCTCCTTCAGCATTCTCACATGATTGGATGTCAAATGATCCATAGGAACATTAAACATCAAATCATGCTGGTTGAACAAAGCGATTTTTGTCCGGCTATTACCGATATCAATAACGAGGTTTATCAATTTTCTAATCTTCTATACGTTGACTAATATCCAAAGCACTGACTGAATGGGTGAGCGCTCCGATTGAAATAAAATCTACCCCTGTTGCTGCTACTTCGCGCAAACGTTCAAGTGTTATGTTTCCTGAAGCTTCCACTTTTGCCCTTCCTGCAATTAGTTCAACACCTTTGCGCATGGTTTCATTGTCCATATTGTCGAGCATGATAATGTCTGCTCCTGCATCAATGGCTTCCTGAACCTGAGCAAGAGTGGTGGTTTCAACTTCAATCTTAATTCCTTCTTCAATGCTGCTGCGGACCGCTTTTACTGCTGCTGTGATTCCCCCGGCAACTTCAATGTGGTTGTCCTTGATCATGGCCATGTCATGAAGTCCAAGGCGGTGATTGCTTGCCCCCCCCGTCTTTACTGCATATTTATCAAGTTTATTGAAGCCAGGGAGTGTTTTTCGCGTGTCCAGAATCACCGTTTGAAAATCCTTGACAGCATCCGCATATTTGGCTGACATGGTTGCAATTCCTGATAAACGCTGCAAAAAATTAAGTGCCGTGCGTTCTCCTGTAAGCAATGCGCGGTAGGTTCCTTGAAACTCAACCAGCACATCTCCGTATTTCACTTTATCGCCTTCCGCAACCAGCTCATTCCAAATCAAGTCAGGATCGAGTTTTCTAAAAACCATCTCGGCAACAGGAAGTCCTGCAATTACGCCAGCCTCCTTTGCAACCATTTTGGCTTTGCGCTTTATTGCGGCCGGAACAATGTTGTTCGTGGTAATATCGCCATCTCCCACATCATCCTTCAATGCAATTTCGATGAGTATGTTGGCTGCCTTTAATGCGTGTTTGTTCATATTTTACTTCCTAACCTTCTGAAATTTAAAATGATGATCTTTCTCCTGAATCAGATGAGCACAAAGGGTTGGATCTTCCAACGGGTAATCTTCCCGAATATGTCCTCCACGGCTTTCGGTGCGTATTAAAGCCGATTCGCAGATGAGGGTGCAAATATCAGTAATGTGTTTGATTTTTAAAAGATTGTGCTCATTAATTATTTCAGGTAATTGTTTTTTTATTGAGTTAAGCTCTTCAATGGCCTCACTAAGTTTTACGCCCGAGCGCACAATACCGGCTTTTTGGCTCATCATGGCGGCAATGTGGTTTTTTGTTTCCAAAAAGAAATCCTCGTTTTTCGGATCTACTTGGATACTATCTATTTCAGGCAAATCTATTTGAATATCTTTCTTTTTTTTCGCTTGATCAGCTGCCCGTTTACCAAATACCAAACATTCAAGCAATGAGTTGCTTGCCAGCCGGTTGGCTCCCATAACACCCGTAGAAGCTACCTCGCCGCAGGCAAAAAGTCCTTCAATGTTGGTTTCGCCATGCAGATCAGTCTGTATGCCACCCACCATGTAATGAGCTGCCGGAGCAATGGGCAGAAGATCGGTGGTGATGTCGATATTGTAAGCAAGCAGGGTGTTATAGATTGTTGAAAACCGCTTTTTGATCAAATCACGATCCAGGTGTTTTAAACTAAGGTAAAGAAAATCAGCATGGTGAAATTGTAGCTCATTGTAGATGGCATGGGCTACCACATCGCGGGGCGCCAGTTCGGCAAGTGGATGGATATGCTGCATAAACCGTTCACCTTTAGGGTTTAACAGCCAGGCGCCTTCGCCACGCACGGCTTCACTGATCAAAAATGCTTCTTCGCCGGGAATATATAGGGCGGAGGGATGAAATTGAATGAATTCGATGTCAGCAAGTTTGGCTCCCGCATGAAAGGCCAGGGCGATCCCATCGCCGGTAGCAGTGTGAGGGTTGGTCGAACGATCGTAAATGCGCGACAATCCTCCAGTTGCAATGATGGTTGCTTTTGATTGAAAAATAATGTTTTTCCCACTTACAAAATCGAATGCCTGTACGCCAATGCAAACCTGATTGCTCACCAAAATCTCGACCACTGTGGAATATTCAAAAGCCTGGATATTTTTCTGCTCCTGAACTTTCTTCAGCATAAAGATTGTTAGGCCCTTTCCGGTTGCATCACCTCCTGCATGTAAAATCCGGCGATGGGTGTGTCCGCCTTCCAGTCCAAGTACAAAATGCCCGTTTTCCTTGTCGAACTGCATTCCGAGCTGAATTAATTCCTGCACACATTCTTGTCCTTCGGCAACCAGGATTTCTACTGCATCCAGGTCGCATAAGCCACGCCCAGCTAGCAAGGTATCCTGAATATGCGAATCTACTGAATCATCCTTGTCGGTCACAACGGCAATCCCACCTTGTGCATAATACGAATTGCTGATGTCAAGCTGCGATTTGGTAATGATGGCAACACTGCCGTATTTCGAGGCATGAAAAGCTGCCGTCAGGCCTGCTAAACCGCTTCCAACGACAATCGTGTCGAATTTTTTAATTTCCATGGAATTTAAGTATGCCATCTGAGAATATTTTCTTACGAGGGTGCAAAGGTAAAAAAAATGATCAACAGGAGTATGACATTCAATAGCTTTGTTTTGTTTCGCAGGTAGTGTATTAATATTCAAGTTTAAATTATTTCTACATTAACAATTACACTTTCTAAAAAGAAACAATCCACTTACAAAGGATGGCTTGTTTCTTTTTATTAACTCACCTTACGCAAAGGGGCAAGTAGACAAATAGACAATTGACATTTTGAGGTCTAATAAGAATTAAAATGCCAAAATGCTAATTGTCTATTTGTCTACTTGCCCCTTTGCGTAACATGGGTTAATAATATCAGGGTTCATAATTTAAGGTCAGTTATTTAGTGTCCAAATCAAATTAGGTTCCGCTGGTTCCGCTGGTTCCGCTGCTTTGTCTTTTTGCCCCTTGACCATACCTCCTTTTTCTCTTCTTCCTTTTCCTATTAACCATGACAAATAAAATTAACAGAAATGTACTGCAGAATCCATGATTGTACAGGTTTTATTTAAAAAGACAAAGCAGCGGAACCAGCGGAAGCAGCGGAACCGGATCCGATTTAAACACTAAAATAGATGTCTTTCCTTCTCTTTTTTCATTTGGCCAATTATGCTTTGGCCATCGTAAAGTTCTTGAAGTGTAGATTCGTCCTGCTAGGTAACAAGGTTTGTAATGGCTTTCCCTTCGATGTTCAGCCCAATAATACCATGTTGCTGGCCCGTAAGTCCTATAGAATTAATGTTTCCGTCTGCAAAAAGCAAGATCTGTTCAATAGCATCATACAGGCATTTCTCCAATACGGAAAGGTCCTGTTCCTTCCGCCAGCTTTCAGAGAAAGAAATGTAAGCATTGTGGGTGATAGAAAGTTGTTTAACAACCTCGCGTGCCTTACTATGAACAAGAATCAGCGAAAGGCTGGTAGTGCAAAAATCAATGCCTAAAGTATAGGAATTTGAGTCCATGTTTATTTAAGAAATATTTTTAACCCTCAACCTAATTTCCAATTGCTCAAGAGGAACTCCTTTTGTTTCAACAAAAAAGAACCATACTACAAAAAATTGTACAATCATCATTACACCTCCAAAAATAAATGGGATTGCCAAACCAACTTTAGGGATCGAAATGATAACCGGATAGACCTGGGCCGCGATGGCAGCCAAGCCCCAATGAGTAAAGCTGCCCAAAGATTGCCCCTTGCTTCTAACTTTATTTGGAAATACCTCGCTGATGTAAACCCAAATAACGGCTCCCTGTGAGAATGAGAAAAATAAAATAAAAGTGGCCATACTCCATGGGAATAATTCCGGAAAGTTCCTGGTCCATGCAATATAAGCACACATTCCCAAAGGGATGGCAGAGCCCCAGGATCCAATAAGTAAAAGTTTTTTTCTGCCAATTTTATCAATGATGAGCAATGCAACCGTAACTGCCAATACATTGGCTACCCCAATAATTACAGGCTGAAATTTACCCCCAAAACTGGCCCCTATTTCGTTAAGGGTATCATTTAAATAATAGAGAAATCCATTCACAAACGACAATTGATTAAAGGCCGCAACTGCCACACCCAGGAAAATGGGATAGGAATATTTTTTCTGAAACAGTTTTTCACTCGTTCCTTTGGCTACGCTTTTTAAAGATTCCATGATTTCAGCCATTTCTTCTGCAACTCTTAATTCCCCAATCTGGACCAATACATTTTCTGCTTCTTTTATTTTTTGTACTGACACCAACCAGCGAGGGCTGCGAGGAATAGTAAATAACATAAGCGTGAACAGCAGAGCCGGAATACATCCCACACCAAACATTATCCGCCATTGAATATGGAGCACATCAAAATTAAATAACTCGATTAAAGCATTGGATGAATAGGCAATCAAAATACCCAGACAAACATTGAACTGGAATAAAATCACAAGCCGGCCTCTTATTTTTGCCGGTGATATTTCAGCGATATACATGGGCCCCAAAACAGATGAGCCCCCTATTCCAATACCTCCGATAAAACGGAATACACACAACGACCAAAAGTCCCATGCAAATGCGCACCCCAAAGCTGAAACAAAGAACAGGACCCCTAATATCTTTAAACTGTCTCTTCTTCCCCAGAGATCTCCTGGTTTGGAAACAATGAGTGTTCCCAGAATTGTCCCTATCAATGCGGATGACACCACAAAGCCCATTGACCATTCTGATAATTGGAAAAGTGCTTTTACTGCTGATGTTGTGCCCGAAATAACGGCTGTGTCAAAGCCAAACAATAAACCACCCAGAGAAGCAACGATGGCTGCCCGAATCAATGTGCCAGTAATTTTATACCCTTTATCCTTATTTAAAATACTCATAATCAAATTTGTATAGCCTGAAATGATTCATAACCTGTTTAAATATTTGCCATTCTAATCAATACATTTGTTGACATATAAATTACATCATGTAATTATATGAAAATTAAATGTAATATTAAGTGAAATCTTAGTTAATTCATGGCTAAAAAATATCCGGCTTGGCAATAAGTATCTTTTTAAGAAGTAATGTATTGACATTGAGATTGATAAGATTAGAATGTGCCCACTTTGGGAAGCTTCACATCCAGGGTGCAGATATCAAAACTTGGTTTGTGAAACTACGTCAGGGCATCTTGCCCGTCGTCTACCCAATCAACTTTAAAATCATTGATCTCAAGATAAAATTTTGAGGACCTCTCCAAGTCACCCCGTCAGTAGAGGCCACATGTTTCCAGTAGTAGATCCAATCAACTTCAAAATCATTAATGTATAAATACGATTTCAGTACAGCGCCGAAACTGAGGTCATCTTCGACCAGAAATATATAGGGCATATAAGTCATTTTGCTGATAATTGTAGGTATATGTAAATATGCATGTTTTTAATTTATTCCCTGACAAAGGGAATAAAAACCTCGAAGCGGCTGCCTTTTCCAAGCTCACTGTAAACGGCGATCCTGCCACGGTTGGCTTCCACCACGGCTTTCACGTAGCTGAGCCCCAACCCGAAGCCTTTCACATTTTGTATATTTCCACTGTTTTGACGGTAGAAACGTTCAAATATACGGTTTTGCACTGCCTTGGTCATGCCAATTCCCTTATCTTTAACCACAATCAGTACCCCTTTGGCCGTATTGCGGGTTAAAATATGGATGTCAGGGGCATTAAGAGAGTATTTATTGGCATTGTCCAACAGGTTGTAAATCATGTTGGCAAAATGACTTAAATCGCTCGTGGCTAAAGGATTGGCAGCCATCAGGGCACTGGTTACCGAGCCTCCTTTTTTCTCCACCTGAATCACAATACTTTGGATGGCACCTTTAATCACTTCGTGTAAATTGACTGCTTCCCATTTAAATTCAAAATCTTTATTATCGAGCCTGGCAATGGTTAGAATGTCTTCAACCTGTTGGTTCATACGGGCATTTTCTTTTTTGATCATCTCAATATAATACCTGACCCGCTCTGGATTGTCAATGATTTTTTGATTCACAATCGAGTCAGCTGCTACCGATATGGTGGTAATGGGGGTTTTAAATTCATGGGTCATGTTGTTGATAAAATCAGAGTTCATTTCCGAAATCTTCTTTTGCTTCAGTATAAAATAAATGCTGAAAGCAAATGTGACAAGAACGATGATGGAAAATATAAGTGATATGAGCAACAGCCAGTTGAGGGTTTTATAGATGAATGAATCTTTCTGGGGAAAATAAACCGATAGCCGTAAGTCCTTATGAGTGATGCTATTGGGGAACAGGTTCGCTTTATAAAGGCTATTTGCCAGAAGGAGAGGATCAGCCTGCCGGGTTTTCTTGGAAATCAGCGAATCTCCCAAAATGCCATATTCAAATGGTATTGGAATACCCCTGTCAACCAGTTCTTTTTTTAAAATTTCATGGATCTCTTCCATTGGAAGTTCATTTTGTTCCCACGAAGTGATTTTCTCTACCACCTTGTGGTGCATCTGTTTCAGCCGTAAGGTTTTACTATCATAACGCTGCCTCAATTGACCGTTTGAATCCTGCAGATGGTCTATCTCCAAGGGCAAAGAATCAAATTTATGGAGCCCCTGAGCATAAGCTGAATCTTTATTTTTGGCCACGCTATCCGAATTGACAATAATTATATTTTCTTCTGTTTGTTCTGAAGCACTGTCGCTTTTTGATGAAATATGGTATTGAAAGCCATGTTTTTTTGCCGCCTTTTCAATCATTTCAATGTATTGCGATGTGGGCTTTGGTTGAACTTTAGGTTTAATAATTCGTTTTGGGTGTTGCCCTGGAATTTCAAGCTTTGGAGGTGGAGATGGAAACCCTTCAAACTTGTGCCAGTGAGATGAATCGCCCCATGAAAAGTGATTTATCATCCTTAAATCCTGCATGTTATCGAGCCGGTTACTGGTATTGGCCAGGGCTTCGTTCACGCTCCGGTCGAACAATTCATTCTTGACCCGGATGGTATTGTTCATCCACACCAGCTGAACAATCACGATTCCTAAAATCGAAATTCCCATCAGTGCAATAAGTGCCATGAATATTTTTTTGTCCATACTTCAAATATAATCATTAAAGATCAATTATACAGTGGTTTAACCTTTTGTTAACAGAAATTAACCACCCTGTAACTCATTGTTTATTATTCAAAGATGTATCTTTGCTTGCAGAAATTATTCACCAAAATTTTACGATCATGAAAAACACTTTTGCATTATTGGCAATAGCTGGGCTGGCAGCATGGGGACTTTCTTCGTTTTCAATTCATCAAAATGTGCAACAGGATCATCCCCAAAAAAACCGCCACATTAAAATTACGAAAATAGAGGATGGAAAAAAAATTGAACTTGATACAGTACTCTCCGGAGGCGATATGTTTGTTTGGAACGGCGATACCATCAATCCGGAAAAGGACATCAAGAGATTTAGTCCCTCGGAATTTGACAAAATACATCACCCGGACGGCGGAAAAAAAAGGCATAAAGAAATTAGAATCTATCAGTATAATGGTAATAATGAGAATGATTCAACCCGCGGGCAGAGCAACCAAGACAATGATGTTCAGATTTTTACTGAAGAGGAAGGCGATTCAGTTCAGAAGAAAATCATCCTTCACAAAAGACTGAAAGATGGAACTTCAGATGATCATTTTATTTATTTCAACGGACCAGACAGTGAAAATTTTCCTCCTATGCCTCCCCTGCCACCCATGCCGGATATGAATAGTTTGAAAGGTACTCACGCCGAAAAAATCATCGACTTGAATGATCCAACTATTATTTCATTCAAAAAAAAGAAAATGAGTGGCGACCGGGAAAAGATTCAGATCATCCGTAAAAAATCGCAAGTAACTGATAATTTGAACTTTGATCTTCACATGGACGATGCAATGATCGCTCCTGAACCACCTGACCCACCTAATTTTGAAAATGAATTTAACAACGATAAATCTGCTAAGAAGGAAATCAGGAAGGAATTGAGAGTGAAAGAAAAAAATAGCCCCAATTTAAAGTAAGAAGTGACCCCCGAGAAAAACAAATAATAGCTTGAACCGTTATCAAGATGTTCATACGCGGGTGCCATACGTGAAAGAGTTGAACAATTAAACAGCATTCAAAAAAGCCGGAGATCCCCCATCCCGGCTTTTTGGGTTTCTAAAAGTAGGTAGTTTACCTAGACCGGCGTCAACAGGCCTATCCAATTTGATATTTGTGCAACCTATTTTTCACTTCTCCTTATTTTATCACAAGCATTACCACGCACTATGTTCATTACATTTCAGGTAGCCATGAGTTGTATTTGATTCATATCTTTTTTATACCTGTTTCTTACCATTGTTTTGGTTTAAACAAATTATAAATACATATATAACGTATATAAACCGTATAAATGCGAATAATATACGGTATATATACGGTATATATACGTTAAAGATATGTTTTAACTAAAACAATGGTAAACAACAGGTATGACAATGGTAAAAGACAGGTAGAAGGAAATACCCTTGCGATGGGATGAAAAAAGAGGTTGGTTGAAAGTTTAAACAGCTACATAGGGACAAATTGTCCCCAGATAGAAATGCAATCTTAATCTGGTATAAATAGTAAAACCATTGCTGATCAATTTCTTATCTCTACAAAAAACTTT
>Ga0123337_10001021_pt1 | contig 39394 bp, 35 predicted proteins | sample frozenSSSSmetaG_FD_89792 | JGI IMG/M metagenome (GOLD analysis project Ga0123337, IMG submission 89792) | Glacier valley bacterial and archeal communities from Borup Fiord, Nunavut, Canada, to study Microbial Dark Matter (Phase II) -... | ecosystem: Environmental > Aquatic > Freshwater > Ice >... | reverse complement strand
CCCCCCCCCTCTCTCTCTCTCTCTGGTGGGAGCAGACAGTATGTTGCAAGACCGTAAATTCCCCAGACACAGAACAGCAATACCAAATAAACTCCAGTGCACAATTAAACGTCGCGTACAATGAATCAAGCCAGAATATTGCGGACGATGCGGGAAACTGCAATGATGACAACGGTCATGATGCTATCAGAGAATCAGAGCCATCCAGAATCATCCCCCTTCTTGACATTCCGGTCTCTAGAAACCTCAAAATCCAATTTGGGCATTTCAATCTTCGGCGCATCATCCTCTCTCTTCTTACTCTGAGTCTTTCTTGGACGCTCGCTCTTCGTCCCAAATCGTACACTGCTCACCTCCCAGCCATCGTCCACGGCTGCACTTACCCAATCCCTGAGGGCGGCATGAACCCCAGCGTAGAATTTCTCCTTACATGTACGCAAGCTACCGCCCATACAACGTTCCCAGCCGCTAATGCGTAGCTGTGCGCGAAGTTGATTGCGTGAAGAAGGAGGTAAGGAGGCAAGGATGCCGTTGAGGAGGAAGAGGTGCGAAGTGATGTAATTCGTCGCCTCCCATTCTACGCCACCGACATAGGGAGCTGTTGGAAGAGGTGGTAGAGGAGTCGGAAAATGGGCTCGCATGTACCTAAAATTATCCGCTTGGTTCGGGTGATTGGTATTCCAAGGAGCCTGCTCGTCTGATGGCGGTAACGCAATGACATTGTGTGTGTGCAGGAAAATCCAAAAGACCTCCTTGGTCACGTTGACTACTTCCTTGCACCATACGCGATAAGGACGCTCTTGATGCATCTGAAGCACGAAAGGTACTGGGCGCTCTTCCTCATTCAGTTGTGGGTCACGAAGATATGAAAGAAGTGTTTCGGCTCGTGATTGGCGTTCAGAAAGAGGTGCTGATTGCAGGTATGTGAAGAGGACTGAAGTGATGATGTTGCGTGTTGAGAATTCGCTTGGTCCTTTCTTTTCCTCGTCAAAGATCAGATGGACAAGTGCTGGGAAGAGAGTGCCTTGAATCACTCCGAGGTGTGAAAGTGCCAAAGCTGTTGTGCAGAGGGCCTTGAGGCAGAGGAGAGATTCATGGAGAAGGGCATCCTCGTGCTCCTCTCTCCATTCAACCTCCATGATCCTGTGCAATAGGCCAATGATCTCTTGCATACCTCCAAGTCCAATGAACTCATCCGTCCATGCTACAGTCTCATTTCTGAGAAGCAATCGCAATTTGTGGAGCTTTCCCACTTCAACAGACTCGGGCTTCTGGAATTTTCGAAGATAAGCCACGAAGTCTTCAGGACATTGGCCTTTCGCTTTCGCAATTAGAGAGCTAGCCACAGCTGCACTTGCGGAAGATAGTGTTCTGTTCTTGTCGCCTGTACTATCAGAAGACTTCATCCGCGTGGGCTTGTTGGTCGGCTCCGGTTTGGCCTTTTTTGGTGATGCGGTAGTTTCATTGGTCTTCTTGCTCGACTTAGAAAGTGTAAATGCCGTAAAAGTGCGACTTCTTGGTCTCTTCACGCTTTGGAATGTGGAATCATCTGTACTCAGTCCGCTTACTGCGCTCTCCATACTGCTATTCGTTCCCGTTCTCTCCTTCCGTGCAGCAGCGGTCTCAGCCCAATCCTGTCTTATGAAATCGATCTTCATGGTGTTGGCCAAACTTCTCATCTTGTATCGTTGGTTCTCTGGAATGTTTCGACGATCCAGCATGGCTTCGAACTCAGCATCTACGTCTCTAATATCTAGAGTAGTCTCCGACTTCGAGTCAAGTACCCTGGCTTTTGAATTAAATCCGCTTGTTGCTGCCGCCATCACTTTGGCGCCTCGCTTTGACATGGTCAATTCGGATTTTGTCCCAAGCTTCGCTTCTGACGTTGTAGTCCCATTTTGATGAGATGTCCTTGTTGAAGATAGAGGCGGGTGCGCGCCATCAAAACTGGTTGTGCCAGAGCTGCTTGATGGTCTGCTAATATCTTGTACAATATAGCTCCTTGGGATCGACAGCGAATTTGGTCTAGAACCATCTCGTCTACCTAATGTCGGAGGAAGCCCATCCTCTTCATAGAAACTTTGCTGTGTACCAGGAGAGTAATTTTTCGGTGTGTATAGGTCGATTTCGTCTTCGAGGAATCGACCACCAAGAGGCTGAATGGCGAAATATTGGCTCGAGAATTGTGCGTAAATTGGAGGCCGTGCTGGGGATTCGGGCTGTGGCGATTGGTTCTCTTTGTCTTTTGCTGATGCTAACTCTGCCTCTCCAGCTGCTTTTCTGAGATTCTTTGAGGATCGTGGACGCGTGAGAAGAGCGGCTAGATTGGTCGATGACTTTGATTTCTTTGGCTTCCCTTCCTTCTCTTTGGATTTTCTTTCCGGGTCCTTACTTGAGAGTGACTTCAGAGATATTGAACTCAGAGTCTTCTTGTGTAAGTACCTGAAGCTATCTCCTTTATCTTTACTCCGCTCTGTCCGCTCTGTGTCTTTCGTCTTTTTGGGTGACAATGGGGTGGTGATCTTTCGCTCGTTTTGTTGGATTTCCCCTAGGACTCTAGAATGAGGATGTTCAGGTGGTAATATAGACATTGGCTCGGAATGCTCGTATGCTGGCAAGGCACTGAAGATATCTGTTGAAGCCGACGATAATGGTGCTCCTTTGGATGGTGATCGCTTGTGCATGAATGATCGCAAAGCCGATTTTGTTCGTGTATGATGACGGCCATCGTCTTCTGGTGTATGTACTATAGCCATGTCTAGCAATATAATGATATACTAAAATTATTGTTTGAGAGACGTTATTTCATGTTGGCAACCAACGGATGTTCGATTCGCAGCGGTGAGTAGTGGCTCAGGAACGCCTTGTACGTTGTTTTGAGGAATGTGGTCGTCACGGCAACACATGGTTATCTTATCGCAGATGCACCAAAGACCACCAAGGTAGCTACATTTGTAATCCTTACCCTTAGATTTCCCCGAAGTTGCATTTCACGTCTTGCGGTTTTGCGTGTTATGTCAGGGCAGGCCATCTTGAAATATGATCAAGTAAAAAAGTTTTGAATAATTTATTTGGCTCTCAGCGCTTTATAGAAGTCAATTCGTGAGCTATAGTCCGCATGCGCGATTTCTATACATATATTAGGTTTAATGACGCCCTCAGTATATATGTTGTAGCTATGATTCCTACCCCGTTATTCATGCTCGTAGCATAACCCACTGTTCACGATTCCAAAAGCGGGCCCTTTAAGTTCGATACGGCAGTTCAGTTTACTACCAACTGAAAACTCCACGCTTCCTGTCAAAGCCGCCTCTCAGTTGTCGTTCTGGCTTGACCACCTTTCCCTGCAAGACAGTATACTTGATGATATTCTCGCAGTCTTCTGGACGAATTCTTGCCAGCCAGATACATTGAGCTGCGCCCTCTTCAGCACCTTCATGCCCTGAAGGACTAGCTGGAGAAGGACGAATGTCACCAGCGACATTGGCTCTTTCCACATTATCCAATCCGAACGCGTCTAGCCTTCTATAAATCATCATGTTGGCGGAGTATTTATGGCCACCAACATGGCTGATGAAGTAGATGCCGACACCCCCAGGTCTTTCATCATCCAGATCTCTGAATAGGCCCAATGGCCGCAAATGTCTTTCCAGTTCCTTGCGTAGTAATGGTGCACTCTGTCCGCAGCGGGCATCGCGAGTTTTCTGAGAACAAAGTAAAATCAAAGCTCTATGTGGAGATGGACGAGACGTCAATTGTGTGGCAGTCGCTAACGGGTCTGGGAGCGCTTTGGGGATGGGATCCGGCAACAAAGGCGATGTATTCGTAGGAGCGGCATCGATGAATGTTGTAATCAGCTCAGGAACCGAGGCGGCTGTAACATTCTCAATAATTGTAAAAGCTGGTAAGAGCAGAATCATCGTTGGCTCTGCATAATCGTTGTGATGGGACGGAGTAGGGATATTTGAAGCCGAGAGCATAAGGCGCTGCAATCAATTCAGTCAGCATCGGTATCGACGAAAAAAGAAGGCCAATGAAATGCAAATGCAAACGAAACGATCGCAACGTATGAGGTATGGAGGGAGGGAGGCCGTATAAACTTACTCCGTTACTTGGTTGAACTTTGCTCTCCCCAAACGCTTCCATTACGCTTCCCTTTTCATCCTCGACGGATCTCACCCAATCTGTCTTCCCCGTCGCGACGAGAACATGAGTGCTCCATCCTTTAATGTTCCCGTAGAGCTGATCGTGCTCATCGATAGAAAAGCCTTTCGGATACTTTACGTCGCAACTGTCGCAATCATGGTCGCAATCATCACCATCAATGGCGGGGTTAACCTTTGGAAATAACTTGTCAAATGGTGGAACCCTGGGCGGCGGTGATGCCGTGCTGCTTGGTGTTGTTGGCCTGGACAAACTCTGCTTTGCAGTGTCGAGGAGAGACCTGAATACCGACATTTTGAAGAATCTTTGCTTGCGTATCAGCTATCGGGACTGCCCTCCTTTTGTTGGAGGGGTTGTTCGGGGTTTATCTGATCCGACGATGATGACGAATGATTTTGGTCGTATGAGGAAATCTGACTCGTTATCTGATTGTGCCGATCCAATCTAATCTGATCCGTAACTTACTCTTTCCGAGTCCCGTGCTCTTACGGAGTAGGTACCTGCCTAGGTATGTACAGTACCTTCCTTACCTACTCCAACAGAATGGCAGAATTCCTTCCAAGAACAAGACAAGGTCTCCACGGCTCTGTGGATGTGCAATGCTTCGGACTTCCAATTTTGAAGTTATTGATGCATACCTATATATAGCAGGCTCTGGATGAGGCTATTTGGTGTCTGACGCGTCGCATACAGGCTACAGCATCGTATATACGTAGGGCTCGCTCTTCGGGATGCGTTAACGCCGTGCCACTCGGTATCGGTATCATCGGTCTGGGATCCACCCCCTATCGCAGCATCGCAGCATGCCACAACTGGCTGACTGGCACTTCAGTCTTCAGTCTTGAGTCTTCGCAGCCTCGCACCTGGGAGGAACTTCCATGCTGTGATGGCATGTCTCCAAATACCCTTTTCTTTACTGGGGCGCCATTATCAAGCTCTCTTGACTGGCGCTCCGACGAACTTCTCGATGCCTTCTCCTCTTCAATTGCTCGATTTGCAGGGCTAGACAAAGACGGAGAGCCTGGACCACAGTTGGCACCTTCTCAAGCATACGCCTCATGGCGATCCTTGAGAGTCGGGAGCCAGCATCTGCCTACTGGCCACTCCCAGATCCACGCGTCAGATGAATATCAAGGCAATGCTGCCTTTTTTGCGGAGTCAGATCCGTCTTTCTCCTTCGATGGCACGCCAGATGATAGATCGTTTCCGCGATCGGAAGGGTCTCATTCAGGATGTCAGTCAATAGAGGCTGTTGCGTCTCAATTTTATGAGCATTCATTTGCCCTACATGAGGGTTTGCCATCTTCTCAAATACCCATCCCTGCTCCAAATGACAACATTATATTCTCAGGTTCCGAAGATGGAAATACTACCTATAGCACCACATCATTTGAAACGTCAGCATCAGATCCAACAGCCGATTCGCAGTCCATAGTTGCCGCTGTGGCCAGGGTGTCTATCCCAGTGACTATCCAAATCAGCAACCTCGAGAGCATTCCAAATGTGGCCTATCTTCAGTCTATCCATCCACAGACAATGACAGTCAATCTCATTGTTGGGATTATTTCGATCTCCCTGCCAAGGTTAATCCAAACCCGTCGCGGCGTCTGCGTCGAAATTGTCGAAATGCTTGTTGGTGACGAGACGAAATCGGGATTCGGAATCAACTTCTGGATTCCATCGAGCCCAGCCAAAACCAAGAAAGAAGGGGCAAACAGCGTCAAAGATGCGTTGACGGGTCTGCGACCGCAAGACATCATATTGCTAAGAAATCTTGCGCTGTCGAGTTTTCGTGGAAAGGTGTACGGACAGAGTCTCCGACGCGACATGACCAAGGTAGATTTACTGTACCGTAATCGGATTGACAGGACGGATGTGGGAGGCTGCTATACTGCCAAGGACCTGAAGGACATAGTGGAGGGCGTTAACCGCTCTCCGTTAGCAAAGGCAGGGCGTGTAAGGGATTGGGTTATTCGGTTTGTTGGGCTTGGTGTGGGCACAGTCAGGAGAACTGAAAAGGGGAAGGTGGAAATAATGAAAGAAATGATGCCTCCCGACACGCAATGATGGACCTTCATGTTGTTATGGACAGAAGCTGTTTCACAATGGCATGTAGCAGCCATCAGGTGCAAGGAATTGGAGTTTTATACAAACTCGTCAATCAACTGGTAATCGTATATCTAATGAACTATCTAGGGATGTATCACATCATAGCTTTGGCTTTCCAAGCGCGTCCTTCGGATCCGCATCAATCTGTGACCACCATGGCCATGCAGCTGGCGCATCATTCGTCATCGTCCCCTTGAATACCGCAGGTCTCTTCTCCAAGAACGATTGCACACCCTCGGCGTTATCCTTGCTCTTGAACAGCTCTAAGATCACCTTGGAGGTGATCAGCTGCGCTCCCTCGGGCGAATCTGGGCCACGCCACATCAGATCCTTGTTCATCGCTGTGCTGACAGTGCTCGTATTCTTCGCAATCTCATCGGCGAGCTCGAGAGCCCTTGGAAGGACCTGCTCCGGCTCCACGATCTCGGAGAATAAATCACCGAAGAGTGGGGATGTGGATGGGTAGACGGCGCCTGTCGTGACGAGATGCATTGCTCTGCTGTATCCGACAAGTCGCGGGAGGAAGAAGCTCGATGCAGCTTCCATGACCAAGCCTCTCCGCGCAAAGACGAAGCCGATCTTGGCCTTGTTGCTGACGATGCGAATGCTCATGGGAAGTGTCATGGTAATGCCGACACCGACCGCTGAGCCGTTGATGGCGCCGATGACGGGCTTCGTGCAACGATAGATGGCTAATGATGTGACACCACCTCCATCGCGGTGACTTCGCTCGGTATCTGTGCCGTATTTAAAGCCAATTTCGAGATCGGCGCCGGCGCAGAACATCTTGCCATGGCCGGTGACAACGACGGTCTTGACGCGGTCATCAATCGAGAGGAGGCCGAAGGCGTTATGAAGCTCCTTGGTCATGACCTCAGTGTATGCATTGTTCTTGCCTGGGCGATAGAGGGTCAAGAGAATGACTGGCGTTGGAGTTGGCGAGCTTGCTGGGACATGAGAGACACGGATCTGTTGGTATGGAACGGCAGCATAGTTCGCTGGGGGTGCGGCTGGAAGATACGGCATGACGGATGGAGGGACGATGTGATGTGATGTGATGTGATGTGATGTGTCTTGTAAGCAAAGAGGAGATAATAGTAATAGCCTAATAGGTATGGATTCAGAGGGCTAGTTAGAGTAGAGTGAGTATCTTATAGAGTTCGGGGGAATATCTATTGCAGGAGGAGGAGCTCTCCCTTCCTTCATCTTACCGGCGATGCGAGTATGAGGGAAGAGCTTGAGGATTAGAGTCGAGTTGTTGCTGTGCAAGCATTGAGAAGGGCGAAGATCGAAGGTCGGTCGAAGGTCGAAGGTCGGTCCTCGGCATTTCTTCTGAGGCTGGCAAAGCATGCGGGGAGCAGGGACCATACCAACCGAGTCAGATTGCGGGGGACCAGCTAACCCGCAATAAGCCCACAGATCCGCACGTAAGTATCTACCTATGTCTGTCTCTGTCTATGTACAACCTACTGTATCGTACATACGAGATCTCCCCTGCCGTGAGTGTTTATCAACAACGCTGCAAATGATTACTAGGCTTCAAGAACTCATGAGATATACATACAGGTATCGAAGGCCTCAGAATAGTCCATTTCCCACAAGCCGTGAAATGCAACAGCATGGTCCATTGCTCTGACTCCATGACCTTAATCCTGAGACAATGAAATTGGTGCAAGGCACTGTCGAAGACAGAGTTGTAAAGTGAAACCCATATATTCTCCAACAGTAACTAATTGTATGTGTAGGCACAGGCACACACTGGGAAATCTAATAGCTGTGCTGGAAGCTGCGGGAAGTAGTGAGGATGACAATGTCGTCAATGGGAACATATTTTTGACGAGCTGACCGACCTTGCGATCAATAAAGCTTATGATCGAGTGGTTCTCAAGGAGCACAAAGCCGTAGATCTTTGGACAGAACCCTCCTATTTGCCCAAAAGGATAGCGTGGGTTCATATGCCAACAAAGATTCCCCAGTATCGCACATATGTAGCTGTCCGTCCGCTTCTCTTCGCAACAGATGTTGAAATGGAGTGTGTCGCATTTCCGTAAGTCTCTAATTCAATGCCCAAATGATAATCCCATACTCATTAAACGCCAGGAATGAGGAAGCCAGGCCAAATCCGTAGTCAAGTTTTTGAGGAAGAAATCTATCACTATTTGTGATGATCGAATTCCACTCGAGCCGGCATTCTCTTTCACTGGCAATGTCGTGCGTCTCCAATCGTGAGAATTGTTTAGTATGGCCGCATGCATCAAAAGCCCATTTCTACCACAAAGGACTCTACTTTTTTTTGTCGAGTCTCGGAGGTGATAGGCAGCTCCTTCATTGTTACCTCACCAATAGTCGAGCATGGAATGTTCTTTGTTGGACAGGTATAGTCATCCTCGCCTCACTCACTGCATTCAAATATCATCTCGAGACTTTTTAATTTCTCTTCAGTTTCCCGTCAACTCCCACAAGTAATATCAAGTATCAAGAATGACAACTACACCGCCAAGGCACCTTGGTTTTCCTTCCCCAGAAAGCCCGCAACAGCCCAGGGCAATGGAGACAAGCACAAGATCCGCGCCAACTATCCCATCTCCTACGAGTGAGTCAAGTTGGCATCGAGCAAGACAGAAACCGCCAGGAGCAGTCGACGTGGTAGATGAGGACCTATCAAAAGTGTAAGCCATTCATTTCAGCGACACCATCAGATTCGTCGAACGTCCATAGATAACAGCCAACATACTAATGGAAGCAGAAAATCCCCAGAAGAATACCGTGAGCTCTTGAAAATATTAAGAGAGATGAGGGAAGCTAGGAAACCCGAACCTCAAAAGCGACCGCTTTTCCCAGCCGGTGCTCAGGCTCCAAACAAAAAGCGCTTCAAGGGCGATGAGACAACCACAGCCTTAGGTCCAAGTGATGACTTTGCGGTCATGGACTATGTGTGGCCGCCTCCTCCAGAGAATCCTCGCAGCGATGAGTTCTTTGATGACGAGTTTGAAGGATTCTACTCCTTTGTTGTGGCATTCGTAACCCACCACTGGGCAAGCTTTGAAATTAAACCCAGCGAAGACACTCTGGAAAGTCCTTGGGCGACCTCAAAAACAACTCCACTGTTTAGAAGCATGGTCGAGTTAGTGGAAGACGTTGACCCTGATGCATTTGGTTGGGATTTTTTACTCTTCGACTCCAAGAAACGCTTAAGGATGATTGTGGGCATCATCTCGCGCGTCTTAAAGGATAAAGTGTTTGACTCTCTCCTGTTCGGATGTACAAAGGCACAACATCAGATGCTGGAGGGACTGGAATTGTCTTTGGCCGAGAATTCGACGCTTGATGGTACTGCTTTCGCCCTTAATATCAAATCCCACTCATCTAATACTTTCTAGGATTTGCACGCACCAAAACTCGATCTGGTGCTATTAAAGTGGCTTTGGATGGTAATGCTGTCACCACGTATTTCCACAGAGACGTGCAAGATCTCGCATTCCGGCTTTTTTATCTCTTCGAACCTGTCTCAGCCTACCTTCAAACGCATGTCGATGAAAATCCTGACCAGAAACTATCGCTGCCAGAACGTTCCGATCGCTTTACTGACATTTATAACATGGTCTCATGTGCAGCCTGGCTCTCCATATGTGTACGTCTTCATCCTGAGCCTATCATAATCCAGCTTGCCGATCACGGTGATGTGTTCGACCCGGATATTCACGAATGCGTTAATTACGACGAATATTGTGAGAGGAAAGCCAAAGTCCTGGAATACCGATTCAATGAATCCGGAAAACAGCTCGGCGAAATTGCCCGGAGTGAAGCGCAAGCCTTGAGGGCCGTTGGAGAAGAGTACGATCGCAGCCTTGTACAGACGGGAGAGCAGACAACACAAACTGCTGCAGAGAGAGAGCAGTACATCCAGACGCACAAGTGGAAATTCTATAAATGGAAGGGAGAAAATTTGCGAGAGAACGAATTTTTTAAGGAAAGAGAGAGCTTAATCAAGACTGTGGTATGGCCGTCCATTAATATTTACAAGCCAGGTGATGGGAAAAGAGGCGGCGAGCACAACGGCTTGAGAATCTATACGATCCAGAAGAGCCAAGTGGCTTGTCATTGGGTAGTGCCACGCGACAAACGCAGCTTCACTTTTTCCTTGGATGCGTGGATGGAGTCGAAACAGACACAGCGTGCCATTTCCGATTACAATAATTGTATTTTGAGAATAGGAGCACAAGATGCCTGAGATATTGTGACGTTGGGAGGGTTGGCATAGGCAATCGCTGCGGTATAAGACCGGACAAGAATCACACACACGACGTGGGATTCAACAGAACTTTATTGGCCTTTTGTCCTTTTGTCCTTTTGTTTGCCTGCAAAGCATATAGCTAGCTAGCTTAATCTACCGAGTTAACTCAGTAATGCAATTGTGCAAATTTCATGCGAGATATAATAGCTGGTATTTTACAGTGCGTTGCCCGTATCCCATAGCGCCAGTACTAATATTGTTGTGCGTAAAGCTATTAAATAACCTCGGCGATGGATTGCCTTTCAATGATGCTCTTTTGCTTATCGTCTCTGCTCACACGATAGTAGTTGTCGCAGAAATCAGAACACTTCATATAACGCAAGAATTCTTCGTCGTGGGTGATGACAATGAGTTGGAAGTTCGACTGTGCCTGTCGAGTTCGAATAATCCCGTGGAGTGATTCTGCAAGACTCCGAATATTGTCTTGGTCCAAATTGGTGGTAGGCTCATCTAAGGCAATAAGCTACAATCTCTGATCAGCCATTATTAGTCCCATGGGAAGTAGGATTACTCACACCACAATTGACGCCGAAACACTCTGCAAGGGCAAGCCGAATAATGATACTGGCCAGGACTCGCTGACCAGCACTGCATCTACCCCTCATGTCCATTTCGGCGTCCTGTTTCACCATACACACTCGATAGTTGTAATTTCGCTTTCCTGTTGCATTTTCGGCATCGGAGCGAATGAGAATCGTATCAATATCTGTGCCCTGATATGTACTCTGCCAGAGTTCTCCTGCAATGCGATTGATCTCCTCCATCTTCAGACTGTGGTACTTCATGATAGCCTGATCTAGTGCAGTTCCATAGCGAGCCAAATCCTCAATAGCCGCTTTCGTGGTTTCGACTTTGATATGTGACTCTCGATATTTTTTGGCGGCATCCTTATATTCTGTTTCCCAATCATGGAGTATACCACGCAATTCATCATCTTTGGCCCTCATTGCACCGAGAATTGGACCACGATCAGCTAAGAGTTTTTGATATCGCATGTCCAATTTTCGAGCTTCACTGCTAAGTCGCTGCTCATCTTCATTGGCATTTCGCGACTCGAGATCCGCAATCTCAGCATTTAACACCTCTAAGGCCCGCAAATTCTTGCGAAACCTGATGTTGTCTGCTATATTTCGCTTGGTTTTTTCACTGTTATCAACTTGATCCTTCAATTTGTTGGCCTTTGAAGTTATTTCTGATAGCTCTGCCTCAATCTGGGAAATTTCTTGTTCAAGGCTTTTAATTTCACGCTGGCATGCCTTGAGTCGGCCTGGGCCACCGTCCTCAATGTAGGCTCTGATAGCCTCATCAGCACGCTTGAGCTGGCTGACGGTATCTGATAGTTTCAAGCTTTCTTCATTAATAGCCTTCTCTTTGATTCTTCCACGCTCTCTAACATCGTCAAGGTGAGCCTGTGCTTTGGCCGTTTGTGGGATAAGAGATTCAAGATCGCTATCTGCTCGCCTTATAGTTTCACGCTGAGCCAAATTGCTTTCCTTCAGTTCTTGTACTCGTAGCAGAAGTGTTTGCTTTTCCTTCATCTGATGACCGGCGTTCATTATTTTGCTTGCTGTATCGCGTAACTCGAGTTCTAATGTGTTGATTGCCATTCTTGCCTGCTCCTTATCCGTCGTAAGCTTCGAGATTTTGGCCTTTACTGCCCTGGCTTCCTCAATACACGTCGCTAGTTGATCTCGAATATCGTCTAAGCTCAAGTAAAAGCCTAAAGATTTCTGTTGTAATGAAATCCTGGCGACTTCCTTCTCAGCACTGGTGATTTCGCTTTGATATCTTGCAATAGTGCTGACAGGTTTGACCAAAGATTCAATGTCAAGCTTCGCATCCTCTTCTTGACGAACCAAGTTATCTTGCTCTTCCAGCTGAATCAACAAGACATTGCGTTGATCTTCGGCCTTTTGGATTTCTTTCTCAAGCGACGGTAACTCTGTTGTATTAAGACGTGTAAACGTCTCGTACTGCGAACGGGCGCCTTGAGCATCTTTGCACAATTCCTCCAGCTCTTTCAATTCTTCAATTAAGGTTTGCCTGGCATCTTTGGCAAGCTTTGCTCGCAATTTAGAGATGGTTGCAGACTTTTCTTCTGGCTCAAATTTTCGGTCGCAGAGGTGGCACTTGTTCTTTCGTTCTGCAGTTTCAATGCAGCCAGTCCAGAACTTGTTCAAGTGAGCGAAATTATCAATATCCGATTTGATGAGATCGCGATCATTTTCTAGCTTTGAAAGCTCCGGTAAGTAGTCTTCTACGCTCTGCAGAGGCTGCCCTTCCGTACTCAATATCGAGTTGAGCACAGCCTTTTCGCATGATTTCAGCTCCTCAGCTTTCCGTTTACGTGATTCACGAGCAGTCGCCAACTTGAATTCAACCTGTTGAACTTCTTGGCTCGTAAGGTCTCTCTGGATCCGGACTTCTTGAGTGACAGAGTTTTTTTGATCCAATGAGGCTTGAAACTCCCGCTCCAAACTGGATGGATGCCACTCTTGGCCAACGATTGATGTCAACTTGCTGCCATAAGTTGCCATCATGGTGTCCAAACTGCGCTGGCGGTCTTTGAGCTCCTTTTTCTTTAAATCGAGTTGCGCACGATCTTGCGCCATACGAGTGCTTTGTATGAGCTGGTCGTTCAGTCTTGTTGTTTCGTCTTCTAGATCTCGCAGATTTGAATTCTCCGCCTGCAACAATTTATCCCAAGTGGCTGTCTCAAAATCATCGGTGGCTTTGCTCAATCGATCATGGAGATGACTATGAGATGAGTCGAGCACTGCTTTTGTGCCCTCATCAATTCTTATGGCATTAACCTCGTCTTGTAACTTGGAAATCTTCTTGTCGTTGGCAATAATAGATTGCTTGGCGGTTACTTTATCTTGCATACGGGCGGATCGGCGACTCTGGAAATCGCTCACGACTGCCTGTGCTTCTCGACAATCATCTTCGATGGCCTGTTGCGTACGTTCAAGTTCTCGACTTTTTTCCCGGGCAAGCTTTCCCATGCGCTCAACAAAGCTATGTATAAGCCCGTCATCGATTTCTCCTTCATAGCCACGGATCTGATGCCTCCGAGCACCCCCCTTCACCAAATCCTCGCGTTCCTTCAGTTGTCGTTCATGACTTTCTTTATCTGCCTGATACTGTCCTCGTTTCGACATTTTTTCACCCAGCTGTTTCCGACGTTGCTCAAGGTCTTTCTGAAGCACACGGTAACTTGCTCTATAGCTTTCCTCTTCGGCTCTGTATCTTGTCATCGTTTCTTCATATTGTGCAAGCGTCGAGTCAAGCCATTGATCCGATTCTTGGACCTCTTCTAGGTTATCCCTCAAGTCATCAACGGCTTCGCGCCGGCTGTGGGCTTGTGAACGCTTATTATTTAACTCTACAATGATCGTCTGGTATTGTCGCGCTTGTTGGTGCTTCTCTCGTGCGCTGTCCAGAGCAATTTGCATATCTTTATTCAGCTGCTCACTTTCCGCGCGGAGTTTCTCGATCTCCTCTTGGAGTTGGATTGATTTCTTCTCGGCTCTTTCGCCTCTGTCTTTCTCAAGCTTGAACTGATCCTCGAGCATCTTGTATTTCGTCAGTTCTATACCTTGATTTTTCCTGACGACCTTTATGTTTTCGATAGCTTTCGTATATTTTAGAGCTTCAAAAATCTCATCAAACTTCTTTTTGAGAACTGAAGGCTCGCTCATGGGCCATAGAGACTCGTCTTGGTGGCAAAAGATGACAGAGTCCAAAATGGCCTCCGACACTCCCAGATACTGAGGCATGATCTGGTCCAGCTCCGCAACTCGGGATGAGATAGTTGTTCTCTCGCCATCCTTAATCATCAATAGCTGCCCTTCCAGCGTCTTTTGTGTCCTCGTCGTCTTCTTGACCGTGAGTTGTAAGCTTCGAGTAACTACTAATCTCGCCCCTTGTGTGCCCTTGAAGGATAGTTTGACTTGTGCAAGGACTTCTTTTTCCCCACAGAGCTTGGGATCGTGGATGAAGGCCCCGCCTTTGCTATTGGGTGGTAGCTGGCCGGTGGTGGCATACTTCAGGCACTCGATAATCGTAGTCTTTCCCGAGCCATTGTATCCCACGATGAGTGTTAGTGGGGTGTGGAACTGAATCGTCTCGCTGCGGATGTTGTCGAAAGATCGCACTCTGAAGATAAAATTAGCCACGAATAGCACGAGAAACTGATGATATATACCCAAGGATGGATAGCTTGTCAATCTTTGCTAATAATCATATCAGCTTCCATCTCTACATCTAGCCAGACGTGATGAGGTTAGCTTGCTTAACTTACACCTACATATCGCGAGTTAGTAAGAAATACTTGAATTTGAATATGAGAGAGAGAGGGAGCGTGTGTGTATGTGTGCGTTTGTGAGTGAGAGAGGGAAGAGAGAGAGGGCAACGCACATCTTATTCACTTGGTAATGTCAGAAGTTAATTTCCTGTTCTGGATATTACAATCATCGGGTGGTTATGGTGAATAGGCAGCCTCTGTCGGCAAAGTTACTCTACAGTTGCAGTTGGAGTTGAGGTTGCCACGGCTAGTCGCCCAGTCGCCCAAATAAAGACGCGGGTTACTCCAGGCCGCAACACGGTTTCACGTGACCACTTAATGGCGACCGCAGGGTTTCAGCCTTCCTTCGGAGATATGTCGGTCCGACAGAGCAACTCAGTCGCTGCTCATAGATTCGGAAGACGGTCGAGAGGTTCAACGGATTTGCATGTCTAGGTATAGCCCTTTGCAGTATGCTTCGTTTGTGAGATGTCTGAGGAGACTTTGGATCTTGGGTGATATGTGCCTACCTACCTAGTACCTACCTACTGTAGCAAGCTTTCTCAGAAGCCAAGTGATCAGCCATGATATCGCAGGATCTAGCACCAGCTATCAATAACTTGCATTTGGGCATTGATTCCTCGATGTATTATGCAAACCTAGAGGGTGTTGAACTGGCTGTAGGTATTTCAGGCCTCCAGGAATAGGACAATATATGGTCGTTTAAATCATTGCAGAGCTAATATTTTTTGGGTCCAAATAGTCAGAGAAGGCCCAGATACGTCGATGAGCGGCATGCTTCAACAGAGTCTGCTTGATAACTGCGAAGGACTTCCCGTGGCTGCTGGTCAAAATGGTCAACAGGAAGAGGAAGGTGACGAGCACATATCTGCATAGCTACTATCGCTGTCCAGTTATTAACAGCCGGTCAGATGATCCAAGTCCGCTTGCTCGTAACCCTGTTGAGAATCCAATGACTGACTACTGGTGTTGCCGCTGATCCCCTCCCAGTGGCTTTTGGAGGGCATAGTCCAGTACACTCACGGAGTTTACAAAGCCCTGCAACTGGGCGAAGCGCAGCGTAGAATGGCCGAAAGACCTTCTTCACACCCTGAGCCCCGATGGTCGTATCGTCTACATATCAGAGAGCGCGAAACAATTGACAGGATATACGCCAGAAGGACTGGAAGGCAAAATTCATTGTGGACTTCATACACTGGGATAATGCTGGAAACTTCGTCCGCCAGTTCAAGGAGTCCATAGCAAGCGGACACCCACTTCGTGGCCCTTACCGGTTCCGCAGACAAACCAGCGAATATACAATGTTTGAATTCCATGGACAGCCACATCTAAATTCCGACGCCCTACCTTTCAATGCAACTAGCGCTGGCGCTCTTTGTGGTGGTTTTTCATGATGGCGCGTTCCCTATCTTACCAAGATTGCTGCGCGTCTAGACCTCTTTCTCGAAAACAAAATGGAGAATGGATGATCTTATGAAAAGTATCCAAGCAATGCGGCGTGAAGAAGCAGGAGATCACGAAGATTGCCAGCGACAGTGGGCAAAATAGCAAGAAGGTTCCTCCGGCGGTTAACAGCCCCCTAAGGAGGATGAGACACGGTCAGAACAAGCGTCCACGCAAACAGTCATCACCTTTCCCACAAACGCAGATCTCCTTCCTATACCACTTCCAGCAAAAGCACTAGCAATAGAAGCACTAGCAATAAAAGCACTGGCAATAAACATAGCTTCCACGCGGCAAAATCTAAAAGACGCTAATGTCAGTAGTAAATCGGACTCATTGGATGACAAGACGGCTCGTTATGAAGGTGCAATTTGCAACGCATATCGAGACCATGGGTATTAGCACAGGCGACGCTTCTCCTATATTTATCCGCAGGAATGCAGGCATAGCAATGCCCTTGGACAAAGAGACGTGAGGCAGAGACAAAAAAGAAAAAAATCCAAGTCGTAGACGAGTATTTTTGTACAGGCTGTGGTAAGTATATCTCAAGTCTTATGTTGTCCAAGGCTACAGTTAATTGATGAATCAGGCATCCTCAATCCCCCAGAATGGCATAAGGGTCCGTCAGGGCCCCAAACCCTCTGCAACGCCTGCGATCTCCGGTGGGCGAAGAAAGAGAAGAAGTCGAGTCCCATCATCGGTGATGGGGGCATTTACGCCTGGCCCTCCGCTTGGTATAAGTTCTGGTGGCAGCAGCTAATACTTTGTGGGGTTTACCAGGAGTGTTCGGGAACATTAGAGAGAAACACTTGGAAATGCGGCGTTCGAATTTGCATCTATTACCCCCACAATGGAGAGAATATGAATAAGATATCGGGCTGAGACTCCATTTGAGCAGGCGCTAGGGACAGTTTTTGATACACGTACATACGATATAGCATTGGCATTCAAATGGCAGATATGAATTCACTGATATTTCAAAAGTACAATCTTGTGATTCCCGGATTTCATTCTTGATTCTCAAATTCGACGGGGCGCCGCATGTACATGATTCTCGAGATAGACTTCCAACACTCAACATTCGACCTCGCTCCTCCTTCCCAAATCATCATCTGTGCCGTTCCGTTATACTCCATCTGTCCTGTATCTTCCAACGCCAGGGGTATGAAAGCCTTGTTACGCCACACAGGGTAAAACAGAGAAATCCAAATAACAAAAGAAATTGAGGTCGTAGTTTGTGCAAATATATTGCTCACGACCAAAGGCGTTGAAAGTGACAGCAAGAGTGCACTGGTATCAGTACAATCGTCTAATCAATCGTCATCCTGCTTGGCAAAGGTGCTCCTGGTCCTCCATGCTTCATATCTGGCAACTCTGTGAAATTATCCATTTTTTCGTCGTCTCCGATAATTTTCCTTCTCGTCACGAACGGTTTGAGGCCCTTGTCAAAGTTGTGCATGCAGACACATGCGTTGACTATTGTCAAGACAATGAGAATGACTGTCAAAACGGCGAATATTGTGAGGGAAGCTTTTGCCGCTTTGTACTGGTCACGATGATCAGGCTGATATATGCGGACCAGCTTGAAAAGGAAATACGCGAGAGCGGCATGGTAAAGGATGATGTTGATAACCATGCCAATCTTGATTTCCCGCCGTGTCCAGACTGAAGCCATGGCGAGAATAATGATGGTGATTGGGATAGCTGCAATGGTCAGATAAAATTCGGTATCCGTGACCCTCGTAACAATAACGAGGAATTGAACTGTAAACCCCAGGAAGAAGAAGAAATCAAACTTTAGGAGGGCAATATATATCTATGGAACATGAGCCAATATGCCTAGGGGGTGCTGCGGATATCTGCTTGCCTGGAATGCCAAAAATCTTCGCTTCATGCGTAGATCTGCACTGATATGCTTGTAGATAGTCCATGCGAACTCATCATAGAGCTTCCACGCAATAAATGTCATTATTGCTGTTCCAAGCCCGATCAATACTGGCACTGCAATCAAGAATGGGCGTATAACCGGCCATAATAGCTGACCCTCTGGGAGATAGCTCGGGCTGTACTTATAGAGCCCAAATACAGCTTGGTTGATCTGCTTCACCTGTACCGATGAATATATTAATAATCCGAAGTTATATAAGCAAAGCCCAATAACTTGGATAGTATTCTTCAGCCGCAACGAGTCGTATACGAGAACCAATTCATAGACAAAACCGAAAATAAATAGAGTGACATAAGTGGGTATCACTCTGACTTCTGCTAAAGGCTCCAAATTGGGAGCAAGGGCCATTTGGAACCGCGCAAAGACATATCTGCAGCACAAGATCAGCATGTTTTCTCGCGCCTAAAGTACATTGGGACAACACCTACGATTCCAAGCCTAAGACCACGATGGCCTGCAAGGTTGCGGTCACCACGAAGGCCCATGTCCAGGGCGTACTCGGTCTGTACATTTTGAATCGAACCCCTCGAGGGGCAGTATGGCCGGGGACCCTTTCACGGCGAGGCTCACCAAAGTAAGGCTGATAAGACGGATCCTCCGCGAGGAGCGAATTTTGAGGATCCTCTCGGTAGGCCACTTCGCCGGTGACAGAGCTCTAACAAAGAGCTCTGGCTAATGATTATATACGAATAGGATCGAAGCCCAACTTAACAGTGGCCGTTGATGCTTCAACTGAGAATTGCCGTCTGTGGTTTCGATCTGCTTTGGATCCAGGCCTAAACTCCCAGGCAATATTATTCCGATGTCTTATCCCTAGCTTTGCGCGGTTTGCATAGAATGTAGACGCTGGAAAGCTGCGCTGCTCTTCTCTGACTAAGGAATCGATGCGGAGGAAGAGCTTTGCGGAGGTTCTTGGTGCTCAATGTAAATAAGGGTCGTGAATGCTGAGGTGAACGATCGTAAAAGAGGTAGATGAAGACTCGAGGGACTCTGGACAAGACGAAGACGACGACGACGAGTAGATAAGTGAGAGAAGAAAAGCGAACCAAATGATATGAGGCGATAATGGTTTGGGGTTTGTAGGCGAAATTGATCTGTTGTTGTTGTTGTTGTTGTTGTCGTCGTCGTCGAAAAGAAAGGGTCGTTGTTGAAGAGCAATAATTGGGATGGGCAGGGTCCATAGGCGTTTGATTTATGACCTTTGGGGTTCTCTCGCGCTACGGTTGGACTTGGCAGGTCGTATATACTTCATAGACAGGTAGCCTATCCAGGGTACATATAGGTAGCTACGTACCTACGTAGAATTTTTATGTATATCCTAATAATGGGTCGGCGGACATGGCTCAGATCTTGCTTGTCAGGTTCTCAGGTTCTAGCTGAAAAGCCAAGATCTCTCACGAGCACCAGAGACAATACTTCAATGCCTGTATGATTCGTGTGCTGTGATGTGAAGCTTGTATATATATATATATATCCCCCTTCCTATGCAGTACCTGTCAAGTAAGTCGAATAATAGAACATGTAGATAGATATTAGCCTAACTGCCAGTGCTAAGTGCCTACTCCGTAGGTAGGTAAGAGCTGACTAGCTAAAGTTGGATGAAAACGGACCAGACATTCTCTTCAGAGAGCGGCTGTGCACAGGTATGTACTAGGTACCTAACTAAGGGAGGCTGAAGGAAGGCTGAGCAGTCAGTCAGATGAGCAGTCAGAGCGTCTTTTTCCTCGGTAGCCTGCCCAGTGCCCGCCACCATACCACAGCCCAGCCTCGTCTCTTCATCCATACACAATCACGTAAGTAGTATGTACATATGTCTCTTATGTCTCTTCTGGAACTTCCGACTCCTTGCTCAAGGCATCTAGCATCTGGCATCCACGACTACCTAGCTATTTATTTTCTCTCCTGTGCAGTACAGCGTTGAAAAGTGTTATGAGGTGACTCCGCAACAACTCCTGTTTGATGAACAACCATTTGCCCCATTCGTAGTCTTGGCACATACTTGAAATCCCTCGAGAAGTTGAGGATGTGAAACAGGTAGACTACTTACTTACTACCTTAGAGTAGCAAGATTAGATGAACAAGATCAAAGCGGCCGAGGGGAACGCGGCTGTGATAGTGGAACTCAAGCTTCTTGGACTCATACTCATAACGCTATATATTCTATAGTTGAGCGTCATATATTAACCTTTCTCACACTGAGTGTAGCATAAGCGTCTGAAACATACACCACAGTACCTACCCACCACAGAAACACAATATTTTTTGCGTGTCCATCTCTAGTAGATTTGCAGACAATGAATAACAGCTTCCTATTCTTCTTCAAGTCGTGGCTTCGAGCCACAATCTTAATGAAAAGGTGTCCCTAAAGGGAGTGCAATCAAAAATTCCGCGATCCAAGACCCCGAAGGATATTGGCCAGTGCTCGAGTCCCCGATGTGCAATGGAGCTCTCGCATTAGGGCCGAGGATATTCTTGAGCATCCTGGCCATCACAAGGTAAGTATGAAGAAGAAAAGAAGAGGTTATTCGAAGGGGGGAGGCCAGATATTTATACTTGGTCAGACAAGCCAACGTGGTGCTAGCGCGTTCGCTTATTTTCAGTGCAAACACTGCAAATGTTTGACTCGATGGGCCTTTCAAGAGTTTTGAACATCCAGGAGAGGAGGCTAGGGTATTCTTGATGACTCAGCACTGTCACTCGTAGTAAGCCTGTGTGCAGTGCACAATAATGCTTCATGGGCGAACCTGGTGAGCCTGGAATCAGGCCCACACCTAGGTACTCCATAGGTACTGATCATTACCTGGAGTTTAGACGAGCAGAGAAGTACCTATTGAGGTACCAGTTATTGCACTGTCCACACCAACAAGGCTGAACACATGCAGGCTGCGTACATATATATGTACATACATACATACATATCTAGAGAGTTATCAAGCAACGACGACCAAAAACATCCATCATCCACCATGGATTTAACTAACGACGACATTCGAGTCTTAGAGACTCTTTCTGTTGGAGGCTCAATAGATTAGTAAGCTTCTTCATCTCTCCTTGTGTTGTGTGTTACTTGGGTTTCTGATCTGTCCACAGCTCAATATGGCCGCATCTGCTCTCACGCTTAATACCAAGGTTAGAGAAGGTATGTATGGTATAATCCTCAATGAATGCAGTGAACGTGGTCATTGAGCAATGAATGAGGCTAATGCAGTTCACAGATAGTTCAGAATGACTTCCCAATTCCGCCTGTGCCCCAATCATCGCCATTGAATCCTCCTCCGTCGTCCCCGCCTCTCATACAGTCGCAAGTAGCGCCAGCATCACAGCCACTCGAGGATTCAAGCCAGATTACGACAGACTCTGCACAGTTGGCCGACAAGGAAAACATCACGCCTACACCTGTCCGACATGTTACCTCAAGCTCAAGTTCAACCATTCCGCCCGGCTCGCTGCCTCCCCAGATCCTCTCTGTCCTCAACTCCATATTTGACACGCTCAACACTTACTTCACCACGTATCCTCCACACACTATCCAGCGACTGTCCGAACTCATTCTCAACCCAAAGCTTCACTATCGCAATCTGCCTGCCTATCTGCACGCTGTCGATCGTGTGGTACATGTTACATCGGGCGCAAATATATATCCTCTCCCAGCAGCAATACCGGATGCCGCTGGCGCAAAGATTCTGACCAACGGCATAACCACTGGTGCGGATCCCGAATCAATCTCTTGGGGTAGCTCAACGCAAACTCTGCACAGCTTGGGTAGCGATGAGAGCTTAGGCGGCGCTCTACTCACCCTGATCTCCTGGTTGAAACCGGTTGTAAAATCAAATGGAAGCACGGCCCTTGAGCTGGAGGGTGAAGTGAGAACAGAGAGCACAGAAACCATCGATGGGCCAAATGGTGCCGGCAGCATCGAAACGGTATCGGTGTCGGTGAATGGCGTTTCATCAACTACATTGGCTGGTATTGTTGGAGAGAACAACGAGGGGGGTCTTCGCGCTGAGGGTGGTGTTACTCAAGGAGAGCTGTTGCGACAGGAACAGCAGGCAGGTGTGGTCCCCATATCTCAGCTCGCCCACACCCATCCCAATGGCGACGGCGAAGAGGATGAGGTGCCTCATGCTCGCGGTCCCGAAGAGATTGGCATGGAGGACATGGGGCCACAGGGACCCGGAAACAGTCTGCCACACGGCATACAAGGTATCGATGTGGAAGCTGCTGTGGGCAGGAAAGCCGAAGACATTGAGGATGAGGTGTCTGAACAAACGCCACAGACACCAAAGAGAGAAGCCGATGAGCCTATTGAGCACGAGACCAAGCGGTTGAAGGATGAACGGGATGAAAGCGATGCAGTTAATGTCACAGAAGGCCAGGAGAACTCGAATGCGGGCATGGAAGGGAAGTTTGAGAAGGAGTCAATGGATACCACTGAATAAGCGCTTTTGACCAATGTTTTTCTTTCTATAATTGGCGTACGGATAAATAAAGAGGAGCTGTGGTGGTCTCTACATCATTCGTCGTATCAAAATATGTCATTCCATGGCCTAATTTCTGATTGTTAGTTCCCCATGGTGGGTGCCCGATTGAGGACACGTATATTAAGAAGAGATACGCTATGGTTCCGATTATTGATCATCTTACACGCTACGTTATTTTGCAGAAATGTCTTCTACATTGTACAATAGACCTATTTCTTGTACGATTCCTGCCCATAACCCATAACATTTCTCAGATTGCCAAAAGAAAGTACATCACTGATTCGTGATGCTCCCGACATCAGCATACACAGTCTATCAATTCCGCATCCCCATCCTCCCGTCGGCGGTAATCCCCACTCCAGAGCATCCAAATAGCTCTCGTCAATGATGGCCTCATTTTCCGCATCCTTCCACTTCACCTGCTGCACGAACTTGCGGCGTTGCTCAAATGGTGAATTCTCCTCTTCGTACATATTGGCAATCTCCTTGTGCTGAACGAAGAGCTCCACGCGGGCTGAGATGAGCTGGTTTGTGACGGGATCAACGAAAGATTTCGCCAGAGGTGCCATGCACGCAGGATGGTGGATCAAGAACGTTGGTACGTCGCATGACGGCTCGAGGTAAATTGACCCGAGTTTGTCTAACAAGCGAGGCAGTGTTGGAGACGAGGGTAGTGGTTGAGACAGTTCGGCGAAAAGGGCAGCAACCTTCTCCGTTGCGTCTTCTGCTTCGAGGTCTGGTAAAGTGCGTTGAATTGCCTGTTCCAGTGCTGGGATAAATTCAATGCGTTGGAATGGTGTTGCGTAAGTGGTCATGTCCAACGGTATCAATGAAGTGAGCTTCGAGGAGATCAGTTCGTTTACGTGGCTGGCTAATCCCGAAAGCAAACTTTCTGTCATTGAAATAAGTTCTTCTAGGTCGGCGAAGGATTTATAAAACTCGCAGGAGGTGAATTCCGGATTGTGTGTCGTGTCAAGCCCCTCATTTCGGAAGGCAGGACCAATCTCAAAAACACGATCCATTCCACCCAACACTAACCTTTTGAGCCATATCTCAGGAGCAATTCTGAGAGAGAGAGTCTTCTTTGAAAATTCCGTGGGTACGGTTGTGAATGGGCGTGCAACTGCTCCACCGGCAACCTCGGCCATGATAGGAGTCTGAACTTCGAGAAAATTGTCCGACAACAGGAAATTTCGCAGATACTGAACAACGTAGGAGCGAAGTTTCAGCGTGTCTGCGACCTTTTCGTTAACCAGAGTGTCGACATGTCGATTCCTAATTCGAGCTTCGGGATCATTGAAAGTATTTGGCAGACTGGCCAGGGCGGGCGTGAGGATAGTTGGGAGTTTTGTTACGTTGAGGGATAGTTCGCCTCTTTTTGTACGAGTAGGTGTTCCGGTGATTTCTGCATATCATCTTAGCAGCCGTACAGTCCACGTATCTTGGATAAGCATACCAAGAATATCGCCGCGTCTAGCAAGGTGGTAGAACCCTTTGAATTGATCTGCCGTCACATCTTGGCTCTGAAGTCTGCTGAAATTGAGCAAGCCTTGAACTCTAATGCCATCCTGGGCCACATCGAGAAATACTAGCTTAGAGCCCGCGATTCTTGAAGAGTACAGCCTCCCTATAACGATCAGCGATGGACACATGTGGCACATCATTCAACATACCACGGAGGGTCACATTGTCACTTTCTCTCGATTCTTCAGGGCTCAAAGCTGCATAACGGGTCCTAAACTCTGCAGAACTAATTGCATTTCTATCTGGCTTAACGCGAGGGTATATCAAGGCTTGTGCATCTTGAAGCTCCATTAGGCGCTGCCTGATATCATCGTGTTTGCTCTCAATCGGTATATTGACCTTCTCTTCTCCCGATACACTACCCTTGGTACTATACATGCAGATAGACTCCTTCGGACGGAGTTTTGGTGCATTGCGCTGTCGATTCAAACTCCTCGTTGCTGAGTAGAAAAGGATGTATGCGTCTTTTTTCGCCGGAGACAAATCCCTATGTGCACTAGGGCGCAGAAATTGGAAACAAGTGCGAGCGCTCATTCTATCTGTATAGTCCAGTTAGCAGAGTACTTTGATATCTGGAAGCTTTTCAATTGCAAATTGGGTGGAAAATATCAGGCTTTGAGAGATGAGATCAAGCACCACGAAGGTGTCAGTCGCAACGGTTCTAAGGTTATAAAAGACTCATCATGTTGAGATTTGGGATTAAAAAAGCAATATCAAATAACGTACCTGTTATGGATTCTCAGCGGCTCAGGCTTTATAATCATGTAAATAATGAAAAAAAATGCAATTTGGAAGTTACGGTTTGAAGATATGGAAACGAAATATTATTTATATTATTTATGCTGGAGCTTGCCGTTAGCGGCTCGGTTCAAGCTCGGGCTTGGCGAATTGACCTTCAAAGACAACTATTATTACTGGTGAGCATCGAGCATCGAACCGAATCAGAGAATCATCAACGTCGAACTACCTCATCTTACAGCTTTGCCCACTACTGCATCGCAAGTATATAACGGAGCTTCTGGTCTTCCTTTACACGCCATAATGTCAATGTTTGGACTCGGGCGGCCGCAGCCGTCATCGGCGGAGAAGATCGCTGCTGCTGAGCAGGAGATGGATCTTGTCACCGATATGTTCAATAAGTGCGTTGAGCCTCAGTCGCAGAATACCTGCCCTTTAGACTCAGGATGGCTTGCTAATTTCATGTCTAGACTTACCCGCGCTTGCATGAAGAAATGTATTCCTAGCGACTACCGCGAGGGAGAGCTCAACAAGGGCGAAGGTGTTTGCATTGACAGATGCGCCGCAAAATTCTTCGATGTGCAGATGAAGGTCTCCGAGATATTACAGGCAGAGGCAGCAGCGAAAGGCGCCGGCGGTGGTGGAGGTCCTGGAGGTATGGGCTTCGCAGGAATGTAAAACTGGGACAAAGCGGCATTATGACGATGGTTTTGGTTTAACTGTTCGATTCGGCCTGTAATATTAGAACGTGTTGGTAAGAAAAAGAACAGGCGATTTGCCTAGAAGATTTGACGCTAGCTCAAAAGACGCATATATCAGAGGTAGCACAAGAGGTCCGAGGCATAAGGTCAATATGAGGCCTTGCCTTTCATTGTAGTATCTATCGTATGAAAATATCATGCAGAGCCTGTTTTCTCCACCACCCAGTATCAGCCTTTGTAAATTCATTGTCAATGGGTATGGGATAACTCCTCATGAAGCAAAAACGTTCCTAGATACTATATACGCACTGATCAATCCAGACCACACAACGATGACAGCTGGCGCCCTTATAATGGATTGAATCTCCTGGCCGAAGTAAAAAAAAAAATGTTCATCCCAGTCATTGTGGGATTATCCATCTGGTGAATGAGGACCTAGTCCGACTCCTGTGAGAGTGCGAACAGCCCAGTGCAGCCAGCCTTCTGTTTGAAGTAGCTGCTCAAGTTCCATGGCATGAGATTCAAGATTGTCCACCTGATTCTCAAATTGCGTTACGCCGTCTTCAACATCTGCAACCTTGGATGCGAGAGCGTTTATCTGATACTCCAGTTTCGCTCCTAGACCTTCAATTTCCTTTGTGACTTCCGTGAGATGAGACCGTTCCTCAGCTAATAGATCTTGAGAACTATCCTGGATATTTTGATAAATCTCGCTGAGTTGGTAGTAGAGCTTTTGGAGTTCCTTTCGATCCTCAATGGCTTGAGCCTCGAGTGCTTCGACACCGGCGACTTTCGTTTCCACCCATTCACTCAGATAGTTCTGAAGTTCTGTAACTCTGTTAAATAGTCGTTTCTCTTCTTCTGCCAAGTATCGTCGATTGTTTTTTCCGGACTCGGCCGCATCACTACTCCGCGTATCGCCTATATCCTGCCACTCTAAAACAGCTTCTTCAACGTCACTAAACGACAAGTGCCGTGGCCACCAGGCATCGTTGCGAATCCGACTGCCTGTTGTTGAAGGGATTCCGATACTCCGCCTTTTTTTTAGAAGACCATGGGGACTGTCGCGACTAAGTCTCTTATCTAGCGAAAGACCTTCGAAGTCTCTATCCCCAAAAGCTGATCCATTGGCGGAAGGTTCGGCAGTGACCATGTCGCCCTGTAACTCTTTGGGCTGCGCTGGTGGGATGGCTTTCTCTTCGGAATCTTTTCCACGTATTTCACCTTGCGCGGAGTCTGATGGCAACGGTGAACTAATTTTAAAATCGCTTGGAGGTGATTCAGAATCGCGGATCCTTGCGGTGGGAGTAGTGATCGTGGCAGAATCTCGATCTTTTCGATAACCATCCTGATATTCCTCAGGCTTGTTTTTCCACGTAAAAGCCTTGCCTAAATTTCCCGGCGTTGGTGAAAATCCTGGGATTGTCTCTATATTTGCAGTACCGGGAGACAAATAACCATTCATCGAGCCATCTCCTTCCATAGCCTCATCTTTTGAATAACGACTAGTATGACCTCGCAGTCCCACGGCATCCTTTATCCGACCAAATCCCGATCGTGCATCGCTCATCTTACCTGTCACACTTTTGAAGACCGTCTTGCGCAGCTGTGGGTCTCTGTCAGTCGGTGTTTCTCCCACGCTTACTGCTGCTCCAGGAGGTCCAGAAGGTCGAATTGAGTAGGCGTTGTTTCCACTCTCCTTTTTGCGCAGCTCGTCCTCATCTTCCACTGGAACAGATTCACTTTTCTTGTTTGACCATACGTAACCACCAGAATCATCTTTGCTGAAAACCATACTTCCACTTTCTGGTAATGACTTTCCAAAACCGTCGCCAGTTCCACTTCTCTTATGCTTACCATACCACAGCCATTTCGATCGGTCCCCGTGAACAAGGGTGACAAAACGATCAATGTCAAGAGTCTCTATGTCGCCAATTCCAGCTTTATCTCGAGCTCCCACCATTCCCATCACCATCTCACCACCTTTACCGCTGAGTTCAGCGACTGTGGACTTCACAGCTTTCGGCACAGCCCAGCCCTCACCTGCAGCAGCCTTTGCGGTTACTCGACGTAAACACGCTAATGTCTGGCGATCAAGTCTGCGAGTCCGATCTAGCTTCTGAGACTTTTGAAAATATGCAATGCCACGTTTCAAACTTGTGATATCGAATACATCTTTGGCTACAGGCGCACCAAAGTAGTTCAAACGATTTCGAGCTCCCATCAGCATGCCAAGGAGCGCTGATACAGTCGTAGGCCCGAGAATGCCATCCGCAGGCTCAATGTTGTAATATTCAGAACCGAATTCTGTCCACCAGTCGTTGATGGCTCTTTCTGTCACATCACAGAGTAAACCGTCGGCATATTCCTGTTCGAGCTTGCCAAACATCATCAGTGACACCTGACACAGCTTTACCAGCTCAATAACTGCACTGTAAAGATCAATACGGTCGCTTGTCTTATAAAGCTGATGGAACTTGGCCTGCGTGGCGCCTGCTGGTTGAGCAAGACTCAAACCAGATCTCCCCGAGCAACCCAATCTCTTTAGGTTTTCATTGACGATGAAATCCTCTCGATGCCTCTTGATGTCCCCGTCTGGTACAGGAATGACAGTCAAGGCAGAAGGAAAGCCACTCAAGTTTGTCACCATGAGCATGCCGAGGGGAGTTTCCTTTGGCCTTGCGTGAAATTGAGATATGGCCTTGAAATATACCCGGAGGCGTGGAGACCACATATTTTCATCAGCCGGGACCCCTAATACTCCAACCAGTACCGAATGGCTTGGATCTCCGGTAAATGTGGTTATAACGAACGTTGGATGGACGCGAGAACATGCCCACTGCTCGACCAAGTAGAGCTGGTAGCCCTTCAGACGTCCCCGTCGTTCTAACACTGCCGTTGCAACATCGTCTTCTAGATATCTTATTACAGTCAGCCGGTAGTACAGAAATGTTGAGGATTCGAGCAACTTACCTAAACGCCACAGGATCAGTAAAGACAAATCGCCGGTGGAGCAGAGCTGAGCCTGCTTGTGAATTAGAATTATCTGCCAGGCTATGAGAAGCTGCACCAGAACCAGAAGAAGATCTGTCAGCCGTTGCTTGAGAGTCTTGATTGGATGATATTCTGGAAAGCGTCCATTCTTCCTCGCGGTGCATTCGTGCATCTGGCGGAAAATATGTTCGAGTGCTCATTCTTGCAATGGGACAGCGTTATCCTTGAGGTCTGAGGTTGCTCGGCGGAGCTCAGCTAGCATTCAGATCCTACTCCAGCAGTATTTTTTTCATAATAGTAACTATTCCTTCGTGTCTATGCCAGCGGGGATAATGAGAGCTTAAGTTGGATGTTGTTGTCTGGATGATGACGTTGAGTGCCAGATGATGGTCTTAGTTGTCGGCATCTGAAGAATGCAGGCTACTATACGAGATGGCGGAAGATGGCCGGCAGAAACTTGATTTAAAATTCAGTATCAATTGAATAGGTATACTGGTTGGTGGTGAGGAGCGTCGAGCGTTGTAGCAGCATGCGTTGAAATGCAAATTAGCAATGGATGAAGTGACGCCGTCACAGAACATGGTGGGGAGAATCATGCACTGTACCTACCTAGTCTGTCCCTGGCCTCGGGAGATACACTGATGAGACCCGGCTGGTTCCAGCACGCTAGTGGAGCGGAGCAGGACATGTTCCGTTGCGTCCATGCTCGACAACCCCAAGGTCATCACTGATCACGATTCAAGCACATCTTAGGTATCTTTCAACCAATCTTTCAACGACGAGCATTGCCAGTTTCTACACTACAAACAAATTGTCTCGAATAAAAGCAGGAAGGCTAAGCAGCTGGTGACATGTGCTTCACTTGAGCATTTTTCTGATGACTGACGTGGATCATAACTGAGATCACATACTGCAACAGAACGGGTTGAGGACGGCGGGGTAGCCACTGCCACTCTCACTATGGAAGTCCTCCAAACAGAGCTTGCGCGATTGCAGAAGGACGGCACTTTATCACAAAGCATCGAAGATGTTGATAAAGTCCTCGAACAACTCTATAAAGCGAGGGAAGGTATTGCAAAAGGTCTGAGATATTCCTTAAGACGCCAGCTATGCTTGCTATCCTAGATGAGTTATGAAGTCTCCTGCTAACACATGCTAGATCGGAATACGGCATCCATCACGTTGGCAAAGCTCCAAAATCCAATTAAGCAAGGTCTCGACAGGGTCACCGAAGATCTCAAGAAAACATACGCTGCTCATAATAAATATGGAAAAGCGTTGGATAAGGTATGAAGACCAAAGCAGCTCTGTACAGTCAGCGTCTAAGGATGTTTCTCTCAGAACTTCTCACAGAAGTCTCTCCCATCGGAGGTCATCACTACAGAATATGACGCCCTTGCATCACATCCGACGTTAATCAACAGAGCTATTGCTATGCATCTGCTGCGCGAGGGCCAGTTCGCCGTGGCTTCGACGTTCATTGACGAAGCACATGCGAACCCACCTGAGGCGAAACCCAAGCCTGGCACGCCAAATCCATATTTGGGAAACGAAGAAGATTTTACATCTCTCAAATCTCAAGAGTTGCAGATTAAGTTCTCCAACATGTATACGATACTAGAACAACTTCGAGCAAAGAATCTACTGCCGGCTATTGAATGGGCGAGGGAAAACAGTCATGAACTGGAAGATCGCGGTAGCAATCTCGAGTTCGAGCTCACGAAGTTACAGTACATTTGGCTTTTTCAAGGGCCGACGGTGAACGGTCTTCCAGACGACATCCGGAATGGTCTTTCAGGAGCCATAACCTACGCACGCGAAAGTTTCGGTCGCTTCCAAAGCCGCTTTTTACGAGATATCCAACAACTATCTGCTGCCATGGCTTTTGAGTCGAATCTGCCGGGCTCGCCTTACCGCCTTACTTTTGAAAGTGAGAGCGCATGGGATGAAGTTGCGGCATCATTCACCCGTGAATTCTGCTCCTTACTGGGACTATCCGCCGAGTCACCTTTGTATGTTGCTGTCACAGCCGGGGCTATTGCTCTACCTACATTGATTAAACTTGCGAATATCATGAAGGAGAAGCGAACAGAGTGGACAACGCAACATGAACTGCCTGTGGAAATACCTCTTCCAAGCTCGATGACATTCCATGCAATCTTTGTCTGCCCGGTCAGCAAGGAACAAAGCACTGAGGCCAATCCTCCGATGAGGATGCCCTGCGGCCATGTCGTTGCGAAAGAGAGTTTACAAAGGCTCAGCAAAGGGCAACGGTTCAAGTGTCCCTATTGCCCAAGCGAGAGCTGGCCAATGGATGCAAAGGAGATATACCTATGAGAAAGAGACAGTAGTTGCCAATAATGAAGTGATTATCATGGCGTTCTGGGTGGATCATCTGGGAAGGATGGACTTGGCACACCACATCTGATGCGGAGACGCGATATACTACTGGAGTATTTTTTTTATAGGCAGAGGCCCAGGATAGGGATTGGATGGATCAGGCGGAACATGAACATTGGCAGTCTTTCCCCGTAGCGGCAGACCGAAACATATGATACCAAGCTGGCTAGGATTGTTTGGAGTCCTGGAGAGATCCATTTCATGCGAATAATGTCTCGTTTGATGCTGTCTTATCTAATAATGGCACTTGTCTGGTTGAATACAACAACGATATTCAATAATTAAATTTGGGGGTCTCTTCTTTTTTTTTTCCCGGGTTTTTTTTTACGGCCTTCTCTGCAATTAAATGCTCAACAAGGTCATGCAGGTTGAAACTATGTCCGATCTAAAGGACCCAGTAGTACATATTTGACCGAGGATATAATCGTTGGTTTTTTGGACAAACTGTGATTATGGGGTGAAGTTTATAACGGGTCCACGCCGCTGCATTCCTACAGATGGGGCGGATGTGGATAGGGATCCGTGCTGACTGATCGCCGGACAGCTCGACGGCGGCGGCAAGAACCTTTTCTTCTGAGTTTTCTTCTAAATCTATTCGCCCTCTTGCGAAGTCAGTTTTTAAGAGCGTCGTGCATACCATATTTAAGACAGAAACTTATATCATATGCGGAACTTAAGTTCTTTTTTAGGAATCAATGGATGAGCAGTAGATTTATGAAAAACGAAAGTAGAATTTAGTAGAACCCTTTTATTTGGTTTGTTGTCAGGGTGATGGTGACTTGAGTAGTAAATATGTACAGTACATATATATATACTAGATACACACATTAGGTACGTACTCTCGAGCTCTCCGGCGGTTAGCAGAAAATAAAAGGGAGCGGAGAAGAGATTTCCGATTCTACTCGCAAGTGTTGCATCGTGCGTGGGTCATGGCATGTTAAACAGACGACAACAGACATTAGACAGCAGTGCCGTGTACTTCGTCTGGTGTCAAGAGCGAGAAACATAGTGCACATTATGTAAGGAAAACAAAGTGCTCGTGTGCTTCTTGTGGACGGAGTGGATATCTGGGCGAAGCTGCTGTCAACGTCAAACCATACGACAGTACCGAAGTACGAAATATGTACAGTATGGCACATGGATCACTAGAGTAAATAGGTACATACGTACCTATATATTCCGAGCCCTTAGCACCACTTGCACAGGGCCTCTTACGGAGCAGAGACTCCATACGTAAATAATATTCGTAAATAATATCCTGTACAACAGGAACAACAAAGTGCCTACATATGGAGGGGACTATGCGTGGTGGGGTAAAGGAGGTCAGCCAAGGGCCCTCAAACTTGCAAAGCGCAGCCAAGGATGAGTGATGAGCACAGCAAAGATCGACGTCAATAATCTGGTAAATACATACATGGTCGTGCATGGTGCATGGAAAATGCCTGTATGGTCTCAATGGAGCCAGCCCTTTAGTCCTGCAGCCTCGCCGGGATCGAAACGGTCATGCGCCCCAAAAGATGATCTCACTCCGACACTCGATGGCACAATAATAATATATTATTTTTCATTTTCCATTTTTTCCATTTTTTTTTTACAATACTCCACTCGTACATACTCCCTCGGTACCTATCCGTATGTATGTACTGGACTGTACTGTATGTGTCTATCCGTGGTGAGTGACGACATGTGAGAAGCGAGGAGAGAGGCATAAGAATGTATTTACTACGACAATAATTAATACCTTACCTCCATACTGTACACCACAGTACACAATAAGATATCTAACGCCATGGGGTTCGGGGCTCTGACGGAAGAGACGGATGTGATTAAGTAGGAGGAGAAAAGACGTCCATCTCAAGACGTCCATCTCAACACAACACCTTAACACCCTCATTATTGTTGTTGTGCTGCACGTGGTCCTCTTGCGCAATGCATATCTCGATAATAATGTTTCTCTAGTCATTATTGTAGAGTACATACCTATCCACGTATCTATCTGCCTAGGTACATATATGTACATATGTATGTAAGTCGAGACCCTCCAGCAACAGTGGTAGAGGACTGTGTGGAGTAGGCTGTGTGGAGTAGACTGTGTCGAGTAGACTGTGTACAGAGTGTGCGCGCAAGTGTCCCTTCCATCCTTATATACCTACTACGTAAAATAGAGTACGAAAAGAGTACAGTACAAATAAGTACAAGTGAAGTACAAATATATACAAATAGACTGCACATACATACACATACATTCAACACAGAGACATGAATGTGCCATGAATGGATCTGCCTGCCTCCCTCCGCCTCTGCGCATGAAGATGCACCTATCCATCATCATCCAATCATCATCATCCATCATCTTATCTTTTCAGTAAAAGTGAAATCGATAAAATGGTTCGTTCTCATTTTCCACAGGTACGAATAGTACTCTAATCTCCCAGCCGTTGTCATGGAGCCATAAAGACACACAGAGTACATAGCTCCTTGTGAGTCGTCCCACAGTCCTCGCACACAGTAGTACATATGTATGTACATAGATATGTACCTATCGAAGGACCGACGACCAGGCCTGAGGCGATATGTACGAAGTATGTAGGTATGTACATACATACAGACATGTGCGCTCAGTAGGGTTTGAGTGAGGTATGGAGTAGTAGTGTGAATGGGCAAATTAAGGATCTTCTGTGGTCTTCTGTGCTCCACTGTGCTCCTGTCTAGTCCTCTGTGGTCCTCTCTACTCCTCTCCAGCTTGGTCCTCTGGGCTTCTCTCTACTCTGCTCCTCTGTGCTGCTCCGTCGTCGTTCTTGGCGGCACCGGCACTTTTACAATTTGCCTCGAGTTTTCCATGGGTTTGTCGTGAGTTTGTCGTGAGTTTGTCTTGAGTTTGTCTTGAGTTTGTCTTGAATAAGGTAATTTACCTCAAATTGGTATCTTCTTCCTTAGAATTGCTCTGAACAAAGGGTGTGGAGCAGGAGCATGGAGCAGGAGCATGTCTGGAGACCATCTAGCCGTATATGGCATGTTCCTACTCCCATAATGCGCTAGTCTCATCTCCTTTCCAATTGCCCTGGCCACCATTCCTCTATGCTCTCTAACTCTATCCACTCTAGCGTGTCTGCCATTACAGCTCTTTTGGCCTCTTTTGGCTAGCCCAAGCCGCTTTACGGATATGAAGCGCACTCTAGCGTCACGGCAAAGCTCCAAGCACCCCTGTCATTGTCTCTCACCCTGTCACCCAGTCACCCAGTCATCCAGCCACCCCCCCTTCCCGAAAACAATAAACGCAATAAAAAGCCATTCTTTCGTTGCAATTCTCTCGCCATCCATCCTTCTTCTTCCTTTAATACTCAAAAGTCAGGAGATTCCTCCCCCTTCCACTTACCCTCCCTCCCCCCCACGAAAAACAAAAACAATCATCGATAGTTTTTCATCACACTTCAGTCTCTTATTACCTCCCATCACCTCAATCTCCGTCCACTTCTCTGAAATAGGAGCTCTTTTACTCTGTACCGTCGATCAAGATGTCTGAAGTTCAGAAGCCAGTTGTCGAGGAGCAGGCCGCTGCTGCCTTCGAGGCGACACCCCTTGTTGAGCCCGTTGCAGAGACCAAGGTTGCCGACGCCGCTCCAGCTGCTGCTGAGCCTGTCGCTGCCGAGTCTGAGGCTGCACCAGCTGCGGCTGACCCAGCAACTGAGGCCGACGCGAAGCCAGAGACACCAAAGAAGGAGTTCGAGGGCGAGGGCATTCTCGGTTACAAGGCTCCAGGTGGTTTTATCAAGTAGGCTCCACTCACTTCTTCGCTTTCGAATATGCATACTGACAGACTCGGCTTTTAGGAAGCTCGCTGGGTTCCAAAAGAAGTTCTTCTGGTTCGGAACCGACGCCATCGAGGTCAAGAGCTTGAGCAACTATCTCCGCGGTGAGAAGCCAGAGGTTGGCAACCACAACGCTGCCTGGTCATCCCAGACCGGCAAGGGTCTTCTATACTTCAGCAAGCATGCTACGGAGAAGACTTCTCCAGTTGGAATCATCAACCTCGTAAGTTATATTGTATACGGTGTTTAGTTTTGGGTATACCCACAGGTGACTCGTTATCTAATGAAGATTTCCAGGCCGATATCTCCGATGTCAAGGAAGATGGCACCGTCGATTTCGTTTTTGTCAGCCACGGCCAGAAGCACGTCTTCCAGGCCAGCAGCTCTGCCGACCGTGACGCCTGGGTTGCTGCCTTGAAGGCCAAGTCTGCTGAGGCCAAGGAGAGTGTCGAGGCTATCACCGGAACCGATGGGTACAAGGAGCAGTTGTCCACCTTGAGCAAGCCGGTTGCTGTCGTCGCACCTGTTGTCGCCAAGGTTGTTGAGGAGAAGAAGGAGGAGGAGAAGGCCGAAGCGAAGGAGGAGGATAAGACCGAGACCAAGGAGGAGAAGAAAGCTCGCACCAAGAGCCGTTCTGCCAGCCGTAAGCGTAACTCCATCTTCGGTGGCTTCAACCTTGGTGGCAAGAAGGAGGAGGCCGCCCCGAAGGTTGAGGCCAAGGAGGAGACCGAAGCCGCTCCGGTCGAACCTGTTGCTGCTGCCCCAGTCGAAGCCCCAGTTGAGACAGCTGCTGCCCCTGCAACTGAGGAGCCTGCTGCTGCCGAAACTGTCGCCGATGAGCTAAAGCCTGCTGCTTCCAAGCGCCACTCGTCCATCTTCGACTTCAAGTCCAGATTTGGATCCAAGAAGGCGTCTACTGAAGCTGCGCCTGCTGTTCCGGCCAAGGATGATGAGGTCGTAACCAGTGCCGAGGCACCAGTTATCCCAGCCGTTGAGCAATCCGAGCCTCTCGCTGCCAGCATTGCTAGCCCAGCCACAGTCCCAACCGAGACTGTCACCAACGGCGAGCCTGCCGCTGAGGCCACTGAGGTCAAGGCTGAGACCAAGCAGGAGGTCAAGTCTGACAAACGCAAGTCCTCCCTTCCATTTGGCCTCGGTCAGAAGAAGGAGAAGGCCCCTGAAGTCGAGGGTGAGAAGCCCCTTTCTCCATTCGCCAAGCTCCGCCAGACCGTGAAGCATAAGACGTCGCCAAAGACTGCCGAGAAGGTTGAGGACAAGCCTGCGGAGGCTGAGGCTCCAGCCACCGAGGCCAAGGCCGAGAAAATCGAGGAGCCCGTCGCCGCTACGCCAATTCAGGCCTCGACTCCAGTTGTTTCCGCCACTGCCTAAAGACGAGGAACGATGAGCCACGCCGTCACATTGTCTCGATCGCATCTCATTACAATACCCCAAGATTGATACCAACTTGACTTCGCGTCAAGTCTGTTTTGTCATTGCATTTCTGCTTGTGTTGATACCCCTATACCCAGGCTGTTTCTCTCGCAATCTGCCACTAGGGCATACCACTCCATAATACTTAATAAACTTTGAGATTGCCCTGTTCAATGTTATTTGCGTCTGTACATTCGTGAACTGTCTCACAGATGAGCTATAAGTGAATCTTGGAAGAGCCGACATAGCATTGTACGAGAAATCATGGTTGTGATTAGGCCTTGTTGCGGCTTAGAGCTCGACGCCGTCAAGGGAACCACTCTTCAGCCACTGGTTTTACCTGGATATTATTATTAGAAGCGTTGCTACAGGAGGTTTGCAGAGGGCTGTATGGAGCCGAATCCATTGTTGATGTGGATGTCGATTCTCGGATTGAGGATGAACCTATGTCGGAATCCCCAGCTATTACACATCATCACACCCACAGGCAGCCTCGTCCGATAAGTGGAGTCTCTGAGTGACTTTGATGATTCTATGTACTTTCATATATGGAACTGCAGAAGTTCGTATAATTACACATCAGACGTTGAGTTCGGCTGCTGCGTCACAATATCCGTTCTTGGTCTATGCTAACGGAGATGTGCGTATTTCCATACTCAAGAAATATCCCCCTCCCCCCCCCACCCCCCTGAAAAAAACCCCAAAAAGAAAGTGCCTCAGCTAGGTCCAAATCGCTCTCACTAAGCATACGTCCTCTTTTCTCGTAATGGTAATTGGCGGTCCAAGGTGTTGAACGCGAGGGTTCGAGGAGTGTACGGCTGAAAGGTAGGTGTGGGTTGCGGCATATTTCTCATCTCCCACAACTTTTCTCCCGAAGTCTCTGAGGCTGGAGACATCTCTTCCTCTTTACTGCTATTCCGAGCTTCTTTCATTGCCTTGGTTGGAATCATGGACCAGATAGATAGCACCAGATTTGCGGTGAAGATAGCTCTGAGAAACATTAGCGATTGACTCAGGGTCGGACGGGATAGAGGAACATACAGCATGATGACACTGGCGGCAAAGGAACCCTTTGCCATCTGACAGCCATGCTTATTGCCAGATGGCTCAGCATAGCTGCAGCTCTTTGCGACATACCACGCAACTGAACTCGGATGCTCGGGATCAGAATAGTCGGGACCGGCCTGACCATAAACACTCACACACCACAGAGCAATGACGATGGCGTTGATGATCAAACTAACGAGTGGAATCCACATGTGCATGATAAACAGAACGACCTTGACGAGCAGAATGAACATAGACAACACGGATACGACGATATTAAAGTTTGTAATGCTTTCGGCTTGTTAGTAATCCATCCATGAGACTTGGGGCAACGCTGCACTCACAATTCTGACCAAACCAGTGGTGTCTTCGGAATCGGACGATAGTTTGCGTATGCATAGAGAATCTGATCTGGGCTCGAGTTGAAGCCATTCTCCCCACCCACTTTCCAGAGTTGAGTGCGATAAGCATCTGGACTTGCAATGCCAAATAGTGCAAGAGTAGCGACAGTTCCTCCCAGCTCAGCCACCATCAACCCAATCATGACCCAAAAGTACCTCCACTTCCTCGAGATGAACATTTCGGTGGGTGTCTGGGTGTCTCCCTCCGGAGGGGGGAATCGAGATAGAGGATGATTGCGAAGTCGACTGTGCCACTTGGGCCAGACAGTAGTCACGTATCGTCGTTTGTTGCGGCCGTGGAATACCTCAGTCGATGAAGACTCATCAGACAAAGGACGATGTCGACGGCAACTCGAGGATATTATTATTGCGAGGGAAAGAGAACAGAGAGGGGAGGATGCGCAGGCCAGACAAGAGGGCCGGCCATCCCAGCTTAATAGGCTGTGATGAAGCTCGCATGTTCCCAGAGCCTGTAATGGAGACAGCCAATGGATGGGGGCTATCGGGGTGTGTTGGCACAGGGCAATGGAGAGGGGGCTGTAAGCGCCGAGTTGATGGCGGATGGCGGATGGTGTGGTGGGTGCGCGTGTCATCGGTCGGTGAGATTAACGCTGACACGATGAAGTAGCCAATCTTCTCCATTCTCTCCTCCATCTCTCCTCCATCTCTTCTTCATCTCTTCTCCAACTCTCCTCCATCTCTCCTCCATCTCTCCTCCATCTCTCCTCCATCTCTCCTCCATCTGCACCCTTTCAAGGACGCCAATGGGGTGAGGGAGGGGCTTCAGGTGCGCTGATTCTGGACCTTACGTACTCTGCTGCGTCCTGTTTATACTGTCCTCCTCCGTACGTGCAGTTGTACAATTCACAATAATAAGCTACTGTATTTTGTATGTATGTACGCAAAATACAATGGAATACGGAGTACATGGTACAGAGTACAGAGTACAAAGCATGCAATAATAGCTGCGAAGTACAAGAATGTCAATCCATCGTGTTTGGTTTTGCCATCTCTTCATCTTTTCCAAGGTAGAAGGACGGCAAGCCCTCGTCCCTGAGGCTACGCATTGCCGAGTATCTACATGCACACAGCGCTGCACTGCACACTGCACTGCACTGCACATCACATCACATCATAGAGGTCTCCCAACGGAAGCAAAATATATGTGATGGCTGGTAGATTGCTACAACCATCGAACTCACAGTGACTACCTACCTCTGAGCGCCACGAGCCATATCGGAATGCGCATTAGCCATTAGCCATTAACCATTAACCATTAACCATGCACCAGCCATCTATCTGGCTGTTCAAGGGCGGTTACTGATGGGCCCATGGGCCCATTATTGTCTCAACTCTCAAGCGCCCAAGCTCTCCAGGTTGTCCCTGAATAATTTACATCACATGACATGTCTGTACCTGTTGCAATTTGCAATTCGGCGCTCCATAGGGCCGTAGGGAGGGACAGCTCGGGGTCCGTAGGCATGTACAGTGGGTGGCATTTAGTATTTGCCCCCCTCGAGGTACCATGAGGCTCGTGCACCTATTTTCCCACCGCCGCTTTCACATTTCATGAACGCGACGCACCATGATCTAAACAAGTAGCT
>Ga0123337_10001020_pt1 | contig 39465 bp, 32 predicted proteins | sample frozenSSSSmetaG_FD_89792 | JGI IMG/M metagenome (GOLD analysis project Ga0123337, IMG submission 89792) | Glacier valley bacterial and archeal communities from Borup Fiord, Nunavut, Canada, to study Microbial Dark Matter (Phase II) -... | ecosystem: Environmental > Aquatic > Freshwater > Ice >... | reverse complement strand
GGTAAAAAGCGACTTAATGTATGGTAAACACTAGCATTGCTGGTACTTCGGTCACCCGTCATCGGTCTTCCAGCCTGATAAGCAAAGAAAAAGAGGTCACTGGCATCATTGCGGATAATCAGATTATCATTTAATCCCTAGAATGATACATTAATCATTCCCAATAAAATTTGCCCTTCCAAAAAATCTTCGATTCACGAAGTTATTGAGATTGGAACCAAACCGGTAATTAAACCCAAATCTGGAATCGATGGTATATGCTGAGGGTAGGGTTACTCTCCCGCTTAAAATATCCTGTTCGGTGAAATCTCCTGATGCCAGGTAAATCTGGTCCTTTACGTAGTTACCTTCTAACCTTGCAAAAAAAGAAAATCTCCCAGTTACACGAACTTCTGCACTAATATTCAAACCTGTGGTCCAAAAGTTAAAATCACCTAGATAATTTCTCAGACGATATCCAACTTCCAGGTTACCCCATCGTTGACTTAGTCCCAGACTGGCTCTCAGACTATGGAGGACCCTGGTTTCTTTAACAGTACCGTAAATCGTCTCTTCGACATATCTATTATTCCTGACTTCAATCCCATAGTTCACTCTCAGAAACCTGGAATTCTGCTCTGATTCCGGAAAAAAATTGTACTCTAAAGCTGGCCTAAAGCTGGTCTGAAACTTATAATTAAAGCGAGTGTTCTGAAGACCTCCAACATCATATCCATAAGACCAGTGGGGTGAAATGGACTTTACCAGCTGGTGACCAAATCCAAATTCTGATACATCAAAATTGTTCTCAACTTCATCGATGATCTGCTTGCCGTCAGCATCAAGAACCTGATTGCCATTGCCATCAACTCTTGGTTCCCTTTGAATCGTTGTTCTCATCCTTTCATCTAAGCTCCCGGATATGGAAATTTTCAATTCATCCGTGATACGGTTAACATTGAAGTTTCCACCAAGATTAATTTGCTTGCTCAATTCCTCTAATTCAATGTTCGCATCAACACCAATATTAAAAACCCAATAATTCCAGGGATCAACGCTTTCCTGCCTTGTATCTTCCAGAACGCCAGGGTCAGTCTTCATGTTGATTTCGATCTGCTCTCCTGCTATGGTCTTCGCAACATACGGTGCTAAACCTAATTTGATAAACCGGGTAAGTTTTTCCCGCACTTCAAAGTCGGTATCCGTCTGTTTGGTATTTACATAGAGGGTATCTTTTCTTCCCGCATGAATGTTTTGTTGACCTATAAACATCAGTTGATATTGTCTTCCACCGCCACCAGATCTGTTATTGTTAATGAGCAGAAAGACATCAGCCATTTGATTATCCCTGTAGAAGTCAACTGCTGTAATTTCCGTTCTGATAAAATCCATATCACAGCCTCCATCCCTACGATCACAACCATCGATAAACACCCTGAGTTTATTGGGAAGGCTGTAATTATCAATTAATGTTTGACTAATTGCAGTAGGATTTAAGGAAAAGAAAGTCAGAATCAATAAAAGTGGTATTTTTCTCATTTTTTTTTGTGGTGATTCACTTTGATCGTTTCATTTCAATTGAAGTTGAGTGCCAGTTATCAAACCTTGACACGGTATTTTCCCTACATTTTTTTGAAAATGAATCTACATTTTACACGAAAAAGCAAAGAAAATAATACCTGATCCTTTGCTACCCAATTACTTGAATCAGGCATGTGGCCTTCCCCTTTTATGAAACAAATTAATGAAAGGATTTGAAGCACATACAAACTTTGGGTACAAGTATGTACTTGGAATTATATGAATGTATAAACAAATTGCTTTGCTAACAATGAATATAGGCATCAGCGGTATCTGTGGGTATTCGAGCGGTAGTGTTTCTAATCAACCCCAACTGAGCGTAGTCTATGCGTTGAGGCCGCTAGGTGTAGATCGCCAGCCCTGCATTCTGGCCTCTCACTAAAAGGCTTTTCTAAAGCTGTTTTAAACGCTCGACCCTTCCTTCATATCAATAATAATTAGCAATTCAACATTAGTCTATCCTATTTTCCTACTGGGTCTTTTGCTTGAAACCCCACTTTTTTACCAAGTGCTAAAACCTTAATTTAACTTTTTTAATACTGCTGATAACTCATCCTAAATGCCATTTAAGAAAGTACTACCTCTAAGCTGGTTTAAGGATTTGAAATCCCAAAATAAAACGTTGTTTATACTAGTTTAAGGCTAGGATTCGTCACCTAAATTGGAAAAATGATTAATATCAGGACACTATTAAATCAGCATTGAATTTTTTAACTTTCCTATTCTACATCTAAAGACAACTTCCAACACTTAAATTAAAAATATGACCCAATGCCCAAATTGTAAGGATGAAATCAAATCCGGCTTTTTAAAAGATAACCACCTGGTAAACGAAAAGCAGGTGGCTTTTATCCATGACTTTACCGAAAATACTTCGGAATCCTATTGCGGGCATTGCATCAACGACATGCTCAAAGAAGCCAAGGATAATTTTCAGGAAGAATTGGCGCAGCTGAAAATCCGATTAGAAACTGAGCTTCAGCATATTCCCATTGTCACTATACATTCCCCTACAAATTGGGAATACAACACCCTTGGGATAGTGACAGCCCAATCCGTAATTGGCACCGGTTTGATTTCTGAAATTGCCTCATCCTGGACTGACTTTTTGGGAAAGGAATCGAATATTTTCAATTCCAAAATCAAAAAGGGCGAAGACAACTGCATGATCATTCTTCGAACCAAGGCTTTACTGATGGGGGCGCATGCAATATTAGGTACCGATATCGATTACTCCGAAGTAGGGGGTTCAAAAGGCATGCTAATGGTTTGTATGGCAGGAACCGCTATTCGGTTTACCAATTCAAGCCACCCCGGGATGGATATTGAAGCCCTAGAAAAACTCCAAAAATGCAAAATGCGATTGGAGTATATGATGAGTAAAGATCTCGGCAAGGAGACTTTATTCTTGTTTGACTAACGCTCGATCCTACCTTTCTATCAATCAGAATTTGTAATTTGATTTTAGTCTATAAATCAGATGAGCCAAAATAACTTATCAGAATTAGCAGACGAGGAATTGCTACAAAAAGTAAAACAAACCAATCAAGGGAATAAACGATAGAAGTTTGACAATTATAAATTTTATAATTGTGGCCTAGTTCATCCTGATTTGGTTGGTCAATTACTATAAGTTGGACTTTGTGTTAATTGGAGTTTTTGTTGAGTTACTGACCATTCCATTTTTACTTGCCCAACTTGTTTTTTTATTCCTTGGGATAAAATTTGTTATCCAAAATGAAAAACGCGTACTGACAATTATTAGCCTTTTGGCTTTAGCGGTATGCACATTTTTTACAATTGGAAGTTTCTTTTAACCCTACTTCTAAAAAAGAATTTGGCTCTAGGGGAAATCTAGGTTAGTCAAAACAATTCCACCTCCGAACAGCTTTATAAGTAGTATAGATTGATAGACCATTTCTTAGGGAAATGGTTTGTAACAACAGGATTATACTAATGACAGAGCGAGAAATAGATAGAATTATAGAAATGGCTTGGGAAGATAGAACTCCTTTCGAAGCTATAGAAACACAGTTTGGGCTTGCTGAAGCAGAAGTGATCAAACTAATGCGAAGGGAGCTGAAAGAAAGCTCTTTCAAAATGTGGCGAAAGCGAGTGAACTCTGGAGTCAGTCAGAAGCATCTAAAAAAAAGAGATGCTAATATAGACCGATTCAAGTGCAGCAGGCAGAGAAGTATTTCTCTTAATAAGATTTCCTAGTGTCTATATTCCCTACAGATATCGAAGCCATTGAAGCTAGAATTCAAGCAATCGATCCTATCGACTATGCGGGTACTCGGAACTTCAAAGATGGCGCGGTAACACGCTTGAGCCCATATATTTCACGAGGTGTGATTTCTACCAAACAGATTTTTGAACATATAAAGAGCTTAGATCTTCCTTGGTATACCTGTGAAAAACTGATACAGGAACTTGCCTGGAGGGATTACTGGCAGCAAGTATGGATTGCCAAAGGTGATGGAATCAAACAGGATTTAAAGCAGGAGCAATCGCCTATTTCAAATCATCAAATTCCCAATGTAATTGTAAATGCAGAGACAGGAATTGAGGAAGTAGATAATGCAATCAAACAACTCTATGAGACAGGCTACATGCATAATCACATGCGAATGTACGTCGCTTCGATCTGCTGTAATATTGCCAATTGCCATTGGCTTCAGCCCGCCAAGTGGCTTTATGGACATTTGTTGGATGGAGATTTAGCTAGTAATCATCTCAGTTGGCAGTGGGTAGCTGGGGCTTTTTCCAGTAAAAAATACTACGCCAACCGATGGAACATTAACAGGTATTTTGGGGGAAATCAGCAAAACACCTTTCTCGATGTGGAGTACGAGGAGTTTGAGCAATTGGAGATACCTAGTGTATTACTTGATACAGTTTCATTCAAGTTGGAGACGGTACTTCCAACTACTCCAAACCTCAAACTCCAAAAGAATAAACCAACCCTCATTTACAATTATTACAACCTCGATCCCTACTGGTATCAAGGTCAAGATGTTCAGCGGATTTTCTTGTTAGAACCTTCCTTTTTCAAAGAGAATCCAGTCAGTAAAAAATGTCTTGACTTTGTGCTGGATTTGGCAAAAAACATTGAGGGTCTACAGATTTTCGTGGGTAAGTTTTCTGATTTGGCAGAGCATATCAATTCTGAACATTTTATATACAAAGAGCATCCAACGAATACTCATTATAAAGGCAAAGAAGAGCCTCGAGAATGGTTGAGCAGTGTGAAAGGTTACTACCCTTCATTTTTTGCTTTCTGGAGAAAGTGTAAAAAAGAAATAGACTTCAAGTCTGAATAAGGAATATTTCAAAACGAAATACAGCAATTACCATCTACATGAACTTACACAAAGAAGAAATAGAAAGACTGGAGCGAACCTATAAATTGAATTTAATCAATTCGATTTCCGGGATTAAACCGGCAAATCTAATAGGCACCAGGTCTTCCAGTGATATGGACAACGTTGCGATTTTTTCATCTGTGGTGCATCTGGGATCAAGCCCTGCGCAGCTGGCATTTATCATGCGCCCGCAATCTGAAATCCCTAGAGATACATATCCCAATATTTTGGAAACTGGGTTTTACACGATTAATCATGTCTCTGAATCATTTATTGAAAAAGCACATTACACTTCCGCCAAATTGGAAAGAGGAGAATCTGAATTTGATAGGATGAAATTGGAAAAGGAGTTTATCGGTGGATTCCATGCACCTTTTGTAAAAGACAGCCCAGTAAAAATTGGGATGAAACATATGGAAAGTATTCCCTTGCCCAACGGATGCATATTTGTGATCGGCTCTGTGGAGATGCTTGTCCTGCCAGATCATTCGATTAATGACATGGGGCAAGTGAATTTACAAGGATATTCCGGTGTAGGAATTTCTGGATTGAACACCTACTATGGATTAAATAAATTGGATTCCTTTCCGTATGTCAGAGAAGATGAAATCCCGGATTTTAAATGAAGAAATCTGACTTACCAACCAAGATTTGCCTAGTGTGCAAAAGACCTTTTGCTTGGCGCAAAAAGTGGGAAAAGAACTGGGAAGAGGTTAAGTATTGCAGCGAAAGATGTAGAAGAAATAAACCAGGTATCCATTGATCAGCGTTTTTTTCTCAGGTAATTGTAAATAAATTCCTTCAGCAATTCTTACAAAAGAGATTGCAATTCTGAACTAGGACTTATTCCTATTGCTGGTACTCATTCAAATTTCTTGGTATATTTGATTTATGGACTTAGAACTTCAAAACAAAAAGATCGAATTGATTCAATGGCTGTCCACTTTAGAAGATAATTCTCTGATTGATAAGCTTATGAAGTTTAGAGAGGAAGAGAAATCTGATTGGTGGAATTCAATTTCTGAAGCTGAGAGATCTTCAATTCATAGAGGAATCGAAGATGCAGATAATGCTAAACTAAAGCCACATTCTGAAGCTCGAAAGATATATGGAAAATGGCTTTAAGGTTTTATGGACTGATCACGCCTTAAATGAACTGCAAGCTACCTTTGAATATTTGGAGGATAATTGGACTGAAAAAGAAATAATAAAGCTCGTATTGAAAATAGAGCACACTGTTGAATTGATTTCAAAAAATCCAGATATGTTCCAATTGTCATTAGTGGAAAATGGGATTCGGCAAGCTGTAGTGATGAAACATAATACGATGTATTATCGAGTTATAGGAGAGACTATTGAAGTCTTATCTTTCTTTTCGAATAGGCAGAGCGAAGGTAAAAGAAGATTTTAGGGCCTTTTTGCTAGCGAATTTTTTCATTTCCTAGATTTCTTCACATAGCCATAAATCCCTGCCACACCTACAATCAACAATGCAATACCAATTCCCCATTGCAAGGGGCTATTCATGGATTCTTTGGCAGCTAAATAGGAACTAGCTAATACTCCAGCCGCGAAGGCAATCACGGTGCGGGTAAGCATCCCGGGAATTCCGTAGACCAACACTTTCCACAGCTTGATATTCATATTGGCAAAGAGGAAGTTGGAAACGGCGAAAGGGACCACAGGAGAGATTCTGACAAAGAACACCAAGGAGCCTTCCTTTCCTTTGCGCGACTCCAGTGCAGCATGAAACTTCGGGTTTTTCTTGAACAACTTTTCCGTCAGGCCCATATTGGTCAGTTTGCCCAGCACATATCCAAGTATGGAGGCCAGTGAATAACCCAAAATCAAAAATGGTAAGGATACCCAACCGAAATAGAAACCAGAAGCTAAGGCAATCAGCGTAGTGGGAAGAAGCGCCAAGCCCATCAATAGGGCTCCAATCACCGTGTAAATGAAGTAATCTAAGGCGGTGTGAAGCCGGTGAACTTCCAGAAAATCATAATTCGCAGCAAAAAACACACTTCCAACAAAAGGCATCAGCGTCACCCAAAGCCATGCAAATATGCCTGAGGGGTGCTTGCCAAAGTACGCGCGGATAGTTTTGAATATCCTGCCCTTTTTTGTAATATTTGAGTTATCAATCATTGATTTACTGGGATTCTCTGCAAGTTTAACAAGCAAAGGCTAAAATCACCCCGAAAATCATAAAAGGTTTTCTATTTCTGAGAAGCCAAAACAGTCTAAACCAATTACGAATGAAATTCGGAACAAAAGCCATACACGCCGGAATAGAGCCGGATCCCGCCACCGGCGCGATCATGACTCCGATCTACCAGACGTCTACTTATGTGCAACAGTCGCCCGGTGATCATAAAGGATATGAGTACTCCCGTACGCACAATCCTACCCGTACTGCCTTGCAAAATAACCTGGCAGCACTGGAAAATGGCAAGCATGGCATATGCTTTTCTTCAGGTCTTGGGGCCATAGATGCGGTGATCAAGCTTTTCAACCCAGGTGATGAGATCATCAGTACCAATGATCTGTATGGCGGGTCTTACCGTCTATTTACCAAGGTATATGAGCGATACGGTATCATATTCAAGTTTGTGCCCATGTCAGATGCGGCGAGCATCGCGGATCATATCACAGAAAACACGAAGATGATCTGGGTGGAGACGCCTACCAATCCGATGATGAATATCATCGATATTGCTGCTGTGGCAAAGCTAAGCACTGGCAACAAAATCATTCTTGCGGTGGATAATACATTTGCCTCTCCTTACCTGCAAAACCCACTGGATCTAGGTGCTGATATCGTGATGCACTCGGTGACCAAATACCTCGGTGGGCACTCCGACGTGGTGATGGGAGCTTTGGTGGTGAATGACGATGAGCTAGCGAAAAAGCTGGTGTTCATCCAAAATGCAACTGGAGCTACTCCAGGCCCTCAGGATTGTTTCTTAGTTATAAGAGGAATTAAAACCCTTCACTTAAGAATGGAGCGCCATTCTCAAAATGGTAAAACAATAGCGGCTTACCTGAAAAATCATCCAAAAGTAGATAAGATTTATTGGCCGGGCTTTGAGAGTCATCCAAATCATGAAATTGCAAAAAAGCAGATGCGTGATTACGGAGGAATGATATCCTTTACTCTAGTGGGTAATAAAGAATCTGCTGCGAGAAAAGTGATGGAAAGCTTTCAGATTTTTGCGCTGGCCGAATCCCTTGGAGGTGTAGAATCCCTGTGTGGACACCCAGCATCCATGACCCACGCGAGTATCCCAAAAGAAGAACGTGAGAAAGTAGGCTTGGTGGATTCTTTGATCAGATTAAGCGTAGGTGTAGAAGATGCTGAAGATTTGAAGAACGATCTGGCAAATGCCCTTTCGAAGATTTAAGAACTAATTACTATAAATCAATAGCCGCTTTTGGAGACAAGAGCGGCTATTTTTTTATAACAAATAGTGATGAATGATATGGAACTGGGCTTTGTGAAAAGGAGAATAGTATTATTTCAAGCCGAGGAAGGATAGTAGCCATTCGCCATAGCCACCTCAAATTTCGCACACAACCAGATGGCAGCTAGGTCAAAAAATATAGTGTGTTATTTTTTATCAGTTATGCTAATGCTAGCGCCTGAACAACATTCACGAAAAATAGTAAGTGCTTTGATTGTTTTGTTGCTTCTTTCATGAGCTAGATCAATCAAGGACATTAAGGGACTACGTAATGGGAAAGTTTCATCCTTCGTATATGCTGACACGAAGACCTTCTCCAGTAATTTCCCAGCAATTGGGCCTTTATGAACGATGCTTAAGATTTTTCCATAAACTGGTGGTGCAAACTTATCATACAGCTCTGGGGTGAGTTTGCGATTAGGTTGCTTATTCTCTTGATTTTTATCCGGCTGCATACTAGTTCAATTTTGGTCTTTTTATTAAGGTATGAAATATCCTGTTTTTAGCTACACATAGACTTACTGCAAAAAAGCATGAATAGCATGGACGGTTTCAGCAGGATGGCTCATATGTGGACAATGGCCATGCGCTTCTAACACTGTTAATGTATTGTTTCTGGTATTTGCATTTATGTATTGACCCACAGACATTGGTGCTATCATGTCATCAGAACATTGAATCGTTAAGCTTTCAACAGAAATTAAAGGAAGGTCTTTTCTATTATCTGACAAAAAAGTCACTCTAGCGAATTGCTTAGCTATGAGCGGATCAATTACGCAAAAGCTAGTTGATAATTCACTGGTAAGTTCTTCCCCATTTTGAGCATCCATTAGATCTGGAGCGAGCGATCTGGCCCAGCTGATATAATCTTCTTCCATCACCTCCAGCAATGAGTCTATCGTTTCCTGATCAAATCCTCCTGTGTAATCTCCTGAACTTATATAGCATGGAGATGGGGATATGAAGACAAGTTTTTCAAAAATATCCGGTCTCTTTATGGAAGCCAAAGCCCCTATCATACAGCTTACCGAGTGCCCAATAAATATTGCATTTCTTAACTCCAATGCATCGCATACTTCTATAATATCATTTACGTAGCCATCTAATGAGGCATATTTTTGGGGATCGTAGGATGCCAAATCAGATTTCCCCGCTCCGACAAAATCAATAAAAACAAGCTTGTAATCTTTGGTGAAAAAATTCTGAATGTGATTCCAGGCATTTTGATCACATCCGAAACCATGGGCAAACAATAGCACTTTACTTCCCTCGCCTAAAACATTTACATTGTTTCTTTTCAAGACACTTGTCATACATTCTTAAAGGTTTATCTTTTTAATACTTACTAAAAATACAATAACCATTCCTTTAAAGATCCTAGCTTCCCCTAGCCTAACTATAGATCTCAATAAAGGTTTTGGTTAACACTGGCGTAAACAGTACTCCTAGGTTTCTATTCAGGGCAGATCTCCTCTAGACGTAGCTTTAAGGAGATTATGATAGCAGCTTTCTATCTGATAAATTACCTTTTAGTTTGCATAGAGACATTTCATTGGGTAGTTGAAAATCTTATTTACTTACTTTCAATAAGAAGAAAACCCAGATCCGAAATGGTTAAAATTCCTAAACCCCAACCACATTTACCAAGAAATCCGGAAATTGAAAGCATTAGTATTTGAGAGTAAAAACTAAAAATGTCCAGCTTCTGGAGAAGCAAGACAACTGTATCCATCATATGCTAGAAATCCAGCACTTCAAAAAAACATACCCAACGGGCTTTCAAATGGAGATTGACTCACTCCATTTGGCCAAAGGCATACATCTAATCAAAGGCGAAAATGGCTCAGGAAAGTCTACGCTATTGAAAGCCATTTCCGGGATTCATGAATTTGAAGGTGAGATTATTTTAGATGGCGTTTCACTGAAAAAAGAACCTATCTCCTTTCGCAAGCTTGTCAATTACTCAGAAGCAGAACCCCTATTTCCGGATTTCCTAAGTTTGGATGAGTTGATAGCTTTTGTCTCCAAAACCAATGGAGCTGACGATTTGCAAATCAAATCTTTGAAAGAGATCTTGGGAATTGGTGACTATTCCAACAACGCTATTTCTACCTATTCCTCCGGGATGTTGAAAAAAGCGGGATTGATTTTAGGTTTTCTGGGCAAGCCAAGCTTGATCATTCTGGACGAACCCTACACTACTATCGATGTGGGTTCGCAGAAGCGACTTACCGAATTGATTAATCAGCAACTTCAAAATGGAGTAAGCTTTCTGCTCACTTCCCATATCGCGGATTTCGAAGAATTTTTCGCCTATGATTCTGTACTCACTATCGCTGATGGCAACCTGATCCAAAGTCATGAATGAGCTATTTTTCAAGACTTTTGTAATCACTTTCTACCGGGCTTTTCTGGGCTTTTTCATCTTAGTCATCGTGGTTTTCGGTGTCTTTATGGAAATGAAGCAGCACCTCATGATAGCCGAGCGACTCCTTCAGAATTCTACTGGTTTTTATGCTATCCTGCTAATTTTCCTGGCCTATACTTTCGCTCAAAAACGATTTCAGTTTCGGCTCCTGAATGATAAGCATTATAGAATCTTTCATCAGCTGGGCTTTTTCACTTGGCCCCAACTTGGCCGAAACTTCCTGCCCGTTTGGCTAGCAAATCATGCCCTGATTTTAGTCTATTCGGTTTTGCTGACTTATGTAGGAATCGGTATTCGCACAGGAGGAAAGCTTGGGATACTCTGGCTTTTTCTCATTGGTATTTTCTTGGCTGATATCACTATCCTTTATTTCAAACTCAATAAACCTTTTCCCGAAAGCACCCGAGTTAGACCTGCCATTTTCAAGAAGCTGAAGTTTGAATTTTGGTTTTTGATGCATTTGAGAGAAAACAGAACGCTGCTAATTCTGGGAGTGAAAGTCATCAGCATCCTTTTGCTGAATGGGTTCTTCTACATTTTTCACTCTGGAGAATTTGATCTGCGATGGCTGGAGTTCGGCTTACTATGCGCTGCCTATGTTCATTTCCCACTTTGGCTGGAGAAAGATGGGTTTGAATCAGAACAACTGAGCTATTTCCGCAACATGCCGATCAGCTACCCAAAAAAGTTGTGGCAACATACCCTATCAATAGTCCTTATTCTTTTTCCTGAAATAGCCTTGGTAGTCTATAAATATGGGGCTATTGAAAACCTATCTGAATCATTCTTTTTACTCATTCTTTTGATCTCGATAAACATGGGATTGTATGGACTCATCAAGCTAAGAGATAATCAAGAAAGAGCTCTGAAATCATCCTATTTGGCTTTTTTCTTTCTATTTCTCCTCGTGATTTTCGGAGTTCATCCAGCTATCATTTCAGTTATTTGCGTACTTCCATTTTTGATCTCCATACGATCAGGGTATTCAGTCTGAGACTCATGCTTTAAAGTCAGAACCGGATCTTAGTATTGCGTAGATCATCATAAACAAACTTTGCTTCACCATCTTGAATTCCCCATTTTTGGTAAGAATAAAACTTCTTAAATATGCGATTGTACTTAACCCTATTTTTTCTTTTTAGTATGTCCTTTCTTTTTGCTCAGGAATCTCTTGTTTTTGAAGCCGGAAAAGAAGGTCATGCGACTTATAGAATCCCCGCAATTATCAGCCTTCCAGAGGGCAAACTTTTGGCTTTTGCGGAAGGCAGAGTGAATGGATCAAATGATTACGGAGATATTAATCTTGTGCTGAAAAGAAGTAAGGATCAAGGTGAAAAATGGTCTCCTCTCCAAACCATTGTCGATTTCGATAGCATCCAAGCAGGCAACCCCGCACCAGTGCTCGATCTGTTTGATCCAGCTTATCCGAATGGGGTCGTTTATCTATTTTACAACACCGGAAATAATCATGAATATGAAGTTCGGATGAACAAAGGCGTACGGGAAGTCTGGATGATCAAATCTTTTGACCTAGGCTCAACTTGGGATGAGCCTATCAATATCACCAGCCAAGTACACAAGCCAAACAACCCTGATTTCAATCCTGCCTATACAAACTCCGCCGACTGGAGACACTATGCCAATACGCCTGGGCATGCCTTCCAATTTCAAAACGGAGAATATCAAGGCAGAATATATGTCGCAGCTAACCACTCATCCGGAGATGCCAAATCCGATTGGTCGGATTATCAAGCGCACGGTTTCTATACAGACGACCATGGCAAGACCTTCAAAATCTCCGAATCAATTGAAATCCCTGGATCAAATGAATCTATAGCCGCCGAACTTCCCGATGGCAAAATGATCATGAGCACTCGAAATCAACGTGGAGATATCCGTCAAAGAATTCTTGCCTATTCTGAAGATGGAGGTGCTACTTGGTCGGAGCAATATTTTGAGGAAAACCTACCCGATCCAGTATGTCAAGCTTCCATACTTTCATTCGAAGATTCAGATGGCAGCACCATTTTGGCACATGCGAATAATGCAAATACTAGTCAACGAAATGACCTCACTGTCAAATTCAGCTCGGATCTCGGTAAGACTTGGATAGAACCTGTTTTGATCGACCGCAAGGATATTTCAGGCAATACTTCTTGGACAGCTTACAGCGACTTGGTTTGGCTTGGGGGAAAAGAGTTAGGAATTCTCTACGAGCGGAACGATTACATGCAGATTGTTTTCAAGAAAATCCTGAAATAGAAGCAGAAAAAATGCTTTTAGAAGCAAAGGATGACTTTTGTCATGGGTTGCTAAATAGAATTGAAATAAGTTTCCATTCTAAAAACCACCCAATATGATAACCCCTACTAACTTCGGCCGTATTTCCCTTTTCATCATCTATTTCTGGTTTGGAATCCTCAAAGTCATCGGGATATCACCTGCTGAAGGATTGGTGGAAAATCTATTCGTAGAAACCTTTGGCACCTTTATAGACTTCAAGATTTTCTGCCTTGGATTTGGGGCCTTCGAATGCTTCATAGGCATACTTTGGCTTTTCCCAAAAATGACCAAACTGGCTTTCTATCTATTGATTGCTCACATGATTAGCACATTTTTACCCGTGTTGATTTTGCCTGAGGCGATTTGGCAAGCTTGGTTCACTCCCACTTTAGTCGGGCAGTATATCATCAAGAACTTCGCTCTTATTTCTTTGGCTTGGTTTATTCTAAAAACCTACCCAAGACAAAGTACTCTAACAAGCGAGGTAAAATTGGAAGATAGTTTTGATAAGATCCTTGTCAAATAATTCCAAAGGTTAATTACTTCATACATCTATCAATGGAGTTAGGGTTATTCTATATCTTTTGGAAAGAAACCCAAGTAAACCATGAAATCAACTTCCCTCAAACTCCTTATTGTCTGTTATGGAATTTTACTTTTTGTGGCATGTTCTGCTCCTGAGGAAAAGACCACGGAAGACACACAGACTAGATCTGACACCTTATTGAAGGATTATGTCAATGGTTCTAGCCCGGATTTTTCTTACGAAATCGTCCACTCGGTGCCTGGCGAGGAATATGACTTTCATGTGCTGCGGATGGTTTCACAAAACTGGCTAACCACTGCTGAAGTCGATCAAACCGAGTGGTGGCATTGGATCTCAGTGGTGGTGCCAAAGAATACGCCTTTCACCACGAGCCTCATGTGGATCGGTGGAGGAAGTACAAATACTAAGATGCCTGAGAAACCAGATGCCTTGATTTTAGCGGCTGCGATGCAGACCAATTCTATCGTGGCGCAAATTCATAATATCCCTTTTCAGCCTTTAACTTTTGTAAATGATCCCTTGGGAAAGCGAACGGAAGATGCAATTATCGCGTACGGCTGGCGCAAATTTCTCGAAGGAGGAGCCAAAGATGAAGATGCAATCTGGCTGGCAAGATTCCCGATGACCAAGGCTGTGAAGCTCGGAATGGATGCAGTAACTGATGCTGTGGAGAAGAATTACCAAAAGAAGCTCGATTCTTTTGTAGTAGGTGGAGCTTCCAAAAGAGGCTGGACTACCTGGACTACAGCAGCCGCAGATGACCGGGTGGTGGCCATTATCCCAGTAGTGATCGACATGCTCAATCTCGATGAATCCTTTGCGCATCATTGGAAAAACTACGGCTTCTGGGCTCCTGCTGTCAGCGAATATGTGGAAGAAGGTGTGATGGATTGGATGGGGACTCCGGAGTTTGACCGACTGCTGGAGATTACCGACCCATATTCATTTAAGGCTGATTTAGATATGCCCAAGCTTCTAATCAATGCAGCCGGAGATCAGTTTTTCCAGCCAGACAGCTGGGAGTTTTATTGGAATGAACTAGTCGGCGAAAAGCACATGCAATACGTACCGAATTCTGGGCATGATGTATCCGAGTCAGATGCGCTGCCAAATATGATCGCCTTTTATGCTTCGGTTTTGAATAAAACTGCAAGACCAAAATACGACTGGAAAGTTTCCGATGATAAAATCCAATTAACACTCGATCCAGCAGATAAGCCTATCTCCGTCAAGGCTTGGACCGCCTATAATCCAGAAGCCCGTGACTTCCGAGTGGATGAGTTTGGGCCTAATTGGAAAGCTGAAGAAATGCAGATCAACGAATCCGGCACCTATGAATTGGCTCTCGAAACTCCCGAATCGGGTTTTAAAGGATATTTCATCGAAGTGACTTTTGCAGGAAAAACTCCACTGAAAATCACGAGTGGCGTAGAAGTAATGCCAAGAACTTATCCTTTCCCTGAATACGAACCAAAAGAGATCTTGGAGGCCGTAGGGAATTGAATCAAAGGGGTGAGATTTAATTTCACCCCACCAACTCCTTTTCTATCTCTTCCAAGGACTTGCCTTTCGTCTCAGGCAACACATAGTAAATCACCACAAAACCAAAGGCACAAATAGCGCCATACAGCCAGAAGTTATTTGCCCAACCTAGATTCTCACGGATCGCTGGAAAGAAATAAGTCAAGGTGAAGTTCCCAACCCAGTGCGCCAGCGCTCCTATGGAAATCGCAGCGCCACGGATACGTGTGGGGAAAATCTCTGAAAGCACTACCCAAAGCAAGGGCGCCAACGTGAAGGAATAAAACATCACATTGGTCAATACAGCAAATACTACCGCATTTCCACCAAGATCTATGTAGAAAAAGTAACCAATCAGACCATACAAAATCGCCATTGCGGAAGTACCGATCAGCAGGAGTTTCTTCCTGCCAAATCTATCCACTGTGAAAATGGTGATGAACACCGATAGCACCATCACCCCACCAATCACCACGATATTCAGCATCATCTGCTTGAGATTATAACCTGCAGCCTGGAAGATATCCGCAGCGTAATAGATCACCACATTAATCCCGCTCCATTGCTGGAGAAAAGCCAGGAAAATACCGATTCCAAGTAGCTTCATAATTCGCTTCTGAAATAATTCCTTCAGATTCACCTGACCAAAATCACCTTCTTTCAAAGTCGTTTTCACCTCGGCGATAGAGTCTTCGGCATAGGCATTCCCACCGATTCTTTGGAGAATGGTACGCGCTCGACCTTCTTCCTTATTCTTGATCAACCAAGGCACGGACTCAGGCACAAAAAACATCAACACAAAAAACAAAAGCGCTGGAATTGCCTCAGCAGCAAACATCCATCTCCAGCCATTTTGCCCAGACCAACTCACGGCGATCATCTCGAAAGTTGCATTATCAGGCAGTTGTGTATCCGCAAGAGAAATCTGCCAGTTGATCAACTGAGCCAGCAAAACTCCGATCATAATTAGCAGCTGGTTAATCGTCACCATTTTGCCGCGCTTCTCTGGAGGTGAAAGTTCGGCGATGTAAAGCGGTGAGAGGTTTAGGGCTACTCCCATCGCTACGCCACCGATGATTCTGTAGAAATTGAATTCCCAGAAAGTCCCAGCCAAGGCAGTTCCTATAGCCGATATGGAAAACAATAAACCAGAGGCAATGAGCAATCTTTTCCTCCCTAACTTATCCGAAATCAAGATGCAAATCCCCGCTCCGATCATGCAGCCAATCAAAGCTGAGCTTGTCCCCCAACCCTGATCGCCCACCGAAGTAATATTAAAAAAAGGCTCGTAAAATGGCTTTGCTCCACCAATCACCACCCAATCGTACCCAAATAAAAACCCTCCCAACGCTGCAGTGAGGTTAATCAGCCAAAGATAAGTTTGGTTGTAAGTATAGGTAGGCTTCATGGGTTCAGGTTAGGGTTTGAGAAAAAGCATAAAATCGAAGCGATAAAATAGGGCTTTTTAGGATTTTACCAATCCTGTGCTCAACCTATATGAATGAATCCATTAGTTTACTCTTTCAGAAATAGGCTAAAGCTTAGACTCACAAATAAAGATTAGCATTTATATTAGTCTATTATTCGACTGCAACAGACTATGAGTCAAATCTCTAAATCGTTTATAGATAATATCCGGCAAATCATTTCGCAAGCGCAATCAAATGCGGTTCGGGCGGTAAATCATGAACGAGTGCTAATGTATTGGGAAATCGGTAGGCACATCGTGGAAGAAGAGCAAAACGGAAAAGAACGTGCAGATTACGGGACTTTCCTACTAAAAAACTTGGCTGAAGTCCTAGAAAATGACTTCGGTAGCGGTTATTCTTTTAGACAACTTAATTTTTGCCGGCAGTTTTACCTCACCTTCCCAATAATGAACGCACTGCGTTCACAATTAAACTGGACTCAATACCGACTGTTGATTCGTATAGAGGATGTAGACAAAAGAACCTATTATATAGAAGAAACCTGCAATAACAATTGGAGTGCAAGACAATTGGAAAGACAAATTAACAGTCAGTTATACGAACGTCTTTTGCTTAGTAACGAGAAAGGGAAAGTTCTTGCGGTAGCAAAAAAAGAAGCTCAACCTGAAAGTCCAAGAGAAATAAGTAAAGACCCCATGGTGCTGGAGTTTTTAGGATTAAAACCACAAGCCTCATACTATGAAAAAGATCTGGAAAATGCGCTAATCACCAATAATCAATCCTTTTTATTGGAGCTAGGTAATGGCTTCTCATTTGTAGCCAGACAGAAAAGAATTCAACTGGAAGATGATGCGTATTTCATAGACTTGGTTTTTTACAATCGGCTACTTCGGTGTTTTGTATTGATAGAAATAAAAACACACAAGCTGACACATCAGGATTTAGGACAACTGCAGATGTACGTCAATTACTACGATCGAACTGAAAAGCAGGCAGATGAAAATCCTACGATCGGTATTATACTCTGCGCTGATAAAAACAATACCATGGTGGAATTTGCTCTACCCAAACACAACACCAATATCCTAGCAAGCAAATACCAATTATACCTCCCTAAGAAAGAGGAAATTGAGAAAGAATTCGAAAAAATCATACAAGACAGCTAAGGAATTCGTCACCCACTACTAACCAAAAGTGTAAGGCTAATCAGCCAAAGGTAAGTTTGGTTGTAAGTATAAGTAGGCTTCATGGGTTCAGGTTAGGGTTTGGGAAAAAGCATAAAATCGAAGCGATAAAATAGGACTTTTTATGATTTCAGCAATCCTGTACTTGCCTATGGATGAAACCGTCAAAGAAGTATAGCAGTAAGCAAGGATCAGAGAAAAAGGTCTGCCTCCAATTTGATTTTATAGGTGTTAGTGAATCGCTGCACTTATTTGACAAACCTGCCAGTCCGGCAGGCGGGTTTGCAAAGCCACATGACTTATCACGCCCAACGGGAAGCTAACCCACAACCCAAGCTTTGCAAAAGAGCCAAATCTCCTTCTTTCAATTATCATTATGTTTTATATCATATTAGTCAGGTCAAAGCTGACCTTATTACTATGAATACTAAATATGATAATTATTTTTCGTATCATTATGATCAGGTTAAACCTGACTTATAAACTATGAAACATAAGTTGATATCTACACAATCAAATGAGATTCTATCTTTCTTCAATCAGATGAATAAGGATTGTTTTGATTATGCTGAGGCTAAGATAGCTTTGCCGAATTCCAATGAGAGTGCTTTAAAAGAGCTTCTTAGTGACATGGTAAAAAGAGGGCTTCTGATGCGCTTAAAAAAAGGATTGTACTACATCATACCTTATGAGCAAGAGGCAGAATTTTTTATGCCTGACTGGCATATAATCGCAGAGCATTTAACAAAAGGAACTAAACATTACATCGGCTACTACTCTGCTTTACAAATACATAACCTGATAACTCAACCTTCACTAAAGGAACAAATCGTAGTTGCAAAACAGATGCGACCATCAACCCTAAAGATTAAGAACACATCTTTTCAATTCATTTACCACAACGAGAAACACTTTTTTGGTTCTAAGAAAATATGGATTGATAGTTTCAATAAAGTTGAGTGCTCTGATCTTGAAAAGACATTTATCGATTGTTTATTCAAACCTGATTATGCAGGAGGTATTGTTGAAGTCGCAAGGGCAATATATACTTCTAAGGATAAAATCAAATTCGACAAGCTCCTTGAATATACACAACGCTTTAATTCACAAGCAGTGATCAAACGATTGGGATTCCTTCTTGAAACACTCGAAATAGAATCGGGCATTACCAAAAAATTACAAAAAGCGAAAACAGCCTCTTACGTCCTGCTAGATACTGAATTACCGAAATCGGGCAAGATGATAAGCCGATGGAGCATTCAACAGAATTTAGAAACAGAAACCATTAAATCTGCCATTTACACATGATCAAGCCGGGAGAAATACAAAACAAAGCACGAGAAGTTGGTGTGCGAGACCAGCAGATTGAAAAAGACTATATCCTTTCTTGGATACTACAAGGCATTGCTCAACATGAGCAGCTTTCAACAGTCCTAGTCTTTAAAGGTGGAACGGTATTGAAGAAGGTCTACTTCGAAGATTATCGATTTTCGGAAGACCTTGATTTCACTTTACTTGATAATCATATTTCGAATGAACAAATCTTTGAATGGTTCTCTGAAGTGTTTGAATACATCCGTGATGAAGCCAATATACCTCTTGAAATCATTGACAACAATGAACATGAAGATGGGGGTATCAACTTTTACATTAGTTACATCGGCCCACTTGGAGGAATAGGTGCTAATAAGCGAGTTAAAGTTGATATTTCCAGAAGTGAGCAATTACAATTTGAACCTGTCATGCAAGGCACTTTCTTGTGTTACTCAGATCAGGAAGAACACCAATTGCTCTGTTACCCACTTGAAGAGGTCTTAGTCGAGAAATTGCGAACAGTAATGCAACGAATGCAAGCAAGAGATTTCTACGACATCTGGTATTTATTGGAAATCCATGAAATGGATGTTGCTTTTTGCGCGATTGAATTCAGAGCAAAATGTGAAAGCAAAGAAATTGACCCAGCAGATTTTCATAACAAACTTGCACAGCGATTACCGCAATACAAGGGTCGATGGAAAGCATCCATGGCAGACCAAATACAAAATTTGCCGGACTTTGACCAAGTAGAAAGAGAAGTTATGCGACACTTAAAGAAAATGGAACTTGCATGAATATCGCCCAAATAGAAAAGAACTTGCAAAAGCTGATGAAGTCCTTAGCCAAGGAAAGCTTCATCTATGAATTGCTTTTAGCTTATAGATCTCCTAAGGCTTCCGTAACCCTTTTGCAAAAAGGGAACTTGAATCTTCCAAAAAATGAAGGTGAAATCATCTGGAAAAAGAAACTCCTTTTCAAAGAGGAATACAAAAAAGATTTGCACATCCTCCGTCTCTGAAATAACAAAGAAAATAAAGCACAACGACCGTTTTTTAATTGTCACTGATTATAAGCTTCTGCTAGGCATCGACACCAAAACAGATGACAAATTGGACATTGAGCTTAAGGACTTACCTAAACATTATGACTTCTTCTTGCCGTGGGCGGATATGGCGAAAGCCCAGCATGCGAATGAGAATCCGGCCGATGTAAAAGCGTCCGAAAAAATGGCCAAACTTTTTGATGAAATCAAAAAAGACAATCCAGATGATTCTCCTGAATTCACACACGGTCTCTATGTTTTCCTTTCCCGTTTGCTGTTCTGGTTTTTCGCAGAATACACCGAAATATTCAAAGCCACTCCCATCGCTACGCCACCGATGATTCTATAGAAATTGAATTCCCAGAAAGAACCAGCCAAGGCAGTTCCTATAGCCGATATGGAAAACAATAAACCAGAGGCAATCAGTAATCTTTTCCTTCCTAACTTATCCGAAATCAAGATGCAAATCCCCGCTCCGATCATGCAGCCAATCAATGCTGAGCTTGTTCCCCAACCCTGATCGCCCACAGAAGTAATATTGAAAAAAGGCTCGTAAAATGGCTTGGCTCCTCCTATCACCACCCAATCGTATCCACCCCCCACCCCCCAATGCTGCAGTGAGGCTAATCAGCCAAAGATAAGTTTGGTTGTAAGTATAGGTAGGCTTCATGGGATCAGGTTAGGTTTTGGGAAAAAGCGTAAAATCGAAGCGATAAAATAGGGCTTTTTAGGATTATAGCAATCCTGCGCTTGGTCTGGAAGAAATCGTCAAAGAAGTATAGCAGCGAGCGAGGATCATAGAAAAAGGTCTGACACTTGGTGATTTACTCCCTAAAAAAAGCATAAAATACCCTGTACAGGGTATTAATATTAACTAAAAACTTCCTTTCTTGAAAGGCTGAATCTTCAGGGGATGAAAGCTGAGATTTTGAAGAGAATAAAATGATTAACTTAAAAGAAATATGGGCTACTAGCTGGACATATACAGATGTTGGCAGTAATTTGAATAAAACATGAAGCAGAATCAAATAATCACTAAAGAAGAATTTATTGGCTTTCACGAACCACTTTTAAAAGGTTACAGTGTAACCTTTAAAAATGAAATAGCTACTCTAAATACTATGTGCGATATCTTGTTTGCAAAAAATGAGAATATAACCATTACTGAGCTTCAAAGTATCTCAGAAAATCAGAAAGACCTTCATATCAAATCCTTCCTTTACAGATTTCTTGGGACTCGTGAGATTTTATTTTGTAGAGATAACGATTTGCAACTTGACGTGAAAAAAGTGTGGCTATTAATATCTAAATCAATCAGAGTAATTCATTCAACATACACTATTTCATCTATTGGTTCCCAAGGTTTTCTATCAATTCCTTTATTCAAAAATGAAGAAAAATTAAAAACCTTCGACTTTTTGAGATTACACATATGGGACGATTCACTTAATGAGTATATGGACTTGCAAAAAGTTGAAGACTTCTCAATTCATTCTCACACCTTCTTTGCCAGAAGTTGGGTTTTAACAGGTAAAATTATCAACGACAGGTTTGAGTTTAATAAGGATTCAGATAATGCAGAACATTCATTTTTTAAAGTCGTCTATAATGACTCGTTGAATGAAGTCAACCAGCATACTTCAAAAGCTGTAAATGAGAATATTAATGCTGAATTAATAAAGGTCAGTGAAGAAGTTCATCATGCAATGGCGGTTTATGAAATTAAACCGAGTAAGCTTCATAAATCAGGTCATATAAATTCTCCGCAATGCTCGGCAACTTTTTTTTCATTCACAGGAAAGGATGGTTTAGGGGAATCTTTTGTTATAGGTCCAAAGCAAATAAAAGAATCTGAAGTAAACAGAAAAATGAATATCTCTCCAATATACCTTTTGGATAAAATCGATAGTCAATTATGAATAAAAAAGAACTTATGCTTTTAGATTGGATGAGAAAGGTTCATCAGCTTGAATATGCTCATTGTTTCCAGTCTATATCTTTCAGTGAAATAGAACGTAGAACAGGAATACTAGCTTTTTTTTTATCTACTGTTGTTGCTTTTACTTATCGTTTTCCATTCATAGAACAACCTTGGGTCAAAGAATATATTTTGCCTTTGATCTTGTTTGCTGTAGCTATTTTAACAGGTTATCAATCGTTTATTAGGCCAGGAGAGAAAGCAGAGAAACACAGAGAATTAGGAATAGAATATGAGAGAATTCGACATCAAATAGAAATTATTTTAACGACACTAATGAGTCATCCAGAACTTGACAACCACATTAATTCAGTTAAAACAAGATGGGACTCTTTGAAAACTATGTATGTTAAAGAAAGTCATTTTGATGATGCTAAAAAAAAGGTTAAATCTTTTAATAAATATCCTAAAGAACTAGATTTTATACCTGACAATAAATAAAAACTACAGCCAAGAAGATTATAGTGCAAACCCTGTGGCATAGGCAGCTTATGCAAAAGGTTATACACAATTGTAAATCACCTTCAAGAAACATGATAAAGAAAGTTAATTCTATAAAGAAAGTTGGGGTTTTTGATGACTTCCATTGGGGTGATCTACCAGACTTAACTGTAAAAAATATATTATATGGCTGGAACTATTCTGGCAAAACAACTCTTTCCAGAGTTTTCGCTTGTATTGAGAATAAATCTGTAAACCCACACTATCCAGAAGGGGAATTCAACGTTGAATTGACGAATGATGAAGTACATACTAACTACACTCAAAACAATATAAGCGAATGTGCTATTGTGGTCAGAGTTTTTAATGAAGACTTTAAAGAAAAGAACATAAGCTGGAATGGCCAAGAATTTAATCCAATTCTTCTACTTGGAGAAGAAAGCATTGAAACACAAGCTAAAATTGATGAGTTAAACACTAAATTAATCTCTATCCAAGAAAAAAAGGAACAATGTGTCAGGGAAGAGGCTTCTACAAAAGAAAATTATGAAAGTAAACTCTCGCAAAAAGCTACATCCATAAAGGAAACCTTAAGAATTGGTAATTTCACAAAGATTCACTTCAAACCAATCGTCAATGCAATGGAAGATAATTTTGAGTCTTACAAAATTGATGACAACAAAATTGACGAACAAATTGCTATAGCCACATCAACGGATAAGTTAGATCCAATAGAAGAATTAACCTTCACTACTTTATATAACACCCTATATAACCGAACCAAAGCTGCTTTAAAAAAGATTCCATCAGTTAGTAATATTATTAAAAAATTTGAAGAGAATGAGGATTTATCTAATTGGGTCAGTCAAGGGATCAAGTTTCACAGGCCCAATGAAGAATGTAATTTCTGTGGAAACAATTACAGTCAAGAACGTAGCGATGAACTCCATAAACACTTTTCAGAAGAATATAATGCTCTAATAACTGAAATAAAAGGAGTTAGAGAAGATATCTCATCTGCAAACATCGAATTTGTCAAGCCAGATAAAACCAGATTCTATAAGAGTTTAGCTAAAAAATTTGAATCAAACTCGGCTGCTTTAGAAATTGAAATAACAAAACACAATACTTTACTTAGCGATCTAGACAAACTTTTAAGAATCAAAGAAACAAGTGTCTTTGATAAATTAGACATTCACGATAATCAGAATAATCTAGAAGATTTAACAAATAAATTAGAAGGCTACGTTGCTATTATCAAAGAGCACAACAAACTGACAGAAGAGTTCGAGGAAGGTAAATCTAACGCCATTGAGTCCCTAATAAAGCACTATGCTTCATTTTTCATTATAGATAATGATTATTTCAATCTTAAGAAAAAAGAACATGTTTATGGATTACTTAAGGATCGATATACTGGCTGGATTATCACTATAATAAATGAAACTAGTATTCTAGAGGCGTCTATAAGTACAGCGCACAAAGGAAAGGATGACCTAAATAAGTTCATTAAGGCTTTCTTGGGTGGAGACCATATTAAAATTGAAGTTGTCTTGAATGGAGATGATAACGAACGATTTGTATTAAAACGGGGAGAAAATAATGCAAATAACCTTAGTGAAGGCGAAAAGTCCGCTATAGCATTTTCGTATTTCCTAATTAAATTGAAGGAACATCCGATTGAAGAAACAGTGGTTTATATTGATGATCCAATATCTAGTTTAGATAGCAATCATATTTATCACATATATCATTTAATCAATAGTTGCTTTTTTTATTTTGACGATACAGAAGGTGATAGCGGTGCAAACAAAACACGATGCAAACAAATATTTATTTCGACACACAACTTTGAACTACTCTCTTTGCTTAAAAAATTACCTTCCAATAGGCAGTTTATTAAGACTACCAACTTACAGGTGATTAGAAAGGATAAAGACAATAGCACAATAGTACCAATGAATAGGCTTTTTCTAGATTTCGAGAGTGAGTACAATTATCTTTTTACTCTCATTAATGAGCAGGCTGGATTGAACGCTGCTGATGGTGAGAGTCAAGTCCAATTCCTACTTTTACCAAATGCAGCAAGAAAATTTTTAGAAACTTATACTCTTTCTAAAATCCCTGTAAATGTTGGTGTGGAAAAAAGAGCAGTTAAGCTTTTTGGAGAAGAAGCGATTGAAATTGTTAAATTTTTACATCATCACAGTCATCAAGAGAGTGTTGATGGCCTTGGTCATCATGATGGTAGTATATTCAATCTAAATACAGTTTGTAAAGAAATAATAACATGGTTGCAAACCAATGATCAAATGCACTATGAAGCTTTAACAGGCTCCATTTCTATTCGATAATAAACTCACTAACCCTAATTTCGAGGTATTTTTATCAAAGAATAAATACGCATGTCAAAACCAATAAACAATCCTTCGGATCGCAAACTCTTATTTATAGCGAGACTTTATCCAATTTGACCTACAACAGGATTCAATTCCGTATCGATCATCTCGCCATTCTTCGCTCCAGGGCACCAAGTATTCCAATCATGGATTTGGTTTTCATTCTAGTTTAGCGGCAGCAACCATTATTACAAAAAAGTATAAAATACCCTATACAGGGTATGAATTTTAAGTCAAAACTTACTTTCTTGGAGGACTGAATCTTCAGGGGATGAGAGCTGAGATTTTGGAGAGAATACAAGATATATAGGGAATATAATCAACTAGTTTAGTATACACAGATGTTAGGCGAAATCTAAAATGAAGATGATAACCACAGAACAAGAACTTATTGAGAATCTAAAAACTCTCGAATATTATTTGGTTAACGGAAACGAGGATCACTCGGAAAAGACGACTTCACTCGTGAAAGATGGAACTTGCTTTGTTGCGTATCATACAGAAGAAGAAATTCGATTTGCACCGAGTCGGTTCATTGGATACTTAAAAAACACCCTTGATAAACACGACCGAAACTCCACAAAACACGGCAGCCGAACAAATCAAGCTATTTCTAAAGTTCTTTCAAACCAGCCAGTCCCAAACAAAAAGCTTGAATCTGAATACAAAATTTACTGTACAAATCTTGGAATATCACCTAACAAGACAGGTGCTTTTGGACATGAAAGAAAATTTTGGCTTCTTAAAATTGACTCGGACTTTGAGGAGAACTTAGAAATGACAGAAGACTTCCCAGAAGGTAAAATCGTAGAACGAAAACATAAAGCCCGCGAACGAAATTCAAAAGTGACTCAAATTGCCAAATCGGACTTTAAGACTAAACACGGACGACTTTGTTGTGAAATATGCGACTTTGACTTTCAAGAACATTACGGAGAACTCGGCAAAGACTTTATCGAAGCTCATCATACTATACCAGTTAGCGAAATGACCGATGGAGACACGACACGACCAGAAGACATTGCACTTCTCTGCTCTAACTGTCACAGAATGGTTCACAAACGAAGACCGTGGTTATCAATAAAAGAACTAAGAAAAATAAAAAAGACTGCGCCTAACAATCTATAAGAAAACATGCCTTTCGGGTCACGTTTCTAAGTGTGGCCGTTAGCCCAAATCCCCCGCTATAGGATTCAATTCCGTATTGATCACCTCGCCGATCTTCGCTCCCGGGCACCAGGTATTCCAGTCGTGAATTTGATTGTCATTCTTGGGATTCATTAGTTTGGCGGTAGCATCCATGTAAATCACCGTCATTACTTTTCGCATCTGATCAGTTTGGTTTGCTCCGGCACGATGGAATACCCATCCTGAGTGGAAACTCACTTCGCCCAAATCAAATGCTTCGATCACATGATCAAAGTTATTGATGCGTAGATTCTGCTTGATTTTCAGCTCAGAATCATCCCCTATCTGCAAGTCTCTTCCGAAAACAATCTGCTGACTTCCGGCAGAAAACTCCAGTGGCCCCATCTCAAGTGGAGTTGCCTGAAGAGGAATCCATACCGTAATCGTATTATCGGTATCAATCGGCCAGTAATACTGGTCTGCATGCCAAGGAGTAATTCCTCCACCCGCCTCTTTGAATAAGGCCTGATCGTGGTAAATCCGAACTTGCTCGCAGCCCATCAAATCCGATGCAATTTGGGCCAAGCGCTTGCTCATCACCAACTTTTTCACTTCCTCACTTTCCGTCCACAAATTGAAAATCTGCAAAAATGCCTTGCTGTAGGTATCACGCTCTTCCATCGGTTTTTCCTGAGTATTTTTCCGCTGAACTTCGGCTGAAATCACTTCATTGAAATGAGCGACTTCCTCAGGACTTAGTACCTGCTTCAGTTTGATGAAGTTGTTTTCCTGGTAAAAAGCTTTGGCCTCAGGAGAGATTGGGTAGTGTTGAGCTAGGTTATTCATGGGTTGGGTTATTTGCACTCAAATTAGCCAGTACATTTTCTTAAAAAAACTCATTCATCAAAAATCAGAAGATAAAGAGAAACTTATTTCAGGATTGATACAGAAGAGATTTTTTTTTACCGCAAAGACGCCAAGAACGCAGAGTTTTTATCGCAGAGTCTTTTTGTTTAAAAAGGAATTTAAGCCTTTGCGTTTTCCTTCGCGAGCTCCGCGACTTTGCGGTTAAAAAAAAGAAGCCTCAACGAACCAATCCGCTTAGGCTTTCTTAAAAGTCAAATTGTACTTGCTTGAGCTTGATGAAGTTGTTTTCCTGGAAAAGCTTTGGCCTCAGGAGAGATTGGGTAGTGATGATCGAGGTTATTCATGGGTTGGGTTATTTGCACTCAAATTAGTAAGCTCAAATTATTAAAAAAAACAGATTTTAATAAAAAGTGATTTTTACCGCGGACGCGCCAAGGCGCCAAAGTGTCTTTCAGAAGTAGGAGTTTTGTTTATATTTTATTTCTTGGTTCTTGTATCTAATTTCTTCGTTCACTTGTGCTGAGCTTGTCGAAGTATCCGTCACTTATGCTGAACTCGTCGAAGCATCGGTCTTCCAGCTATTTTTAAAACTCCGTGTAACTTACAATTATTCTAACCGCTTGTTTGTCTTCAAGTAAGCCATCAAGTTGACAATTTCGTCTTTGGTTAAGTTTTCAAATAATCCGGAAGGCATCATCGATACATCAGTTACTTCTCTTGAAAGGATACCCGATTTGTTAATGATAAGCTGATCCTGCCCCACTATTCGCATGGTGACTTGACGGTCAGTTTCTGAAATGATATTACCCGAATAAGTCCTGCCGTCCCGGGTATTGATTACGACCATTTTATAGTCATCCTGAATTTCTGCACTTGGTTCGAGCACATTCATCAGGATGTATTCCGGATCGGTTCGGTTGGACCCGGTAAGATCTGGTCCGATGATCCCGCCTTCCCCGTACATCTTGTGGCAACTTCCGCAGGATTTTGAAAAGACTGTCTTACCGGTTTTGAGATTGGCCGAATTCAGCGCATTAGAGCTGAGCATTGCGCGGTATTTGTCATAAGCTGCTTGGTTGCTTGGAACTGACTCGATCGGACCCCAAACCTCAATGAAGCCACTCCCGACAACACGGAGAAGCTGCCTGGCCACACTAGCCGGAACTTCGGATTTAGCAACTTTTTTTTCTTTGATTTCCTGAGTCAACATATTTCCGTAGCGTGCTCTTGAGGACAAGGTTTGCATGGCTTCGAGTTTTTCAGTGGGTGAAAATTTAGGATAGTTTTCCAGAAGTAGTTTTCCCAAGGACTCGTTATCAAAAGCTGCGATTGATCGAATGGCATCTATTCTCATTGTTGGTTCCTGAATCAAGGCGGGGATTTCTGCCGGCAATCCTTTTTGCTGCTGGGCAGTGAGGGTTTGCAAGGCTTTGATTCGTTGATCCCGGGCAGCCGACTTATTTTTTAGCATAGCAAAAGCTCTTTGAGTGGCTTCTTTATCACCAAAAAGACTTGAAATTTCTGAAGCCAATGCCTGCTGTTTTCCTCCTGATTTTTGCAGTTTTTCGGCCACAGCTTTCCAGTTAGCCGGAGTTTTCAGATCTGTCCGGCCTTCCATTCCACTCAGCATACCCATCATCAGCATCTCGGTATTTGGGCCTCCTTTACCAATTAACACTACCAGTTTTTCAATTTGATCTCCATCTACAGCTCTTCTTCCCATGTTTTGAGTGACAAAACTGAGTTTGGATTTGGGAGCCAATTCCAGAAATTTATCAGCATTTTGAGCGAAGAGGGGTTCGACACCATACCAAAGCATTTTGGGCAGGTTATGGTCTTTCTCATCCTCGGAATGTTGAATCAGACTTTCTGCCAAAAGCCATTTTTGTGCAGTTGGAATCCTCTGCAAAGCAGCAGTCAGGTAAAGCCGCACCACAGGGGAGGGGTCAGTTCCAGCCATCGATTTAAACTTTGTCAAGGCTTCCTGAGAAGGTTTCATATCCTCACAGAGCAATTGGATAGCCCAAGCCCGGATGTGTTGATCCTTGTCGGAAAGAGAATTGATCAATTCCTTGTCTGTAAAACCCCCGGTTTGATGAAGCGTCCACATGGCACGAAGTCTCCAATCCTGATTATTATCGGTTGAGAAAATCTCCTTTAAAGCCGGATTAGTCTTAGGGTCAAGCTTTTTGTTTACAGCTCGCTTGTGCAGAATTCCCCGTGCCCGACGGGAATGCCAATCAGAGGAATTAGTCTGTAACGCCACCAACTGGGCATCACTCATTTTATTCAAATCAGAATACCTTCCGGGGAAGTTCTGAGCAAGTGATTTTTCAGGCATAATCCTGAAAATCCTTCCTGTTTCCTCATTCAAAACCTCCTTTCCACAGATATCGGCATCGTGCCAATCTAAGGCGTAAAGTCCTCCGTCAGGACCGATTTCCATGCTAAATCCTACCCATTGCGCATTGTTGGCCAACATGAATTCATCTCCATGCTTCCCTTCAAAACCAGAACCTCGGGGAATTAAAATATCCGAAAGAACCCCATGTTCGTGAATGTTTGCCATAAAAATCCGCCCTTGTTCTTCCTTTGGAAAAGCATCGGATTGGTAGACTCGCGCGCCTCCATGGGCAGAACGGTGACTGTGATTGGCGATGGTCTTGATGTCTTCATACACGAAAGGATTGAAATGCTGCCCGCCTTGACGGTGATAAATTCCGCCGGGAACTACATGCCAGAGATGGGGAATCACACATGCACTCATGAAGAGTTGACCTTTGGCGTCATAGTCGATTCCCCAGGGATTGCTGAAGCCATGTGCCACGACCTCAAATCGGTCTTTGACAGGATGGTAGCGCCACACACCGCCGTTGATGTCTACTCCATCTGCTTCCAGCAGGTCTTCCGGGAAAGGATCTTTATGGTAATAAAGCTTAGCATCTCCGCTTGGTTTGCGGATTTTGGAAGGGGTAGCAAAACCTTGCAAACCGTAAAGCCAACCATCCGGACCCCAATGCAAGCTGTTCAGCGTTTCGTGGCGGTCCCTAATTCCCCAGCCCGTCAGCAATATTTCAATTTCATCCATATCGGCTTTGTCATCCCCGTTTTTGTCAGGGACAAAAATCAGATTGGGTGGAGCACCGATAAAAACCCCGTCAAATCCTACAGCGATTGCTGCCGGGAAAGCCAAACCTTCCATGAAAACTTTTTGAGTATCTGCCACTCCATCCCCATTCGTATCTTCCAAAATCAGGATTCGGCTTTCTCCGGAATTGGAGAAACCGTATCCCCGAGATTGATAATCCTTGTTTTCGGCAATCCAAAGCCTTCCCCGGTCATCCCAGCAAAAAGCCATCGGTTGGGTCATCATCGGTTCGGAGGCCCATACATTTACTTTGTATCCGGGCTTGATGGTCATCGCGTCCACGGCTTCCTGAGCGGTCAGGAATTTTGCATTTCTTCCCTCTTCCTGAGCTAATCCCCAAAGTTCGGTCGTGTTATACATGCCCTTCCTCCCCGAGAAATTTCCCCATGCTTCCGTCAGTTCTAAATCATTTATTTCACCGGTATGCACTAAAAGACGAAGTTTGATTGTCTCTGTTTTGCCTTGTTCGATGATCCAGTCTCCATCTTTTGTAAATGCAGGCCCCACGCCTAACTGACCGTCAACGCGCCATTTGTTGGGGTAGCCCCGATTTTCCGGATGGTCAAAAATGGCTATGTTGGCGCGGTCTTCCCGGCCATCCACTGTCATTCCTACATTGATCCACATGGAAGGTTGACCTTCGGCTTGGGCATTTTTCTGCCGCGCCGCATTGATTATTTCTCCGTCAATCCCCTCTTTCCATGGCATTCGGACAAATAAACTTCCATAGTCATATTGTCCAATCGTTACTTCGGTTTTTGCTTCGCCCTTCCATTCCAGATCCAGCATGTATTCTCCGTTCACTTCACTTAAAGTCCAGTTTTGGGTTTCTTCCAAAACAGTCCCGCCGAGGGAATCCAACAGCTGATAAATAGTCTGCCACTTGACTTGCGCACCGCTTTCTTCCACGATGTTCAAGGCTACTTTTTTCCAATAATCTCCCTGCGGATTATGAAAGTAATCGCGTCCATTGACTCGGGTCAAGCCCCAATAGAGTCCGGTCTGATGCTTGTGGTGGCCGGGGCTGTACTCCGTCAGGACTCCTTTCCCATCGGGGGCAATTAGGGGATGGATATAAGGTCGGAAATCTTCCTTTGCATTCTGGATCAGCATGGGCTCTGTTTCACCCTGTCTAAAAACTGATATCGTGCCTTCTCCTTCATTTTGGACAAGATTCAGAAGGGTTGGTTCTGCTGAGGTTTCTCCCTCATTGGATTCATTGGGTTTGCAGCCCAACAGGATTAGAAACAGAAAAAAGGAAAGAAGGAATGGGTTACGGGAAACAGGCATAGGATTTAGGTTGATTGGGTTGGTGATGGATTAACTCTAAGTGATCAGGAGTAAATCCAATTCATAATATAAGAAAAGTGAGAAACAAAGTCCAAAAAGAACATTGCACGCAAAGGGGAATTTGAGTTCCCGCAAAGCGCAGAGGTGTCTTTTGGAAGTCGGAGATTGGTCCATGATTTATTTCTTGAATTTTGATTCTTGGCTCTAAGTCCATTGCCCATAGCCCATAGTCCATAGTTTGTCTCCGGAACCTTCAGACTGCACACTTCTTCTATTGTTGCCTTTTGTTCCTTTGTGGTAAAAAAATACAACCGCCGAGTAGGCAAAGGGGAGTCTCACCCCTAAGCCTCTCACAGAACCGTACCCCGCAGTAGCGGGACAGGCTGTGACAGTCTCCCGTCATACGGCTCTTGTTATTCTTGATAAATTCAGAGGGTGTCAGCACTACTATGGTCGGTCCGACTTCCGCTCCGCCGTTCTGCACAGCTCCCCTGGAACGGAGATCCCGAGTTCCGTAACTGAGCCCGGATTTAAGTCATGTCGTCTGTATGACGGCGGGCATATGACCAGTAATCAGGTTTCTGACATACTCTTCTCTGCATCCTTTGCACAATGCGATTTTGCCCAGCAACTACGCGATTTCGTCACTTCCTCAGCGATTCATCTGCATTCATCTCTTAAATCCATACCAGACGGTTGTTCCGCCTTTTCCCAATTCGTTCACCACAGCGGCTTTTGCAGCTTTTGCAGCACTGGGCGGTTTGATAACTCTGCCTGAACAGCGTTATCGATACTTCAACCAACTTAACTAAGTCGGTTTGTATCATCTCAATTACAGCATGTCTCAATCCTTCAGTTGACTGAGATTTCACGGCACAAGCAAAGGGCACAGAGTTTTTATCGCAGAAATAATTCAGGATTTAACTGGATTGAAATTGACCTCAATTGCTCGGAAAACACATAGAATTGCTAAAAAGCCAAAACCTTCTTTGCGATTTTCTTTGCGATAACCGCGCCTTGGCGGTTTATAAAAAAAGCCTCAGCAAACTAATCTACTGAGGCTCTTTATGATAGGAAAAACGTTACCTTACTTTTTCTGTCTGTCTTCGAAAATCTTATCGATCAACTCAGTGTTTTTGCCTCCGGCAGACGAATTATTTTCTTCCAAGTAATCCAGATACTTATCAATGTATTCCTGACTTAATTCTGAACTGTCACCATACTTTTCGCGCAAGCCATCAAGCTGCTTGTGCAAATCTTCCCGGATTTCAGCATAGGCAGGATCATCGTAGACATTGGTCATCTCCATAGGATCCTTCTTTCTATCGATCAATTCCCACTCGTCATTATCAAAGTAGTAGTGAACCAATTTATACTCCTTGGTAATGATCGCATAATGACGCTTCACCATATGCACCGATGGATACTCGTAATAGTGATAGTAAACTGCCTCACGCGTCCACTTGTCAGTTTCGCCCATTAGCAATGGCAATAAGCTTTCGCCTTGCATATCCGCAGGAGCTTCGATCCCTGCAGCCGCAAGGAAAGTCTGTGCAAAATCAAGATTCTGAACCATCTCATCAGATTTTGTCCCTCCTTTTACTTTACCTGGCCAAGCCATTAGCAAAGGTGTTTTGAAAGACTCATTGTAAACAAAACGCTTATCAAACCAACCGTGCTCGCCTAGGTAAAATCCCTGATCAGAAGTATAGACTATGATCGTATTTTCCATCAAACCATTTGCTTCCAGGTAATCCAATACCCGGCCTACATTCTCATCTACAGCTTTGATTGTACCTAGGTAATCCTGCATGTAGCGCTGATACCTCCACTTCATTTTGTCCTTCTCGGTCATGGTAGGATATGCTTTCTTGAAGTCCTCATTGACTTTCATATAAGCCTTATCCCAGTTTGCACGCTGAGCTTCATTCATTCTACCAACTTCTCTGTCAAAAGCACCCTTGTCCCAATCCGAAGTTTCTGGTATGCCCAATTCATCCATCACTTCCGGATACACTTTGGAATCCCCTGACCAGTTCATATCCTCTAATAAGTTCATTTCCGCTTCATGAGCGGCTCTTCCTCTTCCGGAATAATCATCAAAAAGTGTAGCTGGCTCTTTGAAAGTTCGGTTGGTAAATTCTTCTATATGACGCTCGGCAGGAAGCCACTCACGGTGTGGGGCTTTATGCAAATACATCAGCATAAATGGCTGATCGGCCTTGCGCTCATTCTGCAGCCAATCCAGCGTCATATCTGTGATGATATCCGTCACATAGCCTTCCACTTTGATATTACCCTCATTTTTAGTGATAAAATCAGGATTGTAATACGCTCCCTGACCTGGCAAAATCTTGAATTGATCAAAGCCTTTTGGACTGTTACCAAAGTGTAGCTTTCCAAACATGGCTGTCTGATATCCTGCATCCTGAAGGATCTGAGGGAAAGTCACATTCGTCGTATCAAAGGGAAAATGATTGTCCACTTTACCGTTGATGTGTGAGTGCTTACCAGTCAAAATAGTAGCACGAGAAGGTGCACAGATCGAATTGGTCACAGATGCATTGGTGAAAAGCATCCCCATTTTCGCAATACGATCAATATTGGGCGTTTCGATCAAGGTATTGTCGTAAGCAGAAATTGCCTGATAGGCATGATCATCCGACATGATAAAAATGATGTTTGGCCGCTCAGCGGTTTTTGCAGCCTCCTCAGTTTTACATGCAAAAGCAAGTATTGCCAAGGAGCCGAGGAAAATCGATTTTAAAACGTGCTTCATTATAGGGGTGGTTATTTTGGGGGTAAATTGTTTGTCTGCAAAGATGTCAGTAGGCATAATTTCTTTGGTTTGCAGGCCGGGTGACCGATGACAGATGACCGATGCGGCCTCAGTTATAGCTCAACCTCTTCTTTTATTGTTTTAATTTTCCTATTGGCAGAGAAGTCTTAAAAGAATCTTAGGATGCGGTCAACCCCGATAATCATCAAGACATTCAGCCCACTTTGGTCTCCCGTCTCCCGAGCTATCAGGAGGTCTTCTATCACCCCACATCGGTCATCGGTCACCTGACATCGGTCATCCTTAGCCCTCGATAAAAGAGTCTTCAAATCGTAAGAAGTGACAGGTGTAGCCATTTGGATTCTTCACCAGATAATCTTGATGATAGTCCTCTGCAGTCCAAAAAGGAGCAAAAGGTTCTAAGGTAGTTACGACCCTGCTTGGCCATTTTCCGGATGCATCCACAATAGCTATCACTTCCTCTGCTTCCGCTTTTTCTTCCTCATTTTGATAGAAAATAGCAGATCTATAGCTCGAACCCATATCGTTGCCCTGTTGATCGACAGTAGTAGGATTGTGCATTCTGAAGAAGTAATCCAAAATTTCTTTGAAAGATGTTTGGCTTGGGTCGTAGGTCAATTCAATGCCCTCAGCATGACCTGGATGGTTTTTGTAGGTGGGATTTTCATTTTGACCGCCTTGGTAACCAACTTCTGTATCAACGATTCCAGGACGTGTTCTAAAGAGATCTTCCATCCCCCAAAAACAACCTCCTGCGATGTATGCTTTTTTAGTATTGCTCATTTTATTTCAATTTTTTTAAAGTAACAGATGGCCTGAGACTTAGATTCCTTTCCTCCTAGCCATCTGAAAAGATACCTGAAGTGTAACATACTAGATCCAATTTACTTATTTCATAATTCCCCACATTTGGCAGTAAAAACCAAAATCAATCACATTTAAGTTTGACTCTTAGATTAAGTCTACTTCGGTCTCCGGTCACTTGTACTGAGCGTAGCCGAAGTATCCGTCTTCCAGCCTTATAAGCTAATAATTAAGACAAATGGCATCTTTTAAAGAATCATTTCACTTACTATTCCTCTTGTTATAAACTTCCATGTACTCGTCCAAGAAGCGCTTGTCATTGGCGTCACTATCACCATACTTTTCGCGAACCTCCACAAACTTCTTATGCATCATTTCTCTCACCTCAGCATAGGCAGGGTCATCATAAACATTTTGCATTTCATGCGGATCAGTTTCTAGATCATAAAGCTCCCACTCGTCTATATCGTAGTAAAAGTGAATCAGCTTATATCGATCGGTAGCCACGCCGTTATGCCGCTTCACGCTGTGTTCGGCAGGATATTCATAATAGGTGTAGTAGACAGCATCTCGCCATTCTTTACTTTCTCCACTGACCAGTTTACGGAAAGACTCTCCTTGCATCTCTGCTGGTGCTTTGATTCCTGCATAATCAAGGAATGTAGGCGCAAAATCTAGATTCTGAACCAAGTTTTTGATGGTAGTTCCAGGTTTGATCTCTTTCGGGAATTTCACTAAAAGTGGTGTACGGAAAGACTCCTCGTACATAAAACGCTTGTCAAACCAGCCGTGCTCGCCCAAGTAGAATCCTTGGTCAGAAGTATAAACTACGATGGTATTTTCGGCCAAACCATTTGCTTCCAAATAATCCAAAACCTCTCCTACTCCATCATCCACAGACTTGATTGTACGCAGGTAATTTTTGATGTAGCGATTGTATTTCCAGGTGGCAATTTCTCTCTTTTTCTCTAGGGTTAATGTATTCTCATCCAATTGTCCATAGGCTTTTAAGAAAGCTTCATTTTTAGGGTCAAAAGCTTCTCTCCAAGCTTTCAATTGCTCGGGATTGAATCTCCTCAACTCACCAGCCAAGCCGGTACTATCTCCGTTAGGGTTTACTTCCATCATCAAATCCCTACCCCAACGCATGATCTCATCGATCTCCATTTTTTGCTCACGAGCCGCAGAGCCTCTTCCCTGATAATTCGTTTCCTCGTCAAAGAAGTTAGCCGGAGGAGTGAATTCCTTGTCATCATATAATGTCAAATACTCTGGAGCAGGCTTCCAATTTCTATGTGGAGCCTTTTGGTGATAAAGCAAGACGAAAGGCTTTTCCTTATCTCTTCCATTTTCCAACCAGTCCAAAGCCAAGTCAGTGGTGATGTCTGTGACATAGCCTTCGATTCTCTTCTTTTCTCCATTGATCAAAAAGTCTGGATTATAATACTCGCCCTGGCCTGGTAGCACCATAGAATAATCAAAACCCTGAGGCTGTCCATCCAAGTGAATCTTACCAATCAAAGCAGTTGTGTAGCCATTTGCCTGCATCAGTTTCGGGAAATTATCCTGATCCCAATTAAAAGGCTGTATATTATCCACCTTTCCATTCATGAAACTATGCTTACCAGTTAGCAAAACTGCACGACTTGGAGCGCAGATAGAATTGGTAACCGTAGCTCTGGTGAAAATTGCTCCTTCTTTTGCGATCCTGTCTATATTCGGTGTTTCATTCAGTCCTTCACCATAGGCACTAATCGCCTGATAGGCATGATCATCTGCCATGATAAAAATGATATTTGGCCTCTCAGACATCTTTTGCTCCTCTTTAGAACTGCAGCTAAAAGCAAGAGTAACTACTAAAAAAAGAAAATAGATTTTTACTCCAGACATACTTTATTTTTTTATTTAAGTTCTAATTTATAGTTATTTACTCAAAACCCTGTTCCAGGGGTAAAAGAATCTATCCTGAGTCCTTGAATAAAGTTCTCTTTAAAATCTAAATTTATCAACGATAGTTAGATTTAGGTCAAGAGACCTATTTACTTCACTATATTGCTTGGCTAGAAAATTTCAATGGGCACGAAAATATTTGAAAATTCATCACGATTTATCATGAGAAGTCTACTAGTAGTTACAGCACTTTTACTATCCTTTTCAGCCTTTTCTCAGCAAAAAAAGCAGCCGAATGTCCTTTTTATCATTTCAGACGATTTAACGACGACCGCTCTCGGCTCATATGGAAATGAAAAAGCCCATACCCCAGCTATTGATCAATTAGCCAAAGAGAGTACCGTTTTCACTCGTGCCTATACTCAATATCCAGTATGCGGACCATCAAGGGCATCTTTTATGTTCGGTTATTACCCGAACGCTACGCAGACCTATGGCTATGTAAGTGGACGTGAAAATGTAGGCGCAGACAGACCGTCTCTAGCGGAGCTTTTCAAGCAAAATGGCTATTACACTGCCAGGGTAAGCAAAATCTATCATATGGGAGTCCCCATCGATATAGAAAATGGTACGGATGGCACCGATGATCCTGCCTCATGGACCGAGAAATTCAATTCTCAAGGCCCTGAATGGAAAGCTGAAGGCAAAGCAGAATTGGTGCAAAATAATGCTGACGGAAGCATAGAGCGAAAAGGTGGAAATGTAATGACCATAGTGCAAGCTACCGGTGGAGACTTGGCTCATTCTGATGGGAAAACTGCTGAAAAATCATCTGAATTGATTCGAACACATAAAGACAAGCCTTTCTTTTTGGCCGTAGGATTTGTGAGACCTCACGTGCCTTTTGTGGCTCCTGCTGAGTATTTCTCTCCTTTTCCTTACGAAGGAATTAAGCTTCCAAAGCAGGTGGAAAATGACTGGGATGATATTCCCGAACGAGGAATAAATTACGTCACCAGTGTCAATGCTGATATGAATTCGGTGCAAAAGCAGAAAGCAATTGCAGCCTATTATGCCTCAGTTTCCTATATGGATGCTCAAGTAGCTAAGGTTTTAAAAACGCTAAAAGAGGAAGGCTTGGAGGATAATACCATAGTCATTTTCACTTCAGATCATGGATTCCATCTGGATGAGCATGAGTTTTGGATGAAAGTAAGTCTTCACGAAGAGTCCGTCCAAGTGCCGATGATGATCAAGGTGCCCGGCAAAAAACCTGCAATCACCAACTCATTCACTGAACTTATCGACCTCTATCCTACCCTTGCAGAATTGGCTGGTTTAGATTACCCTAAAGGTATTCAGGGTAAGAGCCTAATGCCAATCCTGGAAAACCCTAGAAAAAAAGTACGCGAATTCGCTTTTTCAGTGACTCAGGGAGGCAAGTCATTTTTGGTTCGCACAGACAAGTGGGCATATATTCAATATGACGAGGACGCAGGATCAGGCATGGAACTTTACGATATGAAAAAAGACCCCAATCAGTTTACGAATCTCGCTATGAATCCAGCTTTCGAAAATGTAGTGACTGATTTGCAGAAAAAGCTAAAGAAAAAGCTAATTGAAGTCAGAGAAAATGACCTCGGTATTGGCTACCCATAACTTTGAAAACATGCTCTTCGTATCACTTCCCATAGGGGATTACTTAGATTTAAGAACAAACAAGTACGGTCAAATACAAGTTAATAATCAACAGTATTCGGGACAAATAATGACTTAAATCATTGTTCTACCTTGTTGGTGATTTTCACTTAGTCGATTTATAAACACGAAAACTCAAGTATGCCTTCAATCCCAAAATTGAAAACCAAGGACAAAATTCTTTTAACAGCTGTAGCTCTATATAATAAGTCAGGTGTTCAAGGAATTACCAGTCGACACATTGCGGGTGAAATGGGGATTTCACACGGCAATCTCGATTACCATTATCGCTCTAAAGAAGAGTTGATATCAGCAATTTATGATAAGATGAGGGCTGAAATGTCAGATTACTTTATCACACGTAATGCGAACTCATCATCCATTGAACATTTTCACCTGTTACTTGGGCAATTGGAGGAATTTCAATACCGGTATCGCTTTATCAATCTGGATGTCATGGAAATCACCAGAGCTTATCCAAAAATATCTTTGCTTCTCCAAAAAACTTCCGAGCATAGAAAAGAACAGATGAATGCGCTATTCCAGGAGTTTATCGCTGACAAATTCATGTTAGAAATAGAAGCCGATACTTATGAGAAAATTCAACATATAATCCGGGTAATTATTACTTTCTGGCTACCTCAAAGAGAAGTCTTAGCAACTGAAAAATTCACGGAAAAAGGCTCCATGGTAAAAAGTATATGGGCAGTAATTTGTCCATATTTAACTGAAAGCGGGAAGGAAGAACAAGAAAAAACAATATGAGTCTTCGGAATCATGCACGTGCCCAAATTTTCTTTGACAGCTCGTGTCAATTATTTCCATAGTTTATCCAATTGATGTTTCTTGGTTTAAAAATACTCAAGGCCATGAATATCATT